>Ga0126381_100002143_pt1 | contig 21346 bp, 24 predicted proteins | sample PanSoiMetPlot_28_FD_96465 | JGI IMG/M metagenome (GOLD analysis project Ga0126381, IMG submission 96465) | Tropical forest soil microbial communities from Panama - MetaG Plot_28 | ecosystem: Environmental > Terrestrial > Soil > Tropical forest > Bulk soil | place: Panama | collected 2016-02-17
CAATGCGGCACCCCTTATTTCATTTTGAGTGGACGAACAGCGATCGCGGTGCTTCGCGAGGCTCGAATGCTACGCGACCCCATGAAGTTGTGCCACGAGTCGGATTCCAATGGCGGCATGACCGTGGGTGACGGGGCGGATCGCCAGCGACCGTTCCGTCGCCGGCAGCGCTGTTTGGCGAAGAACAGTGGCGACCCGTCGTTTGCCTCTTGGGCCTCCTTGCCGCGTCTGGTTAATGTGCAATGCGCGGCGGCTCGTGTCCGGGCCCACGTGCGCGGGCGGCGCATCGGAAGACATCGACAGGAGGCAACATGAAGCAACGTCTGGGTTGGATTGCGGCAGCTGCGGCAACGTTCATGGTTGCAGTTACGTCGGCGGGCGCCGCTCCGACGGCACGTCAGGAAATGGCATCGGTTCAATATCTCGTGGGAACCTGGAACTGCGCGCACACGGTGGGCACGTTCTCCGGTACCTACACAACGACCTATGCCAAACCGCTTGGCGAGCTGTGGCTCAAGCAAACGTATGACTTCCCTTCCAAGCAGTTCGGAGGCGACGAACCCCCAGTGCGCGCCGAGTTCCTTATCGGCTACGACGAGAAGCGGCAGGCATGGGTCCGCTTCGGTGTCATAAGCACGGGACAATACTTTGCCATCCGCATGGCAGATACGGACAACGGCGGCTGGGCGTGGAAGTACGTCAGTTTTTTTCCTAGGCAGCAATCCGAAACGTCGGCGATCGATGCAACGTTCACCAAGAAATCCGACTCCGAATACATGGTCGACGGTCCCAGCTACGAATCCAACGGCACGCCAGTAACGGAGCACCACGTCTGTAAAAAGACCTGAACCATCTCTAAGGTGCGCTCGAATGCGCGATAGCGGCTCTCTCCGACTCGTCAGTCGAATCGATAGAGGAGCTGAATACGCGCGCTGGTCAACTGATCGTTTTGACTTGGCATGTTCGGCCGGCGTTGGACGTTCAAGGGAACATAGAGCACCTCGGCGCCCAAGCTCCAATGCGGGTCGAGGTCCACCGTTGTGCCGACAGTGCCGAAGGGTAACGAGCCTCTTGCAGTGAGGTGAGACCGGTCATGCACGTCAAACGTCATGGCGTCCACCCGCACCTGGAACTCAGTGCGCACGACACCCCCGCTGACGTAGGGGTGCCAGGATCGGATCGTCCAGGCGCCGACCGCTTCGAGACCGTAGTAGTTCAGATAGACATGGTCGTTGGATGGCCCACGGCACCCAAAGGGATTGAGTGTTATGTCCGTGATGTCGGAGAGCCGCTTCGGGCATGTGATGTCGCCTTGCAGGCGTCCATGCTGGCCGAAGATCTGCATCGACAGACTGAGATCGTCGTGCTCGAGCAGACGGCGGGCGATCGCGAACGAGAAGAGATCCAGCGCTTGGACTCCGTCGATCGTAATGGGCGGCGTGTAACCGACAGTGGCGACGAAATCGCCCGGCAGACCCAATAGGACGCGAAGCCGTCCGAATACTTGCGAGCGGTTGAGATCCTCCTGTTTGATACCGTGCAGCCCGACGCGTTGCTGCGCCGCGGTCAGCTTGGGGATATAGCCGGCGTCCACCGCCAGGCCCCAGCTCCAGGCCTTAAGCGCCGGCGTCTCGCCAAACGCCGTCATGAAGGTGGCGGCGCCGACATAGTTCATTGCCCATGCTTCGGTGCGGCTCGAATCCAGATTCTCGTCGCTGTGGACGACGAGCTGGGCATGGGCGCAGGAAATGCCCAGCGCCAGCAGTCCCAGTAGCGATGTGGTTCGATTGCCCGGCCGATGACGCTGTCGCCCGATCATCAGCAGCTGAACAGAGGGCGGCGGTTTTCTATTCCAAGGGGACGATGACGCGCGTCGAAGCCAAGGTCGCCCGGTCGGGCTCGAAACGGATCTTTGCAAATTCGCGCCAAGGTCCTCGTAGAGTCGAGGTGACGCGTGGCGGACGCCATCCTACATCGAAATCAGTGTGACACTGATTCCCCTGTGCTCATCGAGTCTCTACATTGATCCCACAGCGGTTGAGGAGGCCGTCAATCGTACGCAAACAACTATTGAATTCCGGCACCTCGTATGGACAAACGCACGTCAAGCCAAAAATATAGCGCTGCGGTCATGGCGAGCAGGGCACGCCAGCACTTTCAGAGCGTCGCTATCTTAAGCGCGCTGGACGCGGCCGAACGGGACGCTACGCTCGAGCAATTCGCGGCCGCTGCAAGAATAACAGCACGCGCTCTGTCGAACGCACGAAATCGTTCGCTGTAACCCGGTACTCTCCCGTGCTGGTCCGCACCGTGAAGGCGCGCTAAGCCAGGCTCCCAAGCGGAAGCTTATTCGTTACAGTGGATGCAGAAACCTGTCCAGCCGGGGCAGGTAGTGGCGATCGTAGTCGAGCGACAGCACGACGGTCTTTGCGTTGCCAACAATCTCCTGACGAGGAATGAAACCGTAGACGCGCGAATCGGCGCTGTTGTCGCGATTGTCCCCGAGTACGAGGTAGTAGTCTTGCGGAACCTTGACAGGGCCGAACGAGCTCAGGCGGCTTGCCGCACCGGGCACCAGCTCGATGCGCTGCGATAGACCCGGATACGATTCGGTAGCGAGGATCGCATGAGGTTGGTACTCGATGTCGGAGTATCGGGCTTCGATTCCGTTGATGGTCAGCCGATCGTCCGTCATCGATACTGTGTCACCCGGCAGGCCGATGACGCGCTTGACGAGTCGCGTGTCGGCAGCCTTCGAGTCGAAGACGACGATGTCGCCGCGCTTCGGGTCCGCGAACTTGTGCACGGACAGGTGAGTGAGCGGGATCCTGAGGTCGTAAGCGAGCTTGTTTACCAGTATCCGGTCGCCCTCGAGAATCGTGGGCTTCATGGAGCCCGACGGTACGACATTCCAGTCGGCAAGCGCACTGCGGAAGATAATCATCAAGACGACGAACAGGGCGAACCCTCTGTACTCCTGCCAGGCCTTCATCAGCTTGTGTCGCATATCAAATCTCCGATCGAGCGTAAAGACGTCGGTCAAGGTGAACGAGAGCGCGCGGCTCTACGCCACGGTAGACAGCACAAGTCCGAGACGGTTCTTGCCTAGGGCAGCGTATACGCGGTTTTGACAACTGTGAAGAACTCCCGCGCGTAGCGTCCCTGCTCGCGAGGCCCGTAGCTCGAGCCTTTGCGGCCGCCGAAGGGTACGTGATAGTCGACGCCGGCGGTCGGGAGATTGACCATGACCATCCCGGCTTGGCTCGCGCGCTTGAAGTGCGAGGCATGCTTGAGCGAGGTGGTGACGATCCCCGCCGAGAGTCCGAAGTCGGTGTCGTTGGCGACCGCGAGCGCCTCGTCGTAATCCTTGACGCGAATCACGCTGGCGACCGGCCCGAAGATTTCCTCGCGCGAGCTGCGCATGGCGTTGGTGGCTTGGGTGAGCAGCGCCGGCGAAAGATAATGCCCTTTTTTCGGACGCTCGAGCACTTCGCCGCCCCACGCCAGCTTGGCGCCTTCGCGCTGGCCGATGCCGATGTAGTTCAAGTCCTGCTTGAGCTGATTCTCGTCGACTACCGGGCCGATGTCGGTGCCCGGCGCAAGGGCGTCGTCGACCTTGAGTTTGGTCAACCGCTCGCTCATTGACGCGACGAAGCGATCGTGGATCCCTCCGCCGACGATCAAGCGCGACGATGCGGTGCAACGTTGCCCGGTCGAGAAGAAAGCGCCGTTGACTGCACAATTCACGGCCGTGGGCAAGTCGGCGTCGTCGAGAATCACCAATGGATTCTTGCCGCCCATCTCCAGCTGCAGCTTGGCCATGCGCGCGATACCTTTGGCGGCGATGGCGCGGCCGGTGGCTACCGAACCGGTGAACGTAATGGCGTCGACGCGCGGATCGGTCACCAGCGCATCGCCGACGATGCTGCCACGACCCATCACCAGGTTGAACACGCCGGAGGGCACGCCCGCCTTGACGATGATCTCGGAGAGCGCCCACGCCGAACCAGGCACCAGATCGGCCGGCTTGAAAATGACGCAATTGCCATAGCACAGAGCCGGCGCAATCTTCCATGCCGGAATGGCGATGGGAAAATTCCACGGCGTGACGATGCCCACGACGCCAATTGGCTCGCGGGTAACTTCCACGTCGATCCCCGGGCGCACCGACGGGATCTTCTCCCCGGCGAGTCGCAGCGCTTCGCCACCAAAGAACTTGAAGATTTGCCCCGCGCGCACCGCTTCGCCTACGCCTTCGGGCAGCGTCTTGCCTTCCTCGCGCGACAGGAGCCGACCCAGCTCCTCTTTGCGCGCCAGGATCGCGTTGCCTACGGCGTCGAGAAGATTGGCGCGATCCTGCACCGACGAAGCCGTCCACGCCGGGAACGCGGCGCGCGCCGCGGCGATGGCGACGTCGACTTGAGCGCGATCGGCCCGAGCGTACTCACCGATCACGTCGGTCACGTCGGAAGGATTGATGTTCTTCGCGGCCTCCGCGCCGGCGACCCATTCGCCGGCGATGTAATTGCGATGCAGATCGGCCATGGTTGTCTCGCTTCTCGAATGATTACAACAAGCCGCGCGAGGCCAGGTTGCGCATTAGCTCGCCCGTGCCGAAAGTCCACGGCGGCGCGTTGTCGCTGGTCGTCACGATGTTCTCCAACGCGCCCAACCGCTCGGTGGCGATGACCACGCGATCGCCCACATGGTGAGTGAATCCGGCACCCGGCGCATCGCGATCCTCGACCGGCGCGAACATCGTTCCCAGGAACAGCACGAAGCCGTCGGGATACTGGTGATTCGCGCCGATCGCATGCCTGACCAGATCCTCGGGATCGCGACTGATCTTGCTCATCGAGCTTTTTCCGGTCAGATGAAAGCCGTCGTCGCCGTAGACGTCGAGCGCGACCTCCGCCCGGCGCATGTCGTCGAGCGTGAACCTCTCGTCGAACACGCGGATGAATGGGCCGATCGCGCACGAGGCGTTGTTGTCCTTGGCTTTGGAAAGGAGCAGCGCGCTGCGTCCCTCGAAATCGCGCAGGTTGACGTCGTTGCCAAGCGTCGCGCCGCGGATCATGCCGCGCGAATTCACCGCCAGCACGACTTCTGGCTCCGGATTGTTCCATGCCGAGCCCGGATGCAGGCCGATCAGTGCGCCATGACCCACGCTCGCCATGGGTTGTGTCTTGGTGAAAATCTCGGCGTCCGGCCCGATGCCGACTTCGAGGTATTGCGACCACGCGCCTTGTTCGACCAGCACCTGCTTGATGCGAGCGGCCTCGCTGGAACCGGGACGGATTGAGGCGAGGTTGCCGCCGAGTATTGCCGCGATATGCTTGCGGATGCCCTCGGCCCTGCTCGCGTCCCCGCGCGCCTGTTCCTCGATCACGCGCTCGAGCATGCTCTCCACGAAAGTGACGCCCGCCGCCTTGATCGCCTGCAGATCGCACGGCGCAAGCAGTCGCGGTTTGCTGGATGCGAAGTCGGGGCGACTGTTGTCGAGCAATGCTTCGATGGTGCCGACGACGCGCCCCGGCGTTGCGCGAATCTGCGCGGCCGCGTCGTCCTGTTCGAGCCATGCGCTCACCGTCGGGTGCCTGGAGGCAAGATCGATGACGCTTCCGTCGGGGCGCACCGTGACCGGCGATGGTCCCGGCGGCGAGCCGAGAATCCACGCCCGGGCGATCAGGGTCGAATCCTTCCAGTCCGAGGGAAGGGCCGAGAGTGCGGGAGATCGGGGCATGAAATGACCAAGCGGCAGAAAGACACTGGCCGCGCTCGAGAAACGCTGCCGCAACCACTGGAATCATACCTTGTCCGACTGGACGTGGACGGGTGTACCCTACGGCGATGGCAATGAAGATCGCATCGACCAGGCAGCCCTCGCTTTTCGCTTGTGCCGCAGAGACTTGGCTCGAGAGGGAAATCGTCTATCGGCTGTACACGCCGCAACCCACACCGAACGTGGATGACGACGAAGACGATGAAGATGAAGATGACGCCGGTGGCTCGGGCGGCGGCAACATCGATCCCGACGACGACGAAGGCTGGTCCGACGACGATGATGATGATGACGACGAGACGCTGTGGACCGCGCCGGCCCGCGCCAATCCGGCGGCGACGCTCCGCGCGATCGCCGCCGGCACAAGCTGCGTAGTGCTACCTAAACCGGCATTGTCCCGAACTGCTTTAGCCGCCCCAGTTGGGATGGCCCGCGTACGGATAGCGGTCGGATATCTTGCGGCCCGACGAGATCCTGCGGTTCAAGTCGCCGGGTAGATCCGGGTATTCTCCGGGCCCGAAAGTCCGGCATTCACCCTCGAAATTCGCATCGCTGCAGAACATCCAATAGCCGCTGTACACACGCAGAGATTGCGCGCGGTCGTTGAAGCTGGTGCGGTCGAGGTCACGCACGACAGGGCGATTGATGTCGAACGAGCGCCCGTGGAACCCTGGGCCTTCGTAGAGTACGGCGCCAATCTGGCCGCCGTGACCGGGCGCCGGTCCGCCGTAGGAGGGTGGGTTGGGCGCCGCCTGAGCGTAGGGTTGGCCGACCTCGCGCACGGACGAAATCCGCTTATTGAGCTCGCTGCCCAGGGCGCGATACTCGCCCGGCTGGACGCGGGTGCAGGACCCTTCGAAACGTGCGTCACTGCACAGTTCCCACACGCCGCTCCGCACGATGATCGACTGAGCTCGGTCATTGAAGGCGGTTCGGTCGAGGTTCGGCATGGCGTCGTGGATCACCATGCGCTGGCCTGCGAAATCAGTGTGCTCGAACAGAATGATCTCCCCGGCCATGACCGGGATCGCAATGAGTGCGAGGGCAGCACCCAACGCGGCGTTGAGGAATGACGGTTTCATCGATGGCTCCTTGTGGGTAAGTCGACACACATAACGCCGTTCAAGCGGATGTGGATGACTCAAGCGAGAGCAAATCGCGCGCCAGTCGCTCGCCTGTGGGACCCCGTCTGACGCGATGGCGCCTGAAGTTAACCTCCCAGACCGCCGAAGCGCTCGAAGAAATACGGGGCAGCGGGCGGAAGCGCGCCACGGGCGCCCAGCAACGTCGCCGCGAGATGAATCTCGGCATGCAAGCGCGTACGTCGATACAACTCCCTGCATAGCGCATAGGCCTCGGCTCCGGGCCACGCCCGTGGGAGCAGTTGGGGAGGCAGGTGCGGGTCGTGAAGACTTGCGCGGCGGAATGCATGGATGAGCAGTGTGCGGACTACAAACGCCTGCTCCGGAATCGGCGTACCGTCGTCAAGCGCGCCAACCAGCGGCGCAAAGCGACGAATGAACGCTGCGTACTCGACGCGAACCCGGGTCAGGTTCCAGCAAGCGCGGACCATCTCTGGCGCGGTGCGGTCGTCATGCGCTCGCGGTCGCGCACCGTCGAGCCGCCACATGCGGTGGGTCAGAGCGAGCGAAGCGAAGATCTCCGTCACCGTCGCATCTGCCACTCCACGCGCGGGCCGGATGAACATGCCGGGGGTAAGACTGCCGAATCCTTCCCATCCGAGCTCCTTACGCAGGGCGGCGCGTTGGTCCGCACGCAATTCAGCCGGTAGCGCGATGACCAGTTCCCACTCTCCGTCCCAGCGATCAGAGGGCGACGCGTAAATTCTCCGATGGGCATGCTCGAATTTCCGCGCTCCCTGCGCGGTCAGCCGATACAGGCTGCGCCGGCCCGACTGCCGCGCGGCCAACCAGCCCTCGCTCGCCAGACGATAGACGCTGGTGCGCACTAGGCGCTCGTTGACGGCGAAGGGTGCCATGAGCCGGATCAGACCCGAGAGCCAGGTGCTGCCGCCGTGAGGCGCGATGGCGTCACCCCACACGGTGACGATCAGCGACCTTGCCCTGGGCGGCGCTGCTGCAAGCTCACCACGGATCCAGCGGGCGATGCGCGGATCGGGATTGCGAGGCCGGACAAGGGCGGCAGGACGTGATACAGAATTTGCATGGAGCATCTAAAAAGTGTATCGTTTTCGTCTCGCCGCCGCCAGTCCGCTTGAGCGAGGAGGAAATCACCGATGTACGCACAAATGGTCGATACCGGGGCCAAGCGTCTGCGCACCCTGGAGGAGCTGTCGCCCGAGGAGCGCGCGTTCCAGGAGCGCATCGACGCCGACATCAAGATCGAGCCCAAGGACTGGATGCCCGAGGGCTACCGCAAGACGCTCATTCGTCAGATCTCGCAACACGCCCACTCGGAAATCGTCGGCATGCTGCCCGAAGGCAACTGGATCACCCGCGCCCCGACTCTCAAGCGCAAAGCGATCCTCATGGCCAAGGTGCAGGACGAGGCAGGCCACGGGCTATATCTCTACGCTGCGGCGGAGACGCTGGGCATATCGCGCGACGAGTTGATCGCCGACCTGCATTCGGGCAAAGCCAAGTATTCGAGCATTTTCAATTACCCGACGCTGACCTGGGCTGACATCGGCGCCATCGGCTGGCTGGTCGACGGCGCGGCGATCATGAACCAGATACCACTGTGCCGCTGCTCGCACGGACCGTATTCGCGGGCGATGATCCGCGTGTGCAAGGAGGAGAGCTTCCACCAGCGCCAAGGCTTCGACATCATGATGACGCTCTGCCGCGGCACTCCCGAGCAGAAGGCGATGGCACAGGACGCGCTTAACCGCTGGTGGTGGCCGTCGTTGATGATGTTCGGTCCGCCGGATGCGGATTCGGTGCACAGCGCCCAGTCGGCGCAGTGGAAGATCAAGATTCTCTCCAATGACGAACTGCGGCAGCGCTTTGTCGACCAGACCGTGCCGCAAGCCGATTACCTGGGCATCAAAATGCCCGACCCGCTGCTCAAGTGGAATGAGGAGCGCGGGCACTACGATTTTGGCCCCATCGACTTCGAGGAGCTCTATAACGTTGTCAAGGGCAACGGGCCTTGCAATCGCGATCGGATGCGTGCGCGGATCGAGGCGTGGGAGGAAGGCGCCTGGGTTCGCGAGGCCGCCTTGACGCACGCGGCTAAGCAGGCTGCGCGTTCCAAAAAGGCGGCGTAAGGAGATCGATATGAGCCAGGAATGGCCTCTCTGGGAAATCTTCATCCGCAGCCAGCATGGCCTGGCGCACAAACATGTGGGCAGCCTGCACGCGCCGGATGCGGAAATGGCGATCAAGAATGCGCGCGACGTCTATACGCGGCGCAACGAAGGCGTGAGCATCTGGGTGGTGAAATCGGCCGACGTCAGCGCCAGCTCGCCAGGAGAAAAGGAGCCGCTGTTCGAGCCGGCGAACAACAAGGTCTATCGGCATCCCACCTTTTTCCCGATGCCGGACGAGGTGAAGCACCTGTGAGTTTTAGTGGTCGCCCCGGCGGAGGCCGGGACCTGGTCTGTGCTTGGTTTTCGCTCGCCAATTGGATCCCGGCCTTCGCCGGGATGACGATGTTATGAACCTCGACCAACAACTCTTCGACTACCTTCTTCGCGTCGCCGACAGCGACCTCATCCTTGCCCAGCGCCTGGGTGCGTGGGTCGGGCACGGACCGGTGCTGGAGGAAGACATCGCGCTCACCAACGTGGGCCTGGATCTCCTCGGGCAGGCGCGGCTGTGGTACGCGTATGCTGGCGAGGTCGAAGCGCGCTTCGCTGGTCGCCAACGCAGCGAAGACGAGCTCGCGTTCCTGCGCGACTCCTCGGAGTTTCGCAACCTGCTGCTGCTCGAGCGGCCCAACGGCAACTATGCCGATACCATGGCGCGGCAGTTCTACTTCGATGTCTGGCACCGCTTACTTCTTTCCGAGCTCAACCGGTCGAACGATGCGCGCGTCGCCGAAATAGCCGCCAAAGCGCTCAAGGAAGCGCGCTATCACGCCGAACGCAGCGCCGACTGGGTGATTCGACTGGGCGACGGTACGGACGAGAGCCACGCCAAGATGCAGGCAGCGATCGACGAGTTGTGGATGTATACAGGCGAAATGTTCGAGAGCGACTCGACCGACCAGGCGCTTGCAGCCGAAGGCATTGGTTGTGACGCAAGCGAGCTCGCCGCTCCATGGCGCGAGCAGGTGACGGCCGTACTTGCCGAGGCTACGCTAACGCTCCCCTCCGGCGCCTGGATGCAAAGCGGCGGAAGACGCGGCGTCCACACCGAGCAGCTCGGGCACCTGCTTGCGGAAATGCAGTGGCTGCAACGCGCATATCCGGGTGCGCGATGGTGAGCTCAGCGCAACACCTCGATTCGCGCCATGCGATCGACGTCGCCTGGTCGAAGCTGGCGGCCATTCCCGATCCGGAGATACCGGTGATTTCCATCGTCGAGCTGGGCGTCGTTCGCGACGTTGCGTGCGAGGACGGCGAGATCGTGGTCACCGTAACTCCGACCTATTCCGGTTGTCCGGCGACCGAGGTTATCGCGGAGGACATCCAGCGCGCGCTCGCGTCTTCGGACCTGGGCCGCTTTCGCGTACAGACTCGGCTCCAGCCGGCATGGACCACGGACTGGATCGCGCCTGCGGCACGCGAGCGCTTGCGCGCCTACGGTATCGCCCCTCCCGGCGAAAGAGCGGCGGCGAGCCCGATCGACGTGAGCCGCTTGAAGCGGCCGGTGGCTGTCGCAATCTCGTGCCCTCGCTGCGGTTCGTTGAGCACCAAGGAGCTGTCGCGGTTCGGTTCCACACCATGCAAGGCGCAGTACCGCTGCGAGGACTGCCTCGAGCCGTTCGACTACTTCAAGCCGCACTGATGAAAAGTACACTGGATTCCCACCCCCGGTTTCAAGCATGCCGGGGCAGGCTTCGCGTGAATGACGGATGTGGACGCCAATGAGCAAGTTCCATCCACTTAAGGTTGCAACGGTCGCGCGCGAGACACGCGATGCGATCGCCTTGACCTTTGACATTCCGCCGACGCTACGCGATGCCTTTCGCTTTGTGCAGGGCCAGCACTTGACACTTCGCGCCGACATCGGCGGCGAAGACGTGCGCCGGTCTTACTCGATCTGTTCGGCGGTGCAGGACGAGATGGTGCGCATTGCGGTGAAGCGGGCGCCCGGAGGGACCTTCTCGATCTGGGCGAACGAGCAACTCGCGCCGGGCCAGACTATTGAAGTCATGCCGCCCATGGGGCACTTCAACGTGCCGCTCGATGCCGGCAACCGCAGGCGCTACGTCGCCTTCGCCGCCGGCAGCGGCATCACGCCCCTGCTGTCGATCATCAAGACGACCCTCCTCACCGAGCCGCATAGCGAATTCACCCTGTTCTACGGCAACCGTTCGTCGAGCGCGGTGATGTTCAAGGAGGAGCTTGCCGACTTGAAGGATCGCTTTCTCGAACGGCTTAACCTCGTCTACATCATGAGCCGGGAGCCGCAGGATATCGACATCCTGAACGGCCGCATTGATCGCAAAAAAGCCGATGCGCTGATCGAGCATTGGATCGACGCCGGCGCGATCGACACGGCGTTCGTTTGTGGCCCAGACGGCATGATGCAGGCAGTGGCGGAGTCGCTGCAGGCGCACGGGGTGCCGAAGTCGAAGATCAAGATCGAGCTGTTCGCAGCCAGCATTCCCAAGGTCGAGCACAAGGTTCAGACCGTGCCCGAGGTCGGTCATACCGAATGCGAGGTCACGGTGATCATCGACGGCGCAACGCGTCAGTTCACGCTGGAAAAGACCAAGGAGAACATCATCGATGCGGCGATTCGGCAGGGCATCGAACTGCCATATTCGTGCAAGGGAGGCGTGTGCTCGACCTGCCGCGCCAAATTGATCGAAGGCGAAGTCGACATGGATGCCAATTTCGCACTCGAGGACTACGAGATCGAGCGCGGATTCATCCTGTGTTGCCAGAGTTATCCCGTGACCGACAAGGTGACGGTCGACTACGATCAGACGAGTTGAGAGAGGAGTTTTGCGTGTCACATCCTTTATTCGAGCGCCACAGGCCACTGCTCGACCGCGCGCTGCAGGCGATCGCCGAGCGCGGCTACTGGAGCCCGTTTCCCGAGAGCCCGAAGGCTTATGACGAACACCTGCCAGCTTACGGCAAGACGGCGTTCGAGGCGCTGCTCAACCAGCCGTTTCCGCTGACGCTCCCCGGCACGGTGGGAAAGGTGGGAGCCGAGACTTCGCCATACGACGTTGCGCTCGGCATCACCTATCCCAAGGTCGAGCTGGACCAATTGTTCGCTGCGATCGCCGAGGCCCAGGGGGCCTGGCGCAAAGCCGGGCCGGAAGCCTGGATCGGCGTCTCGCTCGAGATCCTGACTCGTATCAACAAGCGCAGCTTCGAGTTGGCGTACGCGGTCATGCATACGAGCGGACAGGCCTTCATGATGGCCTTCCAGGCGGGCTGTCCGCACGCGCAGGATCGCGCGCTGGAAGCGATTGCCTACGCCTACGACGAGATGCGACGGATTCCTTCCAGCGCGCGCTGGGAAAAGCCGCAGGGCAGGAACGAGCCGCTCAGGATGGAAAAGCATTTCCGCATCGTTCCGCGCGGCATTGGACTGGTCATCGGCTGCAACACCTTCCCGACCTGGAACGCGTATCCGGGGATGTTCGCGAGCCTCGCCACTGGCAACGCGGTCGTGGTCAAACCGCATCCCAATGCCACCCTGCCGCTCGCGATCACGGTGCAGATCGCCCGCGAAGTCCTGGCCGAAGCCGGCTTCGACCCGAACATTGTCATGTTGGTAGCGCACGCCGCGGGCGACGACACGGCGCAAAGACTGGCGCTGCGCCCGGAGGTGAAGCTCATCGATTTCACCGGCAGCACCGCCAACGGCGACTGGCTGGAGAAGAACGCCCGTCAGGCGCAGGTGTACACCGAGAAGGCCGGCGTCAACCAGATCGTGGTCGACTCGGCGGAGGACTTCAAGAGCGTGGCGCGCAACGTTGCGTTCTCGCTTTCGCTGTACACGGGACAGATGTGCACCGCGCCACAGAACGTTTACGTGCCCAAGGGCGGCATCGATACGAGCGAAGGCCATCTGTCGCTCGACCAGGTCGCCCAAGGGCTCGCAGAGGCGGTGCAGAAGCTGGTCGGCGACCCGGCGCGCGCGGTCGAGATCCTCGGCGCCGTCGTCAACGACGGCGTGGCACAGCGCATCGAAGCGGCAAGAGGACTGGGACCGGTGGTGCTCGACAGCCAGGCGATAACCCACACTCAGTTCCCCAACGCGCGCGTGCGCACGCCGTTGATCGTCAAGCTCGACGCCAAGGACGACGCCAAGTATCTCAAGGAGTGGTTCGGCCCGATCGCCTTCGTGATCGCCACCGACAGCACCGCACAGAGCCTTGACATCGCTCGCCGCGCGGTGAGAGACCATGGGGCACTGACGCTGTCGCTTTACTCGAAGAGTCCGAAAGTCGTCGAGGACGCGATCGAAGTCGCCGAGGATGCTGGGGTCGCGCTGTCGATCAACCTGACCGGGGGCGTGTTCGTGAACCAGTCGGCCGCCTTCTCGGATTACCACGGTACCGGCGCCAACCCGGCGGCCAATTCCGCGCTCACCGACGCCGCGTTCGTCGCGGGCAGGTTCCGCGTGGTGCAGCATCGAATGCACGTGTGATTGTGACGAACCTGGAGCTGACATCGCGATGAGCTACGCAAACATTCTCTACAGCAGTGAAAACGGGATCGCCCGCATCACGCTCAATCGCCCGGAGCGGCTCAATGCCTTCAACGACGCCCTGCACGCAGACATTCGCGACGCGCTGGCGCAGGTCAAAGCCGACGCGTCGGTGCGCGTGCTGCTGCTCACTGGAGCAGGGCGCGGCTTTTGCGCTGGGCAGGATTTAGCCGACCGCGCGGTGAGGCCGGGGTCGGAGCCGGTGGACATCGGCGCGTCGATCGAGCGCAATTACAAACCGCTGGTGCTCAGCTTGCGCGCGTTGCCCATGCCAGTGGTTTGCGCCGTCAATGGCGTCGCCGCCGGGGCAGGGGCCAACGTCGCGCTCGCCTGCGACATCGTGATCGCAACCAGGTCGGCGAGCTTCATCCAGGCTTTCTGCAAGATCGGCTTGATCCCCGATGCGGGCGGCACGCATTTTCTGCCGCGACTGGTCGGCAGCGCACGTGCCATGGGGCTGGCGATGCTGGGCGACAAGGTGTCCGCCGAGCAAGCCGAGGCGTGGGGAATGATCTGGAAGTGCGTCGACGACAGCGCGTTTTCGGTAACGGTGGAGAGCCTGCTCCATCAGCTGGCCTCCGCGCCGACGCGCTCGCTCGCCGCGACCAAGCGCGCGCTGCAGCTAAGCGCCGGCAACACGTTGGAGGAACAGTTGAACATCGAGCGCGATCTGCAGTGCGAAATGGGCTACACCAAGGATTTTCAGGAAGGCGTCACCGCCTTCGGAGAAAAGCGGGCGCCGCAGTTCTCCGGTAAGTAGCGCACGATATGGGCGAGCATCACCCGCCGCTGACCGCCGCCGACGCGCAGGCGCTGGCCGAGCGCGTTGCTGACGCGATGTATCCGCGCGATCGCGCGTCGCAATCGCTCGGAATCAAGGTTGCCAGAGTAGGGCCGGGTCACGCCGAGCTAACCATGACGGTGCGCCCCGACATGCTCAACGGTCACGCGATCTGCCACGGTGGATTCATTTTCACTCTGGCCGACAGCGCATTCGCATTCGCATGCAACAGCTACAACCTGACCACGGTCGCATCCGGCTGCGCGATCGACTTCATCGCGCCGGCGCGCGAGGGCGACGTGCTGACTGCGATCGCGCAGGAACGCAGCGCCAGCGGCCGCACCGGCGTCTACGATATCGAAGTACACAATCAGCGCGACGAAAAGATCGCGTTCTTTCGTGGCAAGTCGTACCGGATCAAGGGTCACGTGATCGCCGAGGCGCATCCGTAGGGAGGATTCATGTCCGCAAACAAGCCCGCGCCAGCAGATCTCGAGCCGATCGAGACCGCGAGCCGGGATGAGCTCGAGGCGCTGCAGCTCGAGCGCCTGCAACGCACGCTCGAGCGCGCCTACGACAACGTTCCGCATTATCGCGCCACCTTCGACGCGGCCGGGGTTCATCCTCTTGACGTGCACTCGCTCAGCGATCTCGCCAAGTTCCCGTTCACGACCAAGAAAGACCTCCGCGATCACTATCCTTTCGGCCTGTTCGCCGTGCCGCGCGAGCAGGTCGTGCGCATTCACGCATCGTCCGGCACCACTGGGCGGCCGACCGTCGTCGGCTACACCGCCGCAGACATCGACACCTGGTCGACCGTGATGGCGCGCTCGATTCGCGCTGCGGGTGGCCGTCGCGGCGACATCGTCCATGTCGCGTACGGCTACGGGCTCTTCACCGGCGGGCTGGGCGCGCACTATGGGGCGGAGAAGCTTGGGTGTACCGTGATTCCCATGTCTGGTGGCATGACCGAGCGGCAAGTCCAACTCATCCTCGATTTCAAGCCGAGGATCATCATGGTGACGCCGTCGTACATGCTGGCGATCACCGAGGAGATGGAAAAGCAGGGGATCGATCCCAAGGCGACGTCGCTCAGGATCGGCATCTTCGGCGCTGAGCCGTGGACGCCGGCGATGCGACGCGCCATCGAGTCCAGACTCGACATAGATGCGATCGACATCTACGGGCTTTCCGAAATCATCGGTCCCGGCGTCGCGCAAGAATGCATCGAGACCAAGGACGGCCTCACCGTCTGGGAGGATCATTTCTATCCCGAGATCATCGACCCCGAGACCGGCGCGGTGCTGCCCGACGGCGAGAAGGGCGAGCTGGTGTTCACAACGCTGACCAAGGAAGCGCTGCCGATGATCCGCTATCGCACGCGGGATCTCACGCGGCTGCAGCCGCCCACCGCACGGTCGATGCGCCGCATCGAGAAGATCACGGGACGCTCCGACGATATGCTCATCATCCGCGGCGTCAACGTGTTCCCGACGCAGGTCGAGGACCTGATATTGAAGCAGCCCGAGCTGACGCCGCATTACCTGCTCGAAGTGACTCGGCCCGGACATCTCGACGAGATGACGGTGCACGTCGAAATGGGGCCCGAGCTCGCGCAAGGCAGTCAGGACGCGCGAGCAACGGCGGCTCGGCAACTCGAGCACAACATCAAGGGCTACATCGGCGTGTCAACCACGGTGCGTCTGGCGCTGCCGGGCGGTATCGAGCGATCGCTCGGCAAGGCGACTCGCGTGCTGGACAAGAGGCCGAAAGGGTAGAATCGCGGCGGCTTGGCAGCAAGGATGCAGGTTCGATTTAGGCCGCACTTGGGACCAAGCGCATTGATTCTGAGGCGCTTCTCGTTGAGTGACGCTTTATCTTGCGACGCGTTTAGGGTGTCTACTTCTAGTTAGGCGTCGGGGCTCACGACCAGCAAAAACCGCTCGCGATGTTAGTAAAGCTCAATGAGTGGTCGCATCGAATGAACAGTCCCACTGTGGCACTGGCATCGCTTGGCTTCGCTGGTGAGTATTGGCAGAGCAATCCTCGACTCTACGAAGGATACGAGCAGCTTCAGCAACTCTACAAGTCGCTCGGACGGAAGGTATCTTCCTCGGACGTGGCGTATCAGCTCTCTCGAAACCTGTTAAGCGAAGTGCTCGTGGCAGCCGGCGGCATTGAGGGCGCACTAATGCGCCTACGAGCAGCCATTGCTGAATTGCAAGTGTGGGTTGTCGACAACCAGTTGAAGGCTCAGCCAGGCATTCCTCAGGGCCTCGGTCATGCGGCGGCCGTAGACGCCTGGTTTGCATTTGCAGAACTACTGATGTGGAGTCGCACGCTCGTCGAGCGTATGGAACGACGTGCTAGTAGTCCAAAGAAGTTTCCAAAGCAGGGTCTTCTTCCCGCGCTTAAGCCAAAACGCCTGAAGAGCCGGTGCGAGAAGATTTTCGCCATTCTCCAACATAGCCCAGTCGGTCAATGTCGCACTCTCGCCAACTTTGTCTTGCACACCGGTCTGGTGAACCACCCGCACACTGGAGCGCGACTCGAACCCTCTGGTGCAATAGTTCTGCCGATTCCCCAGCTCCCTATTCGGCCGGTCGCGCACTGGTACTTGTTTTCATGGCAGCCAGGGCACGATGGCGTCGTCCTCGCCGAAGAAATGTGGCGGCATGTCCAAATCTTTGTCGACGACCTACTCGCGGCCTTTGAGAAGGCCGCTCCCAAACGAATGCGTCGCAACTTGTGAGACTGAGTGTGGCAGCTTTGAAGCCGACGCCTAACCCGTGGCTCAACCGGACGCGCGTCCGGCGGGCGTCCTTCGGCGCCCGCGGGCACGCGCCGGTTAGTTTGGTTCGTTGGGCGTCAAGGATCACCTACTAAAATGGATCGCCGAGCGTTTTTGGAATTGTTAGTCAGCGGGATTCTTGCCGCGGCAGATTCAGTCGAGGCGCAGCAAACCCCTGGCCCATACGTCATCGGCTATCTCGGCCAGGGCTCCAAATCCGAAGAACTGGCTCCCGCGAAAGACCTGCCGACACTTCTTGAGAATTTGCGCGCCCTCGGGTATGTCGAGGGTCAGAACTTGACGGTCAATGCCCGGTTTGCCGAGGGGCGCCCCGAGGATTTGTCGGGGCTCGCGGCGCAATTGGTAGCGACTAATCCACGCGTGATTGTCGTAAGAAGCGTGGGTATTGCGAGGGCCGTCCTCGAACATACAAGAACCGTCCCGGTCGTTGCGCTCCAGGCCGGAGAGCTCGAGGCAGAACCAAACGTCGCAAGCCTCGCGAAACCCGGGGGTAACCTCACCGGAATGCAGCTCCATTCGCCGGAGGTGATCGGCAAGCGTCTCCAACTTCTCCGTGAAGTGGTCCCCGGCCTGCGGCGGGTGGCCGTCTTGCGCGGGGTCCCTTGGGGAGATGCGGGATTCCTTTTGTACCGCAACGCCAACGACGCAGCGGCGGCCAAGCTGGGTATCCGAGCACGATACGTTCAGTTCGAAAAGCCGGCCGATCTCAACCGGCTGTTCGAGGAGATGGCGCGAGAGCGTGATCAGGCGCTGCTGGTCTGGGGAAACCCGCACCTCAACTTGTACAGGAAACAGATTTTCGACTTGACGCTGCGGTATCGATTGCCCGCCCTTTACGACGTGCGAGGCTATCCGGAAGAACTGTTGGTCTACGCGGCGAAGCTCGGTGACGTGCAACGGGAAGCGGCGACCTACGTGGACAAGATTCTCAAGGGTGCCAACGCTGGTGATCTTGCCATCGGGCAGGCAAGGAGCTTCGAGCTCATCGTGAATCTAAGAACCGCGAAGGCGCTTGGCATCACGGTCCCGCAATCGCTGCTGCTGCGTGCAGACGAGGTGATTCAGTAGTAGACACGACGGGGCCTTAGGACGCTCGATGTTCGACTAACAATGACGCCCAACCAACCCCTCGCTCAAGCGGACCACTCGCCGGCGGCGCAGACTACGCGCCGTCCGCTCGCGGCCGCTTAGCTTGGTTCGTTAGGCGCCGTGACTTTCATAGGAGACATGGCTGATGAAAATGCCATATTGCTCCGAGTGCACGATTGGCGAAGATGCTGGCCCTTCGCACGCGATTACAAACCGCCAGCGGGTGGCCCGAGCAATCGTTGGGGTTACCTGCCTCGCGCTCGCGTGGACGTTTCTATACGTTCCGGTTCCGGCAATCGCGTGGCTGCTGGCTATCATCGCCGCATGGTTTGGCATCTCCCATCTTGTCGCTGGCGGGATCGCTTATCCCGGCTGCCCTGAGCTCGGTGCTATCGCCAGTCTCATAAGTCGGCGCTATGTCCGCACGCGCTGCGGTCCATGGGAGTGGCTTGACCGGTGGTTGGAGTCGCGAAGCTGATGGTCCGCGCAAGATCGTCATCGAACAAAGCGGTAAGCCGCACGGCACTGTTCTCGCTCAGTATCAACTGCGTGGGCCTTGAGTCGTGGACGACGCAATGCTCTCGCCCGTCGCCCGAAGCAGCCATTCGGGCATTCCTGAAACAAGGCGCGCTCAATCAGTTCGTGGCGGGTCACGATGGCTGGCCCAAGGAGTGCGCGTTTCGCGACATCTATGCCTTCCTGCCGCTCGACTCGCTCACGAATGTCTACTTCTGCGGCCTTGGGCACGGCGGCAAGTACGTCCAGATTACGATGTTCCACACGGTCCAACATAGGGCCGTGACGAAGCGCAAGTGTCCGCGTCTTGCCAGAACGGTTACGCTTCGGCCATGAGCGCAGACGCGGCGCCTAACCGCGCGGTCAACGCGGACGCTCTTTGGCGGCGCTTCGCGCCGCCCTTCGTCGCGCCGGTTACTTTCGTTCGTTAGGCCACAGAACGAAGTCTGCTCATGCCAACGCGAAGAACGACAAAGCTAGTCTTACTAGCTGGCGGCAATCCGCAAGTCGCAAAGGCGGACGGCGACGCACCCGTGCAAGCCTACATCGCAGCCATTCCTGGGTGGAAGCGGCGAGTTGGGCACCGGCTCGACGAACTGATCTCGCGCCAAGTGCCAGGAGTGCACAAGGCGGTGAGATGGAACTCACCTATGTACGGCATCAAGGGCCAAGGTTGGTTCGCCAGCTTCCACGTGTTCACTAACTACGTCAAAGTGACGTTCTTTCGGGGAACTTCACTTCAGCCGATGCCGCCCGGTGGCAGCGCGAAAGAGGCTCGGTGGATCGATATCCATGAGCATGATCTCGACGAGGCACAATTGACAGCGTGGATAGCGCAGGCCTCGGCTGTTCCTGGTTGGGGAAAGTCGTGACCCTCGTGGGCCTGCATTGCGGCCCAACCACCCCTCAACCGGACCGCTCGCCTGCGGCGCCGTGCCGTCCGCTCGCGGCTGGGTTGGCTTGCTTCGTTAGACTGCATCAAGGAGGTGTGGAATGAGTGAAATCCTGACTGACGCTATCCGATACTGGGAGTTGAGGCGTATCGCGTATAACGCAGTTCTCGCAGTCGTTGTCGTTACCCTCTTCTTGGCGGGATGGCCAGCATCTCTCGGTCAGATAACCGTCAACTCAGCGCAATTGATCTTCGTGCTGGCAGTCTTGGCAAATGTTGCATACTGCGCAGCCTACGTTGTCGACTTCGCCGCCCAATCGTCGGGCTACCGCGCGACCTGGAAGCGATATCGGTGGACGGTGTTCGCGATCGGAGTCCTTTTCGCCAGCATTTTGGCCCGCTTTTTCGCAGCGAAGATCTTTGGCTATGCGTTCTAAGCGCTCGCTCAACCGGGACCACTCGCCAGCGGCGCTTACGCGCCGTCTGATCGCAGCCGACCAGCTTGGTCGTTAGGCACCATGCGGCTTGAAGCTCCTGGCGTTCGCGACCCAAGGTGGCTCGCCTTGCGCATACGGTTGTGGCCTGGTTCCGAAGCCGATCACTTGCCTTATATGGACGATGCGATCGCTCGCGGGCACTTCGTACGTCTTGCTATCGCTTCGAGTGGTTCGGCGGTGGGCTTCGTTGAAGCGTCGAAGCGCGTGGACTACGTCAACGGCACCAACAGTTCTCCGGTCGCGTTCCTTGAAGGGTTGTTTGTCGAGCCCGCTTCGCGAGGCAACGGCGTTGCGCGCGCGCACGTCGCAGCTGTCGAAGGCTGGGCGTTGGCTCAAGGCTTCACTGAGCTTGCCTCGGATTCGCCGCTTGAGAGCGTGTCGGCTCATGCAGTTCACCGCGCCCTTGGGTTCGAGGAGACCGAGCGTGTCGTTTATTTCCGAAGGGCACTGCGTGGTGCTTAACTTCTCGCTCAACCGGACCGCTCGGCGGCGCTGGTACGCCGTCCGCTTGGCGCCGCTTAGCCTGGTCCATTGGACATCATAGAAGTCGCTCGAGACCGTGGAAAGAGTTCATGTGTTCTTCTACGGTCTGTTCATGGACGAGGCTTTGCTCAGATCAAAAGGGGTTGCGCCTGAACAGATGCAACAAGCCTCCGTTCAAGGCTTCCAGCTTCGCATCGCACAACGAGCCACGCTGGTTCCTATCCCTGGGTCTACCGTCCACGGCATGGTTGCGATTCTCAAGCACAGTGAGTTGGAGCAGCTTTACTCCGAGCCCACAGTCCGTGACTACCGACCAGAACCCGTTGTGGCCCATCTGCGCGGCGGCGGTCAGGTTCCCGCGCTATGCTTCAATCTCATCGCAACGCCGTCTGCCGGCGAACGCAATCACGAGTACGCGGAGCGTTTGCAGATGCTAGCGCAGAGATTGGGTCTCCCGTCGGAGTACGTGGCGTCCATTCAATCGGACCGCTAGCGGGTGGTTAGCTTGGTTCTCTAAGGACTTCTGTTAGTAGGCATTACATATCCGGTCTGTATCCCATTTTGGACTGTCATGACTATGCGCCCTTCCTTCATCGTCTCAGCTCATGAACTGCCTGAAAGCACTCATGTTTATCCGCACAGTACGGAGGGGATGGGGCCAGTCCGCCGTC
>Ga0126381_100002144_pt1 | contig 21344 bp, 18 predicted proteins | sample PanSoiMetPlot_28_FD_96465 | JGI IMG/M metagenome (GOLD analysis project Ga0126381, IMG submission 96465) | Tropical forest soil microbial communities from Panama - MetaG Plot_28 | ecosystem: Environmental > Terrestrial > Soil > Tropical forest > Bulk soil | place: Panama | collected 2016-02-17
GTCGCCACCATCGCGCCGCAGGCGCCCGAGTTCCAGAACAGCCTGCTCAAGGTTTTCGGCAAGCACGACGATGCGACCATCGCGCAGATGCGCAACTGCATGGGCGTCGGCAATGTGGTGGCGGGCGTGATCTGTGCCGACGGTCATCTCGGCTATGCGCAGCCGGTCGGCGGGGTCATCGCCTACGAGAAGCAGATCAGCATTTCCGGCGTCGGCTTCGACATCGGCTGCGGCAACTTGGCGGTGCGGCTCGATACGCCGTTCGCCGCCATCGAGGACAAGGTCGGCGCGATCGTCAAGGATGTGGCGCGCGTGATCTCGTTCGGCATCGGTCGCAGCAACGCGGAGCGCGTCGAGCACGCTCTGTTCGACGACGCGGACGCGTGGCGCGAATCCGACATGGAGGCGTATCGCCCGAAGGCGGTGGCGCAGCTCGGCACGGTCGGGTCGGGCAACCACTATGTCGATCTCCTGCGCGACGAGGCGGGCCTGGTCTGGATCGGTGTGCATTTCGGCAGTCGCGGCCTCGGCCACACCAGCGCCACGCGCTACCTCAAGGCGGCGGGCGGGGCGGATGGCATGCACGTGCCGCCGGCGGTGATCGATGAGGACAGCGAGCTTGGCCGCCGCTACATCGCGGCGATGCAGCTCGCCGGCCGCTATTCCTATGCGGGCCGCGCGTGGGTGGTCGAGCGCGTGCGCAAGATCATTGGCGGAGCGGTGACCGACAAGGTGCACAACCATCACAACTACGCCTGGCGCGAGACGCACAACGGCCGCGATCTCTGGGTCGTGCGCAAGGGTGCGACGCCAGCCTTTCCAGGTCAGCGCGGCTTTGTCGGCGGTTCGATGGGTGACGATGCCGTCATCATCGAGGGAATCGACAGCGAGGAGGCGCGGGCCTCGCTCTATTCGACCGTGCACGGCGCCGGCCGCCTGTTCGGCCGCAGGGAGGCCAAGCGCCGCTTCTTGCGCACCGAGATGGATGCATGGCTGCATGAGCGCGGCGTGACCTTGATCGGCGCCGATCTCGACGAGAGCCCGATGGCCTATCGCCGCCTGCCCGAGGTGATCGCTGAGCACGCCGGCACCGTGCGGGTGCTGCATACGCTGCGGCCGTTCGCGGTGGCGATGGCGGGCGCGCGCGAGTTCGATCCGTTCAGGGACTGACTCTCATTCCCGCAAAGGCGGGAATCCAGGAGATCGCCGGCATGAAACTTGTCGAACAGGGGGCTCGCTCCCCGCATTCGCGCCGCTGGTGCGGGGACGCCTGGTTACTCCGCCTTGAGGTTGCCGGCGCGCACGACCTTGCCCCACTTCTCGGTCTCGGCCGTGATCAGCTTGGCGAAGTCGGCTGGTGCGCCCGGCGTTATGGTGCCGCCAAGCTCGGACAGCCGCGATCTCAGGTCGGGATCAGCGAGGCCGGCATTGATCTCGCGGCTGAGCCTCTCGATGATCTCGGGCGAGGTGTTCCTCGGCGCGCCGATCCCGAACTGCGCGCTCGCCTCGAAGCCCGGCACGAACTCACCGATGGTCGGCACCTGTGGCAGTGACGGCGAGCGCTGCGCTGTGGTCACACCGAGCGGCCGCAGCTTTCCGGCCCTCACATAGGGCAGCGATGAAGCCAGATTGTCGAACATGACCTGGACCTGCCCGCCGAGGAGATCGGTCAAGGCCGGCGCGGCGCCACGGTAGGGAACGTGGATCATCTCAGTGCCGGTCATCATCTTGAACATCTCGCCGGCGACGTGTTGCGGCGTGCCGCTGCCGGCCGATGCCATGTTGATCTTGCCCGGATGCCTCTTGGCGTAGTCGACGAACTCGCGAACCGTGTCGACGGGCAGGGCCGGATTGACCTCCATGACGTAATAGGTGCGCATGATGCTCGCGACCGGCGCGATGTCGCGATCGAAATCGAACTTGAGATTCTCGAACAGTGTCGCGTTGATCATGTTCGACGGCGAGACCATGAGCAGCGTGTGGCCGTCGGGCGCCGCATTGACGACCGCATCGGTCGCCAGATTGCCGCTCGCGCCCGCCCGGTTCTCGATGATGAATTGTTGGTTGAAGCGCGCCGACAACCATTGTCCGGTCAGCCGCGCCAGAACGTCGGTCGGCCCGCCGGGCGCGAAGCCGACGATGATGTGCACGGGCCGCGACGGATAGGCTTGCGCAAATGCGCCCCGCACGGCCGCCGGCAGCACCGCAGCGGACGCGGCGAGATGCAGGAATTGCCGGCGCGGAAGTTGCATCGTGGCCCCGACAAAAGCAGCCTTGCGCGCCGCACCCTAGCAGAGCGTTGCACGCAGTGCGAGCGCCTTCGCGCGGGCAGCGCCCGCTTCCCACCGGGGCAGCCCGGCTACACCGGTCGATGCACGGAAAGCGCCGCCTGCAAGGCAGCAACACTCTGTTCCACGCTCTGACCGGCGGTATCCAGAACTATGTCCTGCCGATCCAACGGTTCGAACGCGCGCGTCAAGACGTCCTGCCAGGTCGGACCACGCAACCCGGCAATATCGATCTTTCGTGACTCAATACGACGTCGGTGTTCAGCCCGATCAGAACAAACAACCATTATCTCCACGCAGCTCACGCCTGCGCGCTTCGCAACATTGCGCCAACATTCTTGTGTGAGACGCACGGGATTGACTGAATCCGCCACCACGCTCTGCCCCAGGCGCAGGTTATCCTCTGCGACCGCGTAGGCGACGCGATATCCTGTCTCGTCTATCGGCGTGTCTTCGGTTGGCGCGATGGCGTATTCGATTGTATCGATCCGCAAATAGACGGCACCAAGTCGGTGCGCCAATTCTCGCGCGAGCGCGCTCTTTCCTGTTCCCGGCAGGCGGCAAAAGATGAACAGCACGATGATGCGCCTCGCGATGGTGGCGCCGCTTGAGAGCGGGCATCATTCCAAATCACCAACCATCGAGCGCGGCGCGCACGCCGTAGATGTCGACGGTCGCCTGGTTGCTGCGCGTCGCCAAAATGTCGCGCAGCTTCGCGGCGGTGTCGGGGAAGCCGTCGAGCATCTTGAGGAAGAGGCTGCGCTGGATGCACAGCACCCTCGATGACTCGAGCGCGGTCATGGTCGCGGGACGCTTGGTCTCGGTGATCAAGGCGAGCTCGCCGACGAGCGCGCCGCGCCCCACCACCAACGGTTCGGCGCCGGCCGTCCCGGTCGACAGGCTGAACGAGCCCTGCTGGATCACGAAGCCGGAATCGGCCTCCTCGCCGGTCGAGAACAGAACCTCACCGCCATGGACGTAGCGGCTCTGCGCGCCGATCGCCAGGATGCGCAGCGCGTCGCGCCCGAGCAGACCGAGCGTCGGCACGCGTTCGAAGAAGGTGATGTCGTCCTCGATGGTCATGCCGGCTTAGGGCACGAGCTTGTAGCCACCGGATTCGGTGACCAGGATGGCGGGGCTCGCGGCATCCCGCTCGACCTTCTGCCGCAGCCGATAGATGTGGGTCTCGAGCGTGTGGGTAGTGACGCCGGAATTGTAGCCCCACACCTCCTGCAGCAGCATCTCACGCGACACCGGCCGCTGACCGGCGCGGTAGAGATAACGCAGGATCGCGGTCTCCTTCTCAGTCAGGCGCACCTTGTTGCCCTTGGAGTTGAGCAACAGCTTGGAACTCGGGCGGAACGTATAGGGCCCGATACTGAACACCGCGTCCTCGCTCGCCTCGTGCTGGCGCAGCTGCGCGCGGATGCGCGCGAGCAGCACGGCGAAGCGGAAGGGCTTTGCGACATAATCGTTGGCGCCCGACTCGAGGCCCAGGATGGTATCGGAGTCGGTATCGTGCCCGGTCAGCATGATGATGGGCGCCTTGAAGCCGTTCTTGCGCAGGATGCGCACCGCCTCGCGCCCGTCGACGTCGGGCAGCCCGACGTCCATGATGACGAGATCGACCTGACCGGCCTTGGCGGCCTGCACACCCTTGGCACCGGTCTCGACCGCGATCGATTCGAACTCCTCGTGCAGTGCGAGCTGCTCGATCAACGCATCGCGCAGCTCGCCATCATCGTCCACGATCAGGATCTTGCGTGTATTCGACATCAATTCATCGGGCCTGGAGTCGCTCCCCGCCGGCGAAGTAGAACATTCGGGGCCAAAAGAGCAAGCAGGAGTTGGGTGTTAGATGAATGGCCGGGGGATTTCGCAGGGCTCGCATAAGCGCGTGCGGAAGTCGAGCTTTTCGATCATGCAGGTGCGCCGCCGACCGCCCGGGGGAAGCCGCGGCTTGTTGCTTGTGGGCGGCCGTGCAATTCCGGTTGCGCTCGGGCACTCCGGCATCTTGGCCAACAAGCGCGAGGGCGACGGGGCAACGCCGCGCGGACGCTTTTGTCTCGTACGCCTGTGGTGGCGCGCCGACCGCGCGCCGCGGCCGCGTACCATGCTGCCAGCGCGGCGCATCGATCGTACACTCGCCTGGTGTGAAAACCCCGCCGACCGGCGCTACAACCAGCCCTATTGTATGTCGGACACCGAACCGGGCGACCGCATGTGGCGCGACGACCACCTGTACGATCTGGTGATCGAGATTTCCCACAACACCCGCCCGCGCATCGCCGGCCGCGGCAGCGCGGTGTTCGTGCACGTGGCGCGCCCCGACCGCTCCGCGACGGCGGGGTGCGTGGCGCTGGCGGCCTCGGACCTGCGGCGCCTCCTCGCGCGGCTCGGACCCAAGACGCGCATCGATATTCGGCCTTAGCCCACATTGGGCGCAGCGAAATGCGTGACGGCTGCCGCGGATTTCGGGCGCCTACGCTCGTTCCCCGAAGATCGCCGTGCCCAGGCGCACATGCGTCGCCCCAAATGCGATCGCGATGGCGAAATCGGCGCTCATGCCCATGGAGAGGAGCGAGAGCCCGTTGCGGCGGGCGATCTCGTGGGTCAGGGCGAAATGCGGCGCCGGTGGCTCGTCAATCGGGGGCAGGCACATCAGGCCGGCGATGGTGAGCCCATAGGTTTCGCGGCAGCGCGCCAGAAATGCGTCGGCCTCCTGCGGCAGGACGCCGGCCTTCTGCGGCTCACCGCCGGTATTGATCTCGGCGAAAAGCAGCGGCGCGCGGCGTGAGCGGGCGATCTCCTTGGCGAGCGCCTGGCAGAGCGAGGGGCGGTCGACCGAGTGGATGGCGTCGAACAGCGACACCGCCTCCTTGGCCTTGTTGGATTGCAGCGGACCGATCAGATGCAGCTCGGTCGCCGGATATTGCGCCCGCAGCCCCGGCCACTTCGCCATCGCCTCCTGCACCCGGTTCTCGCCGAAGACCTTTTGGCCGGCCGCGAGCACCGGCGCGATGGCAGCCGCCACAAAGGTCTTCGACACGGCGACCAAGGTCACTTCCGCGGGATCGCGCCGCGCCTCCGCGCAAGCCTGCGCGATCTTCCCCCGCACGCTCGCCAGGCGGACCTCATGGCTTTCCGTCATCGCATCCCCGCGGTTGACCGCTGCGCGCCTTTCATGGCCTAACTCGCCTCGCAAACCTGTAGCCTAATCGACCGATCGCACAATGAGCACCGAGCGCTACAACGCCCGCGACGCCGAGGCCCGTTGGCAGAAAATCTGGGACGAGCGGCGCGTCTTCGCCAGCCGCAACGACGACCCACGGCCGAAATACTACGTTTTGGAAATGTTCCCCTATCCGTCCGGCAAGCTGCATGTCGGGCACGTGCGCAACTATACGATCGGTGACGTCGTGGCCCGCTACAAGCGCGCCATGGGCTTCAACGTGCTGCACCCGATGGGCTGGGACGCCTTCGGGCTGCCGGCTGAGAACGCCGCCATCGAGCGCAAGGTCCACCCCAAGACCTGGACCAAGGGCAACATCGAGATCATGAAATCGCAGCTCAAGCTCATGGGGCTGTCGATCGATTGGGACCGCGAGATCGCGACCTGCGATCCGTCCTACTACAAGCATCAGCAAAAGCTGTTCCTGGATTTCCTGGCCGCCGGGCTGGTCGAGCGCAAGCAGTCCAAGGTGAACTGGGACCCAGTCGAGCAGACCGTGCTCGCCAACGAGCAGGTGATCGAGGGGCGCGGCTGGCGCTCGAACGCCGTGGTCGAGCAGCGCGAGCTCACCCAATGGTTCTTCAAGATCACCGCCTATGCGCAGGAGCTGCTCGACGCCATCGATGGCCTGGAGCGCTGGCCCGACAAGGTACGCCTCATGCAGCGCAACTGGATCGGCCGCTCCGAGGGCCTGCTGGTCCGCTTTGCGCTCGACCCGGCGACGACGCCCAACCGCGAGAGCGAGCTCGACATTTTCACCACGCGGCACGACACGCTGTTCGGCGCCAAGTTCATGGCGCTGTCGCCGGATCATCCGCTGGCCGCCGCGGCCGCCGCCAAGGACGCGAAGCTCGCCGCCTTCATCGCCGAGTGCAAGCGGCACGGCACCGCGCAGGAGATCATCGACAAAGCCGAGAAGGTCGGCTTTGACACCGGGATCAAGGCCATCCATCCCTTCGATCCGAAGTGGAGGCTGCCGGTCTATGTGGCGAACTTCGTCCTGCTGGACTACGGCACCGGCGCGCTGTTCGGCTGCCCGGCGCACGATCAGCGCGACCTCGACTTCGCCAACAAATACGCGCTCGGCAACACGCCGGTGGTTTGCCCCCCGGGCCAGGACGCGAAATCCTTCGTCATCACCGACACCGCCTATGACGGCGACGGCCGCATGATCAACTCGCGTTTCCTCGACGGCATGACGATCGCGGAGGCGAAGGAGGCGGTCGCGCAGCGACTGGAGCAGGCGAGCGCCGGCAACCGGCCGGTGGCCCAGCGCCAGATCAATTACCGCCTGCGCGATTGGGGCGTCTCGCGGCAACGCTATTGGGGCTGCCCGATCCCGATCATCCACTGCGAGGCCTGCGGGGTCGTGCCGGTCCCGGCGGCCGATCTGCCGGTGGTGCTGCCGGACGACGTCGCGTTCGACCGGCCCGGCAACCCGCTCGACCGGCATCCCACTTGGAAGCACGTCGCCTGCCCCAAATGCGGCGAGCCGGCGCGGCGCGAGACCGACACCATGGACACCTTCGTGGACTCGTCCTGGTATTTCGCGCGCTTCACCGATCCCTGGATCACGACCGCGCCGACCGATCGGGCGGCGGTCGATGCCTGGCTGCCGGTCGGTCAATATATCGGCGGCATCGAGCATGCGGTCCTGCACCTGCTCTATAGCCGCTTCTTCACCCGCGCCATGAAGGCGACCGGCCATGCCGGGCTCGACGAGCCGTTTGCGGGGCTCTTCACCCAGGGCATGGTGGTGCACGAGACCTATCGGGCGCCCGACGGGAACTATGTGGAGCCCGCCGAGGTGCGCCTCCTGACTGAGGGGGAGACGCGCCGCGCGGTCCTGGCTTCGACCGGGACGCCGATCGAGATCGGCCCCATCGAGAAGATGTCCAAATCGAAGCGCAACACCGTCGGGCTCGATGAGATCGCCGGCACGGCCGGTGCCGACACCGCGCGCTGGTTCATGCTGTCGGATTCGCCGCCCGAGCGCGACGTGATCTGGACCGAGGAGGGCGCGCAAGGCGCCATGCGCTTCGTGCAGCGGCTTTGGCGCCTCATCGCCGATGCGGCAGTGGTCGCCGCCGCGGCTGACGCGCCGCGCCCGGATTCGTTCGGCAATCCAGCGCGCGCCTTGCGTAAGGCCGCGCATCGCGCGCTCGACCGGGTGTCGCAGGACATCGAGCGCCTGCGCTTCAATGTCTGCGTCGCCCAGATCTACGAGTTCGCCAATGCGTTCCAGACCTCGCTGGCCGAGCTCGAGAATAAGCCAACGGCCGATTACCGTTGGGCGGTGCGGGATGCCGCCAGCATCCTGGTGCGCCTGCTCCAACCGATGATGCCGCATCTCGCCGAGGAGTGCTGGACGGTACTCGGCTACAAGGAGCTCGTCGCCACCGCCCCCTGGCCGCAGGTTGAGGGCGATCTGCTTCAGGAGAACACCGTCACACTTCCGGTCCAAATCAATGGCAAGAAGCGCGCCGATGTCACGGTGGGGCGGGACGCGAAAGATCCGGAGATTGTGGCTGCCGTTCTGGCGCTCGATGAGGTAAAACGCGCGCTCGACGGCAAGCCGCCCAAGAAGGTGATCGTCGTCCCGAATAGGATCGTCAATGTGGTGGTCTGATCAAGGGAACTTTTTCGCCCGCTTCGGCGCGATCGTCATGGTGGCGGGAAGCGCCGGCGGCTGCTTCCAGCCGCTCTATGCGGACAAGTCGCTGGAGGGGGGTCCGGGCCTGCGCGCCGCCATGGCGGCCATCGACGTCAAGCAGATCGACGCCGCCAAGGGCAGCGACGAGGCGCGCCTGGCGGTCGAGGTCCGCAATTCGCTCGTCTACGATCTGACCGGCGGTGGCCCGGCCCCGAAGCCGGCCTACACGCTTGCTGTCCGGATCAACTCGACGGTCGCCGACATCATCGTCGACACCACCACCACCCGGCCGGCGATCGAGGACTACGGCCTCAACGCCGCCTATACGCTGACCGAGATTGGGTCCGGCAAGGTCGTGGTCAACGGGCAGACCTTCGCCCGCGTGTCCTATGACATTCCGGGTCAAGAGCAGCGCTTTGCCCGCATGCGCGGCCTGCGCGATTCGGAGACGCGCGCCGCCAAGGTCATCGCTGACAATATCCGCGCGCGGCTCGCGTCTTATTTCGCGGCCGGAACCTGATGCGTTGCTAAGGCGAGCATGACGGCGCTCAAGGCCGCACAGGTCGACGCCTTCGTGGCGCGTCCCGATCCGAAGCGGCCGCTGGTGCTGGTCTTCGGTCCCGATGCCGGGCTCGTGCGCGAGCGCGCCGAGGCTTTGATCAACAGCGCCGTCGACGACCCGCGCGATCCGTTCGCTCTGGCGCGGCTTTCGGGTGACGAACTCGCCGCGGAGCCAAGCCGCCTGGTCGAGGAGGCCAACACGATCCCGCTGTTCGGCGGCCGGCGCGCGGTCTGGGTCAAGGCCGGCAGCCGCAACTTCGTGGCCGCCGTCGAGGCGCTGCTCGCTGCCCCCTCCCCGGACTGCCGCGTGGTGATCGAGGCCGGCGACCTCAAGCGCAACGCGCCGCTGCGCACCGTCTGCGAGCGGGCCGCGACCGCCGCGGCGCTTCCCTGCTATGCCGATGCCGAGCGCGACATCGAGCGCCTCATCGACGAAGAGATGCGCGCGGCCGCGCTTGCCATCGCGCCCGACGCGCGTGCGGCGCTCGCGCCGCTCCTCGGCGGCGACCGCCTCGCCTCACGCAGCGAAGTGCGCAAGCTCGCTTTGTATGCGCGCGGGCGCGAACGCGTCGAGCTCGACGATGTCATGGCGGTCGTCACCGACGCGTCGACGCTGGCGCTCGACAGCCTGATCGATGCGGCCTTCGCGGGCCGCACCGCCGAGGTCGAGCTGCAGTTCAACAAGGCGCGCAGCAGCGGGACCTCGCCCGGCAGCATCATCGCGGCGGGATTGCGCCAATGCGCCACGCTGCACAAGTCACGCCTCGCCATCGAGGCCGGGGAGACCGTCACGATGGCGCTCGACACGATGGTGCCGCCGGTCCATTTCAGCCGCCGCGCATGGGTTGACACCGCGCTCAAGCGCTGGACGGCGGCGCGGCTCGAGCGCGCGATGATGCAATTCGCCGATGCCTCGTTCGATGCACGGCGGATACCCGACCTCGCCGACCCGATCGCGCGGCGCGCTCTGCTGTCGCTCGCGGTCGCGGCACGCCGGGCCGATCGAACTTAACCCCGCCGCGCGTCCTTGCCGAAGGCCGGCACCCATTTCTCCAGCCGCCGGATCACCTCGTCGAGCTGCTCGACCGCGCGATAGCGGATGCTGACCACGCCGCCTTGGCCGCGGTGGTCGATGCTCACCGTCAGGCCGAGCGCATCCGACAGCCGCTTCTCCAGCGCCACCGTGTCGGCATCCTTGATGGTGCGCGCGCGCGACTTCGCGGCTTTGCCGGAGGCCTGCGCGCGCTCCTGCGCCAGCGCCTCGACCTGGCGCACGTTGAGGCCGCGCTCCACGATCTCGCGCGCGAGCCGTTCCGGATCGGGTTGGTTGACCAGCATGCGGGCGTGGCCGGCGGAGATCTTGCCCTCCTGGATGTAGGCCTGCACCTGCTGCGGCAGCTTGAGCAGGCGCAGCGTGTTGGCCACGTGGCTGCGGCTCTTGCCGACCATCTTGGCAATGCCGTCCTGATTGTGGTTGAACTCGTTTGCCAGCGCCTGATAGCCGGCCGCCTCCTCGAGCGGATTGAGATCGGTGCGCTGCACGTTCTCGATGATCGCGAGCTGCAGAGCCTCGTCGTCGCTCACGTCGAGCGGGACGATCGGCACCTCGTGCAGCCCCGCGCGTTGCGCCGCGCGCCAGCGCCGCTCTCCGGCAATGATCTCGTAGGAGTCTTTCACGCCGCGCACCGGGCGCACGACGATCGGCTGGATGATGCCGCGGTCGCGCATCGAGGCCGCGAGCTCATCGAGCTCTGTCTCGACGAAATTGCGCCGCGGGTTGCGCGGGTTCGGCTTGAGGAACTCGATCGGCACGCGGCGCTGGCTGCGGCCTTGCTCGACCGCCTTGGTCTCCTGGCCGACATCGCCCATGAGCGCGGCGAGGCCGCGGCCTAGGCGCGATCGTCCGGCTTCATCGGCCATGTCGGCGTCCCCCGAGCTGATCACGGCGCCTGCGAACCATGCGCCCTACGAGGCCTGCTGCGCGGCTGGAGCTTCCGCGCGCAGCTCCTTCTCGCGCTGAATGATCTCGGTCGCGAGCCGCAGATAGGCTTCACTGCCGACGCATTTCAAATCGTAGACCAGTACCGGCTTGCCGTAGGACGGCGCCTCCGACACCCGCACGTTGCGCGGGATGATGGTTTCGTAAACCTTGCGGCCCATGAACTCGCGCACGTCGGCGACGACCTGATTGGCGAGATTGTTGCGCGCGTCGTACATGGTGAGCACGATGCCGTGGATGATGAGGTCCGGGTTGAGCGTCTCCTTGACCTGCTCGACCGTCTTGATCAGCTGCGACAGTCCTTCGAGCGCGAAGAACTCGCACTGCAGCGGCACCAGGATGGCGCTCGCCGATGCCATCGCGTTGATGGTGAGCAGATTGAGCGATGGCGGGCAATCGACCAGCACATAGGTGAAGCTGCCCGCATCCGGGTCACCGGCATTGAGCGGCGCCAGCGCCACGCGCAGCCGCAGGGCGCGGTCGCGCGCCTGGCTGATCTGCAGCTCGAGGCCGGAGAGGTCCATGGTGGAGGGCGCGATGAAGAGGCGCGGCACCGCGGTCGGCAGGATGGCGTCGCGCAGCTTCGCCTCGCCCATCAGCACGTCATAGGTCGAATGACTGCGGTTGCGGCGATCGATGCCGAGCCCGGTCGACGCATTGCCCTGCGGATCGAGATCGACGATCAGCACCTGCTCCCCGATCGCGGCGAGCGCGGTGCCGAGATTGATCGCGGTCGTGGTCTTGCCGACCCCGCCCTTCTGATTGGCAATGGCCAGCACGCGCGGCGGCCTGGGGGGCACGACCGCGGCGGCCATCGGCTCGGCTACAGCCACAGGAGCATCCGTCAATTGCGTCACCGTCCCAAATCTGCCCCCAATTCGCCCCGGCAGAAACCCTTTTTTAAGACCTATGGCGCCGCTTTAAGACCTATGGCGCCGCGTGGCGTGCTTCCAGGCCACGGATGATCACAATACGCGCCTTGGTCTCAGTTCTGCTGGGGACGAGATCGGCGGTCATTTTCCAATATTTAGAGGCCTCGGTCAATTCGGCCTCTACATCTTGTCCTTTGGGGTAAATTCCGATCGCGCCCCGTTGCAGCAGCGGCAAGCACTGGCCCAGCAGCAAGTTTAACGGAGAAACTGCCCGCGCGGTCACAGCGTTCGGCGCGCCGGCAAAACTTTCCACGAATTTCTCCATCCGAACCGCATGGACGGTGGCGGGTGATTCGGTCGCGATCGCGGCGGCGCGCAAGAACGCCGCCTTCTTGGCATTGGGCTCGACGAGGTGCACCCGCGCCTGCGGGCGTCCGCCGAGGGCGCAGGCGATCACCAGGCCCGGAAACCCGCCACCGGATCCCATGTCCACCCAGGTCTTGGCCTGCGGTGCGAGATCGAGGAGCTGCAGCGAGTCGGCAATGTGCCGCGTCCACAGACACGGCACGGTCGAGGCAGCAATCAGCTGCGTGGTTTTCTGCCACACCAGCAACAAAGCGACGAAGCGATCAAGGCGCTCCGCTGTTTCACGTGAAACAGGCGTTAGCCTTAAGGCGTGGGCACGATCGGAGATGAGAGACGACAGGGGCACGCGTCCCGGGCTCCTTGGCGACGCCCGCTGCGCAGGCTCCTCAGGATGGTGTGGTGCCGGCAGTTTACAGGAACGCGGCGTGCGCTGCTGCCTCTTCCGGGTCTTCATGGAGGAGCGCGCGCCCAACGACGCGCCCTTGGAGCGCGCCCTGGCATGTTTCACGTGAAACAGTAGCCTTCGCGCGGGGGCTCAAGCTCCGCGATCTGTAGATCAAACAGATTGTTTCAGTTCGCCATCGGAGCTTTGCGGTCGCGGCCACGCCGCAGGTGGGCCAACAGCACGCTCAGCGCCACCGGCGTGATCCCGTCGATCCGCCCCGCTTGTCCGAGCGTCCGCGGCCGCACTGCTGCAAGCTTCTGCTTCACCTCATTGGAGAGTCCGCCGAGCGCGGTGTAGTCCAGCTCTGCCGGCAGCTCGAGATTCTCATCACGCCGGAAGGCGGCGATGTCGGCGGCCTGGCGCTCCAGATAGACCGCATATTTGGCGTCGATCTCCAGCTGCACCGCGATCCCAGGCGCGAGCTCATTGAAACGTGGCCACAGCCGCGCGAGGTCCCGCACGCCGATGTCCGGGTAGGACAGGAGCTCAAAAGCGCTTCGCCGCTGGCCATCGCGATTGAGGGTGAGGCCGTGGCGGTTCGCTTGCGTGGGCGTGAGTGCGACCGAAGCCGCGAACGCGCGTGCCTCGGCCAGCGCCGCCATCTTCTGGGCGTGACGCCTTGCGCGCTCCGCGCCCACACACCCGATGGCAATTCCCTTTTGGGTGAGCCGCTGGTCCGCATTGTCGGCCCGCAAGGTCAGCCGGTACTCGGCGCGCGAGGTGAACATGCGATAGGGCTCGGTAACGCCACGCGTCACCAGATCGTCGATCATCACCGCGAGATAGCCCTCGGCCCGGTCGAACGTGATCGCCGCGCCCTCCCCGGCCCGCGCGGCCGCATTGAGGCCCGCCACCAAGCCTTGGGCCGCGGCCTCCTCATAACCCGTGGTGCCATTGATCTGGCCGGCCAGGAACAGCCCGGGCAGCCGCTTGGTCTCAAGGCTCGGCTTGAGCTCACGTGGATCGACGTAGTCGTACTCGATCGCATAGCCGGGCCGGATCATCCGTGCCCGCTCCAGGCCCGCGATCGTGGCGACCAGCGCGCCCTGAACCTCTTCGGGCAGCGAGGTCGAGATGCCGTTCGGATAGACCGTCGGATCGTCGAGCCCCTCGGGCTCCAGAAAAATCTGATGCCCGTCGCGCTCGCCAAAACGCACGATCTTGTCTTCGACCGAGGGGCAGTAGCGCGGACCGCGACTCGCGATCTGTCCCGAATACATTGGCGAGCGGTGCACGTTCTGGCGAATGATTCGGTGCGTCGCCGCGTTGGTGCGGGTGATCCCGCATTCGACCTGGCGGTTGGTGATGCGCTCGGTCAGGGTCGAGAACGGCTCGGGCGGCGCGTCGCCGGGCTGCATCTCGACGGCGTTCCAGTCGATGGTGCGACCATCGAGGCGCGGCGGCGTCCCGGTCTTGAGGCGGCCGAGCGCAAAGCCCAGCCGCCCAAGGGTGAGCGCAAGCCCGATCGCCGGCGCCTCCCCGACCCGGCCGGCGGAGATTTGCTGCTCGCCGATATGGATGACGCCGCGCAGAAAAGTTCCGGTGGTCAGCACGACGGCCCCCGCCCCGATCGCGCGACCGTCGGCGAGCTTGAGGCCTGCGGCTCGAGCGCCGGCGACGATCAGATCATCGGCTTCGGCTTCGATCACTGTGAGGTTTGGGGTCGCCCGAACGGCGCGCTGCATGGCGGCGGCATAGAGCGCGCGGTCGGCCTGGGCGCGCGGTCCGCGCACGGCCGGACCCTTGCGGCGGTTGAGCACCCGGAACTGGATGCCGCCCGCATCGGCAACGCGCCCCATCAGGCCGTCGAGCGCATCGATCTCGCGGACCAGATGCCCCTTGCCGAGACCCCCGATGGCGGGGTTGCATGACATCGCCCCGATGGTGGCAAAGCGATGCGTGACCAGCGCGGTCCGCGCACCCGTGCGGGCCGCGGCCGCGGCCGCCTCGCAGCCCGCGTGGCCGCCGCCGACCACCAGCACGTCAAACATGGCATCCATCGGAAGGGCTTTCTCTGCGTTGGCGCGCTTGTATGTCAGCGAAGCCGCTCCGGTCAAAGGCGCGCCTCACAGGCGCGCAATGCCTCGCGGCGCGCGCGCTGTTTCACGTGAAACATCGCCAACAAACCATAGCCGACCCCCGTCACGGCGGCTCCCGCCGATCTCATTTGCCGATGCAGAAATCCCGGAAGATCACATCCAGGACATCCTCGACGCCGATGCGTCCGGTGAGTCGCTCCAGGGCGCGGGTCGCGCGCCGGATCTGCTCCGCCAAGACCTCATCGCCGCCGCGCGGCCCGAGGCGCAGCGCGTCGTCCAAAGCCTCGCTCGCTGTCTGCAGCGCCACGCGATGACGTTCGCGCGTCACCAAAGCGGGTTCCGCGGTGAAGAAGGATTCCGCGAAGGCCCCGAGGGTTCGCAGCAGCTCATCGACGCCGGCGCCGGTCATGGCAGATAGGGTTAACAGCGTGTGACCCCGCAGCTGACCCGAGACCTTCGCCACCGTGTCCGCAGCCGGTGCGGTCAGCAGGTCCGTCTTGTTGAGCACTATCCAGCGCGGCGTTGCGGCCGACGATTGTGCGAGCCACAAGCCGGTTTCAACCTTGCTCGCGTCCACCACCCAGAGCGCCAGATCCGCATCCGCGACCGCGCTCCAGGCGCGCCGGATGCCCTCCTGCTCCACCGGATCGGCGGCCTCACGCAGGCCCGCGGTATCGAGCAGCGTCACCGGATAGCCCCCGAGATCGAAGTGCACCTCGATCACGTCGCGCGTGGTGCCCGCATGGGGCGATACGATCGCGGCGTCGCGCCGCGCGAGGCGATTGAGCAAGGTCGACTTGCCCACATTCGGCGCGCCCGCGATCGCGACCCGCAAGCCTTCGCGCAGCCGCTCCCCCTGCCCCGCCCCAGCCTGGCGCAGCTCATCGACCAGCGGGCTGATGATGGCGAGCGCGCGCGCCGTCAAGTCTCCCGGCACGTCGCCCTCGTCCGGAAAATCGATCCCGGCGTCCAGCAGCGCCAAAGCTTCGATCAGCCGATCGCGCCACGTCTCGGCGCGGATGCCGAGTTCGCCTCTATACTGGCGGAAGGCCTGCCGGCGCTGCGCCTCGGTGTCCGCATAGATGAGGTCCGCGAGACCTTCCACCGCCGTCAGATCGAGCCGCCCATTCTCGAACGCGCGGCGGGTGAACTCGCCGGGCTCGGCCAGGCGAAATCCTTCGAGGCCGCCCAGCACCTCGAGCACGCGGGCTACGATTGCCCGGCCCCCGTGCACCTGCAGTTCGGCCATGTCCTCGCCGGTCTCACTGGCGGGGCCCGGAAACCACAGTGCCAAAGCCTCGTCGATGATCTCCTGGGCGGGATCGCGCAGCCGTGCGAGCGTGGCGCGGCGCGGCTGCGGCAGGCGCCCCATGAGCGCGGCCAGCCCTGCCCGCGCGGCCGGTCCCGAAATCCGGATCACCGCGATCGCGGCCGGCGGTCGCCCCGACGACAAGGCGAAGATGGTGCTCACAGGCGATCCTGGTCCTGCGGCCGACTCGGCCATTGCGGCTAGGCCAGAGGTCCTATGATGTGGGCGCAGGCTCATCGGCTGTGCGTTATCCTAAGTTCGCAGAAAAGCGGAAACCCAAAAATGTCAGCGCCGCAGACCCCGCACGAGAACCGCCTCGCCCACGAGACCAGCCCCTATCTGCTGCAGCACAAGTCGAATCCGGTCGACTGGTGGCCCTGGGGCCCGGCAGCGCTCGAGGAAGCCAAGCGCCGCAACAAGCCGATCCTCCTCTCGGTCGGCTACGCGGCCTGTCATTGGTGTCATGTCATGGCACACGAGAGCTTCGAGGATACCGCGACCGCGGCGCTCATGAACGAGCTCTTCGTCAACATCAAAGTCGACCGCGAGGAGCGCCCCGACATCGATCAGATCTACATGTCTGCCCTGCATCTCCTCGGCGAGCGCGGCGGCTGGCCCCTGACCATGTTTCTCACGCCCGGCGGCGAGCCGTTCTGGGGCGGCACGTATTTCCCCAACACCAGCCGCTACGGCCGGCCGGGATTCGCGGACGTGCTGCGCAACGTGGCGCGCATCTTCCACGAGGAGCCGCAAAGCGTGGAGCAGAACCGCGCCGCCCTGATGGCGCGCCTAGCGGCAAGCGCGCGTCCGCCGGGACGCGTCGTGATCGGGCCTGCGGAGCTCGATCGCGCGGCCGAGCACATCGGCGGCATGATCGATCCGGTGCATGGCGGATTGCGCGGCGCACCGAAATTTCCGCAAGCCATGATCCTGGAGTTTCTCTGGCGCGCCGGGCAACGCACCGGGCAGGAGCGCTACTTCGCCGCGGTCGAGCTGACGCTCGATCGCATCTGCCGGGGCGGCATCTATGATCATCTTGCGGGCGGCTTCTCGCGCTACGCGGTCGACGAACGCTGGCTCGTCCCGCATTTCGAGAAGATGCTCTATGACAATGCGCTGCTGCTCGAGCTGCTCGCGCTCGCGTATCAGCGCAGCCGCCGCGAGCTGTTCCGCACCCAGGCGCGCGAGACTGTCGCCTGGCTCATTCGCGAAATGACGACCGCGGAGGGTGCGTTCTGCGCCTCGCTCGACGCTGATTCGGAGGGCGAGGAGGGCAAGTTCTACGTCTGGTCGGCGGCCGATATCCGGGACACGTTGGGCCCGGAGGACGCCGATTTCTTTGCCGCGCATTACGACGTGACCCCGGGGGGCAATTTCGAGGGACACAATATCCTCAACCGCCTCGAAGAGTTACATCCCGACCCGACGGACGAGCCACGGCTTGCTCCTTTGCGAGAGAAGCTGTTGGCGGCGCGCAGCCGCCGTGTGCGTCCCGGGCTCGACGACAAGATTCTCGCCGACTGGAACGGCCTGATGATCGCCGCTCTGGTGCGGGCGGCGCTCATCTTCGCCGCGCCCAATTGGCTGCATCACGCCGCGCGCGCCTTCCTGTTCATCGACAGCAAGATGGGGCACGGCGACCGTCTGGGTCATTCGTGGCGCGACGGCCGGCTGCTGTTTCCAGGTCTCGCCTCAGATCATAGCGCCATGATCCGCGCCGCGCTGGCGCTCTACGAGGCAACCGGGGAGGGGGATTATCTGGCGCGCGCCATCGTCTGGCAGGGCGCGCTCGATCGCTACTACGCCAATCCGGCGACGGGCGGTTACTTCCTCACCGCGAGCGACGCAGAAGGCCTGGTGGTACGGCCCAACTCAACGGCCGATGAAGCCACGCCGAATCCCAACGCGGTTGCGGCGGAAAATTTGGTGCGGCTTGCGGTCTATACCGGCCGGGACGCCTGGCGGGCGCAAGCCGACAAATTGTTCGATGGACTGTTGCCGATCGCCAACGACAACCTCTTCATGCATGTCGGGCTGCTCAATGCGCTTGATCTGCGGCTGCGTGACGCCGAGATCGTCGTGGTCGGCTCTGGACCGCAAATTGACGGGCTTGCGGCCGCGGCACTGGCGCTGCCGTTCCTCGATCGCACCGTGCTGCGGGCACCGAGCCCCGAAGCCCTGCAGCCGACACATCCGGCACAGCAAAAGATTGCGGCGGCACGGGGTGCCGCCGCGGCATTCGTCTGCGTGGGAGAGCAATGCTCGCTGCCGGTGACGAGCCCGGATCAGGTGTCAGTCGTCAGACATCAGTTATCGGAGAAACGCTGATAGCTGATCGCTGACCCCGGTCACGTGTTCATCGACTCGAAGAACTCGCCGTTGGTCTTGGTGTTGCGCAGCTTGTCGAGCAGGAAGTCGATCGCATCCATGGTGCCCATCGGGTTGAGGATGCGGCGCAGCACGTACATCTTCTTGAGCTGATCGGGCGAGGTCAGGAGCTCTTCCTTGCGGGTGCCCGAGCGCGTGATGTCGATCGCCGGGAAAGTGCGCTTGTCGGCGACCTTGCGGTCGAGAATGATTTCCGAATTGCCGGTGCCCTTGAACTCTTCGAAGATCACCTCGTCCATGCGGCTGCCGGTATCGATCAGCGCGGTCGCGATGATGGTGAGCGAGCCGCCTTCCTCGATGTTGCGCGCGGCGCCGAAGAAACGCTTGGGCCGCTGCAACGCATTGGCGTCGACGCCGCCGGTCAAGACCTTGCCGGAGGAGGGGACGACCGTGTTGTAGGCGCGCCCGAGACGGGTGATCGAGTCGAGCAGGATCACCACGTCGCGGCCATGCTCGACCAGGCGCTTGGCTTTCTCGATCACCATCTCGGCCACCTGGACGTGGCGCACCGCCGGCTCGTCGAAGGTCGAGGACACGACCTCGCCCTTCACCGAGCGCTGCATGTCGGTGACCTCCTCGGGCCGCTCGTCAATGAGCAGCACGATCAGGTAGCACTCGGGATGATTCGCCGTGATCGAGTGGGCGATGTTCTGCAGGAGCACGGTCTTGCCGGTACGCGGCGGCGACACGATGAGGGCGCGTTGGCCCTTGCCGATGGGCGACACGATGTCGATGACGCGCGCTGACAAATCCTTCGAGGTCGGGTTGTCATGCTCCATATTGAGCCGCTCATCGGGATAGAGCGGCGTCAGGTTATCGAAGTTGACCTTGTGGCGCGCCTTTTCGGGGTCCTCGAAGTTGATCGTGTTGACCTTGAGGAGCGCGAAGTAGCGCTCGCCCTCCTTGGGGCTGCGGATGTGGCCATCGAGCGTGTCGCCGGTGCGCAAACCGAAGCGGCGGATTTGCGAGGGCGAGACGTAGATGTCGTCGGGTCCGGGTAGATAGTTGGCTTCCGGCGAGCGCAGGAAGCCGAAACCGTCGGAGAGCACCTCGACAACGCCTTCGCCGACAATGTCGGTCTCGCGCATCGAGAGCTGCTTGAGGATGCCGAACATCAGCTCCTGCTTGCGCATGGTGCTGGCATTTTCGACCTCGAGCTCTTCGGCAAAGGAGACGAGCTCAGCCGGGGTCTTGGCCTTGAGGTCTTGGAGTTTCATTTCCCGCATGCGGGGTTCGTCCTATGGGAAGACCGGCGGCGAGGACAGCAAAAGCAATGGCTGGTCGGCGCACGGGGAGGGGGGAGATCGCAGATCTTGGGCGGCTTTGGGCCAACTGGCCCGATGCAGCGGCAAGTCCCACTACGCGGACCGGCCCTCGCCGCATCTGCCTGCGTTCTTAGGAGATGACACGAACATATGAAAAGAATGTTGGTAACGCAAGGGTCAGTTGCATATTGGCGCCGACGTCACAGGAATTTTAGAACGGCTTGATCACCGCCAGGAGCACGATCCCGATCATCAGGATAGTTGGTATCTCATTGATTATTCTGTAGAATTTCTGAGTGTGCTGGTTCCGGTCGGCGGCAAAATCGCGCACCCAGCGGGCCAATAGTCCGTGCACGGCCGAGAGCGCCAGCACGAGCACAAGCTTGGCCTGGAGCCAGGGGGCCGAAAGCCAGCCGCCTTGCCAGATGAGCGAAAGACCGAGCACCCAAGCCGCGATCATGGCTGGATTGATGATCGCCCGGAGCAGCCGCCGCTCCATCACCTTGAAGGTCTCGGACTGCTTGGAGCCCGCCTGCGCCTCGCAGTGGTAGACGAACAGGCGCGGCAGATACAGCATGCCGGCCATCCAGGCGATGACCGCGATGATGTGGAACGCCTTGAGCCACGCGTACATGGTCATCCCTTCCGGCGGACGCGGGCAAGCATGCGCTCCACGTGCGCGATCGGGGTCTCCGGAACGATGCCGTGGCCAAGATTGAAGATGAATGGACGGCCCGCGAAGGCTTCCAGAATGGCATCGATCGCCCGATCGAGCCCGGCACCACCCGCGACGAGCACGAGCGGATCGAGATTGCCCTGAACCGCCAGGCGGCGCTGAACCTCGTTTCGCGCAAAGCCGCGATCGAGGGTCCAATCGAGGCCGACCGCATTGAGCGGGATGCCCGCGATATAGGCCTTGAGCTGAGCGCCGGCGCCGCGCGGAAATCCAATCACCTTCGCGCCGGGCACCCGTGCCCGCAGCTTGGCCACGATCCGCGCCGTGGGCTCGATGCACCAGCGGGCAAATTCCTCCGGCGGCAGCACGCCCGCCCAGGTGTCGAATATCTGCACCGCATCGGCGCCTGCCTCGAACTGCCGCGCCAGATAGGTCGCGGACGCCTCGACCAGGCGATCGATCAAGGCCGCGAACGCGGCCGGCTCCCGATAGGCGAACAAACGGGCTGGGGCTTGATCCGGCGTGCCCTGGCCCGCGACCATGTAACTCGCGACCGTCCAGGGGGCGCCGCAGAAGCCCAGCAGGGCGGTCGCGGGATCGAGCTTCGCCTTGACGGCGCGCACGGTCTCATAGATCGGGGCGAGCAGCTTCTGATCGGACTCGCCGGCCAGCCGCTGCAAGGCGTCGCCGTTAGCGATCGGCTCGAGCCTTGGGCCCTCACCGGCTGCGAAACGAACCGGCTGGCCAAGCGCATGCGGGATAACCAAAATATCCGAGAACAGGATCGCCGCGTCGAAGCCGAACCGCCGCACCGGCTGCAGCGTCACTTCAGCCGCATAGTCCGGGGTGAAGAGCAGATTGAGGAAATCGCCGGCCTTCTCGCGCAGAGCGCGGTATTCGGGCAGATAGCGCCCGGCCTGACGCATCAGCCACCACGGTGGCGGGTCGAGGGTCTCACCGGCGAGCACCCGCAACAGCGGCTTGGTGATCGTCTCGCTACTGGGCCCTGCCATCCCGGTCTCCCTCTTCTATCTTCATAGAGGATTCTAGGAGGTGGTTTGTAGTGGGTGAGGTGCGAATCGGGGATTAGCTGCTCTCCCGCATCTATCCTCGTCGCCGCGAATATGGCGAAGCCCCGCGCGGTGCGGTGCATAAAAGCGTTATAAGAGACGCCGTGGCGCGCGCGGCAACGATAGCGGCGAGGGTGGAAAACGTGGATGAGGCAGGGCCGGGACGGGTTTATCCGGAAAC
>Ga0126381_100002145_pt1 | contig 21343 bp, 22 predicted proteins | sample PanSoiMetPlot_28_FD_96465 | JGI IMG/M metagenome (GOLD analysis project Ga0126381, IMG submission 96465) | Tropical forest soil microbial communities from Panama - MetaG Plot_28 | ecosystem: Environmental > Terrestrial > Soil > Tropical forest > Bulk soil | place: Panama | collected 2016-02-17
AGCACGATCGCCCGCGAGGTTGACGGGGGCGTCTACTTGCACGCCGGCCCCGAGGTCAGCGTCACCTCAACAAAGACGTTCACCGCGACGGCGACGGTATTCGCCCTGCTCGCCTTGCACCTCGGCCGGATCCACGACCTGTCGCCAGCCGACGGCCGGCGGATCGCCAACGGCCTGCGCCGGCTGCCCGATCAGGTCGCTGACATCCTCGCGATGGAAGAGGAGATCGCCGGCCTCGCCAAGGACCTGGCCGGCTATCCGGGCATGTTCTTCGTCGGCCGGGTCCGCGGCTGGCCGGTCGCCAGGGAGGGCGCGCAGAAGCTCAAGGAGGTCTCCTACCTGCACGCCGAGGCCTACCCGGCGAGTGAGCTTAAGCACGGGCCGCTAGCACTCGTCGGGCCAGGGCTGCCGACGGTCGCCGTCGTGCCCGACGACGAGCTCGTCGAGAAGAACCTGTCCACGCTGGGCGAGATCAAGGCCCGCCAGGGCCGCGTACTGCTGGTGGGGCACTCGGCCCCGGCGGCCGGCCAGCTCGCCGATGACGTCCTCCTGCTGCCGAAGAACGAGCCAGAGCTCGACCCGATCCTGCTCTCCGTGCCGCTGCAGCTACTCGCCTACCACGCGGCGGTCGAGCTGGGCAACGACGTCGACCGGCCCCGCAACCTCGCCAAAAGCGTCACCGTCGAGTAGCGCCGGCATGGCGCGGGTGCAAGGCGCCGGCGTCGGCGCACACTTGCCTCGTGACGGAACGGGGTAGCTCAGGGACGCTGCCGGAGTCGCTGGCCGCGGCGCTGGTGGCGTTCCGGCGCCATCTGGCGGCCGAGCGGGGCTTGTCTCCGCACACCGTCCGTGCCTACCTCGGTGACGTCTCGGCGCTTCTCGAGTACGCCGCGGCGCAAGAGCGGTGCGGCAGTCTCGCCGACATCGATATCGCGGTCCTGCGCAGCTGGCTCGGCCGCCAGCACCGGGCGGGCCAGGCCAGGACGAGCCTCGCCAGGCGGGCGGCGGCGGCGAGGGCTTTCACGGCCTTCGCTCACGGGCGCGGCTGGCTCGCTGTCGATCCTGGCGCTCAGCTCGCCGCGCCGAAGGTCGCCCGGCACCTGCCCCAGGTGCTCGGGCAGCACGAGGTGCTCGCGGTGCTGGACGGCCCTCACCCGAGCGGAGACGACATCGCGACGGCGCTGGCGCTGCGCGACACGGCGATCATGGAGCTGCTGTACGCGACCGCGATCCGGGTGAGCGAGCTGTGCGGGCTTGACGACGGCGACCTTGACACCGTCCGCCGCACCGTCCGCGTCCTCGGCAAGCGGAGCAAGGAACGCGTCGTCCCAGTCGGCATCCCTGCAGTGCGGGCGGTCCAGAACTGGGCCGGGCACGGGCGGCCAGTTGTCGCAGCGGCCCGCTCGGGGCAGGCGCTGTTCCTCGGGGCCCGTGGCGGCCGGATCGACCCGCGTACCGTCCGCAGGGTGGTGCACGCGCGGATCGCAGCGGCCGGGTCGGTGCCCGACACCGGGCCCCACGGGCTCCGGCACACTGCCGCCACGCACTTGCTGGAGGGCGGCGCCGACCTGCGCAGCGTTCAGGAGATTCTCGGTCACGCCTCGCTCGCGACAACCCAGCTCTACACGCATGTCAGTATTGATCGGCTGATATCCGCCTATCGGCAGGCCCACCCCCGGGCCTGACAGCGGTACCCGCGGGCCTGGCCAGGACATGTAAACTTGCGTGTCAGTGCCTCCTGATGGCGTTGGGCGCTCACGCGCCGGTGTCATGGGGTGGCCAAATTCGCGCGTCCGCAATTGCCACGGCAGAGGCTGCGGGGCGCCCTTCACCGGTCCGCTAGCGCCAGAAGCGCTAGCGGCGACGGGCGTCCGGACGCCAGGAACTCAACCGGGTGGCGTACTGCCTGCTGGCAGGACGTCCTGAACAGGAAGGGACACCGGCAATGGCCCCGGTCGTCACCATGCGTCAGCTGCTGGAAAGCGGCGTTCACTTCGGTCACCAGACCCGGCGCTGGAACCCGAAGATGAAGCGCTTCATCTTCACCGAGCGCAACGGCATCTACATCATCGACCTCCAGCAGTCGCTGGACTTCATCGATCGCGCCTACGACTTCATCAGGGAAACGGTCGCCCACGGCGGCTCGGTGCTGTACGTCGGCACCAAGAAGCAGGCGCAGGAGGCGATCGCCGAGCAGGCCCGCCGGGTTGGCATGCCCTTTGTCAACCAGCGCTGGCTGGGCGGCATGCTCACCAACTTCGGCACCGTCTACAAGCGGCTGCAGCGCCTGAAGGAACTCGAGGAGATCGACTTCGACGACGTCGCAGGCTCGAACCTGACCAAGAAGGAGCTCCTGCAGCTGCGCCGTGAGCGGGACAAGCTCGAACGCTCGCTCGGCGGGATCCGCGACATGTCCAGGGTGCCGAGCGCTGTCTGGGTCGTGGACACGAAGAAGGAGCACATCGCGGTCAGCGAGGCGCGAAAGCTCGGCATCCCGGTCATCGCCATCCTCGACACCAACTGCGATCCGGACGAGGTGCAGTACCCGATCCCCGGCAACGACGACGCGATTCGCAGCGTCGCGCTGCTGACGAGGGTGGTCGCCGACGCCGTCGCCGACGGCCTCATTGCCAGGGCCGGCGCTGCGGCGGCAGACGAGAAGCCTGCGGCCGAGGGCGCCGAGGGCGTCGGCGCGGCCGAGCCGCTCGCAGAGTGGGAGCGAGAGCTGCTCGAGGGCAAGCCAGACGAAACTGTCGACTCTGGTGAGGCGCCAAGCCGGGCAGTTACGGCCGAGCCCGACACGGCCGACGAAGACCTGGCAGAGGCTGCCGAGGAGCCGTCGGCCTGATCTGAGCCACGACAACGAAAGCTGAGGATATGGCGAACTACACCGCCGCCGATGTGAAGCGGCTGCGCGAGCAGACCGGCGCCGGCATGATGGACTGCAAGAACGCGCTGGTGGACGCCGACGGCGACTTCGACGCCGCAGTGGAGCTGCTGCGTCTCAAGGGCGTCAAGGACGCAGGGAAGCGCGCCCAGCGGATGGCTGTCAATGGCCTGGTCACCGCCCGGCTCGACGGCACTAGCGCGGGAGTGCTGGTCGAGCTGAACTGCGAGACCGACTTCGTCGCGAAGACTGACCTGTTCCAGCAGGTTGCCAGCGACATCGCGGACGCGGCGCTGGCCGCCGGACCTGCCGCAGCAGCAGACCGGCTGGCCGTGCTCGGGCTGGAGGTCCGACCAGGGCAGACGACGCAGGAGCTGATCGAGGAGGCCGGCGCCGCTCTCAAGGAGAAGCTTGAGCTCGGCCGGTACGCCCGTTTTGACGGCGGATACGTGACCCGCTACCTGCACAAGTCCAATCCGGACCTGCCGCCGACCCTCGGCGTGCTCGTCCAGCTTGAGGCTGGCGGTGAGGAGGTCGGCCAGGACATCGCCCACCAGATCGCTGCCATGCGGCCGCAGTACGTCACCTCCGGCGAGGTGCCTGAGGACGTGCTGGCGAATGAGCGGCGCATCGCTGAGCAGCTGACCAGGGAAGAGGGCAAGCCCGAGCAGGCGATTCCCAAGATCGTCGAGGGCCGCGTTGGTGCCTACCTCAAGGAGATCGTCCTGGTCGAGCAGCCGTCGGTCCGGGACCAGAAGAAGTCGGTGAAGCAGCTTCTCGCTGAGCGCGGGGCAACTGTCACGGGATTCGCGAGGTTCCAGATCGGCCAGGCGGGTTGACGCTGGCGGAGGGCGGTACCGCAGTGGTAGCAAGCCCGCTCGAGGAGCGCGAGTTGCACGGGAGCCATGCCCCAGCGGCTGGCGCCCGGCCTAGCTGGCGGCGCGTTGTGCTGAAGCTGTCCGGCGAGGCGTTCGCCGGCAGCGAGCCGCTGGGCATCGCTCCCGACGTCGTCATCCACCTGGCCAAGGAGATCACCGCCGCCGCCAGGGAAGGCTTCGAGATCGCGGTCGTGGTCGGCGGCGGCAACATGTTCCGCGGCGCCGCGCTGTCGGAGCGCGGCATCGACCGGTCCCGGGCCGACTACATGGGCATGCTCGGCACCGTCATCAACTGCCTGGCGCTACAGGATGTCCTCGAGAAGCTGGGTGTCGAGACCAGGGTGCAGACTGCGATCACGATGGGTCAGGTAGCGGAGCCCTACATACCTCGGCGCGCGATCCGGCACCTGGAGAAGGGCCGGGTGGTCATCTTCGGAGCCGGGCTCGGCGCGCCGTTCTTCTCCACCGATACCTGCGCCGCCCAGCGCGCGCTGGAGATCGGTGCTCAGGCCGTGCTGAAGGGCACGCAGGTTGATGGCGTGTACGACGCGGATCCGCGCGAGCACGCCGATGCCGTGCTGTTCCGCCAGGTGGACTACACCGAGGTGCTGCGCCGCGAGTTGCGGGTGATGGACGCGACGGCGGTCAGCCTGTGCATGGACAATGACCTGCCGATCGTCGTGTTTGATCTCATGGGCGAGGGCAATGTGGTGCACGCCGTTCGCGGCGAGCCAATCGGGACTCTTGTCAGCCGGGTCTCGCGCTGATGGCTGGCCGTAGCTGGCTTCTCATGGCAGCATCCTGACATCCAGGGATCTAGGAGCCGCAGTGATTGACGACAGCCTCCTCGAGGCCGAGGAGAAGATGGAGAAGGCGGTCGCGGTAGCCAAGGACGACTTCACTGGCATCCGGACCGGCAGGGTTCACCCCTCGATGTTCAACAAGATCACCGCTGAGTACTACGGCACGCAGACACCGGTCAACCAGCTGGCGTCGTTCCACATGCCCGAGCCGCGGATGGTCATCATCCAGCCCTATGACAAAGGCGCGATGAGCGCGATCGAGAAGGCGATCAGGAATTCCGATCTCGGCGTCAACCCGTCGAACGACGGGACGATCATCCGGGTGATCTTTCCTGAGCTATCCGAGGAGCGCCGGCGGGAGTACATCAAGATGGCCCGGAGCAAGGCAGAAGACAGCCGGGTATCTATCCGCAACATCCGCCGGCACGGCAAGGACGCGATCGACAAGCTAGTGAAGAACGGAGAGGCCGGCGAGGACGACGGCCGCCGGGCCGAGCGGGAGCTCGACGAGCTGACCCACACCTACACGGGTCAGATCGACGAGCTGCTGAAGCACAAGGAAGCCGAGCTTCTCGAGGTATAGCTTGGGGCTAGAGGATTACGAGCGCCCGTCCGGCGGGTCAGGGCAGGTAGGCGTGCACCCGGATGCGGGGGAGCACGACGCAGAACCCGAGCGGCGGAAGATCCGCACCGGCCGGAACCTGCCGGCCGCGATCGCGGTTGGCGTCGGGCTGGGTGGCCTCGTGCTGCTCACCCTGTTCACGGTCAAGGCCACGTTCCTGCTCTACATGGGGATCATGGTCTCGATCGGGCTGTGGGAGTTCAGCCAGGCGCTGCGGTCGCGTCAGATCAATCTGCCGGTCGTACCGGTCGCCATCGGCGGCGCGGCAATGGTCACGCTCGCCTACTGGACAGAGACCCACTGGGCGCTCGTGGCCTTGGCGCTCGCAGGCATCGCGGTGCTGGCCTGGCGGCTGCCCGGCGGAGCGGCCGGGTACGTCAGGGACGTCACGGCCGGCATGTTCGCCCTCGTGTACCTGCCGGTCATGGCGACGTTCGTGGCCCTCATGCTCAACCAGCCAGACGGCTCCCGCCGGGCCATCATCTTCGTGGTGCTCACGGTGTGCAGCGACACTGGCGGGTACGCGGCCGGCATCCTGCTCGGCAAGCATCCGCTGGCGCCGAGGATCAGCCCTAACAAGACATGGGAGGGTGCTACCGGCTCGCTAGTCTTCTGCCTGGCAGCCGGGGCCATCATGGTGCCCCAGCTGCTTGCCGGCCAGCTCTGGCAGGGCCTCGTGCTCGGCCTGGCGGCCGTCGTGGCTGCCACCCTGGGTGATCTTGCTGAATCAATGATCAAGCGAGACCTCGAGCTGAAGGACATGGGCCATCTGCTCCCTGGTCACGGCGGCATCATGGACCGGATCGACTCGTTCCTGGTCATGGCGCCGGTCATCTGGCTCCTGCTCGCCGTCTTCGTACCCAACGGTCACGCTGGGCTGTAGACCCAGTTGCGGCGCTGTGCCGCCAGCTGAGTGAGCAGGCTCGCCGAGCCGCGCTGGATGGCGAACCTGCGCTCGCGCTCGCTGACCGGGATGATCCACAGCCAGCGGACCGGCTCGTTACTCGCCCGGAAGCCGTCAAGCCGGGGCAGCTCAGGACCGGGCAGCCGCGTCGGGTCGTCTACCAGCAGCACGCTGTCATTGCCGCCGCCGAGTGGGAAGGTGGCCGGCTCGTGGTACCAGGGGATGCTGTGACCCGAGCCGAGCCAGGTCACCTCGCGCCAGGGGAACTGGGCCAGCCAGAGGAAGATCCGGGCTGCCTCCGTGCTCGGCATCGTGGTGGCCAGCGCGAGCTCGATCCGGGCCCGGCCGACTGCGCCCTCGCCGGTCTGCTCGACCACCGGCATCCGCTGGCAGCTCATCCCCACCGTCGACAGCACGGTGAAAGGCCGGCCGCTGACAAGCGGCCGTTCCGACACTCCGACCGTGGGAGTCCGGCCGCCGCTGACGTCCCAGTAGCTGCCGCCCGGCCCGAGACGGGTGAGCAGGTGCCCGAGCAGGGCTTCCTGGAACAGATGCCACGAGCCCGCGCTGGCCCGCCACCGCCAGAACTGGGACGACTGCCTCACCCGCAGCGCCAGCCCGTCCCGAGCCTCGTCGAGAGACCAGCTGAACGGCGTCTGCCCGATGACGTCCCGGCAGTAGCCGGGCATGCCCTGGGCAAGGTTTGCCCAGCCAGGGATCACCGCCAGCAGGTCACCGTCTTCCAGGATGGCCGCGCCGTCCCCCTCCTCGAGCCAGATGGCGGAGAGCGAGCCCGGCTCGAGCGGCGGCCGGCCCTCAGGGTGCTTGGTGTGGGCGGCGGGCATCTCAGGCGCCGCGCCAGAACGCAGCTTGGCGACATCGACGGTCTCCGGCGCCCGCATGTGGTTGGCGAGCCAGGACGCTGCGATGGGCCCGCCGCCGTCGTGCAGGTAGGCGGACGTGGTCCGGCCGTCGTATTCCACGACGATTCGACGGCTGCCGTACGGGCTGACATTGTCGAGGAGCACAACCGGCTCGCCGGGAGAGGGCGCGGCCCGGCCAGAGCGGGCGCCGCGGCCGCGAGAACGCAGCGAGCCAACCGAGGCGGCTATCCTTGATCCCTGATCGGGTCGGTTCGGAGCCTTCCGCACAAACCGAGAATCTACCTAATTTCCGCAGGTAGGTAGATCTGCGGGCGGAGATTGTCAGCGGCGACCGGCCGCGAAGGATCGGGGGAGTCGAGATGGCCGTTCCTGTGCCGCAGCCGGGCTCCCGCCCGCGGCGGCCGCCGCAGCACCTGGCGGACCTGGACGAGGCCGGCCGCCGCGCCGCAGTGACGGAACTCGGCCTGCCCGCCTATCGTGCTGACCAGCTATCGCGCCACTACTTTGCCCGGCTGACCGACGATCCGGCGGCGATGACCGATCTCCCCGCTCCGGCCCGGACGGAGCTTGCGAGGGCGCTGCTGCCAGCACTGCTGACGGCCGAGCGGGAACTCGACTGTGACGGGGGCAGAACGCGCAAGACGCTGTGGCGTGCACGTGACGGCGCGCTGGTCGAGTCTGTGCTGATGCGCTACCCGGACCGCGTCACGATGTGCGTGTCCTCACAGGCCGGCTGCGGCATGGCCTGCCCGTTCTGCGCAACGGGCCAGGCCGGGCTGACCAGGAATCTGTCAGCTGCCGAGATCGTCGCCCAGGTCGTCGCCGGGGCGCGGGCGATGGCCTCCGGCGCCGTGCCGGGCGGGCCCGGCCGGGTGTCGAACGTAGTGTTCATGGGCATGGGTGAGCCGCTGGCGAACTACGCCAGCGTGCTCGCGGCCCTGCGGCGCATCACCGACCCCAGCCCGGCCGGGCTCGGCATCTCCCAGCGCTCTGTGACCGTCTCCACCGTCGGGCTGGTGCCCGCCATCGAGAAGCTGGCGGCGGAGGGCCTGTCAGCGCGCCTGGCGGTCTCGCTGCACGCGCCGGACGACGACCTTCGGAACGAGCTGGTTCCGGTCAACCGCCGGTGGCAGGTGGCCGAGGTGCTGGCAGCTGCCTGGGGGTACGCGGCCGCAACCGGCCGGCGCGTATCCATCGAGTACGCGATGATCCGCGACATCAACGACCACGCCTGGCGCGCCGAGCTGCTCGCAGACTTGCTCACCGGACAGCTCGCGCACGTGAACCTGATCCCGCTCAACCCGACGCCGGGCTCGGTGTGGACGGCATCCGACCCGGCGGTCGCGGACGACTTCCGGCACCGGCTGGCGGCCCGTGGCGTGCCCGTGTCCGTCCGCGACACCAGGGGCCGCGAGATCGACGGCGCGTGCGGCCAGCTGGCGGCGACCACACGCGCGCGCTGAAGCCCGCGCTGGAGTACCGTTACCGGCCATGGCCCGGATGCAGTCGCTCGCCCGCCGGCGCCGCGCGCTCGTCGCGGGCATCGTGCAGAATGCCTGGCGGCGCGTGCTGCAGGCCGGAACCGTCACCGCAGAGTCACCGGCCGGCCGCAGGTTCGCGGTGTTCGGCGCGCACTCCCTGATGGCCTTCCCGACCGGGGCAGTGTACGGGGAGCGGTGGATCGAGGTCGGCGATCAGTGCATGATCGCCGAGCTGGTCACCCTCTGCGCTGGCATGGCACCCGGTCTTGACCTCGGTCCGGAGCCGGTGCTACGGCTCGGCGACCGCTGTGTGATCGGGCGGGGCAGCCACATCGTTGCCCACCACTCGATCGAGATCGGCGATGACGTCTTCACCGGGCCCTACGTCTACATCACCGACCAGAACCACAGCTACGCCGACATCGACGTGCCGGTCGGCCGCCAGTGGCCGGTCAATGGCAGCGTTCGCATCGGGGCGGGCACCTGGCTCGGCACCGGCGCGGTGATCCTGCCGGGCGCGACGATCGGACGGAACGTGGTCGTTGCGGCCGGTGCCGTCGTTCGCGGCACGGTGCCGGACTATGCGGTCGTCGGCGGCGTCCCGGCACGGGTAATCAGGGAGTACGTAGCTGGCGCCGGCTGGCTGTCGCCGATGGCTCGGGGAAATCCGATTGCCCCGGCGGCGGGGAATCCCTAGCTTCCTTGACCATGGACGGTGCTGCTGAGCTGTCGTGGCGGACGCTGGCCGACGGCGACCTGCTGGCCATCACGGAGCTCGCCCAGGTATGCCTGGCCGCCGACGGCGGGCAGCCGTTCGCGGCAAGCTCGGAGTTCCTCCGCCACAGTTACATGTCCGGCGCCCGATCTCGTGCAGGCTTCGCGGGAACGCGGCTCGTATGCGTGTCGTCGCTGCGCGCAGGTGAGGCCGCGATCACGACTGGTCTTGTCCATCCGGAGTGGCGCCGGCTGGGCATCGGCGGACTCGGCTTTGACTGGGCGGCTGAGCAAGCGGGCACGGCCCGCCTGACTGCCGAAACAGAGGCGCTCGGTGACGGCGCTCATGCGCTGTATCTGAGCAGGGGCCTATCCCAGATCTTCGCCGAGGACGTCATGCAACTCGCCGCCAGGGCAGAGTTGCCGTCGCCGCACCCGCCAGCTGGCCTGAACCTATCGACCTGGGGTCAGACCGATCCGGCCCGGTTCTATGCGGTCTACCAGGCGGCATTCCGTGACCGGCCGGGAGGTCCAGCCAGGACGGAGGCTCGCTGGGTCGAGTGGATCAGCGACGACGAGGACTTCCGGGCGGAATGGACACTGCTCGCCACTCTGGACGGCACCGATGTCGGGTTCATCGCCGCGGAAGCAACCGGGTGGATCGCGCAGCTGGGGGTGGTGCCGTGGGCCCGGGGACGCGACATCGGCGCTTCGATGATCGACCAAGCGGTGCGCCTGATGCGAGACGCCGGCGAGGGCGCCATCACCCTTAATGTCAACGTCGACAATCCGCACGCTGCGGGCTTGTACGGCAGGCTCGGATTCACCCGGATCGGGCGTCGTGCCCGGTATCAGCGAGTCCCGTCAGCTGCAGGCTGACGGTCCGCAAGCGAGCGCGCGCGGTGGCGTCGTAGGCCTGCGCGTCCGCCGTTGCCTCCTCCGTGTGGTCGAAGAACTTGCCGGTCACGCCCGTGAGCGCCGGGTCGCCCACGAGCCGCATGGTGGACTGGACGCCGTCGGCGAGCGTGTCCACGCTGGGGCGCTCAGCCAGCACCATCTTGGTGGGCATGAAGGTGGCGGGATGCACGCTGTTGACGGTGACCTCGCTAGCCGGCAGGCGGCTGGCCAGCTCGAAACCGGACATGATCTGAGCGAGCTTGCTCTGGCAGTAGGCGCGGACGCCCGAGTAATCGCGCTCCAGCATGAGGTCGTCGAAGTCGAGTGCCTGCTGGCCGAGCGAGGCAATGTTCACGATGCGGGCTGGCGCCGACTCCCGCAGCAGCGGCAGCAGCCGCTCGGTCAGCAGGAACCCGGCGAGGTAGTTCACCGCGAGTCGCAGCTCGTACCCGTCTGCGCTCGTCCGGCGCTCGCGGCCGTCTGGCTGCCCGAAACCGATCCCGGCGTTGCTCACGAACACATCAAGCTGGCTGCCGGCTGCTAGGACCTCCCCGGACAGCCGGCGTACCTCAGCCAGGTCGGCGAGGTCGGCGCGGAAGGTGCGGGGCTTGCTGATGCCGTGCTGGTCGGCGATGTCAGCGGCGGTGCGGTTCAGCTTCTCCTGGTCCCGGCCGTGCAGCAGTACGACGTGTCCAGCCGCGGCGAGCCGGTGCGCCAGCGCGCGCCCGAGGCCGTCCGTGGCCCCGGTGATGAAGATCGTCCGCTGATCGGCCATGGTCTGCTCCCGTTGCCTTCGGGTCTGCTGTTAGCTGATCTAGTCGCGGCCGTTGCCCGGCACCGGAGACAGTGGGGCATGCACGACTTTCGGTTCTCGTTCAACATCTTCGGTATCACGAACCGCGACGCTTTCGTCGCCGAGTGCCGCGAGGCGGAAGAGTACGGCTACGACACAGTCTTCGCCGCCGACCACCTCGGCATCCCGGCCCCGTTCCCCCTGCTGGTCGCGGCCGCCGAGGCGACTCGTCGCCTGCGGGTAGGCACGCTGGTGCTCAACGTGGCGTTCTGGAATGCGGCCCTGCTGGCCAGGGAGGTCGCCACAACCGACATCCTGACCGACGGGCGGCTCGAGCTCGGACTGGGCTCTGGCCATATGAAGTGGGAGTTCGACGAGGCCGGTATCGACTGGCAGGGACCAACTGTCCGGGCGGCAGCCCTAGAGCGGATGATCGCCGAGCTGGAGCGCTACTTCACTACCGAGCTGCCAGGGCTGCGGCCCGGCCGGTCCGCGCCGCAACCCGTCCAGCGTGTCGGCTTCGGCGGGTACGGGCCGCCCCTGCTGGTCGGCGGCACCGGGAACGGCGTGCTGCGGATTGCCGCGCGGTACGCCGACGTCGTCGGCGTCGCAGGCCTGTACCAGGTCAAGGGGCAGCCGCCGGGCACGTTCCGGCTGGCGAGCCCGGCGGAGGTAGACGAGCGGGTCGCGTTCGCCACCGCGTGCGCGGGGAAGCGCGCAGCCGACGTTGAGTGGCACCTGCTCGTCCAGGCGGTCGTGGTCACCGACGACCGGCGCGCCGCTGCCGAGGCGCTCGTGGCCGAGCATCGTCGCGAGTTCGAGAAGCTAGGCGTCACCGATGCCGGGGCCGTGATCACCGTCGCCGAGACGCTGGAGAGTCCGTTTGTGCTCATCGGCACGGCCGACGAAATCGCGGCACAGCTGCGCCGGAGTCGCGAACGCTGGGGCTACTCCTACATCACCGTGCACGAGCCATACATGCGGGCGTTCGCGCCGGTCATCGAGCGGCTCCGGAGCGCCGAGTCGCCGGGCCCGCGCGCTTGATTGGTCCATGCCAACCCCCCGGAGCTTCCGCCGGCGAATAATGCCGATGTCGGCGGGTAGCTGGCGGCCGTGGCTACTAGATCGAGAACCGTAGCCGGGCATGCCGTTCCCGGCGTTGTCATGTTTTTCTTCTGGGTGGTCGTCGCAATTCTGGCCATCATCCTGCTGGCGTTCATCGTGCACTGGGCCGGCGGCGGACTCCTCAACCTTAAGCTGGGTCACTTCACGCTGGACGTCGGCTTCACCTAATAGCAGCCCGCCTTTGCATCTCAAGTGTTCGCGGCATTAGATCCGTATAGAAAGGACCAACGGCCCCGCACATCGGTCCGAATGGCCGATGTGCTCGTGACCGGCGAAGCGCAATGCTCCGTGCGGATGATCAGGTCGACGTCCAGTCGACCGCCGCCATGGAGGGAGTTCATGATGCCGGGAATCGTCGTTGGGATTGACGGATCGGCGAACGCCAGGTCCGCATTGGTATGGGCGATCAGCGAAGCGGCCGCCCATCGCGCTCCGTTAACAGTTCTCACCGTGCACGATGACTTTGACCTAGCGGCCGCTCAGGCCGAAGCCACCGAGCTAACCGATAAGGCCGTCGCCGAGCTCGGCGAGGCGAAGCCAGCGTCGATCACGGTAAAAGCCGTCCATGGTCCTGCGGCCGATGGCCTGCTGGCCGGCGCGCATGGCGCGGACATGCTCGTGCTCGGAGCGCGCGGCGGGGTGCAAACCGGGGGCCTGGCGGCACACTCTCCGGTCGGCTCGGTCAGTAACAAGGTGCTGCACCGGGCGAAGTGCCCGGTGGTGCTGATCCCTGCCAGCACCAGCTAGCGGCGACTCTGGCCGGACGGCCTAGCGCCGGCCAGCTGACGCACAAACGTCTCGCCGCGCAGCGCCCTGGCTACCAGCTCGACCGCGCCCGCCGTCGCCACGAGCCGGCGCCCTTCGGCCTGGTAGGCGGCGAGTACCGCAGCAAGGCCGTCCGGCGGCAGGTCCTTGCCGAGCTCAGCTCGCGCGCTCCGGTAGCCGTCCCTGGCGCCCTCGACACATGCGGCGACGTGGTGCCGGGCCAGCGTCGCGAGTGCCACTGGATGCCGTACTAGCACGCCGTGCTGCCGGTACTCCGGCGGGACGACGTCGAGCAGCCAGCGCACGGCCGTCTCTTCGAAGCCGGTGGAGCCGGGCGGGTGCACGCCGTCCGGCCAGCCCGGCGGAATCTGATCCGCAGCCACCAGTCAAGGATAGGCGCCGCTCGAACAGATTTTCTACCAGATAGGGCTGGCGTGGCCCGGACGACCGCTCCACTAGAATCGTGACCGAGCCGGACGTCCGGCGTTCCCTGAAAATCCGGAGCCTCTCCGCCATGCGAACAGCCAGCCTTGCCACCCGCCATGACCTGCGCAACGTGGCCATCGTGGCGCACGTCGACCACGGGAAGACCACGCTGGTCGACGCCATGCTCTGGCAGTCCGGCGCGTTCCGGGCCGGTGCCCAGGTGGCCGAGCGGGTCCTGGACTCTGGTGACCTGGAGCGCGAGAAGGGCATCACGATCCTCGCCAAGAACACGGCGGTGCAGCACGGCGGGCTGACGATCAACATCATCGACACGCCGGGGCACGCCGACTTTGGCGGCGAGGTCGAGCGCGGCCTGTCCATGGTCGACGGGGTGCTGCTGCTGGTGGACGCCAGCGAGGGTCCGCTGCCGCAGACCAGGTTCGTCCTGCGCAAGACGCTGGCCTTGAACCTGCCGGTCATCCTTGTGATCAACAAGGTGGACCGGCCCGACGCCCGCATCGGCGAGGTCATCGACGCGTGTTACGAGCTATTCCTGGACCTCGATGCCACCGAGGAGCAGATCGAGTTCCCGATCGTGTACGCGTCGGCCCGGGCCGGCCGGGCGTCGATGAACCGTCCGGAGGACGGCACGCTGCCCGACTCGCCCGACCTGGAGCCGCTCTTCAGCGTGCTGCGGGAATCGGTGCCCGCCCCGACGTACGACCCGGCCGCGCCGCTGCGGGCGTGGGTGACCAACCTGGACGCGTCCTCCTACCTCGGCCGGATCGCATTGTGCCGGGTGTTCAGCGGCGAGATCGCTAAGGGCCAGCAGGTCGCCTGGTGCCGGCGGGACGGCTCGGTAGAGCGGGTGAAGATCACCGAGCTGTTCCGCACCGAGGCCCTCGATCGCGTGCCCGCTCAGTCCGCCGGTCCGGGCGACATCATCGCGGTGGCCGGCATCAGCGACATCATGATCGGCGAGACGCTGGCGGACCCCGACGATCCGCGGCCGCTCCCGCTCATCACCGTGGACGAGCCCGCCATCTCGATGACGATCGGCGTCAACACCTCGCCGCTGGTCGGCATGGTCAAGGGGTCGAAGGTCACCGCCCGGATGGTCAAGGACCGGCTGGACCGCGAGCTCGTCGGCAACGTCTCCCTCACCGTGCAGCCGACCGACCGGCCCGACACCTGGGAGGTGCAGGGCCGCGGTGAGCTTGCGCTGGCCGTGCTCGTGGAGACGATGCGCCGCGAGGGTTACGAGCTGACCGTCGGGCGGCCGACGGTGGTGACCCGGGAGGTGGACGGGAAGCTCTACGAGCCGTACGAGCGGCTGACCGTGGACTGCCCGGAGGAGTACCTCGGCACCGTCACGTCGCTGCTGGCCGTGCGTAAGGGCCGGATGGACAACATGTCGAACCATGGCACCGGCTGGGTGCGGCTCGACTTCACCGTGCCCTCCCGCGGGCTGATCGGGTTCCGGACGCAGTTCCTCACCGAGACGCGCGGCACCGGGATCGCCCACCACGTGTTCGAGGGCTTCGAGCCGTGGTCCGGCGAGATGCGAGCCAGGCCGACCGGCTCGCTGGTGGCCGACCGGTCTGGCTCGGCCACCACCTACGCCATGTTCTCGCTGCAGGAGCGCGGCAGCCTCTTCGTCGAGCCGGGCACCGAGGTTTATGAGGGCATGATCGTCGGCGAGAACTCCCGGTCCGACGACATGGACGTCAACATCACCAAGGAGCGCAAGCTCACCAACGTCCGGCAGTCCACGGCCGAGGAACTGGAGCGGCTGATCCCGCCCCGCCTGCTGAGCCTGGAGCAGGCGCTGGAGTTCTGCGCCGACGACGAGTGCGTCGAGGTCACGCCGGCGGCGGTGCGGATGCGCAAGGCGACACTCGACGCGAAGGAACGGGCCCGCCAGCGCGCGCGTCGCCGGTAACGCCGGCTCGCTCATGGGTCGTGCTGGTGTCGTTGAGCCCCCAAGACGGTCGTGGTTGTCGCTCTCGCGCCCGTGCGGCTAGCGCAGGTCCGGGTGTACCGCGGCGGTCGTCTCGGCCTCCCGGATCAGCCGGCAGACCGCAGCCAGCCTCGTGGCCTGCCACTCGATCTGAAAGCCCACTGCCGGGTTTGCCGGCCACCAGTCGGCCCGGACCGCGGCCTCGGTGAAGCCGCACGCGTAGTGCAGCAGAAGACCAACAGCCAGCGGCGCGTCAGCCTGCCACGGGTTGTCGGCGAACGGCGTGTCCGGGCAAGCGGCCATGACAGTCCCCGTGGCCGCGGGTATGGCAGCCGCGGCGGTGCCCCGGGCGGCATGGCTCCGGCGGGCGTGGTGCGGGCGAGCTGGCCGCGGCCACCCATCCCGGACGGCGGCCTGGCCAGCCAGGCGGGCCGCCGAAGGCTGGTCGGGCCCGCAGCGCACCACCTCGGCCCGGACAGCGGCCACGTGCTGGTCGAGCTCTGCGGCGCTGGCCAGGTCACCGGCAGCGACCCGGTCCAGGACTACCTGCCCGACCTCGTCCGTCAGCCGCAGGGCGACAGCCGACAACGGGACAGGACGGTCTGGAGCTGGCATACCACCACAATACTGACGTGATGTAGATGCCCTGGCGCTCAGCGCGGCGGGCCTCATAGGGCACGTCGGCGTCAGCCATGACCGTAGTGGGGCGTGACATACACCCTGGCTCCCCATCGGGGGCGGGCTAGCGAAGCTGCAGGTACAAGATGCTGCCGAGGCCAACCACGACGCAGTAGATCGCGAATGGAGTCAGCGTGCGGGTCCGGAAGTACTTCACGAGGAACCGCACGGACAGATAGGCGCCGATGCCGGACAGGATGCTGCCGACCACGATCGGGCCGTAGTCACCTTTGCCGTAGGTCACGAGGTCCGGAGCCTTGAGCAGGCCCGCGGCGAAGATGACGGGCGTGGCGAGCAGGAACGCGAACCGCGCCGCGTCCTCTCTAGACAGGCCGCCGAACATGCCGGCGACCATGGTCACGCCGTCGCGGCTGATACCCGCCAGCAGCGCCAGGATCTGGGCGGCGCCGATCAGCAGGGCATCAAGGAAGCTGCGCTGCGTCAGCCGCTGGTCGGCCTCGATGCCCAGCTGGACCTCGTCCTGCCGGGCTGCGGCCGAACCAGATCTTGGCGCGGCGTGCCGGGCGCCGCTGCTGGCCGGGATGGGGGCGTCGGCGGCGATCGCCGCCGGATTGCCAGATGCGGCGCTGCCCACACGCGGGCGTTCGGTCGGAGCAGCGATCGAGCGCGCCGCCGCGGCGCGCTGCTGCTCGATCTCGGCGTCCGCCTGCCGGGACCGGCGCGTCCGGAACCGCTCGCCCGCGTACAGGATCAGCCCGTTGACGACGAGGAAAACCGCGGCCCGGACGGGCTTGCCAAAGAAGACGCGGAACTCGTGCTCGAGCAGCACGCCGCTGAGTCCGACCGGGATGGTCGCGATGATGAGCATCCAGGCCAGCTTCTGGTCAGCGGTCTTGATGTCCCGGTCCCTGATCGAGGTGAGGAAGCCGGCGATGATCCGCACCCAGTCGCGCCAGAAGTAGCACAGCAGGCCGATGGCGGTGGCGACGTGGAGCCCGACGATGAAGGCCAGATACGGCGACTCCGGCGCGGAGACGTTCAGGTCGGATGCCCAGCTGCTCCCGACCAGCGCCGGGATGAGCACGTTGTGGCCGAGGCTGGAAACCGGGAACAGCTCGGTAACGCCTTGAACAAGGCCCACCACGATTGCTTCGAGGTAGGTCATGTGCGACATGGGCAGCCTCTCGTCGCGGGCGCCGCGACCGCTGGTTGGGTCTGGTATAGCCCCGCCAGACTAGCCGCCCCGCGAACCACTCAGGCGCCCGCGTCCGCATACAGTCCGTTGAGGCCTATAAGCAGCACGTCATCGCGATCCGCGACTGCGATGTCACCCTCGAATCCGGCTCCGCTGTAGCACGCCAGAACTGTCTGTGCGGTGTCGTAGCCCATCCGCTGCAGCACGTCCCGCGCGTGCTTCAGCCGGTCCACGTGCCGGCGCCCGAGTTTCTTGCCCCACTTAGCCTCGCCGAGGGAGAGCACTCGGCGAGGCTCACCCGGGCGGGCGGCAGCGAGTACCGCGACGTCGATCTGGATCTGACGGTTGCTGGCCGGGTCGGTCACCACGCCGGAACCCACCTCGGTCGGCAGATCGGCGAACGCACTCGGCGTCAGCAGCGCCCAGTCACGGCAGATCTGCTCGAATCGCGGCCCAACTACGTGGGACAGATAGTCAGGCGCCGCGTCGCGCCAGGCGCGCTGAGCCTCGCCGAGTCCGAGAATGGTCCACCGCGGCCGGGCAACCGCGTGGTAGAAGGCGAGCAGCGGCTCGCGAATCTCATACGTAGACCGGCCCTTCCGGAACACGTCCGGGTTCCGAGCGACCAGGCCGCAGTCTTCCAGGACGCTGAGCTGATGCGCTATCTCGGCGCTGCGCCGCCCCACGTAGCTGGCAATCGCGCCATTGGTCGCATTGCCGCCCGCGATGGCGCCGAGCACCGACTGATATAGGCCCGGGTCTCTTGCCGGAATATCCTCGGCCAGCAGGTATCTCGCCTCACGGAAGATCGGCAGCTGCGGGTTCAGCACGGTTCGGCACACCCACGCATTGAAGTCGGCATAGCCAGCAGGAGAGTCGTCCCGGACGAACTGCCGCCGGTAAGCGGGCGTGCCGCCCACCACGGCGTTGACCAGCACGGCGAGCCGGGGATCGGCGAGCGCCCAGAACCTCGCGGCGTCACGGTAGCCGAACGGCTTGATGATCAGCTCGAGCGCGGCCCGGCCGCGCAGCGGCGCCTGCCCGGACAGCAGCCCGCCCATGATCGCCACGGCAGAGCCGCATAGCAGGAGTCGTGCTGGCAGCTGCGAGCGCTGCGACCAATGGTGGTCAAGCTGTCGCTGGAGGATTGACGGTAGCTGCGGGCTCGCCTTCATCAGCAGCGGGAACTCGTCGATGATCAGTGGCACCGGCTTGGTCGTGGCCTGGGACAGCAGGAATTCCAGGGCGTCATCCCAGGTGCCGAACTGAACCGGAGAGCCGGCGAAAGCAGCAAGGGCAGCGCTAAACCGGCGAAGGGACTCGGCTTCAGCGGCTTCGTCGGCCGCGAAGTAGAAGCCACCTGTCGCCTGGGCTAGAGAGACCAGCAGGTATGTCTTGCCTTGGCGTCGGCGCCCGCTGACGATGCCCAGCGTCGGCCTGGGCGCAGGGTCTTCGACGAAGGCGGTCAGGGCCCTCCAGTCGGATTCGCGGTCGAAGATCCATTCCGGCTTGGGCATCACGGTTCGAGGATAATGCTAAAGTCAATTTAAGTAAAGTATACCTTAGTAATCCTGCCCTGCCAGCTCGATGCTTGGCAGCGCCTCCGGCGTGGGGATCCATCCCCTTACCGCCAGCAGGGCGTGCATCACGTCATTTCCTCGGCATCACGGCGTCTACCCCGCAGCCGTAGCCCTCGTCCCCGTATCTAAAGTGCCGGATGAACAGATGTCTCGTGGTCCCGCTCACTCGCGTCGGTCTCGGTGTGGCCACCGTCACGGCAGGGGCCTATAGCCACTCGAGCCTCGACGTCAGCTCCGACGGGCGTTGGCTGCTGTATGTGGCGCACACGGTGGACGCTGCCACGCTGTACGTGTCTCGGGGCGACGCGACCCCGTGGGCGCTGACGACGGGGACAATTGCCGCCGTCTGGGGCTAGCCCTGCTTGCCGGGCACCGCTGGGGTGTCGGCCGGCCGGGGCCGTCGGGAGATCTTGCTGCCCAGCCAGACCAGCGGGTCGTACTTGCGGCCGACCACGCGCTCCTTCATCGGGATGAGGGCATTATCGGTGATCTTGATGTGCTCGGGGCAGACGTCGGTGCAGCACTTGGTGATGTTGCAGTAGCCGAGACCGAAGTCATCCTGGGCGATCTCGCGCCGGTCGGCCGTGTCGGCCGGGTGCATCTCCAGCTCCGCGATGCGCATGAGGAACCGGGGACCGGCGAACGGCCGCTCGTTTTCGGGATGGTCGCGAATCACGTGACAGACGTTCTGACATAGGTAGCACTCGATGCACTTGCGGAACTCCTGCGACCGCTGCACGTCGACCTGCTGCATCCGGAACTCGCCGAGACCCACCGACGGGTCGGGAGTAAACGACGGGATCTCGCGCGCCTTCGCGTAGTTGAAGGAGACGTCGGTGACCAGGTCCCTGATCACCGGGAAGGTGCGCAGCGGCGTGATGGTGAGAACCTCGTCCTCGGTGAACGTGGACATCCGGGTCATGCACGCCAGACGCGGCCGCCCGTTGATCTCCATGGAGCAGGACCCGCATTTCCCGGCCTTGCAGTTCCACCGGATCGCCAGGTCATTCGCCTCGGTCGCCTGCAGCCGGTGCAGCACGTCCAGCACGACCTCGCCCTCGTTCACCTCGACGGTGTAAGGCGTGAGGTCGCCCTGGCCGTGGTCCCCGCGCCACACGCGCAGCGCTGCCTGGTATGCCATCAGTGCGTCTCCTCGGTCGCCGCGGCGGGGGCTACCGCGGCGGTAGTCGCAGGAGCTGGCACCGGGAGGCCAGCCAGCTCGTCCCCGGTCATGTACTTCTTGAGCTCGCTGGCGTCGAACAGGGCGAGCAGATCGTCGCGCATCCGCGGTGTCGGCTGGCGAACGATGGTGATCTTGTCGCCCTCCAGCCCGCAGGCCAGGTTGATCTTGCGCCACTCCGGCCGCATCCCTGGATAGTCGTCGCGGGTATGGCCGCCGCGGCTCTCCTGCCGCTCGAGCGCTGCGGCCGCGACACAGCGCGCCATCAGCATGATGTTGCGCAGATCTAGGGCCATGTGCCAGCCGGGGTTGTAGGCGCTGCCGCCGACCGCGGAAACGGCGGTCGCGCGCGCGCCAAGCTTGTCCAGCTCGGCCATCGCCTGCCTGATTTCCGCTTCGGTGCGGATTATGCCGACGAGGTTGCTCATCGTCTCCTGCACCTCGGCGTGCACCGTGTACGGGTTCTCGCCACCGCTGCGGTGCAACGGAGCGAGCGCCTCTGCCTGCGCGGCCTCGACCTGGCCCTCGTCTGGCACCGGCAGCTTGGCGCCCAGCCGGGCAAGGTACTCAACCGCGCCCAGGCCGGCCCGGCGGCCGAACACCAGCAGGTCGGACAGCGAGTTGCCGCCGAGCCGGTTCGACCCGTGCATGCCGCCTGACACCTCGCCGGCCGCGAACAGACCCGGCACCGACGACTCACCCGTGTCCGGGTCGACCTCCACACCACCCATCACGTAATGCTGGGCCGGGCCGACCTCCATCGGCTCCTTGGTGATATCGACGTCGGCCAGCTCCTTGAACTGGTGGTGCATGGACGGCAGCCTGCGCAGGATCTCCTCGGCCGGCAACCGGGACGCGATGTCGAGGAACACGCCGCCGTGCGGAGACCCCCGGCCTGCTTTGACCTCCGCGTTGTTGGCCCGGGCGACCTCATCACGCGGCAGGAGCTCTGGCGGCCGGCGGTTGTGGTCGGGATCGGAATACCAGCGGTCGGCCTCTTCCTCGGTCTCCGCGTACTGTCCGCGGAACACATCAGGCACGTAATCGAACATGTACCGGCGGCCCTCGGAGTTGCGCAGCACGCCGCCGTCGCCGCGGACCGACTCGGTGACCAGCAGGCCGCGCACCGATATCGGCCACACCATGTGCGTCGGGTGGAACTGAACGAACTCCATGTTGATCAGCTTGGCGCCGGCCAGCAGGGCGAGCGCGTGGCCGTCCCCGGTGTACTCCCACGAGTTGGAGGTGACCTTGAAGGTCTTGCCGATGCCGCCGGTGGCCAGGATCACGGTCGGGGCCTGGAACAGCACGAACTCGCCGGTCTCCCGGATGTAGCCGAACGCGCCCGCGATCCGGCCGTCACCGTCCTTGATCAGTCTCGTGATCGTGGTCTCGGCGTAGACCTTGATCATGGCCTCCGGGTCGCCCTGAGCGACGGCGTCTTCCTGCTGCAGCGCCACAACCTTCTGCTGCAGGGTGCGGATCATCTCCAGGCCGGTGCGGTCGCCGACGTGGGCGAGCCGGGGGTACTCGTGCCCGCCGAAGTTCCGCTGGCTGATCTTGCCGTCCTTGGTGCGGTCGAACAGCGCGCCCCAGGCCTCGAGCTCATA
>Ga0126381_100002146_pt1 | contig 21330 bp, 18 predicted proteins | sample PanSoiMetPlot_28_FD_96465 | JGI IMG/M metagenome (GOLD analysis project Ga0126381, IMG submission 96465) | Tropical forest soil microbial communities from Panama - MetaG Plot_28 | ecosystem: Environmental > Terrestrial > Soil > Tropical forest > Bulk soil | place: Panama | collected 2016-02-17
ACCGACCGCGGTACGATCCCCGCCACGATACACTTCAGGCCCGCGGGCGTTTCGACGCGATCAAGAGCGGCCAGATATGAAGTCCGGCCGGCCGCGATCGGTATTAGCCTGCTGGAGGTCTGAACGTTGATATTTGTGAAACGCGGATGAGCCTTTATCCACGCGCCGAGAGCGGCGGCCACGTAAGCCGCATCCGGACTGCCCGAAGTGCAAAACAGTTTTCCGCCCGGCTCCAGGATGAGTGAAGATCCTTCGATCTTTTGGGCCACACGGTTAAGCAGGTTTTTCAAATCCCACAAGAAGAAATCGACCGTGAAGACGCCCTCAGGCGCTGCCGAGTCTGCAAACCTCCAGGCACGGCTGGCCGTGATGCCCTGCTGCACTCCATCCGCGAATGTGTATGGCTCGCTCCAGGCCGTGGTGTTCGCGGCCATGGCGCGCTTGAACCAGTCATACTGGCGCGGGTCGTAATCTTTAGGACGCGGCCGCTGGTACGGGCTCTCGCTCCCATCAAGTGCGACAATATGCTCGCGCGGCTCACCCTGGCCGGGGGCGGACATGTTGAGTACGACGGCGCCGTCTCCAGCTCTCCAGACGCCGACAAATCGGCCGGTCTTGGCGTCACTATAACTAATCCAAGCGAGAGTCCGGTTGACGCGCAGCCGTTCAGCGAAGTCCAATCCAAGAGCCTGCGCATCCTCGAGGTTCAGCATGCTGCGTCGTGCTCGCAAGCACAGTTCGTCGAGCAGGCGGTTAGCCGGGGCGTTGAGGAAGTTGTCAATTTCATTCGCTGCAACGCCGTTGCCGAGTGCAAATTCCTGTTCGGTCAAATGCTCGATCGCTCGATAACTGCTCGAATAACCAAGCCAGCCGATAAAGCCGGCCGTGACAATGAGAAGTGCGGCGAGCACGAGAGAAAGGAGAGTGCGTAGCCGCATGTTTAGAAGTCCAAGTTAGGTAAATGCGCTGTTGTTAGCCGCATTTTTGCTTCCTTGACGGCTGATTACGGCCGACTGGTGTTCTTGTCTTTGCCCTCGTGTCCGATGTGCCCTGAAGAATCGACCACTGCCAGCCCATTTGGGTCCAATAATGCCAAGGTCGTCGCTACTCCGCAGTTAGCTCAATCATCGCCATGGGCGTCCCGGGTTCTGGCATCCGGTCAAAGGGCACGCAGAGGTCTGGCTTACGATATGGCGGCGGTCCCTTCAAGAGATCGGAACTGGAGGATGATGGCGACTCTCAGTTAGTACGGCAAGGTTCCCGGTGTCAAGGACGCCACCGCTATGCGAGCCAGCGTATGACCTGAACATTGGATGCCCGCACCGTCACCGGTGCCAGCAGACATCGCACCTAATAGGTAGCTCGCTTTCAACCGTGACGCCTGGAAGCAGAGGCGAGCGGGAGGAATGATCCAAGGCCGCGGCATTTCCCCGAGCCCCAACATCGGATCGGAAGAATCCTTTTGGTCAGTTGGCAGGTTTCCAGGATGAATCCGGATTGTACTCGTGGATCGACGCCGCGAGGTTCTCGGTGTTGGGGCCGAGGTCCTTTTGATAAACAATACCTTCCTGGTTGACGAGGAATGTGGTGACGCCGGATACGCGGTAGCGCGCCGGATAGGCCACCACGGCAAAGCCCTTGGTCAGTTTGCCACCTTCAAGATAACTCATGGCGCCGCCGGGCGCGTGGTTTCCCTGCGCGGTCAGAATTCTGAAGAAGTAGCCGTGATAGGGCTTGGGTTGCGCTGAAGCGGGGCCTCCCTCGTGATAAGAAGCCAGCGCCATGCGCGGACCGAGCGGGCTTTTCGGCTCTTCGCCCGCGGGTTTCCAGTACAAACCGTCGTGCTTGTCGTCAGTGCTGGCGATTCGCCGCGCGTACTGGTTGGTCTGATCGCCGTCGTGAACCTGGGCTTTGTACTCGTTTTGCGCCTGGACGATCGCGAGGCAGACGTTGATGGCGCTGAGTTCATTGGCGCCGATTCGCCGCGCCATTATTTCAGGCCGCGCTCCTTCCGAGTCGAAGTACCATCCCGCCTTACCCTGTCTGATCGGTATGGGCATCGGCCAGTTTTCGGCGCCTACGTACAAGATCTCGGTGCGCTTGCCGACAGCAACCACGCGATGCATCTGCTGATACTTCTCGACGAAAAGCTCATGCTGGCTTTTATCAACCTCCGGTTGGCCGGTGTTGAACAGGTCCTCGGAATTGGGACCCAGCACCTTCAAGGCCGCCGCCTTGTCATGATTCTTGGCTGCGGAAAATACCGCCGCTGCCGCGGCTTGCGGAGTCTTGAAGCTCTCCTGCCCGGCGCTCTGCGCTAATGCCGGCCGCGCGATGGTTACGCTGGCAAGCAATGCCGCCATCGCAGCCAGGTGAAGGGTGAAGCCGCAATTCCTGTCAAATACCGTGCTCACGCTCTGTATCCTCGGTGCCGAAGTTTCTGTAATCCGCCTGTTCAACGGCGACAAACAACCGCAGTCGTTGGCTCAACGCCGGCCATGAAATCCTGCGCTGCCATGAAACCCGCTGGCACCTCCGCCCCCATGGCCAAATCCGCCCAAGCTGCTGAAGCCGCGGTCGCTCGCCATGCGGCTGTCGCCGGCTCGGTTGAAGTCGCTGAAGGCGCCCCGATTTTCCAGCCTGTTGGTGGCGTGCTGGTCATAGCCACGAAAGTTGTTAAAGCCGTGGTTGTTCCATCCCTGATTGGCGGTGGGATGGTACTCCCGGTTGTACGGCTGGGTTGCGGGATGCTGATTGTATGCGTTGTGCAGGTTGTTCTGGCCGTAGAGCCGATTGTTCGGATTGTAGGGATGATACTGATTGTAGGGATGGTATGGGTTGTTTGGATGGTAGGGATTGTACGGATGATACGGATTATAAGGATTATAAGGGTGATACGGGTTGTAGGGATGATACGGGTTGTAAGGATTGTAGGGATGGTAGGGGTTGTAAGGACCCCAGCGGTTCGGACCCCAAACGTTGTTGTGGCTTATCCAGACCGCGTTGTTGTAAGTAACGCTGCCGCCGCCCCAGTTGCATCCCCAGCCGCCGCCGGCCAGTGCACCCACCGCCACGCCAGCTCCAAAGCCCAGCAGTGCGGTGGCCAACACATCGGTGGTGCTGTAACCGGGATAGACTTCCGCTGGGGCGCCATACACCATCGTGGGATTGTAGGTCGGGACGTACACCACCTGTGGGTTGGAAGGCTGAATAATAATGGTCTGAGTCCCGCCTCCGCCGCCGCTTTGAACTGTTACTGTCTGTTGCGGGGTAGTCTTCAGCGTGCCCGCCTGGTAGGCGCGGTCGCGCATCGTCTGGATCGCCCGCATCACCCCCTGTGAATCATTGTAGTAGGCCTCGCCCAAGGCGGAGGTCCACGACAGATTCTGATTCATGTTATTCAACACCGAAGGAAAGCGGGTCATCGCCATCACGCTCGGATCCCAGTCCTGCTTGGCGGCCGCGGAGGAGAGCTGATCCGATGTCATGCTGCTGTTGTTCTGGACGAAACGGGCCGCCTCTACAATTTCAGTAGGGTATTGGGAAGCCGCGAGAATTTGTGCGACCAGCGTGTCGGGATAGAGCGCGATTGGCGTCACCAACTGTTCGAGTTGTGCCTGCGTTGGGCGGGCGGCAACATCTTCTTCCTGTGCGTCTGAAGGGGATGCCGCGGCGATTACCGCCAACCAAATCAAAGTTACGCCTAACAAACGTGGGATTTTAATCCTGGTCGCACCCACTGGAGTCCTCCGCCGACGTGCGTTTTGGTCCAGCATACTATGCCAATGCTGCATACTATGACAAATGGAAGCGCATGGAAGAGAAGCTTGCTAAAAATTAGCCGAATCCGTTGTTCTTACCGCCTGTGATCGCCAGCGTCGTGCCGGTGATGAAGGAAGCGGCGTCGGAGGCAAGGAAAATACACGGAAAGGCGATCTCATCGACCTTGCCAAAGCGCCGCAATGCAATATGCCGCGACGCGCGCGGATCGAGCCACAACGGATTTTCCGTCTCAGTGACGATCTTGCCCGGGATGATGCAGTTGACGCGGATGCCCTTGGGCCCCCATTCGGAGGCATGCGAGAGCGTGAGATTGATCACTCCCGCCTTGGCGGCGGAGTAATGCGGCATCTCCGACCATCCCTCGATTGCCGATTCCGAGGAGACATTGATGATGCATCCGCCGCTGTCCTGGGCGATGAATTGCGCTGCCGCGGCCTTGGAGCAGAAAAACGGGCCGTCGAGGTTGATACCCAGCACGGTGCGCCATCCGTTGGGCGAAAGCTTCGGCGTGGAGGTTGGAAAGCCGGCGCCGGCGTTGTTGATCAGCACGTCAATCCGCCCAAAGCGGCTCACCGCCTCCGCTATCATCGCCTCGCACCCCGCCGGTTCGCGCACATCGCACACCGTCATCTCGCACCGCCCACCTTCAGCGCGTATCCGATCGCGCATCTTGATCAGATTCTCCTCCTTGCGGCTGGCGATCAGCACCGGGGCGCCGCGGATCGCGAACTCGCGGGCAATCGATGCGCCGATACCGGTAGCGCCTCCGGTTACGATGGTAACTTTGCCTTTGATATCGAATGGATTGTTTGGATCCATGGAAATACGCCTTTTTGGGCGCCGCGTACTCAATCTGACACAGGGCGCGCTTGAATATGGGGCGAGTGTAGCCCAAGGCGGCCCGCAAACGCATCCCTACGGTGCGAGCGCCGTGGCTGCGGAGAAGCACAACATCCATGCTGGAATCACTGACCCGATTCGCGCCAAACTGGCTTCAGGCAGGCGGAGGACCGGGGACAGGGGCACGTGAACAAATCTTCAGTTCGATCACGGTCATCGGTTTCGGTTACCTCGGATACCGGCGCTCCCGGCGCGCGCCGACTACAGCGAGTGCGCGCGTCAGTTTCAGCCGCGGTGGCTCCCCGTGCCGCGCCTGCGCCAACAGTTTTACACGGCGCCTTTGACGGGCAGCGTCTGCTGCTGTGGGCGGAGTCGCGCCTGGAATCAGCGGCCGCGGCATCGCGCAGCGGCCGCAGCAAGCGCCGGCAAGATGCACCGCTTCAATCTCCCTACGATCCGGGTCCGGCGGCGCTTATTGACGCGCTCAGCACGAGTTCCGTGGCGGTTGCGAACTTTCGCGCCGAAGCCGCTGTTATCTGGTTGCCTTCTATTGGCGGCTCGCCGGTTGCATCGAGCCGCCTCGTTGCGGAGGCACCTGACCGGATCGATCAGGCAGCGCTTCAGTCTTGGAGGGTCACGGTCGTATCGGCGTCCTGGTCTGCGGCGATAGAACTGCTCTGCGCATGCACCGGGCGGCGGACGCTGGCAGCGGGAGTTATCGTCGGCGAGGACCTCGCCTTCTGGGTTGCGGCGATGCGCCTTGGCGCGGCGCTTGTTGCCCGGCAGCATTTTCTGCCTGACATCGTCGAGGAGCAGGGCGAAGTGCTCGCGCGATGGCGATGCGCGCCGACCTATGCCGACCTTCAGGCGATAACACAACTGGCCGCGGCGATGCCTGACGCGTGCCGCGCGGCGGGTAGCGCTAAGTTCGCGCCGTCGGCGCCGCAGGACGTGACGCTGCGCGCATTCATCGAGCGTATTGTCGATCAACTGGTGCGCGACGCCGGTACTGAACCAGTGCAGCGGGCCGCAATGGGCGCAGCGTTCGATAGCGCCGACGCGCAATGGCTGGCGGCGCTGGAGCGCGAAAACGCCAGGCTCAGCGGTGACCGGGCGGCGCTTGCTGAACTGCGCCAGCGGGTTCGGGCATGGTGGCGGCCGCTCGCAATCAACGCCGCGAGTCCATTCCGGCTGTGCCTGCGCCTGGAGGAACCCGAAGCGATTGTCACCGACGCCGCGGCCAACGTGCTTTACGACAGCGCCGCAGGTAATCGGCCGTGGCGGCTGCGCTATCTGCTGCAGGCAAATCACGATCCGAGCCTGATGGTTATCGCGTCGCACGCATGGTCGGCGCGCGGGCGCGAGGCCCAGCAGTTGCGGCGCGACGGCTTCGAGGTGCGCGAGTTCCTGCTGCGCTCGCTGGCCGAAGCGGCGCGCATCTGCCCGCCTATTGAGGACAGCCTGCGCGCCGGCATTCCCGACGCGCACGAACTCGACGCGACCGGCGCCTCGCGCTTCCTGGTCGAACAGGCGGCGGCGCTGGAGCAAGCCGGATTTGGAATCGTGCTGCCCGCGTCATGGTCGGCCAAGGGAACCAAGGTGCGGCTCACCACTCGCGCCAAGGTCAAGTCGCCCAAAATGAGTTCGATGGCCGGGTTGTCGATGTCGGATCTGGTAGAGGTCGATTGGGAAGCCGCAATCGGCGATCGGACGCTTACGCGCGAAGAGTTGCGCTCGCTGGCAAGCCTTAAAACCCCCCTGGTCAGGATGCGCGGCCAATGGGTCCTCCTCAACGCGCAGGAGATCCGGGAAGCGATAGGGAGGCTGGAGCGCGGCGCGCGCAAAGTCACCGCGCGCGAAGCGCTCGCGATCGCATTGAGCGGCGACGGCGGTGATGGAGCAGGCGATGCGCCGGTGCAGGTGCGGGGATGGATGAACGAGCTGCTCCAAGGGCTGCTCGGGCACGAGGGATTCGAGGAGCTGCCGCCGCCCGCCGGCTTCAGCGGCAGCCTACGTCCCTACCAGGTGCGCGGCTATTCGTGGCTGGGGTTCCTGCGCCGATGGGGCCTGGGCGCTTGCCTGGCCGACGACATGGGGCTGGGCAAAACGGTTCAGACTTTGGTTCATATCCAGCAGCATCGGCAAGCGGCGCCGGACGGACCGGTGTTGCTGGTCTGTCCGACCTCGGTAATTTCCAATTGGGAGCATGAGGCGGCGCGCTTCACTCCGGGCCTGCGTGTGATGACGCATCACGGGAGCGGACGTACGCGCGGCCGGGCGCTGTCCGCGGCGGTTGCGGGTCAGGACGTCGTGCTGACCAGTTACAGCCTCTTGCAACGCGACGTCGCCGCGCTGGAGCAGGTCGGTTGGTCGGCGATCGTTTTGGACGAGGCCCAGAACATCAAGAATCCTGAAAGCAAGCAGGCGCGCGCAGCCTGCGCGATCAAGAGCAGCTGCCGCATCGCGCTTACCGGCACGCCGGTCGAGAATCACGTCGGCGATCTGTGGTCGCTGATGGAGTTTCTCAATCCCGGGATGCTGGGAGGACGCGCGGAGTTCAAGCGCCGCTTCCTGGTGCCGATCCAGGGCAGCAACAATCAAGAGGCGGCGGCGCGGCTCAAGTCGCTCACCGCTCCGTTCATCCTGCGCCGGCTCAAGACCGACAAGAGCGTGATCGCCGACCTGCCCGACAAACTGGAGATGACGGTTTACTGCACGCTGACGCGCGAGCAGGCTTCGCTGTACGCCGCTGTGGTGGCGGAAACCTTGCCGGAGGTGGAGCGCGCCGACGGTATCCAGCGCAAGGGGCTGGTGCTCGCGGCGCTCTCGCGGCTTAAGCAGGTGTGCAACCATCCGGCGCAGTTCCTGGGCGACAATTCCGCCGTCGAGGGCCGTTCGGGAAAGCTAACGCGGCTGGCCGAAATGCTGGAGGAGGTGATCGAAAGCGGCGAGCGTGCATTGGTGTTCACCCAGTTCGCAGAGATGGGCGAACTCATACGCCGCCATTTGGAGTCGCTGTTTGGCCGCGAGGTGCTGTTCCTGTATGGCGCCGTGCCCAAGACCAAGCGCGATCAGATGGTGGCGCGTTTCCAGCAGGGCGATCCGCAAGGGCCGGCTGTGTTCGTGCTATCGCTCAAGGCGGGTGGCACTGGACTTAATTTGACCGCGGCCAACCATGTCTTTCATTACGATCGATGGTGGAATCCGGCGGTGGAGAACCAGGCCACGGACCGCGCGTTCCGGATCGGCCAACGCCGCAACGTCCAGGTGCGCAAGTTTCTGTGTTCCGGCACGCTGGAAGAAAAAATCGACGCGCTCATTGAAAAGAAGAAGGCACTGGCACAGGCGGTGGTGGGCGCGGGCGAAGACTGGCTGACCAAGCTTACGACCGCCGAGTTGCGCGAGCTATTCGCGCTAGGTCCCAACGCGGTGGCGCAATGAATAGGCAAGAATTGAAATTGAAAGGGGCCTACCAACACCCTTATCCGATCTCTCTGACCAGGGAGAGAGTTGAGATGAAGGCAATTCCACGCAACGCGGCCGCTTCCACAGCAGCAGGGCAGGGCGATGGCACGATGGGATGACGAGGGTCGCTGGTGGCGCGACTATCGCCGCTCCGGCCCGCTGGCGGCCAAAGGCGGAATCAAGGCACGCAGCCAGCGCGGCAACTTCGCCGGCAGTTGGTGGGGAAAGCGCTGGATTTCAGTTCTGGAATCGTTCGGATTGGGCGGCCGTCTGACGCGGGGTCGTTCCTACGCCCGCAGGGGGCAAGTCGTGAAGCTCGAGATAACCCCAGAAGCAGCCAACGCCGTGGTGCAAGGATCGCGGCTCGATCCGTACCAGGTGAGAATCTCACTCAACAAAATCGAATCGAAGCAGCGTGCCGCGCTCGGCGAGGCGCTCGCCGCCGACATGTCGATAGCGGCGAGGATGGTCGGCGGCCATTTGCCGCCCGAAATCGAGCAATGTTTTGAGCGGGCCGGTGCACCTCTGTTCCCGCAACGCTTCCAAGACCTGATCACCTGGTGCAGTTGTCCCGATTCATCCAATCCTTGCAAACATATCGCGGCGGTATATTACATCCTGGCCGAGGAATTCGACCGTGACCCGTTTGCGCTGCTGGCGCTGCGCCGACTGAGCCGTGAGGAGTTCATGGAGTTACTGAGCGCTGCCGCGCCGGACAGCGAGGCCGCCCAGGACACAAGCATAGAAACCACCCTCAAGGCGCAACCGCTGGCATCGCACTCCGAGAGCTTCTGGCGCGCTGCACGCCTGCCTGATCTGACTTGCGGCGAAATCGCGCCGGGCGAGGAAGCGGCACCGGTAGCCCGCCGCCTGGGCGCGTTTCCGTTGTGGCGCGGCAGTGCCGATTTCCTGGCCGAGGTCGGTCGTCTGTCGCGCGCGGCCGCCGCGCGCGCAATTGACATCCTTGCGGGCGACGTGAAATGAGGCCTAGCAGGACAAAGCTTCACGCGCCCTCGACCTCACTCCGGTGGCTGCAGGGTAAACCATCGCGGACCGGCTATTGGGTCAGTTCGATTTCTTTCACAACACGTCCAATTTTGTCGCCTGCCGAAAAGCTGGACCGCAGCAAAGCTCGGATATCATTGCCTCTCCGCCGCCAGGTGAATCGGTTTGACAAACTTCAGCGTCATCCGATCGCTTTCGCCGATCGCCAGGTACTTGTTGCGATCGACATTGCCCATCCGCAGCGTTGGCGGCAGAGTCCACACACCTTTGGGATAGTCCTTGGTGTCCTTGGGGTTGGCGTTGATCTCAGATTTCGACATCAGGTGAAAGCCGGCCTTCTCCGCCATGCCGATTACGTAGTCCTGCCTTACGTAGCCGTTGGAGCCCTTGGGGTCCTGTGGCAGTTTCGGGTTGCCGCGATGTTCCTCGACGCCGAGAATGCCGCCCGGCTTGAGCGCCTTGTACATCGCCTTGAAGACCTCCGGAGCGAACCCGCCCATTAACCAGTTGTGCACGTTGCGAAACGTCACCACCATGTCGGCGGAGCCCGCGGGCGCTACCTCGTAATGGTCGGGCGGTCCTAATTGGGTTATGGTCACGTCGCCATACAGCTTGGGATCACCGGCGATCTTCTTGCGGTACGCGTCGGAGCGCGGACCCGGCGGCACGGCGGTGTACAACTTGCCGTTAGCTTCCAGGTACGGAGCCAGGATGTCGGTGTACCATCCGGCTCCCGGCCAGATTTCCACCACGGTCATGTCGGGCTTTATACCGAAGAATTGCAGGGTTTGCATCGGATGGCGGTAGCGGTCGCGCGCCCGCTCCTGCGGCGGACGCGCGGGATCATCGACGGCCGCCTTAAGTGCCGCTGCGCGGCTAGCCTGCTTGGCCGTTTCGGCGCGCGGCGCGGTGGTTTGCAGCGCGAACAGAATTAGAAAGGCGCAGGCCACGGCAAGTCGGACTGCGGAGGCGGGAAACAACGGGCGTGCCTTTTCCATGGCTTCAAGTTTGGATTGAATTAGCCCGCGATGCGAGTGGATTGCGGTTAAAGCGCCGCGTGCCTCTCGCGCCGACCCTTTAAGCCGCCATCCAACTGAGCTACCTTGCCGATGCGGAAAGGAGGGCGCCGATGACGAAACCGCTTGAGGGCTACAAGGTTATCGAGATTGCGCAGGAGATCCAGGGACCCTTCGCCAGCATGCTGCTCGCGTACATGGGCGCCAGCGTGGTCAAGGTCGAGCATCCCGCCAGCGGCGATCTGAGCCGCTGGATGCTGACCTCTCTGATCGGCGGACCCGAGGTCAACAATCCGCAAGTGTCGCATTACTTTATCGCGATGAACCAGGCCAAACGCAGCATCACGCTCGACCTGAAAAAGCCCGCCGCCGTTGAGGTGGTGCGCCGCATGGCGTCGTCGTACGACGTGCTGGTCACCAATTACCGCCCCGGCGTGCTCGACCGCCTGGGCCTGGGCTACGAAGAACTGTTGCGCATCAATCCTAAGATCGTTTACGCGCAGGGAAGTTCGTGGGGACCGAAGGGACCATGGGTCAGGCGTCCCAGCCGCGATACGCTGGCACAGGCGGCCAGCGGCCTGATGGGCAAGACGGGGATGCCGGAGGATCCGCCATTGCCCGCCGGTATCATGGCCGCGGACCATTCTGGCGCGATCAGCCTGGCGGCGGGAATCTTCGCGGCGCTGCTGGGACGCGAGCGCACCGGGAAGGGACAGAAAGTGGACGTCTCTATCTACGGCACTCTGTTGGCGATGCAGGGATTCGAGATCAATTATGCGTCGATTTCGGGCCGCGAGCCGGGACGTGCCGGCCGCAGCCATGCCTTCCTGCAGGGCGTGTGGGGAGCATTTCGAACCGCCGACGGTTATTTGTGCCTGGCCGGCGTCGATGACGGGCGATGGCCGCGCTTTTGCCGCATCCTTGGAATCGAGCATCTGGAGAACGCGCCGGGCTTCGACAATATCGGGCGCAACGTGCATGGCGAGCGGGTGCGCGCGGAACTCGACAAGGTTTTCCCGACCCGCACAACTGCGCAATGGCTGGCTGATCTCAACGCGGCCGATATCCTGGTCACGGAAGTGGCCGACTATAACTCGGTGCTCAACAGCGAGCAGGCGCGCGCGAACGGCTATATCCGCGACCTGCAGCATCCGACCGCCGGCACGGTCAAGATCTCCGGCACTCCGATCATCATCAACGAAGAAGTTGAGTCCACCGCCGTGATGCCGCCCGAACTGGGCCAGCATACCGAGGAAGTGCTGCTCGAACTCGGCTACAGCTGGGAGGAAATCGATAAGCTCCGCAACGCGCAGGTGATTTGAGGGCGCACGGAAACGGGAGGTCTTGTGAAGCTTGCTGGAAAAGTCGCCGTGATTACCGGGGCGGGATCGGGAATCGGCCGCGGCTCGGCGCTGATGTTTGCCAGGGAAGGGGCCCGCATCGTCGTAGTCGATATCGATGAAAAATCGGCGGCCGAGAGCGTGGATCAAATCAAAGCCCAGGGGGGCGAGGCGCTCGCGATTACCGCCGACGTATCAAAACCCGATGACGCGAAAGCGATGGTGGACGCGGCGCTGAAGCGATGGGGCGCTGTTGACATCCTTTACAACAACGCCGCCACCGAGGGTCCGATCTGCTTTGCCGCGCAGCTTAGCGTCGAGCAGTTCGATGAAGTCATCGGCATCAACCTGCGCGGCACATGGCTGGGGATGAAGTACGCGCTGCCGGCAATGATGGCGCGGCGCAGCGGGTCAATCCTCAACGTGGGGTCGCTGGCGGGACTGCGGGCGACGCCGGGCGGTGCCGCGTATTGTGCCTCCAAGTTCGCCGTGGTCGGCATCACGCAGGCAGTTGCGATCGAGTACGGCAAGTACAACATCCGCGCCAACTGCATCATCCCGGGATGGATCGAAACCCCGATGGTGCATCGCCTGTTCGGCGGAACATTGCCCGAAAGCAGCGTCACGGCGCCGCCGCTGCGCCGTATCGGGCAGCCTGAAGATGTGGCCAAGGCGGCTTTGTTCCTGGTCAGCGAAGACGCCAACTATATAACGGGAACGGTTTTCACCGTGGACGGCGGGATAAACGCCGGCGACCGCGGTCCCTAACCTGCGAGGGGAAACAATGGGCAGACTTGATAACAAAGTGGCGGTGATAACGGGCGGCGCCAGCGGCATGGGGCGGGCGATCGGGAATCGATTCGTGCGCGAAGGCGCGGCGGTGGTGCTGGCGGACCTCAACGAAAAGGGCGGCGTGGAAGTCGTCGCGGAGTGCGCCGCGGCAGGCGGCAAAGCCGTCTTTCAGCAGGCCGACGTGGCCAGCGAATCCGAGGTCAAAAACGCCGTCGCCCGCGCGGTCAAAGAGTTCGGCCGCCTCGACATCATGGTTAACAACGCGGGCGTTGGCGGCGCGATGGGCCGGCTGGAGAACGTCAGCGTCGAAGATTGGGACCGTACGCAGGCGGTCCTGCTGCGCGGCGTGTTCCTAGGGATGAAGCATGCGATCCCCGAGCTGCGCCGCTTCGGCGGAGGCTCGATCATATCAACCGCGTCGATTGCGGGTATTTCCGGCGACTTCGGACCGCATCCCTACAGCGCGGCCAAGGCCGGAGTGATCAATCTGACCCGCAGCGCCGCCGCCGAACTTGCGATCGACAGGATCCGGGTCAACGTCATCTGCCCGGGCGGGATCAAGACCCCGATGTTTATCGGCGGCGGCGGCTTTGGGCATGACGACGCGACGATCGAGGCCACCATGGCCAAGCTGCAGCCGATCCGCCGCGCAGGACGGGCGGAAGATATCGCCGCGATGGCGCTGTTCTTGGCCAGCGACGAGTCGGAATGGATTACCGGCGCGGTGATGGTGGTCGACGGCGGCGCCCTGGTGGCGCATCGCAACGCGATTTCAGCCGCCGCCACCGGCAGCGGCTACGCCGGCCCGTCATTCCAACGCAGGTAGCGTCCGCGCGGATATGTTTTCCTTCAATGCTGTGCGAAACGCCGCTGGGAAAGAGCGAACGATTAGTGGTCCGAACGTGCAACCTCCCCCTCACTCTCTCTCCCGGGACAAGCAGAGGGTTCAGAAGGCCTTCTGTGCCAATGACTTGGAGGAGAAGTGCGAATTGTCAGGGCTATGCGTCATTCGCAATCATCAAAATCGCAAGGGTTGTTTAACCTTCCGCCCGACCAGGTGAGCGTGATTCATTTTGTCTTAGGAGTGGGCCGGGGGTCCTGCCTGCCATTCCTTTCGTAGGTCAGACTAATGCGGGCAGGGGCGCCCGCCCCACTCCAGACTCCAGATGGCGGATTCACATTCCAGATGCCCAGTGTCTGCTCAAGCACTCCCGCCTGAAGACTTGTTCTCCTCAGCCACCATCGCTGCAAACGTCCGGCCGGTGTGCAGCGTGACGTACTTCTCAGGCACAATTCGAATAACTTCCCGCGAAGCCGTGTTGAGATGACTTAGATAGCGCTCGCGCATTTCGCCCTGCACGCCGACGCCGTCGGCCATCGCGTTGAGTACGCGCCGCTTCAAAGCAGTGTCGTTTTCGAAAATCACGCGCCCGAGCACGGTCACGCCGCCCTTCAGGGGAACCTCGAACACCAGCGTAGTGCGAGGATCGCGGCGCCACGCGACATTCTTGCCGCGGTCCGAGGTGGACGTCACGTAGATTTCGCCGTCCAGCATGACGCTCTGCACATAGGCGCCCGCAGGGTGGCCGTCGCGCCGGCACCAGGTCACCGTGCAGCCAGACGCCTCCTTGATGACCTCGGTGGTTTCCTCGCGCGTCATCCGAAACGGATCGAGCTTTTCCACGATGTCAGCTCACCATCGCCACGCCGACCTTGCCGGTGTGCAAGGTGACATATTTTTCCGGCACCAGGCGCATCACTTCGCGTCCGCGCGTGTTGATATGCGCGATGAAGCGCTCGCGGTTCGCTCCCGTCATTCGCACGGCGTCGGCCATCGCGTTATAAATCCGCATCTTGACGGCGGGGTCCTTCTCAAACACAACCTTGCCGATGGCGGTGACGCCGCCCTTACCCGGCACGTCAAAGACCCATGCCGTTCGCGGGTCGCGCCGCCACGCCTTGTTCTTGCCGCGGTCGTCGGTCGAAGTGGTGTAGACCTGCCCGTCCACGACCACAATTTGTACATAGGCCCCGGTGGGATGCCCGTCGCGGCGGTTCCATGTGACGGTGCCGCCGCCCGCTTCCTTGATCACCTGCGCGGTTTCCTCCTCCGTAAGTTTGAACAGTGCCAGATTTTCCATCGGCTCTTCTGCCATTGCCTTCATCTCCTTAGGACGAATTTCCAATTCGCCGCCGTGTTGCTGGCCGCGGCGGGATGGCCCTTTACCATGGCGCAAACCGATAAATTTGAAAATGTGTAGCGAAACCTTTCCTGCACGAGTGCTCTTTCCAGGTCCGCCCCTATCTTAATAAGATAGTCGGTAAAGTATGGGCAGAATTACTGTTTGTTTTGCGGTGGCCGCGCTGGTGGTGGGGGCTGGATTGGCGCGGGGCGAAGGGCCAGCGCCCAAGCCTTCGCAGCCAGTATCGGTGCCGGTGCGGCACGAGATCTCCGGCGACCGCTTTCAATACGAGGTGAGCGACGACGATACCTCGCGCTCCATTGCGGCGCGATTCGGCGAACCGGACACCATAATCCTGCTGAATGGGGGCGAGCCGGAACCGGGCGCGAAAATCGATGTCGATAACCGGCACGTTGCCGCGGCTGAAACCGCGGACGGCGTCGTGATCAACGTCCCCCAGCGGATGCTGTTCGTGTTTCGCGACGGCCATCTGGCCGCGGCATGGCCGGTCACAGTCGGCCGGCCCGACTGGCCCACGCCGCTGGGTAGCTTTTACGTCGCCTCACGCCAGACCAACCCGACCTGGCACGTTCCACCCGCAATCCGCGAGGAGATGGAGGAGGAAGGAATCGATCCGGGCGACGTGGTCCAACCAGGGCCGAGGAATCCGCTGGGCAAGAGCTGGGTCGGGCTGGACCATGGCGGTATCGGGATCCACGGGACCAATCGGCCGCTGAGTATCTTTCTGTTCGGCTCGCACGGCTGTGTGCGGCTCAATCCCGCGGACGGTACGAAACTCCTGCACATGGTCAGCCCGAACGAACCCGTGGAAATCATTTACCAACCGGTGGCGCTTGCGGTGCTGAGCGACGGGCGCATCTTTCTTGAGTCTGATTCCGATCCGTATGGGAGCGGCCGGCCGCATTTCGACGATGTGCGTCGGGCGGCGCGGGCTGCCGGGGTTGAAGACAAGATCGACTGGGAGCGCGCCTCGCATGCGCTCGCGATGGTTGAAGGCGTCGCACGGCGGATCGACAAGGGCGCAGGGCCGGCGGCAAGTCGATCGAGCTGAGAGTGCCGCGATTGCGGCCTAGCTCACTTGGGCGTTCGTAAACGTCGCAGCGAATGCTCTTACAACACTGTCGAAGGCGCCCGACTGGTCAGCATTAGTCGCACTGAGTCGAAGCTGTGAGGTAATTCTCACATTACTGCCGACGGCTTGATTGCTGGAACTCAGGCCGCAATCCAAAAGCATTGCCGCGCAGGCCGCAGCGTCAGCTCCGGATATTAACTTGCTGATTCCCGCGTTTGGCGGATCCTCCGGCGGTATAGGCGCGAGGAGTGTTCCCATGTCAAAAAAGCCAGGAGTTGAATCGCTAACGATCACCCCGTACTGTTCAGTGGTCGCTTGGATCACGGCATCAAGGGCGCTCTTCTGGCTGGGAGTGATGACATTGAGCTGCCCTATTACAAAAATCCAATTGGTGAAGCCCGCGGTCGTCAGATCGTGCGGTGGGTAATCGAGGAAGAACAAGCCGGCATTGTAAAGGCAGCTAGTACATTTGGCGGAATCAATTCCCTTCAGTACTTTGAATATCATCGGAACGTCTCCTGAGCGGCTCGCTCAAAGTCAATTCGGTTTACGCCGGTAACTCTGCCAGCCTGCAAATACTCCGCAGTCAGGACGCGCCTAACTGCTGCAATTGTTTGAAGACGTGATTGCGGCGCTCGGACGCCTCCTGCAGAGTTTTTTTGGCCGCGTCGAGATCTTTTTTGATGACGGCCAGGGCTTGCTCGCATTGCTGCGCTGAGTTGGCTGGTCTTTTGGCCTCGCTCTTGGCTGCGGTCACGCCGAACGCCAAAAACCTGATTTCATCGTCGAATGCCACCTGGGCGCCGGCGTCTTTTAAATTGCCGCGAAAGTTGAGGAGTTCGTTGTGTTTGTTTTGCGCCTGCTTACATGCCTCGTCAGCAGCCTGCTTTGCGGCTTGGGCTCTCTGGAACTCGGCCTGGGTATGTATCAGGTTGGCTTCGAGTTCGCTCACACGCTGTTCGCATTCGTTACACAGGGTATTCAAGCGGGTGAAGGCGGCATTAACGGTTCGCATCAGGGTTTCACTTGCAGGCGCCATTTTAGAATTCGCTCCCCTCTTTTTGAAGATAATTGCGGACATTAGCATCTCGCGTTCAGGTTCGTCGATGATTATTCGCCTGGCTGTAGAGAGACCTCCGAGGACAGTTCCGTTCTCTGATTTAACCTTACCCTTGACCGCATAGCCCGCACCTCGTATCGAAAGGCGATGGATCTGAATTTCACCGAAGAAGAGGAACGCTACCGGCTGCGCGTCCGTGAGTTTCTGAAGGACAATCTGCCGGCGGGCTGGGGCACTGCCGGTTATGAACTTCCCAAAGGGCCCGCGCTGGTGGAAATGCTGCGCGACTGGCAGCGGCGGATGCTCAAGCATGGCTTCGTGGCGATGGCGTGGCCCAGGGAATACGGCGGGCAGGGCGCCAGCGCCGTGGAGATGGCGATCTTCAACGAGGAATGCGCGCGGGTGCGCGCACCGGGTGTGCTCAATGCGCTCGCCATATCGCAGGTCGGCCCCACCATCATCCAGCACGGCACCGAGGCGCAGAAGGGCCGCTTTCTGACCGCGATCGTCAACGCCGACGAAATCTGGTGCCAGGGTTTTTCCGAGCCCAACGCCGGTTCCGATCTCGCCTCACTACGCACGCGCGCCGACCTGGTCGGCGATGAATTCATCGTCAACGGCCAGAAGATCTGGACTTCTTACGCGCAGTCCGCGGACTGGTGCTACCTGATGGTTCGCACTGACCCGGATGTTCCCCGCCATCGCGGGCTCAGCTATCTGCTGGTCGACATGCAGACCCCCGGCATCACGGTCAAGCCGCTGCGGCAGATGCATGGCGGGCAGGACTTCAACGAAGTGTTCTTCGACAATGTGCAGGTGCCGCGGCAAAACCTGCTGGGAGCGCTTAACGACGGATAGCGCGTCAGCATGACGACACTGGCCAACGAACGCGGCACCAGCGCGCTGTCGCAGTACGTGCGCTACGAGCAGATCTTCAATGACCTGGTGCAACTTGCCCGTGCCTCGCGGCGCAACGGACGTCCGGCGCCGCAGAGTTCGATGGTTCGCCAGGAGCTGGCGCGCCATTACGTAGATTTGCAGGGATTCAAATACAACTGCTTTCGGGTGTTTTCTGCGATCATCAACGGCGGCACTCCGGGCGGCGAGGGTTCGATTCTGAAGCTCCTGTGGTCGGAGCTTAACCAGCGCATGCAGGAGACCGCGATGTCCCTGGAAGGGCCGGCCAGCCAATTGATCGCGCAATCCGAGCGCGTAATCGAAGGCGGCCGCTGGCAGGTTTCGTTTTTGCGTTCGCGGGCGAATACGATCGAAGCCGGCACGTCGGAGATTCAGCGCAATATCGTATGCGAGCGGGTGTTGGGGCTGCCGCGTTCACGATGAAAGATTGCCGCGAGGCGAAGAAATCCCCTCACGCCGGCGCTGCCGGCAAATCATAAATCGACCCGGTGCCGGCGTTGTGTCATGCGCGCCGGACGGCCAGGACGCTGCCTTCGGCGTCGGCGGCAATATAGATTGTTCCGTCCGCGGCGGCGGCGATTCCGGCAAAGGGTAGAATCGGACCGGGCAAGAACCCGGCAACGCCAGGCTGCGGCTGCGGAGAGGGACCGGCCGGTCCGACCGGCAATCTGGATGCGACCACTTCCGATTTGCCGCGCCGGATCGGAACCGTCAGCAATCGCCTGGAACCCGCGTCGAGCACGAATAGGTCGTCGCCGGCGACTGCGATTCCCTCCGGCCTTTCCAGTCCGTCCATAACCGGGCTCAGCGCGCCGTCGATTCTCACCACCCGCTGCTTGCCGGTTTCGGCCACAAAGCAGGAACCGTCGGATGCCGCTGCGATGCCGGTCGGATGGTCCAAGCCGCGCGCCACCACCTTTGGCTGTCCCTTCGGTTCGACCGCGACCACCCGTCCACTGTCGTATTCCGTCGTCACAACCGCGCCACTGGGCATCCGGGCAACTCCGAACGGTGTGTCCAATCCGCTCGCCAGGATTTCGCAGCTATGCTTGCGCGTGTCGTACGCCGTCAGATTGCCCAGCACCGTGGCGGTGTAAACCACGTCACCCGGACCTGCGTACAGGCTGCGCATAAAGCCGGGGAAGTCGGCGTCAAAGCTCCATCCGACGCGCTCCCATCGCTCCTGGCCGGTCACCCGAAGAAGAGCCATGAAGTCCGACACGTACACGGTGCCGTCGGCCATGCAAGCGATACCCGACGGCCCCGCCATTCCGGGCGGGCTGAAGTTTTTCAATTCTCCGCCGCGCGTCACTTCGGTGATTGTCCCGTCGATGAAATTGGAAACGAACAGCCGGTCGTCGGGCGTTATCACCAGGTTGTCGAGTCCCGGATTGAGCATCGCGGCACGGGTCTTCTGGCGGCTTTGAATGTCCACGCGCGCGATTTCGCCGGTTAGCGCCTGCAGCACGAGCAGCGCGCCGTGATTATCGAACTTGACCGCGGTGGGAACCGCCAAGCCGTCGATCAGCCGCTCAATTGGACCGCCTTCGAGCGGAACCCGGCAGACCTCGCCCTTTCCGAGTTGAGGAAAGTACAGCTTTCCGTCAGGGCCGACAGCCAGGGCGTTAGCAAGCTCGAGGTCCTTTACCAGGACCTTGGGCGGGCGGCCGTCGCGAAACAATTCCACAACGCGCGCCTCGGGGCGGCATTCGTCCATGAAGATGCGGTCCTGATGGATCGTGATACCGTTGGCGCCCGGGACGTTATCGATCAACACTTCGGTCTTGCCCGCCGGAGACATTGTCATCACGCGGGCGTTGAGAAATTCGGTGACATACAAGGTCCCGTTTGAGTCGAAGGCCAGATCGTCGGGAGCCTTGATCGGACCGCCGTTGCGGCTGACGTCCTTGCGCTTGCCGCTGGCGGTGTCGAACGCCGTGATTTCATTGCCGAAGCATTGCGCAACATACAGGAGTCCGTCGGGTCCAAAGCGCATCCCATTGGACCCGTAGAGCGGCGACGGCCCGATAACCCGTTCAATCCGCCATCCAGGGGCCGCACTTGCGCTGCCCTGGTACCGTCCAGCTATTTCATCTTGTGGGGCCATAACTTCTCCCGCAGAGGTCGTTGTTTAGTTCGTGCGCGGCAGGCCGAGCACGCGCTGCGCGATAATATTGCGCTGAATCTCGGAAGTGCCCGCGTAAATTGTGTCGGCGCGCGAGCGCAGGAACATCCGCTGATGGTATCCGCCGGTCATCGCGCGAGGCTCCCTGAAAGCCAGTTGTGCGCCCGGACCCTGTAGCTCCAGCGCAAATTCCTGCAGCCGCTGGCTCAGTTCCGACCATACCAGTTTTTGCACCGAGCCTTCGGGTCCCGGGCTGCCGCCCTTGATGATTGCCGAAAAGCCTCGATAGACGTTGAACTTGAGGCGCTGAAGGTCGATGTAGAGTTCAGCCAGCCGCTGGCGCACGATCGGATGGTCGATTGCGGGCCGGCCATCGCGCCGCGCGCGACGTGCCAGGTCCACCACTTCCCGCAACTGGGTGCCGAAACGCACCAACAACGCCAGCGCGCCGGTGCCGCGCTCGTTGGCCAGCGTGGTGTTGCCGACGTGCCATCCGTCGTTGAGCTTACCCACGAGGTTTTCGCGGGGTACGCGCAAGTTGTCCATGAAGACTTCGTTGAAATGGGACTCGCCGTTGATCTGCCGCAGCGGTCTGACGGTGATGCCCGGGCTTTTCATGTCGACGATCAAGTAGCTGATGCCTTTATGCTTGGGGGCGTCGGGATCGCTGCGTGCCAGCAGGATACCGAAGTGTGCCGAACGCGCTCCGGAGGTCCAGATCTTCTGTCCGTTGACGACGAACTCATCTCCTTTGAGTTCGGCGCGGGTGCGCAATGAAGCCAGGTCCGACCCGGCGTTGGGCTCCGAAAATAGTTGGCACCAGATCTCCTCGCCGGAGAGAATTCTGCGCAGGTAGCGTTTCTTCTGTGCCTCGCTGCCATGGACGATGATCGTCGGCCCGGCCAACGCCAGGCCGATTCCGCCCAGCGGTGCGGGCGCGCGATGGAGAGCCAGTTCTTCGTTGAGAATTGCCTGCTGGACCGGAGTTGCGCCCTGTCCGCCGTATTCTTTGGGCCACGACATCCCTACCAGCCCGTTGGCGTGCAGCTTGCGGTGCCAGTCGATATAAAATCGCTTGCCCGCCATCTCCTCGGGCATCTCGAAATCGGCGCCACCCCATCCTTTCGGCAGGTTGGCGGCGAGAAAGGTCCGCACTTTTTCCCTGAAGGCTTCCTCCTCCGGGGTGAAGTTAAAGTCCATGCCGGCTCCTTTTATCGGCCGGGAACGTGCGCTCCATCGCTGCGGACACCATAGGTTGCCTCCGCATGCATGTCCATCGCGAACGCAACCTTGCCGGCGGACCGTGGCGCAAACGACGTTTCCCCGATGAAAAGGCTCAAGCGTTGCAGCGGCCATCCGGCGGCACGAACATCAACGTTCGCGCCACCGGATCCCCAATTAGTTGCGTACTGTTCGCGGCCGTTCACCCCATCCGGAAACTCAATAGAATCAGGCACTTCGCGTCCGCCATCGTTCGGCACATCTCGCCGCCTTGTCTGTCAGCGTGACTGTCAAAAAAAAGAATTACTTTCCGGCCGTCGAGGCGCCGGCACCCCAAAGAATCGATCGGCGAATCGCGCGTGACCCCCTGCGATCTGTCGCGCAACTCACAAAAAGGGACTCCATTTTTGCCGGCCGCGATAGAAACTACCCACCCCCTCTTTGCCGGCTAATCCCGTACGGAACTCCGGCCAATACAAAATGCCCACG
>Ga0126381_100002149_pt1 | contig 21308 bp, 16 predicted proteins | sample PanSoiMetPlot_28_FD_96465 | JGI IMG/M metagenome (GOLD analysis project Ga0126381, IMG submission 96465) | Tropical forest soil microbial communities from Panama - MetaG Plot_28 | ecosystem: Environmental > Terrestrial > Soil > Tropical forest > Bulk soil | place: Panama | collected 2016-02-17
TGATCTTGCGCGAGAGGTCGCCTCTCGCCACGGCCGTAGTCACTTCCGCGATGTTGCGCACTTGGCCCGTCAGGTTGCCGGCCATCGAATTAACGGAGTCCGTGAGGTCCTTCCACGTTCCTGCGACGCCCGGGACGTTGGCTTGTCCACCAAGGCGACCTTCGCTGCCGACTTCGCGCGCCACACGCGTGACTTCGCCGGCGAACCGGTTCAACTGGTCCACCATCGTATTGAGCGTTTCTTTCAGCTGCAGGATTTCTCCGCGGACGTCCACTGTAATCTTGCGCGAGAGGTCACCAGTCGCAATGGCGGTCGCTACTTCGGCGATGTTGCGCACCTGGCCGGTCAAGTTGCTGGCCATGAAGTTAACGTTATCCGTCAAGTCCTTCCAGGTGCCGCCGACGCCAGGCACCTGCGCCTGCCCGCCCAGTTTTCCTTCCGTACCCACTTCACGCGCCACGCGCGTCACTTCTCCAGCGAACGCATTCAGCTGGTCCACCATCGTGTTGATCGTGTCTTTCAACGCGAGGATTTCACCCTTCACGTCCACCGTGATTTTGCGTGACAAGTCGCCGCGCGCTACGGCCGTGGTCACTTCCGCAATGTTGCGCACCTGCGCGGTCAAGTTGCCGGCCATCGCGTTGACGGAGTCAGTGAGGTCCTTCCAGGTGCCCGCCACGCCAGGCACAATCGCCTGCCCGCCCAGCTTTCCGTCGGTGCCGACTTCGCGTGCCACACGCGTCACTTCCGATGCGAACGACCGCAACTGGTCCACCATAGTGTTGATGGCTTCCTTCAGCTGCAAGATTTCGCCGCGGACGTCCACGGTAATTTTGCGCGAAAGGTCGCCGCTCGCTACCGCGGTCGCAACTTCTGCAATGTTTCGCACCTGGCCCGTCAAGTTGCTGGCCATGGAGTTAACGGAGTCCGTGAGATCCTTCCACGTGCCCGCTACGCCCGGCACTTGCGCCTGTCCGCCAAGTTTCCCATCCGTTCCCACTTCGCGAGCCACGCGTGTCACTTCCGAAGTGAAAACGCCGAGCTGCTGAATCATCGTATTTACGATCGTGGCAGAACGAAGGAACTCGCCCTCGAGTGGCCGGCCGTCGACGTCGAGTTGCACCGTTTGCGTCAGATTACCTTTCGCCACAGCTCCGATCGCGCGCGTCACTTCCGTTGTAGGGCGCAACAAGTCGTCCACAAGCGTGTTGACGGAAACTTCCATTTCCCCCCAAGCGGCCTTGGGAAGATGAAATCGCATTCGCTCTCGGGTGCGTCCTTCCTTGCCCACCACTTGTCCCACGCGTTTTAATTCCTTCGCCATCTGCTGGTTCGCCGCGACAATTTCGTTGAATGTGTCTGCGATCTTGCCTGGAAGGCCGGCCCAATTTCCCGGCAGTCGAACGGAAAAATCTCCGTCGCGCATCGTCTGAAGGCTCGTGAGAATAACGCTCATGTTGGCGGCCACAAGTTCTTCGCCGGCCGCAGCCTGTCCATTGCTTCTTGCACTTTTTGCTAAAGGCTCGGCCTCAACCATCGCGGTGGCCGCTGTCTTGGCAGGGTCAGTTCTTTTCATATTTCCTCTCCCAACTGAGGAACATTAGAAGCGATCTATTTTGAATTCCGTCGCTGCAATGCGGTGGGTCATGCGTCATGCGCACTCTGATGTTTGCATTTGGTGTGGCCAGCCGCTGCATGCAACTACGAGCGGAAGTTCTTCATTTCGATAGTAAGTCTGGACCACGAATGGTAGTTCTTATCACAAAGCTACTCGGACCTACCTACAGTGATTAGTGTATTTGGGAGGTTTCTATTGGCCTTTTCGCGACTCAGACAAGTTGGGGCGAAGAGAAAAGACACGGGATAAGAGCCGACCGGCAATCATTTGTGACGCACCGATGGGCTGGCGATTGAATTCAGCTCGTCGAAGATAATTCGGAGTCGCAGGGTCGAGATAAAAAGAGGAGGATAACAGCAAGCCTCCTCGCCTTGTATTACGTTAGCTTTTACTTCCCGTGGATGTGCGCCGCACTTGCGGCTCGCCGGACGGATAGTCTGACGACGATTCTCCAGTGGAAGAGATGTCTTCTGCGCCCGTGCTCTTCATGATCTCCTTGGCTCGCTTCACCTCGTCAGACGTGTCGCAATGAACCGACAAAAGGATTCCGCCTTTCTGGATGCGTCCTTCGTAACGTTTTGCTTCATACTCCGGAATTCCCAGTCCAATCAGAGCGCCCGTAAACCCACCCACAGCTCCTCCCACTCCTACTCCCGCGAGAGCTGCCATGATAGGACCGGCCGCGATAAACGGACCGACGCCCGGTATCGCCAATGCGCCAATTCCGGCGAGCAGTCCGAGCGCGCCGCCTAGCACCGCGCCGGAACCGGCCCCCGCAGCCGCACCTTCCGGTGCTTTCGTGGCTTTCTGAGTTCCAATTTCTTTGCCACCAAGATTGTCGGGAAGCAATGCCGAAATGTCAGCTGCTGGAAATCCGGATTTTACAAATGTATCTGTCGCATTGTCTGCGCTTGGCAAGCTTGAATAGATTCCGAATACAGCCGTCTTTTTCCCTGACATATCCTTGACTCCTTTGTGGAATTCGGTTGTGTTCAGACAGCTCTTCTTACTGCGATTGCTTTGGGGGAGCCACTTCGAGCTGGTTTGTCACGTTGTTCTGCCCTGCGATTGCCACCGCCTTTGATTCAATGCTTGCTTTCTCCTCTTCAGAACGAACCGGACCTTTCAGAGTGACTTTGCCGTCTTGCGTGATGATTTTGATGTTGTGCGCGTAGGTCGAAAGCGACTTGTCTTTCACGATGGAACTGCGAATTTCCTTGGTGATGTTATGGTCGGCAGAGTTCATCTTCTGTTGGTCCGCCGTAGTGGCGCCCTTTTTGGCATCGCCCTGATTATTTTTGGTGTTGTCCGGCGCGTTCTGCGCTTGGATCTGTGGACTGGCGGCCAGCCACATTCCGAGCACCAACCCCGCCAACAATGGAAAGCTCTTCGCCATTCTGGGTATGCAAATCATTTCGATTTCAGCTCCTGTAGTTACTCTTTCTTGCTGCCTGACTCTGGTTGCGGCCTCACGTCTCTATTGGCTGAGTTCTAGCTTGGTCTTGGCTGCAAAGGAGGTTATTGCGAGTAACCCCCATCTACCATACATAGAACGGCGTAGATTGCTGCCGAGTGCGCGGTAGAATTTCGTAAGCGAGAAACGCAACGGAGATCCGCATCTCAAATATCACCGCTAAATCGAAAGCCCTACAGGAAATCTTTTATGCGCTTAGGCTCAAAAATGTATGGGAGCTTTAGCTGGGTCACCGCAGAATTGTTGCAGTGGAAAGATCTTCGTGCACTGAGTGACAAACCTGAAGGAGGCACACTGTGAAACCAGCTTCACTGGCGGGGCTTGTATTGATCGTGTTGGGCGTGATCACCTTCGCCTACCAAGGGATCGCCTATACAACGCACAAAAAAGTTTTTGATGTCGGGCCTATTCAAGCCATCAAGACGGAACACAAGACAATTCCGCTACCGCCGATCTTTGGTGGGATCGCTCTCGTTGGCGGCGTCGTGCTCTTGATGGTCGGCGCAAAAGAAGCTTAGCACATCGGTGTTGAGTAGCATTGAAGGGCTGCAACCACCGTTCGCTAACCCAACACGATGCGAATTCGATGTACCGCTCCGTCATCTACGAGCGGAATATTCATCGGCCGGGCCTGCAATTTTCCATCGAGTTCCGTAAGCGCCACCCCGCGACTGACGCCTGAGGGATTTTCTACTTTGATTTTGTAAACCGCTGAGTGGTATTTGAATTCGACGGAATAGGCGGGCCAGTTTCGCGGAATACAAGGGTCGATCGAAAGCGTCATCCCGCGGAGACGGAATCCAAGAATCCATTCGAGGCCTGCACGATAAAGCCAGCCGGCCGAACCCGTGTACCATGTCCAGCCGCCACGCCCCACATGTGGCGGCTCCGCATAAATATCCCCGGCTACCACATACGGCTCAACCTTGTATTTCTGCACCCCCGCGCGCGAGCTCGTGTGAGAAATCGGGCTGATAATGCGAAAAAGCTCGGCGGCTTTGTCGCCATCATTCAATGCTGCGAATGCGATTAACATCCACGTCGCCGCATGACTGTACTGTCCACCATTTTCTCGAATCCCCGGCAAATACCCCTTGATATAACCGGGATCATTCTCCGTACAATTGAAAGGCGGCGTCAGGAGAAGTATCAAGCCGTCATTCGCTCGGACCAGTTGCTTGTCAGCTGCTGCCATTGCACGCGCCCCACGCCCCGGTTCAGCAGCTCCGCTTATGATTCCCCAGCTCTGCGCGATCGAATCGATTCGACACTCCGTATTCTGCGCGGAGCCAAGTGGCGTTCCATCGTCGAAATAGGCTCGCTGGTACCAGTCACCGTCCCATCCTTCGCGTTCGAGCGCTGCTTTCAACGCACTCACGTGCAGCCGCCACGCTTCTGCGCGCTTGCCCTCCCCGCGCGCATCCGCGATCTTGGCAAACTCCCAAAGAACCGTATGCAGGAACCAGCCAAGCCACACACTTTCGCCTTTTCCGTCTTGACCAACGCGGTTCATGCCATCGTTCCAATCGCCGGTACCCATCAATGGCAGGCCATGCACCCCAACAGAGAGTCTTAGATCCAGCGCGCGCGCGCAGTGTTCGAAGAGAGTGGCGCGGGTCTCTGAGATTCGGGGTTCGAAGTAGGATTCCTTCTGACCCTCTGCCAAAGTGTCCCCTTCAAGAAAGGGAATCACTTCTTCGAGAATGGCCATATCGCCAGTCGTCTCGATGAACTGGATAACCGCGTAAGGAAGCCAAAGCAAATCGTCGGACATGCGCGTGCGAATTCCGCGGCCCGAAGGCGGGTGCCACCAGTGCTGGACGTCGCCTTCAACAAACTGCCGCGCTGCCGCGCGTAGCAAATGCTCGCGCGCCACACTTCGTTTCGCTACGCTCAGAGCGATCACATCCTGAAGCTGATCGCGAAAACCGTACGCGCCGCTCAATTGATAAAACGCCGCCCGCGCCCACACGCGGCAACTCAGTGTCTGGTAAAGCAGCCACCGATTCAGCATCAGGTCCATGCCCGAGTCGGGTGTCGCCACCTGGACGGTTCCCAGAAGATCGTCCCAGCGGCGCTTAACATCATTTAAGACCTGGTCAAAGTCGGCACCCCGAGAGCGTTTGATCAAATCGCGCGCCTGTTCTATGTTTTCAGCTTCGCCTAGCAAGAAAACAACTTCTGCGCGCCCCCCAGGCTTCAATTCAACGATGGTTTGAAGCGCAGCACAGGGATCAAGTCCAGCGCCAACCCTTTGGGAAAATGATCCGCTTCGCTCGAGCGCGGCGGGCCGGTCCGGCCCGCCATTCCGCCCGAGGAATTCCGAGCGGTCTCCTGTATAGGAAGTCTGCCGCCCGCAGAGGTCCGCAAATGCGATGCGGCCTCCGAATTCGCCCGCCCAGGCACTGCGTGCAATCAGTGCGCCCGTCGACGCATCAATTTCGGTGATGATGTAGGGCGCTGTGGCATTGCGTGAGCTTCCGAGCACCCACTCGGCATAAGAGGTCACCGAAAGACGGCGCACGGCCTGAAGTATTTTGCAAGGTAAGGCGCGAGATTTTGATCGGATCATCGGGAGGAACAAATTGCACCAACTCGTGCGCGACGCCATGTGATTCATGCTGGAAACGCGTATAACCCTGCCCATGCCGCGCCACGTATGTGCCCGTATCGTCGCGAATCGGCAGCGCCGTCGGGCACCAAACCTCGCCCGTGTTTTCGTCGCGGATGTAAATCGCTTCGCCCGGCGGGTCGATAACGTGATCGTTGGACCACGGCGTGAGCTGATTTTCGTGGCTGTTGACCGCCCACGTAAATCCGGCGCCCGACTCTGATGCGAGAAATCCGAACGTGGGATTCGCGATGACGTTGATCCACGGCTCGGGCGTTCGCAACGCCGCATCTAGTACCGTGACATACTCGCGCCCATCTTCGCTGAAGCCGCCGAATCCATTGAAAAACTGCAGCCGCTCGCGGGGCGCAGGAGTCTCCGCGTACTTGCTGGGACGGTTGATCCTGGCCGGCGAAAGAAGACCCGCTTCGCGCGCTTGCACTCTCGAAATCTGCTCAGCGAGCGTGCCGCGCCGGCTGAGCAGCACCACGCGCGCAATCACTTGCAGCTGCGCGCGCGCCGCCCCAGTCAGCAAGTCGCCGCGCAATAAAAAAATCTTCCCGCTTGCTGAACTCGTGTCAGGCGAAAGCCTTAACTGGCTCCCACGCACGAGAGCCTCGAGTGAGCCTTGCAATTCCTGAACGTACGATTCGGCCCTTTCATTAATTATCACCACGTCGGCCGACAGTTGCTTCATGCGCCAGTATTCGTGCGCCCGCAACAATTGCCGTATGAGATCAAAATCGTCCGTATCGTCGATGCGCGCCAGCACGATCGGCAGGTCCCCTGAGATTCCTTGCGCCCACAATGTGGACCTTCCCAGAGAAGTCGCGCTCAATACATCTGGAGGCGGTCGCAGTGACGCATCGGAGTAAAGCACGGCGTTCGCGAGCCTTTGGAAAAGATGGGCTTCGTCCGGACTGATTCCCAGGTGCTGAAGCTGCACTTGGGCTTGCGTCCAGGCTAGTGTTCGAGATCGTTCGTAGGTCCTGGGGTCGCGATGTTTATCCGCCAGCTCCAGGACCTCTTTGCGTGTGGAGGCAACGACCGTCGAGTAGATAACGTGCGCGGTCTTGCCCGGCGGAATATGCACGCTGATCCTGAGCGACATCGCTGGATCGAGCACGGGACCAGCCGTATTCGAAAGTGGCCGGCCGTCCACAACCGAAATCGGATCTCTTGAACTCCGCGTACGGCCAAGAAATTTTGCGCGGTCGGTCTCATACTGCAATTCGCCGGTCGTCTCACCTTCCGACGCAACCACATGCGCCAACCATACGGATGGGTCATCATCGGAGCGCTTGCGCCGCGTGGCGACGATCGCTGCCACATCGGAGACAAACTCCGTTTCCACGAAAAGGTTCGCAAATGCTGGGTGCGCCACGTCTGCAGCCTGCGCGGTAAGCGACAACTCCGCGAATGAAGTCACCTGAATGTCGCGCGTACGCACACCCAGATTCGTGATGGACACCCGGCGGACTTCGGCATCGTCTTCCGACGATACGACCACTTCAAGGGCCGTACTTAGAGCTCGGTCGCGTCGCTTGATCTCAGCGTGATCTTCATAGAAAACCGCTTCGTAGGAATCAGGTTCCACACCGCATGGTTGATAGCCTGCGGACCACACGGCGCCGGTCTGCTCATCGCGAAGAAAAATGTACGTTCCCCAGCAATCGCGCGTCAGGTCCTCTCGCCAGCGAGTAATCGCAATATCGCGCCAGCGGCTGTATCCCGACCCGGCCGCTGTGAGCATCACCGCGTAACGGCCATTTGAAAGTAGTTGCGTCCTCGGAGTCACATCATGCGGTGTGCGGAATCGCCGCACCACGGGCGGAATCAGTTCGCGAACCTGTGCCGTTGCCGAAACCTCTTCAGCACGCGGCCGCGCCACGAGCACGTCACGCGGCGTCCGCTCTTGCAGCAATAGTTCCGTGGCCTGCACGATCGGCTCGAAATGGAAGCGGCTGCGCATCACCCCTTCCCGCAGAGCATTCGCATAAGCCACCAGCGACATTCCCTGATGGTGCGCCATAAAAGCGCGCACCACGCCGACGTCCTTCCCCTCCGGCAGCCGGCTACTCGTATAGTCGAGCGCTTCATAGAAGCCATAAGCGCCGAGCCCACCGGCACGGGCAAGAACCTCAAGGTTCTCCACAGCCGCGTTTGGTTCAACCATCGCCGCGAGAGCGGTCGCGTACGGCGCGATCACGAGATCTTGGCTCAGACCGCGCTTAAGTCCCAGCCCAGGTACTCCAAAACTCGAATACTGATACGTGAAGTCGATATCGCGCGCGTAGTAGGCGGATTCCGATACCCCCCACGGAACCCCGCGCTCCGCACCATATTCGATCTGGCGAAACACCACATGCGCATCCGTCTGGCTGAGAATGCTTTCAGCCGGCGATCGCATCACCAACCCTGGCATCAAGTACTCAAACATCGAGCCGGACCACGAAACGAGCGCGGAACCGCGTCCCACCGGCGTCAGGGCGCGGCCAAGATGAAACCAATGCGACGAAGGCACGTCGCCTTTCGCAATAGCGATAAAGCTCGCCAAGCGAGCCTCTGAAGCGAGCAAATCGTAGCAACTGGCGTCCGGGCTTCCTTCGCCCGCTCGATATCCGATGGAAAAAAGTTTTCGCGATGGATCGAAGAGAAAACTGAAATCCATTTCGTCGAAGAATCGCTTGCACAGCGCAGCGATATCTTGCAGCCGCTGGCAAAGTTCTGCGGACTCAGCAGAAGATTCCTCGAAGACGTCAACCAGTGCGTCAATCCGGCCCAACACATTCGAATTTTTGTCCGGGTCGGACTCCATTCTCATGCGAAGCGCAGCAAGTTCGCGAACGGATGCTTGAAATCTCTCTGGCGCCGTCTCCAGCGTTGGAAGAACCGTGAAGAATGGCTCGATCGCCGCCCATATCGGCGCATCGTCCTGAAACCGGTGCGCCATCGCTACAATTTCCCTCGCCTCCAGCCGCAGCCAGGGAATCACAATCCTCGCATCCCGATAATGGCTCTCAATGGACGCTAATATAGCCGCTGCCCACGTCCGTAAATCCGAATCAGTTGGATCGCCGCGTTCTTGCACCAGCGTCTGCGCAATATCCGTGAGGTTGCGCGCCTGCTCGCGCAAGTCAACGAGGCGGGCCGCCCAGTCCCGCGCGTCAATGGGAGGCTGGCCCAGAAGGGGTGCCAGGGCATCGACCGCGTTGACGAGGTGCCTCTGCGTGACTGTCTGCGTGCGGCGAATATCCGTGCTCTTCGACAGCGCTTCTCGCAAGAGAACAAGCGAATCGTTCAATCCTTCCAGAAACCGCGTCTGAGACGAGGAACCCCGGATCAATTCGCGGCACCCGTTGCCGAGCGCCAGCAGATGCCCGGCAATGTTTCCGCTGTCAACAGTCGAAACATATTTGGGATCAAGCGGACGGAGATCCCGTGTCTCGTACCAATTGTAAAAGTGGCCGCGAAATCGCTCCATCTCGCCCATCGTCTGGAGCGTTGCTTCCCATCGGTCCACAGAATCGCGTGCGCCAATCCAGCCAAAATCGCATGCGGCAAGCGTGGAGAGAAGATATAGGCCCACGTTCGTGGGCGAAGTACGGTGAGCCACCACGGCCCTGGGATCCTCTTGAAAATTGTCCGGCGGAAGAACATGGTCGGCCGCTGAAACGAACGTCTCGAAGAATCGCCACGTTCTGCGTGAAATGGCCCGGAGCGTTTGCACCCCAATTTCTGAGAGCCCTTCTAATCGAGGCGGCTTCGGGGGAAGGCTGATCCACCAGGCCACGGCTGGCGCGGCAGCCCACACAATTATGAACGGAAGTGCTGCGGAAAGCGCCGAGCGGTGCGCCAGCTCGACGATCGTGAAAGCTCCCGCGGCCAGGATCACGCTGCCCTTCATCCGCCCGAAAATTGCTTGGAGATTCAAATCCACTGCGCGCTTGGCGTGAGCGGCCGTCACCCATTCCAGAAGGTGTTTTCGGGTGATGAACAAGCGGCCAAGGGTACGGCCAATCGCGTCCAACATAAGCCAGGTCTGATAAGCGAGAAAGATGATCGTCAAAGCGGTTTGAGCGGAGCCTAGCAGGAAATCGGAGACAACATCGCGAAAATGGCTGCGTTTCGAGATTCCACTCAGACGCGTGTTTAGCCCCGTCAAAAACGGGATGAAAGCGGGAATTGAGATCGTCGCCAGGATGAATGCAGTCCAGATCCAGGGCGAGACTTCAGGAATCAGCCAGCCTGCGAGGAGCGTCAGAAACATCACAGGCGCCGAAAGCGTGCGCCGCAGATTGTCGATCATCTTCCAGCGGCCTAGGGCGGGAATGCGCACCTTGGTGCTCTTTTCCGCGGACGCATTGCGAAGTCCGAGAATCCAAGGCAGCAACTGCCAGTCGCCACGCGCCCAGCGTTGATGTCGGGCCGCGAATGCCTCATAGTGCGACGGAAATTCGTCAAAAAGTTCTATATCCGTCGCCAGCGCGGTCCTTGCAAAAATGCCTTCGAAAAGATCGTGGCTCAGGAGAGTGTTGTCGCGCACTTTCCCGGCCAGTGCCGCTTCGAACGCATCAATGTCGTAAATTCCTTTGCCGGTGTAGGAACCCTCTCGAAAAAGATCCTGATATACGTCCGAAACAGCGGATGCATAGGGATCAATACCGCTTGGTCCTGAAAAAACTCTCTGGAAAAGTGACCCTTCTCGTTTCGTCGGCAGCGAAGGAGTAATTCGCGGCTGCACGAGCCCGTAACCATCTATGACCCTTCCATCGGCCGGGCTGAACTGCGGGCGGTTCAATGCATGGGCCATCGTGCCAACCAAACGCGCCACGGCCCCACGAGGCAGCCGCGTGTCGGCGTCCAGCGTAATCACGTAACGGACACCGGTCACCATCTCGGGTGCCTGCCCGCCGGCCGCCATGAAAGACGTCACAGTAGAACCGCGCAAGAATTGGTTCAGCTCATGCAGTTTTCCGCGTTTCCGCTCCCACCCCATCCATTTCTGCTCGATCTCGTTCCAAAGGCGCTTGCGATGAAACAGGAGAAAGCGTTTGCCTCCGCCCTCCACTGGACCATACCGCTGGTTCAGCGCTGAGATTCCCTCGTACGCAGCCATCAGCAGCTCTTCATCTCCCGGTTCCGTCTCGGTGGGAGAATCGGCCCAATCGGACAGCAGCGCAAATCGAAGATCGCCATCCGGATTCGCCAGATAGTGAATCTCCAATCGCTCTACCTGTTCTTTTAGGAATTCCTGCGAGGACAGGAGTGTTGGCACCGCCACGACCGCACGAAAATCAGCCGGAACTCCAGCACGAAATTCCATGCGCGGGAGAGCGCGAGGGCCCAGTAAATCCGTGACAATCCGGTTAATAAGGGCGATTGCCAAATCCGAAGCCGGAACTATTGCCAGCAGACAAAACAGCACAAGATATTTTGTGCTTAGGCCTGATTCTTGAGCGTGAATCGGAGGAATGGCCGCGATAATTGCTGTCAACAGGGCGATAGTGCTCAGGTAACCCGGAACAGCCCCTCGCACGTAAAGGCGTAAAACCCAGCGTCTCCATGGCAGCTTGAAATTTAGCTCTCGTTCGAACGGCAAGCGGCCGTGCGAAATGAGATAAAACCCTGGATCGGATTTTTTCTGATCGCCGTGCTGGCCATTGTGCTGCGCCTCCGCGCTTCCCGTTTTCGCCCGTTGCACGGCGCGGCCAGCCACTTCAATCTCCGAAAAGCGCGATCCGCGCGACAGGTCTTCAATCGCGTGGCGGTACTGGTCCCGCGTTTCAAAATCCATCCCGCCAAAATTGCTTCCTTCTCGCAGAATTTCATCCACGATGCTGACGCTTTCAAAAAATGTCTGCCAATCGAATGCCGAAGTGAGCCGCATGCTCGTGATGATGTTGCGGACCGTCACGCTCATCGCGGCCTGTTCTTGGTGTTCTGCACGAACCACTTCGTCAGCCGAAGAGCCTTGGGCGGAAAGGCGCTCGTCGAGCCACAGCAAAATCGGTCCAACCCGCGGGTCAAGGTCGCGCAACCGCTGGACAAGCTGCACCGCGAAGGCTCGATCCAAAGGCTTGCTTTCGAGGCTTCGCAACACAGCCGCGGGCGCTATCGGCGCAGGCGCGCCGGTGCTTAGAAGGCTGTCCGCAATCCGGTCCGCTTCCTCACGCGCGGCCCGGCTCCTCACGATTCGTTCCGAAACTCTGCGCAGATTCTCTACCAGCACCACCCGTAAAGTGATCGCCACCGCCCAAAGCTCCCCGATCGTGAGCGGTTGAGCTCGCTGGTACGCCGCAATAAATCGCCGCAAAATTTCGGGATCGAATCGACTGTCGGTATGAGCCACATACGCCCACGCGACCCCATACACGCGCGGATAGCCTTCTAGGTGGCCGGCGGAGAGTTTGGGAAGTTTTCGATAATATCCGGGAGGCAAATCGTCGCGTATTTCGCGTAGTTGCTCTTCGACGATGTAGAAATTGTCAACCAGCCATTCCGCGGCCGGAGTGATGGTTTGCTCGCGGGAAATCGCTCTGGCGGTCGCCTGGTAATATTCAAGCAGAACGCGGCCGTTCTCTAGTACGCGCGGAAGCAAGAGACGGCCTTCGCCCGCGGTTTCCGTTACTGTCTGAGCAGCCGCCAGCGACTCGGCATGCTGCTCCAGTCGTTCCACGCTGAACAGTTCGGCGCGGATCGGTTCCTCGTGCTCAGGAAACACTACTAGCGGCGGCTGAGACATGATTCCTTCTTACTACAAATTACTTCTGTGCAAGAGAAAGAGCTAGTGCGTACGTGAGAATTGGCGAAGGTATTCGTGTACCGGAAAAAGAGCACAGCAGCCGGCGCACACTCTCGCCACTTATCGGAGCGCTGGCGCTCTCTATTTTTGATCCTCGCGGTGAACGAGACGGCAAATTACAAGGAAGAACTGTTGATCACGGCCGGAAGATCTGCGCCTTACCAAGCCTGGGGAATGCGTCGAACGCATTGGGTACCCGACGCGCGAATCATGCAGGCGCCTTATCCCGCCTTGCGCAAATCCGGTCGCACCATCGGTGCTGAATCCTGGGCTCCTGCTCCCCGAACGGACGGGCCGCGTTTCGAAAGCGTCGCTCGCAGAATTCGCTCCAAGTCCACCCTACGATATGGGTGGCAAAGAAAATCGAAGGCTCGCAAATTCAATGCCGCCAGATATTCCCGATATTCTTCGGGACAAGACGGCGAGCACACTACGATAGCCGGAATCTCGGCCGGCGGCCGCTTGAGATGCCTTACTACATCCCGGTAGGTCCCGTCGATCAGCCAGAAGCCACAGAAGCACGCGTCCACGCTTTCTCTGGAGAGTGCCGATCGCACCTCATCCACGCCACGCGCCCAAATCGTCTTCAGCTTATACTCGTGAAGAAGCTCGCGCATATTGGCACTAATTGCCGGTTCCGCGATCGCTACCAATACCGTCAGATGAGCCAGAGATGGTTCCACCATCTCGGCTGTTTCGCGCCGCGACACATCATTCGCACAGCCATTCGCGGCTCTTACCTGATTCATAGCAACTGCCTTTCTGTTGGGACGAGAAGAAGGATGAAGATCGGCCCAGCCCTCCAACCTTGATTTTCACAAGGTCACCGAATCTCATCCTCCTTCCGTACCGTCATCATCCTGGAATCAATTTCCATTAACAATACGGACTTGGCGTTAGGAAAATTAGGAACTTCCTGTAGCGAGTCCTAAGGGCGAACTTTGAAGAGTTGCACACACTCAAACACGCCATCTCATCTGAAGGTTGGTGTGTGAATTTAATCTTTGCCCGTCAGCGCAGCAGGGGTCAATTAAGCTTCGACAATCTGATTTCGCACAGCGTAGCGGACCAGTTCGCTCACCGTGTGCAGCTGAAGCTTGCGCATGATATTGGCGCGGTGCGTTTCGGCTGTTTTTACGCTGATACAAAGCGACGATGCCACTTCCTTGCTGCTCTTTCCCTCTGCGAGCAGTTGGACAATTTCCCGCTCCCGCGAAGTTAGCCGGTCCCGCAATGACGTCGGAAGTTCCGAGCGCATCCGGCCTTCCTTGAAATTCGTCAGCATTACTTCGGTTGCCCGCGGGGTCAAAAACGGTTTGTGATTCGCCAGTGTTTCCACCGCAATGATCAAATCTCGATCAGAGTCGGACTTTACGATGTAACCGCGAACCCCGGCCTCCAAAATATCTCGGATCAGCTGGTCGGAGTAATGTACAGACAAAATTAGTATCTCCGTGTTTGGTGACTCTTTGCGAATCCTGCGCGCTGCATCCACGCCGTTCAGATCGGGCATGCTGATATCCAGAATCGCGATATCCGGCTTCAATTCCTGCGCCTTGGTCACGGCTTCCCGCCCTGTGTGCGCCTCTCCACAGATTTCCCATCCCGGATGCGATTGCAACATGCCTTTAATGCCGCGCCGCATAAGATCGTGGTCGTCGGCGATTAAGATTCGGAGAGCTTTGATCATTGTTTGCTCCTACAGCAAGATTCCCTGTTAAATTGTACAAGAGGCCGGCGATCAGGTTGAGCAAGCGAGTAATTTCTAAGAACAATGCCCGCGCTAAACTGCCAAGAACCCCATACGTACCTTAGTTCGCTTCCGGTGCACGGCCTATCGGAAGCATCCCTTAGTACTCCTAGGTAAAACCCTGTAATTTTGACAGAATTTAAGCCACTTACGGGTTACCCAGGGATTTGTAACAGGCTTATTCCACGGGCAGGCTCGAGACAATCGTCGTTCCGTCGGGCCGAGACCTCACCTGCAGCCAGCCGCCCAGCTGCCTGATTCGCTCCCTCATTCCTCGAATGCCTACGCCCAGCTGCCCTCCACTGCTGTTCAGCGCTGCCAAGACGTGATCCGGGATTCCCTTGCCGTTGTCTGCCACTTCCAAACGGACCATGCCCGGTTGCCGGCTGATTCGGACACTGGCCGTGTCGCTTCCTGAGTGGCGAAATATGTTCGTCAAGCTCTCCTGTACAACTCGGAAGAGAGTTCTTTCCACGATTTCCGGGAGCCGTTCTTGGCCGATTGAAATTTCAAAATCGACTTTCACCTTGCTGCGTTGCGTGAAACCATCGATGTACCACTCCAACGCAGACCTCAGCCCCGCGTGATCGAGCGTCGGAGGATACAATAGATACGACAGCGTGCGAGTTTCGTCGGAAGCTTTCTGCGATAGATCGATCGCTTCACGCAGCATTTCTGCGACGGTTGAGTCGATTTCTGCAATCCTTGCGCTGACCGCCGAAAGATGAATCACCAGCGCAGCCAGGCTCTGCCCGGTGCTGTCGTGCAGCTCCCGCGCAATGCGCCGGCGTTCCTCATCTTGCAGTTGGAGCAATCGGCCGGAAAGATTGCGCAGCGCCTCTTCGGCATCCTTGCGCGAAGTGATATCTCTGTTAATTTCGAGGACGCCGATCGTCCGTCCTTTCTGATCGTGCTGCAACACCTGGCGGCTGGCTACTTGGATCCGCCTGCCATCCTTCCTGAGGTGAACCAACTCGCCTTCCCAGCATCCTCGACTGAACAGTTTTTCCTGCCACTGCTCGAATGGTTCGGCAAATTCGGTGCTCAGAAATTGGTGCGAGATGTTCCCGCAGGCTTCCGCAGCGGACCAGCCGTAAGTCTCCTGCGCCCCGCGATTCCAGAATAGGATTACGCTACTTACATCGCGAACCATGATCGCGTCGTGGGCGAGTTGCAATAGTTCCGTCTGGTTTCTTAGATCCTCGATTGTGCGGCGCTCTTCCGTTCGATCGTCGATGGCAAGAAGTATCCATCGCCCCGAGTTGTCCTGGCTCGCCACTTGCCGGGCATTCAAAACAAGAAACCTCAGTCCCGCCCCTGGAAAATCGCGGCTGATCTCATAATTTCTCAATTCGGTTTTTTGTCGAACAACGTTCCTGAGCGACGACAGCAGCTCGGATAGGTTGCATTCCCCGCCGCTGAATTCGCTTAACAGGCGGTTTTCGATCTCGTGGCGCGTAACTCCGAATGTCTCCAGGAAGGCTCGATTTGCGGAAATGATTCGCAAGTCCTCATCGAGAATTAGAACGGACTCCCGAATGGTTTCGGCCATCGTCTCCGCATAAGCTCTGGATTCGATGGCCTTCACGTTTCGTTCACCGGTGTTCATCAGGATTGACGGCAGGCAGCCGCCTCCCAAGTCGACGGAATAGCTCCGGATGAGGATACGTGCCTGCGGAGGAATTAGCTAGCGGGACAGTAATCTCTAGCGAGCTTCCGATAGGTTCTTGCCCCCGAAGAACGGCTTGTGTTGCCCAATCGCCTCTAACGCGGTCTCAAGCCAATTCGCCTGGGACTTCAATAAGTAGCCGCTGGCTCCCGCGTTTCGAGCCTCGCGGATAATCTGAGAGGATTCGTGGTGCGTGAATATCAATATTTCAGCGCTCGGGATGGCCTTCTTGATTTCCGGGGTGGCCGCCAACCCGTTGAGTTCCGGTAGTGTTACATCCATAATCACCACATCCGGCTTCAGCTCCTTCGCTTTGCCGATAGCCTCGGCTCCGTCGGCCGCCTCGCCAACTACCACCCCCCCCACGCGTCCGCAACAGCCTTCCCAGTGCCGTTCGCACCGCTTTTTCGTCGTCGACAATTAAAATCCGCAAACTAGCCATCATCTTCTTTTCCACGCTATTTGATTCTATTCTCCCTGATCCTGCGGTTCTGCAACCTGTTTCCAGTATTTTTCCATCCGCGACGATGTAGTTACTCTCGGATTAGCGCGAACTTTCATCCCCGGGCCTGCGGCTTCCCATCCTAAGCTACTGGAACGGAAGGTGTTGCGAGAAACCACGCCAACGCGCGCCATCCGTTCGACCTAATTCTCTAGCCGAATCCGTTAACTAAACTAACTACAGTTCTGCCTATAAGAAAAACGCCAAAAGCATGAATATAACGAAGCTAATTTCGCCACTAAGAAAATGAACAAAGAAGGGCACCTTTCCATCTGCGCCCTGAGGAGAAGGATGCCTCTTCGATCCTTCCCCCCTGCACCGAGAATTAGCGATTCGACCCCGCCTTGGCGGCCCGCTGCTTCGGTTTCATTTCGTCCGTCTCCTCAGCAACTCCGCCTTGATATGCCTCGGAATTGATCTGCTTCGAATGATCGGTCAGCTTCTGATCGGTCTCTTTTTCTTCTTCGAGCGTCTGTTCGAGCAGCGACGCTGCGTCGCTCTAGCCCATCAGCTCCGCATAGGCATGAACAGCCCCGTATGCCGCGATTTCATAGTGCTCCATTCTCTGCGCGGCGGAAATGATCGCTGTGTCCATCACGGCTCCTTGGTAGTCTTCCGACATCACTTCGGCACCCTCCGCCACGACCCCTTCCATGCCTTTGCACTTCTTGCCTTTTACCGGCTCGCCCAATCCACTGAAAATCTTTTCAATGCGGGCGGCATGCTCTTTCGTTTGCTCGAGATGTTCTTCGAAGCCCTTTCGCAGCTCCTCTGAAGTGGCAGCCTTCGCCATTTTCGGTAATGCCTTAATCAACTGCTGCTCCGCGCTGTACAGATCGCGCAGTTCATCCACAAAAACCGACTTCAAATTGGTTTCCACCATGACAAAACTCCTGAAGGGTTGTCCCTGAGATTTTGAATGCAGCGCCAGACTAGCGTCAGCGCGTAACCTCAACCATCAAGCAATTCCTGTAACCACTAGACACAGACACAGTTGCCTTAGCCATCCTTCAAGCACGGCGTGAAGGTACTCTGAGCCCTTAAAGCCTCGACGCGCCACCGGAATTTTCCAGACTCCAATTTCGAGAAGCTGAAGATACGGCTCATCGTTATCCTACTTACACGGTGCGCTGTATTCCGCCGCAGCACCCTTTCTATGCATTATCAAGACGCTGTCATCTAACTCCAGGAGAGCAAAATGAACTGGGACCAAATTCAAGGCAAGTGGAAGCAATCAACCGGCAAGATCAAGGAGAAGTGGGGAAAGCTCACCGACGACGATCTCACCACCATCAACGGCAAGAGAGAACAACTCGTGGGCAAGATTCAAGAGCGGTACGGAATCGCCAAAGACGCTGCCGAAAAGCAGGTGGACGAATTCACCAGTTCTTACCGGCTGGACGATGCGGCGAAAAGCGCCAAGAGTTCGCGCTGATCGGGAAAGAGAACTGTTTCTGAAAAATCAGGCACAAGGAGAAGCGGGATGGCACGATACGGCAAAGCAGCGGCCAAGAGCGTTGAGAGCGCCATGCACCGCGAAAAGCGGGGAATTCTCCGATCTGGAAAGGGCGGCAGAGGCGGTAAGGTAACCAGCCGCAAACAGGCGATCGCGATCGGACTTTCGGAAGCTCGCAAGAAGGGCGCCAAGGTTCCGCGGAAGAAGTCCTCGTCCTAATCGCCTTTCGTGGCATAAAAAAAAGGGCGAGGCTGCGATCGGCAGACCCCGCCCGTTTTCTATTCTTTATCTCTAACTAGTGCTTTTCCTTCGGGGCTGACTCTTGGTGCCCTGATGTTTGATGGGACGGCTGCTGTCGTTGCTGCATTTGCTGCTGCTGCTGAACGTGCCGTTGTTGCATTTGTTGTGTCTGTTGAGTGTGCTTCTGTTCGAGTTGCTGATTTCTCGCCTCGTTGGCGTTCTGCCTTGTGTATTGTTGATGTTCCTTATCTTGTCTTTGTTGAAGCTTCTGCCGCTCTAGATCCTGCTTTCTGGCCATATCTTCCTGCTGTTTCTGATATTTCTGATCTAATTTTGTGTTCCCTGTATTGGGAGCTGCCGGACGTTCGTAGGCAGGCAGGTCTTTTGGATGCACGCGGTTGTTGTTCCCAGGCCCACCTTCAGCCCGCGTGGTTTCTCTTCCCGGCGCCGCTTCATGCCCGCTAAATTCTCCCGGTCGTGGAGTCGCTGTCACAGGCGGCTTTCCGTGATTCACAGAATTCTTGAACTCGCGATTTGAGCGAGCCGCCTCCTGGTGACGGATCTGATTCTGGTCGGGACCTATATGCCGCTCGTGCTCGGCAGCCTCTTCCTCACGCGTTGGCCGCGCCTCGATTCCACCTCTGCCGCCGTTGTAGCTCACTCGAACGTTTTCTCTTACGTTGACTCTTTCCTCGTACACGTTGCGAATTTCTGTCCGGTTCACGTGCCACACGGCGGTGTTATAGAAGAAGTGCCCTCCCTCCCAGCGCCCGCCGGAAAAACCGTGGCCGAGATAGCCGAACCCATAATTAATTCCACCGTAGAAGCCCACCACCGGTCCCCAGTACCCTGCGTGGAAAATAAAAGCAGAACCGCCCCAGCCCCAGTACGGAGGAGTCCAGAAGTAACCCACTTCCGGCGCCAGCACCCACGTGCCAGGCACCCAGTAGTAATCGTCGCCGTCCCAAGCCCAGTAGCCGGGCGTCCAGATATAGCCATCCCCTGGACAGATTGGCTGCTCGAACACGGGCAATTCGGGAGGTGCAAACCCGACGGAAATAACGACTTGCGCAGAAGCCGCACCGGCCATGAATAGCACCGGCATGCCCAAAAGCAAAAAGCAAAGGGCAAAACGAAGATAACGCATCAGTCCTCCTCTCGAGCTGGATTCAACCGGTGGCCGTAACGCAATGTACTGTGATTGCGTCGGTTGATGCTTTCACGGAGAATGAATTCTCGATGAAGCTGACACCCCTGCAACGCAGGCTGCATCAAGGTCGTGTTACCCCAAATTCTACTGATTTCGGTATTACCGCAGCTATACCGTCAAGACTGTACGAGGACCACCGAAGAACTTTTGAATTTCGCAGCATTCACCGAACTCGGCAGTTACGTGTGCTCGACGGACTGCGGGAGCGACATCTTCTGCACCTCGCGTATAAGCTCGGCTAGTGTGGTAAATACGTGCGCATCATCTTTCAACGCAAGCCGCCGGCCAAGTTTCGTCGCGTCTCCGGAAAAATGCCACAGGCCAACCGTTATTTGCTGATTTGGATTCTGCCCGTGCATTCTGCCGTACAGCCCGCGAACTGCCGGTATCGCAAAGGGAGGCAAAGCCGAGATGCACACGAGATCCGGTTTCTCCTTCGGAATCTGCGCCAGCATGTGCTCGGCGCTACCAACCTCCAAGCACTCGGCTTGATGTCCGGCGCGCTGCAGCAGTTGCGCCAGCATCGTCCCCACAATTTCGTCCGCTTCATCTCGGGCCGGGACGCAAAGAATGTTGAGCGGCCGCGATGGGTGCGGCGTTACGACGTTCAGGGATGTTTCATCCCGAATACCTTCGGGTTCGGTGACGGTTTCGCCATTACGAGGCTCCCACACTTCGTCAATCAGCTCGCGCGTACTCTGGCTGATAAATCTTTCGTTCTCATCTTGCAGAAGATTTTGGTGCCGGTCTTGCTCCGCCAGCCCGAGCGCCGGAATCAGCACATTTTCATAAAGATCCTCGAGGCTCATTTCGTTCAGACACTTTTGCAGCACCTCGCGCGCTTCTTCGTAATCCATTGCCAAGAGCCTTTGATAAAAACGCGACTCGGGCGTCAACGGCGGTTCGTCGCCCAGCAATATATGCAGAAAGCGGAGTTGGGGAACATGGCGTCCAACCACGAGCAGACAAACGGTCAGGGGAGTCGGCACTACCAGCCCGATAGGACCCCAGATCGCGACCCAGAAGATTGCTGCTACGAGGATGGCCAGTGAGGAGATCCCCGTGTGTACTCCGTACAGCATCGGCTCGACAAGATTCGATACAGCCAGTTCTGTGATCACAAAAAGTCCCAGCACCAGCAATGGCTTTGACCAGCCGTCAAAAACAGCCATGGATAGAAGCAGAGGCATAATGCCGCCCAGTGCCGGCCCGACGTATGGGAGAAATCGCAAAATGCCCACGATCACGCCCCAAAGCAGCGCGCCCGGAAGCCCGATAAAATAAAGTCCCATCCCGATAAAAATTCCGTAGATATTTGCTGACGCGCGAACTGGCTTCGTCGAGGGTCTGCGTGATCAGATGAATGTGCCCGTGGCCGATAAGTGAAATCAATCGGTTGCGCAGATCCTCACGGCGAATCAGCATGAAAATCACGAACACAACCACGATTAACGCCCGCGCCAGCAGTCCAAGGATGCTTTGCATGGATTCGAGCGGCAGGGAAGGCGGCGCTATCACTTGCACCGGAACAGGCTGCGCCGGGGTCGCCGGGTGATCTTTTGCGGAACGGGTGGCTTCGAGCGATTGCGCAGAATCCGAGGACGATGGCGCGGGCTTCGCCGCCAAGTCCTTGCTGATTTCCGTTACCGTCTCGGATGCGCTATGTAGGATGTGGCTCTCGGACCAATGCAGCGAGGCCAATTTTTCCTTGATGTTCAGCTTGTACCCTGGGAGCTTATTTACCACCTGCCCGAACTGTTTCGAGACGGCCCAGCCCAGTCCGGCACAGGTTCCCAGCGCGAGCACAACCACCAATAGGCTCGAAAACATTCTGCCGAGACGGGCCCGTTCGAGCAGCCGTACCACCGGGGTGAGAATGAACGTGAAGAGAATGGCTAGTGCAAACGGGATTAGAACAACTCTCGCGAAGTAGAGCGCGGCGATCGTGACCACCGCCACCACTACGGCGAGCA
>Ga0126381_100002150_pt1 | contig 21300 bp, 22 predicted proteins | sample PanSoiMetPlot_28_FD_96465 | JGI IMG/M metagenome (GOLD analysis project Ga0126381, IMG submission 96465) | Tropical forest soil microbial communities from Panama - MetaG Plot_28 | ecosystem: Environmental > Terrestrial > Soil > Tropical forest > Bulk soil | place: Panama | collected 2016-02-17
CTTGCGCGACAACAATCACCTCTGGGTGTTCCCCACCGATCTCGGCTTCGGCGAGAAAGGCGGCGCCGGCATCGCCGCGGCACAAGCGGCGGCGAGAGATAATCCGCTGCTGCGCGAGAGCGACGTCGTGCTCGACAACCGGCGGCTCCTGAACAACGATCTGTTCCGCATCGTGCATGACTACTTCGGCCACTTCAAAGAGGGCCACGGCTTCCGCGCCGCCGGCGAGGAGAACGCCTGGCGCTCGCATGCCGCTATGTACTCGAACGAAGCGCGCCCGGCGATGACGAGCGAAACGCGCGGGCAAAATTCCTGGGTCAACTACGGTCCGCACGGCGCCGCCAACCGCAAGGCCTCGGCCGCCGATACCGTGTTCTCCGAACAGAAGATGGGCCTGTTGCCCGATTGGGCGATCAACGAGGGCCGCGGTGAGCCGGCACCCTACGCCCAGTACGCCGAACAATATCCGCCGAGCGCGCCGGCAGTGCCTAAGCGGAAAGAAGAAGGCGGCGTCTACATGGGCAAGCAGCTCTCGCCCGAGGCCGAGGCCTTCGCCAAAGAACGCACGAAGATCATCGAACAAATGCGCAAGGAGGGCTACACGCCGTACTTCGATCCAGAGAAGCGCACTTACGTCGACCCGGCCAACTATCCGCCCGCCAACGTCGACACGCGCTCGATCCAGCCGCAGCGCGAAGCGACGATGAAGGAATACAAGAAATGGATCGATGCACCGGAAACGATGAAGCAGCTGGAGGCTGCCTACAAGCGCGGCGCCGACCTCGGCAATGCCGACGACTGGTATGCGATGGCGCAGTTCGAAAAGGAGTACATCAAAGAGTTCGGCGAACAGGAAGGCCGCAAGCGCTTCCTCGATGAGTTCGCTACGCCGATGGCGGCAACGACGTCGGGCCAGGCGCCGCCGGCGAATTTCTTGATGGCACAGTACCTCGAATACAATCGCCGGCAGGGCAACCCGGTGCCGGCTGCGGTGCATGAACTGCCGGTGACGGTGAGCGGCGGGCCGTTCGGCAAGACCAATCTGAAAAACTATGCGCTCTACCGCGAGCGCGGCGGCTACCAGGCGCTTGGACGCGATCAGCCCAAGATGCACAACTTCGTGCGCTCGTTCCTCGGCGACCTCTCGCGCGCCGTCATTGATGACCAGATGGCAAGCGGCATGCTCGCACACGCGCCGGAAAACATTCGCGCCGGGGCGCGCGATGTCGCCTACGGCATGCTGGAGGAGCCGGTGCATCGTGCCGCGCTACGCCGCGGTTTCCAGCCGGGCAACGTGCAGGACGTCGCCTGGGCCGGCTTCAAGCGCCAAACCGAGGGCCCGATGATCCAGGTGATCAACGACGCGATCGAGCGTACGCATCGCCTCACCGGCATGCCGCGCGACGAGATCGTGCGCCGCGGCCTCATGCGCAAAGAGATACCGATCTATACCCCGCCGGCACTGCCGATGCCCTACGGTCTAGCACCGAGTGACCAGCGATGAGCATGGCTTACGACGACAACCGCTCATATACCGAACCCGAAACCGATCGCGACAAGACCACGCCCGAGCTCACCCCCGACCAATTGTTGATCCGCATCAAGGATTGGTGGCACATCGATTATCCGCCGGCGAAGAAATGGCAGCGCGAGGCGCGGCTCGATTTCGACTTCCGTGCCGGCGAACAATGGCCGGCCGAGGACAAGAAATACATGGAGGATGCGCAGAAGCGCGCCTGCCTGGTCTTCAACATCATCGATCCCGTCATCGACGTGGTGACCGGCAGCGAGATCACCAACCGGCAAGAGGTGCGATATGTCCCGCGTCAAATCGGCGCTGCTCCGGTCAACGAGGTACTCACCGAAGCCGCCAGATGGTTTCGCGATCAATGTTACGCCGAGCATGAAGAAAGCAATGCGTTCGCTGACGCAGCTACATGCGGAATGGGCTGGACTGAAACCCGCCTCGACTACAGCGAGAACCCCAACGGCGACCCGAAAATAACCCGCATCGATCCGATGGAAATGGTGTGGGATAGCGGATCAAAACAGGCGAACCTGTTCGATGCGCGCCGCATCTTCCGCGTCCAGCGCCGCGTGCCGCTCACCTACGCCAAGGACCGCTGGCCACACGGCGCCGACAAGCGGCCGATCTTGGACGACGCCACCTGGGATGCAGCCTGGGCCGGCGAGCTCGCCGACGAAGAAACGCCCTACGAAGTTCACTATCCCGGCGAGCCGCTCAAGCACGAAGCGCAGGACGGCCGCACCGAACGTGTCGTCACCATCGTGCAAGCGCAGTGGTACGAAACGCAGCATTTTTATCGCGGCATGATTGGCGGCCAATTGCGGGAGCTCACAGCAGAACAGCACCGTATGGCAGCGGTGCGCGCCGCCATGCTCGGGCAGAACTATCGCGCGGTCGAACAGACGCGCAAGATTTTCTACCAGGCCTTCCTCGGCGATATCGTGCTGGAGATCACCAAGCTGGCGAGCCCGAGCGGAGCGCTGGCGAAAAATTTCACGCTGCAGCCGATCACCGGCAAGTGGGACCGCAACAATCGGCAATGGTACGGCCTGGTCAAGGCGATGCGCTCACCGCAGACCTGGGCCAACAAGTGGCTCTCCACCGCGGTCGAGATCATGGCGCGCAATGCCAAGGGCGGCCTGATGATGGAAGAAGGCGCCGTTGTCGATCAGCAGGAATTTGAAGAAGATTGGGCGAAACCGGGCGCCAATTCCTACTTCCGCCCCGGCGCTTTGACCGGCGGCAAGGTCACGCCGAAACCGGCGGCGAACTTCCCCACCGACTTCATGCAGATGACCAACTTCGCCATCCAGGCGGTGCCGCGCGTCACCGGCGTCAATATCGAAATGATGGGCATGACCGGCGCCAACCCGAGCTCGCCCAACGACCCGCGTACGGCATCCCAAGAATATCAGCGCCGACAATCGGCAACGATCATCCTCGCCGGCCTGTTCGACAGCCTGCGCCGATATCGCCGCATATCCGGTCATCTGCTGCTGTACTTCATCACCGAGTTTCTCAGCGACGGTCGGCTTGTCCGCATTGTCGGCCCCGACAGTCAGCAATATGTGCCGCTCATTCGCGATCCCAACGTGGTCGAATACGACGTGATCGTGGATGATGCGCCGAGTGCCCCTAATCAGAAAGAGCTAGTGTGGAACAGCATGGTGCAAATGTTACCGATGCTGCAGGGCATCAACCCGCCGCCCGACGTGATGCTCACCTTGCTCGATTATTCGCCACTACCTGCCAGCCTGGTGGCGAAGATCAAGGCCGCCGTACAGCAGGCGCAGCAGAACGCACCGCCGCCGCCGCCCGACCCGATGACCTTGATGATCCAAGAGAAGCAACAGGACGTCGAGGCCAACAAGCAGCGGCACTACACCAACCTCGTTGCGCGCAAGGCCGAGAAGGATCAGGATATCGCGCACCAGCGCACGATCGCGCAGATCAACGTCGAAAGCACGCTTGCGCAGGAGCGGGCAAAGCTTTTCACCAAGCGCGAGGAAATGGCGCTACAGGCCCGACAAAAGGCGCAAGATCATCTCAACGCCTTGGAACACAAGCGCCTCGATCACACGCATAAGACCGAACAGCACAACATGCAGATGGCGTTGCTTGAAGCCAAGGAACGCGAAGCAACGCACCGCATCGAAGCAAACGGGAAAGGAGAATTATGATGCCATTCAGAAAAGTCGGACGCGACGAATACGAGAGCCCATCGGGGCGCAAGTTCACCAAGAAACAGGTCGACCTCTATTATGCCGGCGGCGGCCACTTCCCCGGCCAGAAGGGCATGGGCGACCAATTCCCCAAGAGCTACAACAGCGCGACCGCGCGCACGCTCACGCCGGAAAATTCGGAAATGCGGCTGGGCGGGCAAAGCCCGAGCGCAAAGGGCACGGCAGCGCGGCCGACCTTGCGCAAGAGCGGACGCGAGGAGCCGCTGTCGTCCACGCCGACGTCGATCTTGGCGAGCGGCCCGAGCACATTCGGCCCGCTCGAATACGCCACGCGCGATAAGAGCAATCAAGGGTTCTGGAACCCCGAGGACATGGCGCGGCGCGAAGTGCGGCGCGCACGCCGAGAATACAATCGCAGGAACGGGAGAGAGTGATGGCGAAGAAGCGACCCCATACCAGTGTCCATGACACGGCGATGCCGCGCATCCGCGACAACGAATTGAATACCTTCCCCAACGCGCCGAAACGCGGCTTCACTCGCAAACGATCGCGCACGCCGCACCAGCCATCGGGCGAGGTGGACATGCAGAAGCACGGCGGCGGCGGATCGAGCCCGCATCCCAGAACGCCCTACGAGCGCGGTTTCAATCCCGACCTCGGCCACCGGCGTGAGCGCAACCCACCCGGCGGTCGCCAGAAGGGCATGAGCATGAGCGACGAGTATTCGGCCATGCCGAAGACCGGTCACCAAAGCGCTACCGCAGCAGGCGAGCTCGCGCGCCCCGGCAGCGAGCTGCGCAGCGCCACCATGGATGCGCGATCGTCGGTACCGGCGAGTATTCAAGAAAGTAACGGAGGCAGTGGCCGCACTACTGATCGCTTCACCTCGCTCGACTACGGCAAGGTGCGCTTCGATAACGCCGAGGTCGATGCCGGCACCGGCACCGGACGTCGGGCTCAGGGTAATTTCCGAGGCAACAGGAGAATGTGATGGCAGACGAAGCAAAACAGGAGGCTGGACCGTTCACGCCCGGTGAGCGCGCGTATTTCGACAGCAGGGGCGAGAAGGATATTCCGCCGCCGGCGCCGCCGGCAGTGGAACCGCAGCCGTCGCCCGCAGCCGCAGAACCCGCGCCGCCGGCGCCGCCCGTCGAGCCGCCCAAGCCCGACAAGCCCGAGCATGTGCCGATCGCCACCCTGCAGGAGGAGCGCAAGCGCCGCCAGGAAGCTGAGGAGCGCGCGCGCCAGACCGAACTGCTGAATGCGCGCATGGAGGAGCGCTTTCGCGCCTTCCGCGATGCATTCACATCACAGCAGCAAGCGCCGCAAGCGCCGCCGTCGCCGGATCAGGATATCTTCGGCGCCGTGCGTCACATGCAGGCCGAGCAACGCCAGACGCGCGCCGAGATCGACAATTACAAGCGGCAAATCCAGGCCGAGGATCAGATACGGCAACTCAGGCAATGGGGTGCCAATAACGAAGCGACCTACGTGCGCGACAATCCCGACTACTACACGGCGCTCAATCATCTGCGCCAGGCGCGCATACGTGATCTGCAAGTGCTGGGCATGCAGCCGGCCGCGATCAGCCAGCAGCTGCAGAACGAGGAGGACCAACTGCTGGCGCGGGCCGCCGCCGAACGGCGCAATCCGGCGCAATGGGCGCATGAGCTCGCCAAGGCGCGCGGCTATACCAAAGCGGCACCGGCCGCGCAGCGTGCCGATGGAAGGCTGCCGCCGCCGACAGTCGATCTCAACCGCATCGAGGCCGGGCAGCGGCAGTCGGGTTCACTGTCGAACGTCGGCGGCGGCGCCGGCCGCGATCTCGGCGACATCGAAATCGAGGACTTGCTGAAGATGGACGACAGGGAGTTCGGCGCCTTCATCGAAAAATACCCTGGCCGCTTCCGCCGCCTCAAAGGCGCAGCGCACTAAGAAACTGAACTAGAGTTCGCGTCGGCTCGCCACCGTCAGATGGCGTTTCGGCTCGCCCCCGCAAAAGGCGTTTCGTTGGCCTGCGAACGTATCGCTGTGCGCCCGCTCTCGGCACTTGAGGGCACTCACCCAATCCTCAATCTCAAAGGAGGTGCCACATGGCATCGACCTCATATGGCGTCAATGACGCCCTTGCGGTCAAGCTTTGGGCCAAGGAGCTCGCGCACGAGGCCGTCAAAGCAACCGAAATCTACCCGCTCATCGGGCAAAACGCGAATAGCGTGATCCAAGAAAAAACTGAAACCAAGAAGGGCCCCGGCGATCGGGTCACCATTGGTTTGCGCATGCAGCTGACCGGCGACGGTTTCACCGAGAGTGACATTGCCGAGGGCAACGGCGAGGCGCTGACAACCTATGCCGACAACGTGTTCATCAACGAGCTCGGTCACGTCGTCGGAGTAAGAAGTGAAAACACCATCGATGCGCAAAGAGTGGCATTCGATTTGCGCGAGGAAGCAAAGGATGGCTTGGTCGATTGGTGGGCGCGCAGAATATCTGTCGCGTTCTTCAATCAAGTCTGCGGCAACACGTCGATCAGCGGGCCGTCGTTCCCGACGTCGGTGAAATACACCGGCCTCAACGCCACGATCGCACCGAGTGCCGGCCGCATCCTGCGCTTCGATACCGGCGGCACCGGCGCCTCGATCGCCAACGACGAAACCGTCAACACCACCACCACGGCGACGTTCGGCTTGGCGGTGATCGACAAGGCGGTGGAGCTCGCCAAGACTGGCGGCACCAACAATCTGCCGAAAATTCGGCCGATCAGGATCGAGGGTGGCGAGCACTATGTGATGTACATTCACCCGATCCAGACCACGCAGCTGCGCGCCGGCGTCAACGCTGGGCAGTGGCTGGATATCCAGAAAGCGGCCATGACGGGCGGCGAGATCACCGACAACCCGATCTTCACCGGGGCGCTCGGCATGTACAACAATGTGATCTTGAGGGAGAGCGAGCAAATTCCTTACGGCGTTCACTCCACCTCGGGCGCACAGCAAACCTCGACCCGTCGCGCGGTGTTCCTCGGTGCGCAAGCCGCGGCCATCGCCTTCGGCCAGAACTCCGGTGAAAATCGGTACAGGTGGAATGAAGAATTATACGATCATAAGCGCCGGCTCGAAGTGTCGGCGTGGTCGATCAAAGGGCTGAAGAAGATGGTGTTCAACGCCATCGACTTCGCCACCATCGTCGTCACGTCATACGCCGTGCCGTCAGCATAACCCTCGACGCAACAATCCAAAGCCATTCGGCAAAAGCCAAGAGGAGATCATCATGGCTACAGGTACATTAGGCTCGACTGCGCGCGACTATCCTACAAGAGAAAGTGCGATCGTCTTCACGCTCAACTACAACCAGCCATTCGGTGCCGGCGTCTCGGTGAAGGTCGGCACCGTTCCGGCGGGCGCTGCGTTGCTGCGTTGCTACACGGTCACCGGCACGGCGTTCAACTCATCGACCACTAACAATATCTCGGTGGGCAGTGCAGCGAGCGGCGCGCAGATCGTGGCTGCGGCTGCGATCGGCGCCGTGGGTATCAATACGCAAACGATCATCGCTGCGCAGGCGGGACCGTTGGCGGCCGATACCCCGATCTGGCTCACCGGCACGTTCGCCGCCGCGGTACCGACCGCCGGTCAGGCGTTGTTCGTGCTGGAGTGGGCAAATCCAGGCGGCCAGTAGAATGCGTTTGTCTTTGTGGTTCCTGCACCGGGCGGCTTACGAGCTGCCCGGTGCCAAGGAGGAGAAGCCATGCCCACCCTCGGCGACCTCAAAGCAAAAATCGCCCAAGACCTCCGACGCTCCAACCTCACCCAGGAAATCGCCGATGCGGTCTTTGATGCTATCAGGGACCACGATACCGAAAGATTTTGGTGGAACGATACCGCCCCCAGCGCCTACAGCCTCACCGTCACCCCCGGCGGTGGCCAAGGCACTAACAGCCCGACCGGTGGCCCAGCCGGCGATATCTACTTCCTCGCGCCGCAGCCGTCGATCGGCCTCCAAGAGTTCATCAAAATAGACATGGTGCGGGCGCAAATCCCGGTGGTCTGGTATACCGTCAAAGCGACCGATTGGAGCAGGTTGGAATTTTTCTATTCGACGCTCTCGAACGGCCAACCATCCTGGTGGGCGTTCCAGCAGAATTATCTGCGCATCTATCCGCTGCCGTCGCAGCCATACAATCTGCGTATCTTCGGACAGTATCGATTGACGCCGCTGGTCAACGACAACGACAGCAATGCATGGACGAACCAGGGCTTCAATCTCATCCGCTACACCGTGCTCAAGCGGCTTTACTCCTATCCGATCCGCGATGTGCAACAGGTGGCCAATGCGGAACAGGCCGGCGAACGCGCGCTCGACTATCTGCGCCGCGAAACCGATCGGCGCGCACGCCAGGGCCGCATGAGGGCATTCTATGGCTGAATTGTTCGACGTGCATGAAGCGACCGGCGCGCTGATCGGCGGCATACCGATCTCGCCGCAAGACCTCGCCACGCTGCACCGGGGCGAGACTGTCACCATTCAGTTCCACACGCCGAAGATGCTGCGTGAGGAGCTCGGCGCCCATAACGGCGTGTTCGAGATAATGGAGCTCGACGGCAAACTGCTGGTGACCAACCCGGATGCGGTGAAGGAATACATCGAACTGCAGGAAGCGATCGGAAAGCTGAAAAATGCCCAAAGCGACCGTCCCGTTCGGTGAATGGCGACCGGACCTGGCACTGCTGGACAACCAGTATGCCAGCATCGCCGACAACGTATTCACGTCGCTCAACTCCTATCAGCCTTGCCCGAGCCTCATCCCGATCCTCGCTGCTTCGTTGCCGGAACAGCCGGCGCTGGGGGTTTTCGGTGCGCGCCACAAGGATGGCACCTGGGAAATCTTCGTCGGCACCGCGCACCACATTTATCTGTGGAGCTGGCACGGCTGGACTGATGTTACTCGCACCACCGGCGGCAACTACAACGTACCGGGGGGTGAGCTCTGGAGCTGGACGCAATTTGGAAGCACAGTGATCGCAGTGCAGTTCGGGGACGTGCCACAGGCTTTTGATATCGAGACTGGCACGGCCTTTGCCGCACTCGGCGGCTCGCCGCCGCAGGCGCACAACGTGCAAGTCATCGGCGACTTCGTCGTGCTCGGCAGTCTCTTGGCCGATCTGCCCGGCACGCCGATCAATTCCGGCCGCAGCACCATCCTCTGGTCAGGTATCAATAACCCGACACAGTGGTCCCCAGGTTCGAACTTGTGTGATTTTCAATTTTTTCCCGACGGTGGCCCGGTCCAGGGTGTCGCCGGCAACGAAACCGTCGCCTACGTCGTGCAGGATCGGGTCATTCGCCTGATGCAGTTCCTGCCCGGCGACATCAACAACATTTTCAACTTCACGAAGATACTGCACGACCGTGGTGCGGTCGGGGAGTTCTGCTTCCGCACTATCGGCGATGTTTTCTACTTCATCAACGAGGACGGCTTCTATGCGCTCGCCGGCGGCAGCCAGCTCCTGCCGATCGGCCAGGACAAGGTGAACAACTGGTTCATCGCCAATTCTGATCGCGGGCGGCGCAACATGTATCAGGTGGTGCCGACCAACAGGCCTTACGTCGCATGGGCCTATTACGAAACCGCCGCATCGCCGATCTACGATCGCCTCATCATCTACAATTGGGCCAACCAGAAATGGTCGACCGGCACGGTCGGCGCAGCGGTATGGGGATTGCTGGCCACGCACTACATCGATCTCGACACCGACGTGGCCGGCGATCCGCTCGATCCGCAACTCGACAGTACCGACCCCGGCCTCGACAGCTTCGCCTATGTGGGCGGACGCCCGTTCGTCTGCGGCATCAACGTGCAGGGGCAACTGTGCTCGCTCGATGGGCCGCCGCTGCCGGCCACCTTGGAAACCGCCGAAGCGCATCTGGTGCCGGGCCAGCGTGCATTCGTGTCCGAGGTTTATCCGCTGATCGACGGCACTAGCAATCCGACGCCGACGCTCGGGCCGGTGGTCTGCGTGGCCACGCGGGAGCGCCTGGGCGACCAGCCGAGGTGGAGCATCAGCGGCCAGGTCATCGGCGCAGCGATCCCGCCATCGGTCGACCAGATCCCGCTAGAGGTGACCGGCAAGGCATCGGTGCTGACGAGCTCTCTCCTGCATCGTTTCCGCATACTCATTCCCGCCAATGAAACTTGGTCGAACGCACAAGGCGTGCTCGCCGAGGTGCAACCGGACGGTTATGCATGACCCAGCCGCGGCATCGCCAGCAATTCGATGCCGCCCGCGATCCCTACGGAGCGCGCAACGCACTCGGCATCATCACCTGGGTTGCCGTCGATCAATCGGCACCGCACGCGCACGCCGATCAACCCTTCTACGGCGGCGGCTACCAGCTCGCTGCCGGTAGTGGCGTTAGCTTCAGCGTCACCAACAATCCCAAGCAAGTCAGCATCAGCGCCACAGGTGGCGCCGCTGGCGTTGCATCGCTCAACACTTTGACCGGCGCGCTGACGATCGCCGCCGGCACCGGCATCAATGTCGCTTCCGCCGGCACCACGATCACCATCAGTGCGCCGTTGTTCGGCGCCGCTGCGCAAGGCGAGGTGCCGGCTTCGGGCGGCGGTACGGCGAACTTCTTGCGCGCGGACGGCAGCTGGGGAGTGCCGCCCGGCACCGGATTGACTGCCGCGATCACGACCATCAATCCCGGCGCGAATACCGGCCCGACCGTCACCTTCGCCGCCGGCAGCGGACTGGCGCTCACCAATCCGAGCGCGAACAATCTGCAATATGCCGGTACGTTGTTCGGCACCAGCGCACAGGGCGATGTGCCGGCGAGTGGTGGCGGAACGACGAACTTCCTGCGCGCCGATGGCACCTGGGCGGCGCCGCCTGCAGGCGGTTCGCCAGTCGCGCCGACCAACATTCGCGTGTTTACCGCAAGCGGCTCATGGACGCCGACCGCGGGCACCGTGGTGGCGATCGTGGAGTGCATCGGCGGCGGCGGCGGCGGCGCCGGCACTGCCGCGACACCGGCCGGATATGATTTTGGCGGCGGTGGCGGCGGCGGTGGCGGCTATTCGAAAAAACTTCTCAAGGGTGCTGCAGTCACCACGACGTCGTTCACCATTGGCGCAGCCGGCAGTGGCGGGGCCGCAGGTGGCAATGATGGCGGTGCCGGCGGTGCGACCAATTTCGGTGCGAGCGCGTGCGTGGCCAATGGCGGCAGCGGTGGCGCCAACCCGAATACGATCGGACCGGCCGGCGGGGCGGGCGCCAGCGTGACCGGTGCGGTCGGCGATTTCACCGTTGCCGGCGCGCCCGGCCAGAATGGCTTGTGGTCGGCGGCCTCGGGTACGGCATACATGCCCGCCGGCGGCGGCGCGCCTGGCCCCTTCGGCGGCGGTGCGCAACCCGTCATTCGTAGCAGCACTGGCATTGTCAATGGCAACGCCGGCACCGCCTACGGCTCGGGCGGCGGCGGCGGCTTTTCCTACAACGGCGGCACTGCTTCGGCTGGCGGCAATGGTTTCGCCGGCGTGCTCATCATTACGGAGTTCGGTTGATGACAATGCCTGGCGAAAACAAGTGGGGATGGTCGACCACCGCTTTCAACAACGGCACCATCGACCCGCTCATCGATTGGCACGAAGGTCAAACGCGCGCCAGCGTCAACAATTCCGCGCGCAGCATGATGGCCGCCGACGCCAAGGAGCTCGCGCTGCGCACTGGGCAAATCATCACCGGCGGCGCAGCGAATGCGCAGACCTTCTCCTCGGGCATGGGCTTTGCCGCGACCGACACCATCCCAACCGGCTTTCGCACCACGCTCAAGATCGGCGCCGGCCTCACCAACACCGGGCCGACGACCTTGGCCATGGACGCGATTGCCCCGATCGTGGTCAAGACGCAGGCCGGCAACGATCTCGATCCTGGTGCCTTCTCGGCCGGGTCATATCCCGACCTGATCTACAACGGCACGAACTGGATACATCAGAACCCGCGCGAAACGAACCTGGGCGGCGCAACCACGATCCACCGCACGGTGTTCACCGCGGGCTCGGGCACCTACACGACGCCGACCGGTTGCCTGGCGATCGATGTGGAAATGGTCGGCGGCGGGGGCGGCGGTGGGCCATCGCAGGTTGGGACCGGCGGCCCCGGTGGCACGACCACGTTCGGCTCTTACTGGGCGAGCGGCGGCGGCGGCGGCGGTGCCAACGGCAGCATGGGCGCGCCTGGCGGGACCACCAGCGGCAACGGCGACGTCAACATCGATGGCGGCGCCGGCAACACCGCGGGCTCGAACCCGGTCACGCAAGTCACCGGCGGCAACGGCGGTAGTTCGTATTTCGGCGGCGCCGGTACCGGTGGCGAGCCCGGTGTGGCGACGACACCGCCCGATGCGCGGCCAAACTCGGGCAGCGGCGGCGGCGGTGGCACCAGCACGCAATTCTATGCCGGCGCCGGCGGCGGCTCGGGCGGCTATCTGCGCAAACTTATCGTCGGTCCCGCCGCGACCTATGCCTATGCGGTCGGCGCGCTCGGCCCGCGCGGTGTCGGGCCCGATAGTCTCGGCGGCAACGGTGGCAGCGGCATCATCATCATCACCGAATATCTGGTGCCGTTGCTCACGGTCGGCGGTGGCACCAGCAGCATCACCATCAACTCGACGCTCATCAGCGGCGGCACCAGCGGCAATTTCCTCTATGACAACGCCGGCAAGGTCGGTGAACAGACGCCAACACAGGTCACTGCCGCGCTCGGTGTGTTCAGCAACACCCTGAAGGGACTGGCGCCGTCATCGGGCGGTGGCACCGCCAACTATCTGCGTGCCGATGGGACCTGGGCGGCACCGCCGACTGGCGGGGCGGCGAGCTCGATCGGCATCGGCTCGACGGCGATCACCGGCGGCACGTCCGGGCGTTTCCTCTACGACAATGCCGGCATCTTCGGCGAACAGACCGGCACGCAAGTCACCGCTGCGCTCGATCTTTTTACTTCGGGCCTGAAAGGCCTGGCGCCGGCCTCGGGCGGTGGCACGACCAACTTTTTGCGAGCGGATGGCACCTGGGCGGCGCCGGCGGCATCGCCGACGCTCCCCACCGTGACAGTACTTAGCTCGGGCAGCGGCACTTATACGACGCCGGCCAATTGCAAGCGCATCGAGATCAGGATGGTCGGCGGCGGTGCCGGCGGCAATGGTTCGGCCGGCGGTAATGCCGGCAGCGCCAGCATATTCGGCGGCCTGACTGCGAGCGGCGGTGGCACCGGGCCCAACAATGGTGGCGCCGCAACCGGCGGCAACGTCCTCAATATCGTCGGTGGGGGTGGCAGTGACGGCGCGGCCTCGGTGCTCAACACCATCAGCGGCGTCGGCGGTCGCGGTGGCAGCACGCCATTGGGTGATGGCGGCAGCGGTGTCTACAACGCCAATGGCGGCAACGGCACGGGCTACGGCAGCGGCGGCGCCGGCGGCGGCATCAATGGCAGCATTGCCACCTCCGCGGCCGGTGCTGGCGGATCGGCCGGCGGCTATATCGAACATTTCATCAATACGCCGGCGGCGACCTATAGCTACGCAGTCGGCGTTGGCGGCGCCGGCGGCGCCTTGGGCGGCTTCGTTTATCAAGGCGGCTTCGGCGCCAACGGCATCATCATCGTCAAGGAATTTTACTGATGAAGTTCGTGCCGATCCCGACGCCGGCGAAGGGACAGCCGATCGAGGAAACCGAAGTATGGAAAACGCGCAAAGTGTGGGGAGCATTCATTCCCCGCATCGCCGATCGCAGCGACGAAACGGTCGATGAGCTCATCGATCATGTATTCAAAGGACGGGTGCAGATCGGCGTCATCTGGGACGAGGAGAAGGACAAGGCACGCGCGCTCATTGGCATAATCTATTCGCAGGAGGGTCGCGAGCTCATCGGCCAACTGCGTTGGGCCACCGGCTTCGGCGTGAAGGATTGGCAGCACCTTTTGCCGCAAGTCGAGAAATACCTAAAAGAGCACAACCATTGCACAATCAGCAAACCTTATTGCCGTCCCGGCTGGAAACCTTTGCTCAAAAAGCATGGGTATAAGCAGACCCATGTGGTGATGGAGAAGATGCTATGAACTTCGGTGGAGGAGGCTCGACCCAACCGCCCGTCACCACGTCGACCACGACGAGCTCACCGTGGGCGGGCGTGCAGCCCTATCTCGGGCTGATGTATCAATCGGCATCGAACCTGCAGCAGGCCGGCATCCCGCAGCCCTATCAGGGTCCGACGATGGCGCCGCTCGACCCGTCGATCTACAATGCGGTCGGCGGTACGGTGGGGCTCGCCACCAATCAGCTCGCCGACCCGACCGGCATCATCCCCAACATCAACCTGGCGCAGGGCCAGGCCGCCAACATCATCGGCAGCAACGGGCTCACCGGCCCGGTGCAAGGCGCGCTCGCCGGGCTCGGCCATGCAGCGGGCCAATACGGCGCGCTCTACGGGCAAGCCACAGGCGCGACCAATCCCTATCTGATGGCGTCGATCGCCGACCAGAACCGGCGCGGCAACGAGGCCATCCAGTCGAGCATGTCGGCGGCCGGCCGTTACGGCTCGGCGCAATTCCAAGATGTGATGGCGCGGGCGCAGGCCGAGGTGGCCGATCCGCTCTTGATGCAGGACTACGAGGCGCGCCAGCAGCGCGCGCTGCAGGCCACGCAAGGCCTGGGACAGACCTACGGCCAGCAGGCCGGCATCGCCCAGCAGGGCCTCGGCCAGGCCTATCAGTACGCGCAAGGCCTCGGGAACCTGGCGAACATGCAGTATATCCCCTACCAGAACATGCTCGCCGGCGGGCAGTACATTCAGAACTTCGCGCAGCAGCAGCTGCAGGGACAGATCCAAGAGTTCAACGCCGCGCAGAATGCGCCGTGGGTGCCGCTGCAGATGGAGAGCGCGATCCTCTCCGGTGCGGGTTCGCTCGGCGGCACGCAAGTCACTGCGCAGACGCCGCTGCAGGCGAGCCTCGCATCGCGGCTCGCCGGCGGTGCGCTCGCGGGTGCCGGGCTGGGCTCGGCGATCCCCGGCATCGGCACCGGGCTCGGCGCCGGCGTCGGCGCGCTCGCCGGCGCGTTCCTTTAGGAGATGAGCCATGGCTGACGGCGATATTCAAGATTACTACGCCGGCCTGACCGGCGGCCTGCAAGGCCTGGGCGGCACGCCGGTGCCGTCCGATTGGGCGCCGCAGCCAACACCCATCACGGTCAATCCGCAGGCGCCTCCCGACGTCGGCGATGCCTATGCCATGGACCCTGGCACGAATGCGGTGGCGGGTGCCGCGGGCCCGGCGGTGGCGAGCGGCCAGGGGAGCACCATCGGCGGCATTCTCAGCGGGCTGGGCTCATGGATGGGCGGCGGCGGTAGCGGCCAGGCAGCGCCTGCCGGCCAGCCCGGTGCTGCGCCTGGTTGGCAGCAGGGGGCGATCGGGCTTGGGCTGGGCATGCTCGCCGGCAATCCGTTCAACAAGTGGGGGCCGGCGCTCTCGGGCTATCAGCGCGGCGCCGCGGCCGATCTCGCGCGCCAGCAGCAAATCAATCAGTACAACTACCAGCAACAGGGGCTGGGCATTCAGCGCGACCGCCTCGCGCTGGCGCGCGAGCTCGCCTACAAACCGCAAGTGCAGTTTCGCCAGAACGAGGAAACGGGGGAATGGGAAGCCCTGCAGTATGATCCTCTCAAGCAAACGGTGCGAAGTCTTCCGATAGGGCAGGCCGACAAGATCGCTGCACAAGAGGGCGTTGCTTCCACCTATCGTGATCCACTCAGCGGACGCGATGTGCCTTTCCCACCTGGCATGACCGCCAGGGCGCGCATGGAGTTTCGGAGGGACATGGTGAAAGCGCAAGCCGATCTTGCCGCCGGCAAGATCACGGCTTCGCAGTTCGCGTGGATGACGTTCTACAAGCTTCAGGATTGGGCCGGGGGACGCGCGCCGCTGCAGACGCTTCCCGGCGGCGTTCCTGCCGGTGCGGTTAGAGAACAGAGCAACAGAGGCAACGTGCGATACAGGTGGAAAGACCCGCAGGGCAGGACTGTGTATTACGACGATCAAGGTAGGCTCATCAGTCAAAGATAGGTGCGCCGATGGCCGATGAAGAAGTCTGGACAGAGACGCCAGAGACTTGGCAAGAGGCGCCGGCATCAATGACCGGCAAGGACATTGCTGCCGACGTCGCAAAATCGGGCGGCACCGGCATCATCAGAGGCGGCATCGGGCTTGCCGGCTTGCCGGGCGACCTCGCCGAATATGGTGCGCGCGGCATCGACTACGGCGTGCGCGGAGCACGAAGCTTGCTCGGTTTGCCGGCAGAACAACCGCGCGAATGGCAAGAACCGACCTACGGCAGCGCCGACATCACCAAGGGCGTCGAGCATCTGATGGGCGCGCCACTGTATGAGCCGCAGACGACGGCGGGTCGATACGCAGAAAGTGTCGGCGAGTTCATTCCGGCAGCATTGGCAGGGCCTGGCGGCATGGCTCGCCGCCTGGTTGGACAAGCATTGATCCCTGGCGCGGCGAGTGAGACTGCCGGCGAGGCTGCACGGGCATTGGCGCCTGCAGCTGAACCCTATGCACGTTTTGCTGGCGGGTTTCTCGGCGGTGCAAAGGGAGCCTTCGGTGGCGAACGCGCGAGCGTCGAGGCAGCGCGAAAGCAATTACTCAAACAGGAAGGACCCGCGGGAGTAAAAGGGCTGTATGGCGAATGGGACAAGGAAGCGCAGGCCGCTCCCGTCGATTGGAAACAGACGTTTCAGCTCACCGCACAGATGCGCGGCGCCCTCAACCGCATCCCGTTCGATACCGAGGCGGCCGAAAAGCTAATTCCTAAACTCAATTCTGCAAATAATGTCGCTGATCTTGTTACTTGGCGGCGAGGCATGCGTGATACGCTCTATGGCAAAGGAATGGGACAAGCGGCGCAGACGTTGACCAACTACGTTGACCGCGCGATCGAGGCGGCAATGCCGGCGGGTCATCCCGGCGTATCGCTGCTGCAGAAGGCCGATCACGAATTTTCGGTCCTGCGTCTGGCCGAAGCGCTCGATAAAAAGATCGGCGACATCGAGGCCGCGACTGCGGCCACGCACAGCGGAGCGAATTTCGACAACAAGGTCAGGCAGGGGCTTCTCGCATTCGCAAAGAACGAGCGCGCCATGCATGGTCTGACCGATCAAGAGCGCACTCAGTTGCTCGCGATCATCAATGGCACCCGCTACACCAATACTGTTCGTTATCTCAGCAACATTCTCGGCGGTGGTGGTGGCCTCGGCATGCTGATGGCCGGCTATGTCGGGCATCAAATCATTCCGGGCATTGGCGCTTTCGCGCCTGTCGTGGGCAAGGTTTTGAAGCATCTGGAAAACCGCGCCGTCGATATTCGGGCGCACAATCTTCTCGGCGCGGTAGCGGGGCGTTCAGAGTTTGCGCAAGGTGCCAACCTTAGAATGACGCCATTGGCGCTGCGAGCGGCGCGCGCCGGCGTCTACGGCACGCTTGCCGCGGAGCAAACGCCCGAGGGTTATCCGTTTTATCAGGTCGGGCGATGAGATCGCTTGAGGAGCTCACTTGGTGGCAACGTGGGCTTCTGCTGATTGTCATCATCGCGATAATCACGCTCGCTATTCTGATCCTGCAAGCGGAGAGTGAGCCGGCATTGCCGCCGCGCGTGCCGCCGTGGGACACACGCATCTTGGAGTTGGATTTAGAAGCACTGGATCGAGCCTACATCGAGAATAGTGTTCGGCTTTTCTCGGTGTGGATGAAGGATGAACACGACCAGCCTCGACGCATGCTCACTGGACTGACGCGAGCGCGCAAAGCCTATAGTGAGGCGCGCGACGGGATCGAAGCGCACAAGCGCGATATCGACGGGAGCGGCAAATGAACCCCGGCGGCCCGGCAGAAGAAGCGGCAGGAGTTGCCAAATCTATCCTTGAGAGCCTAAAGAGCGAGCCATTGGTCATCGGCTCGATGCTTATCAATTTCGCATTGATCGCTCTGTTGTGGATGGCGGGCGACAAGATGGCAGCAACGAGAGAGCGGGAAGTCAATCTGCTGTACGAAAGTCAGAAGTTCATCGCAGAAACGCTATCACGCTGCATCGTTCCCAAATGAGGATACCGACATGCGGATCGTGATTTCGAGCGGCCACGGCAAATATATTTCGGGTGCGGTCGGCATCATCAACGAACACCAGGAGGCGGTGCGCGTCGTCAATCAAGTGGCGATCTATCTGGGCAACAGCGGCGTTGGCGTGGTGACGTTCGAGGACACCACCTCGCGCGATCAGAGCACCAATCTGAAGACGATCGTTGATTTTCACAACAAGCAGACGCGGGATCTCGATGTCAGCGTGCATTTCAATTCCTATCAGAACACGTCGAAGCCGATGGGCACGGAATGCCTCTACGTCACCCAGGCCACGCTCTCCAAGAATGTCGCGGAAGCGATCAGCATTGCCGGCGGCTTGGTCAATCGCGGGCCGAAGAAGCGCACCGATCTTTACTTCCTCAACAACACCAACAAGCCGGCGATCCTGATCGAGGTTTGCTTTGTCGACAGCTCGGCCGATGTGACCGCCTATCAAGGTCGCTTCGACGGGATCTGTGCGGCGATTGCCGAAACGATCTCCGGTCAGGCCATCACTCCACCCGCACCAACGCCTCCGAGTGAAGGCAAACCGACGATCGGCAAGGGCGACGATGATGCCGAGTTCGTACAGCCCTACGTTTCGCAGGCGCAGACGTCGTTGAACCAGCAGAACAATGCCGGTCTTGCGGTTGACGGCGATTTCGGTTCGCTGACCGACACGGCGACACGCAACTATCAGCGCAGCCGCGGCCTCGGCGTCGACGGCTGGATTGGCCCGCAGACCTGGGCCGCGCTCGATAGCTCCAAGCCACCGCTGCCGGCGCCGCCAGGCGCGCTCACCGCCAAGCAGCAGTCCGATATCTGCGCCATCGCCCGCGGTTCCAACATTGCCGGCTACAGCTGGAAGAACCGCGGCAAGGCGCCGTCGGGCTGGACGCAAGGCATGGCGCTGGCATTTGCGCAAGACTATCTGCGCCTGCAGGCCGGCCATCCGGCGTTGACCAAGATCACCCAGGCGCGGCGTAATTCCGACAAGGATGCGCTCAACGTCTACAACAACAACTATCGCCAGCTCGGCACCAGTAACGAACGTCCCGGCATCGAGGTGCTGGTGAACCTTTACGCACTGATGCTCGGCCATGGCATGCGCGAGAGCTCGGGCAAGCATTGCGAGGGGCGTGACCGTTCTGCGACGAATGTGAGCTCAGACACTGCCGAGGCCGGCGCGTTCCAGACCTCCTACAACGCGCACGGCGCCAGCGATCCCGAGTTCGATGAGGTGATGAACGAGTTTGTGGGCGAGCACGGGTATTGCTATCTTGAGGCCTTCGCGCAGAACGTCAATTGCAGCGAGAGCGATTGGCAGTGCTATGGCTCGGGCCGCGGCTTTCAGTTCCAGCAGCTGTGCAAGAATTGCCCGATGTTTTCCTGCGAGAGTGCGGCGCTGACGTTGCGCATGTTGTGCAATCACTACGGTCCGATCGTGCGCCGCGAGGTCGAGCTCAAAGACGAAGCGCTCGACCTATTCGCGCAAGTGCGCGACTACATGGATGGCTGGGGCGTGCCTACGACCGTCTAATCTTGCGGCTTGGCGTTGGCACCGATGACGGCATAGCCGTGCAGCATACGTTTAAGGCTTTCGGTTTCCTTCAGCAGCGCGCTTATAGCGTCTGCTAACTTCCAATTCTGATCTCTGATTATTGCGTAAAGCCTATAGACCTCGCTACGATGCGCGCGGTTTAATTGCCGTATGAGGTCATCTTTCTTTTTGGCCACCGCCAATGCGTCCGTCTGATCCCGGCGTGCTTGTCGCGCACGCGATTTGATTTTGCGATGCATGGGATATCCTCCAGCGACGTTTTGGCCCGATGACATTTCGGGCACAGCACCCGGCAATTATCTAAGCTATTATCCCCGCCCAGCTCGGCCGGCTTATCGTGATCGTATTCCGGCCGCCTTCCCAGGAATGCCTGTCCGCAGCCTTCGCAGCGTGGCAGGCCTTGCCCGTCGTGGCAGCGCAGCCATGCCTCGCGCTTGGTTGCCTTGCTGAACTCACAGCGCGGCATCGGGATAGTTTTTCTTGATGATCTGTTGGTAGCCTGGAACAAACGAAATTGCCGTATCGATAATCACTTTGATGCCTTCTGCATGTGCTTCGCGTGGCATCGGCGCGAGCCATGCGGCAATGATTACGCCTTTTTCCGCATGCGGAACTTTTCTAATTTTCCACATTAAGGCGGCCTGTGTTTTCTCGATATTCATCGCATGCCCTCCTTGAGCAATGCCAGCAGCGGATCGTCCTTGATCTTGTTGACGCTGGGCCGGCCGTCGCCGTTATCGAGCTCGATGCGATAGCGGGCGCGGCGCTCGCGCTCGCGTTTCTGCAGCTCATCCCGCGTCATCCCAGGTGATGCCTTTGTCGGCAGCAAATCTGACCCCATGTTGCTCTCCCCAGTATTGAATGAACTCGATCAGCTCGGCCATCTGTGCGACGGTCATGTGCGAGGAGCGGCCACCGTAGGGCACGACGCCGTTGCCGTTCAGCGCCGGCAGTAGCTGGGCCTCATGGCCGCAGGCATGCATCAACAACACTTTCCACTGGTCGGGCGCGTAGCGGCGGCCGCAGTGTTCGAGTTGTTCGGCGATCTCGCCGAGCATAGCCCACAGCTTGCCGTTTTGCTCGCGCGTGCGGCGGGTCAGCTTCGCCTCTTGCTCCTGCTGCACGATCATGCGGTAGGCCTGGCCCGAGGTGAATGAGCTCTCGGCCAGGCGGGCGAAGTGCAGCGTGGGCAGGAAGTGGTCACCCATCCACACGCAGATGACGGCGGGAGGTTTGCTCATTTGTTGCGCATCATTTCTAGCAGGGCGCGATCGGTTTCGACCTCGGCGAGGAACTCGATCACTGCAGTTTCCAGCAGTTTGATGTAAGCCTCGTCACGCTCGACCCGCACGATTTCGATATCGCAGCCGGCGCGATAGAAGCAAACATCGACCCACCAGCGTGCCGGGCAGCAGGCCATCTGCCAGTGCGCCTGGTCGCGATATTTCTTATCGACCGCGAATTTGGCCAGTGCCTCGAACATGGCATTGGGGTCGGGGCATTTGATTTCCAGCATGCCATGAGTGCCCACCAGGCCATCGGGCGAAGCGCCGGCGAGTGCGATCGTCGGGTGCTGCACGAAACCCACCTCCTCGACTTCCATGCCGGTGGCGAAGCGATAGGCGCTGCGCGCCTCGGCTTCCATGGCGATGCCTTGCGCCATGGCGAAGGACTGGTAAGCGCTGTCTTGCGGCGTGTTATAGTACTGTTCGAGCGCGAGCTGGCGGCGATAGTTGCGCCGCACCGTCGCCTCGCCCTTTTTGAGCTCGGCCATGACGTCACTGATGCGCGAGGCGGTGACCTTGCCGAGGCGCGCCTGGAACCATTCAGGTGTTCGCTGGAGCATTTTTCTTC
>Ga0126381_100002151_pt1 | contig 21299 bp, 22 predicted proteins | sample PanSoiMetPlot_28_FD_96465 | JGI IMG/M metagenome (GOLD analysis project Ga0126381, IMG submission 96465) | Tropical forest soil microbial communities from Panama - MetaG Plot_28 | ecosystem: Environmental > Terrestrial > Soil > Tropical forest > Bulk soil | place: Panama | collected 2016-02-17
CGCCCCCGGCCCGGGGGCCGCGGCCGGGGACCAGTACCCTCCCGGAGGCCGTATCTTGGGCCATGGGGAAGACGCAACGTCATCGAGCGGCCGGCCGGGGAGTCCCGGCGCCCGGCCGGAAGGACCCCGGGAGCACAGTGAGCACGAACCGGCCCGCATCGCCGCGGCCTCCGTCCGCGCGCCGGCGGTCAGCCGAGCAGCGCAGCGCGGTGCCGCTTCTCTACCTGCGCCACCTGCCCGCCTGGGTGCCGCCGATGGTGCTCGCCGCGCTCTTCATCGCCGGGCTGGCGGTGCGGGGCTGGGCCGGGGCGATCGCGCTGTGCGCGGTGGCGGCGTTCCTCGGCTGGCTCGCGTACCTGTCCTGGCCCCGCCTGGCCGGCCCGGGACGGCTCGGGCGCGTGGTGGCGGTGGCCTTCCTGCTGGCGCTGGCCGCGCTCATGGCGACCCGCTGAGCGGGCGCTTACGCCGGGTCGTCGCTCGTGATCCGGGTGCCGACGTCCTCGCCCCGGCAGATCGCGCTCATCGCGCCCACCGCGGCGACGTCGAAGACGTGCATGACCAGTCCCTGCTCGTTGGCGAGCACGAACGCGCTGGAGTCCATGACCTTGACCCCGGCAGCCAGCGCTTCCCGGTACGTCAGGTTGGTGAAGCGCTTGGCGTCCGGATCCACGTTCGGATCGGTGTCATAGACCCCGTCCACGCCGCGCTTGGCCACCAGCAGCGCGTCAGCATCGAGTTCCAGCGCCCGCTGCACGCCCGGGTAGTCGGTCGTGACGTAGGGCTGCCCGATGCCGCCCGCCAGCAGGACGATCAGCCCGCGCCGCAGGTGCCGGCCCGCGCGCAGCCTGATGAACGGCTCGGCCACGCTCTGCATGGGGATGGCCGTCATCACCCGCACGTCCGACTCGCTTGACTCGCTGCGTGCGGTCAGCACCCCCCGCAGCATCAGCGCGTTCATGACCGTGCCGAGCATGCCGATGTTGTCCGCCTCGGCCCGGCCGATGCCCCAGCCCTGGGCCATCCGCCCCCGGAAGTAGTTGCCGCCGCCGATGACCACGGCCAGCTCCACCCCGAGTTCGTGCACGGACAGCAGCTCATCGGCCAGCTGCCCCAGGCTCGTCGGATCCACTCCCCAGCCGGTAGGGCCGGCGAGCGCCTCGCCGCTGAGCTTGACCACGACGCGCGAATAGCGAGGCTTGTCTGTCTGGTTCACATCTGCCCTCTCACCCAGAAGTCGCCTGTCCCAGGGTCTCAGAGACCAGTGCCATAACGCGAAGCCCCGGGGCCGGCCGCGATCACGAACGCGGACCGGGGCCGGGGACCGCGTTCGGCTCGGCGCCGCCGTAGCGCCGGTCCCGGCTCGCGTAGATCTCGCAGGCCTGCCACAGGTGGCGCCGGTCGAAGTCGGGAAAAAGCGTGTCCAGGAACACGAATTCGGCGTAGGCCGACTGCCAGATCAGGAAGTTGGACGTCCGCTGCTCGCCTGACGAGCGGACGAACAGGTCGACGTCGGGGATGTCCGGCTCGTCCAGGTAGCGGGCGAACACCTTCTCGTTGATCTTGTCGGCGCGGAGCTTTCCCGCGGCCACGTCCGCGGCCAGCGCCGCGGCCGCGTCGGCGATCTCGGCGCGGCCGCCGTAGTTGACGCAGAACTGCAGGGTGAGCACCGAGTTTCCCTCGGTCATCCGTTCGGCGTTCTCCAGCTCGGCGATGACGCTGCGCCACAGCCGGGGCCGGCGGCCCGCCCAGCGCACCCGCACGCCCATCTCGTGGAACTGGTCACGGCGGCGGTGGATGACGTCCCGGTTGAACCCCATGAGGAAGCGGACCTCGTCCGGTGACCGGCGCCAGTTCTCGGTGGAGAACGCGTAGGCCGACAGGTACGGGATGCCGAGCTCGATCGCGCCCATGATCACGTCGAACAGGGCCGCCTCGCCCCGCTTATGCCCCTCGGTGCGCGGCAGCCCGCGCTGCTTGGCCCAGCGGCCGTTGCCGTCCATGACCAGGGCCACATGCCGCGGGATGAGGCCGGCCGGGATACTGGGCGGCCTGGCGCCCTCGGGGTGCGGCTCCGGCGGGCGGATCGGGCGAGTCGTGGTGGCGGTCACGCGTGCTCCACATGGCGCAGCGAACGGATCGAGTGCTCCAGGTGCCACTGCAGGTAGGCGGCGACCAGGCCGCTGCACTCGGCCTGGTGCCGGTGCTCGCTGCGGTCGGCATGCGCCCAGTCGCCGCGCATCAGCGCGCTCATCAGCGTAATCGTCGGCGCGGCCGGGGTAGCGGCTCCCGGCTCCCGGCAGGAACCGCAGACGAGCCCGCCTGCCCCCATCGCGAACGCGAACGCGCGAAGCGCGGTGGAGGCGTCGCCGACCCTGGTCCCGCACACGGCGCACTCGTCGAGCGCGGGCGCGTAGCCGGCCACGGCCAGCGAGCGGAGCAGGTACGCATCGAGGATCAGGCGGGGGTTGTGGGCGCCCTCCACGAGCGCCCGCAGCCCGCCGACCAGCAGCAGGAACTGGCGCAGGGCCGGCTCCTTCTCGACCGGGGTGAGCTTCTCGGCCGTCTCCAGCATCGCGGTCCCCGTGGTGTACCGGGGGTAGTCCGCCGACAGCGGCTTCCCGTACGGCCGCACCGTGTCGGCCTGCGTGATCACGTCCAGCGACCGTCCCTCGTACAGCAGCAGATCGACATGGGTGAACGGCTCCAGCCGCGCGCCGAACCGGGACTTGGTGCGCCGCACGCCCTTGGCCACGGCGCGGACCCGGCCGGCCCGCCGGGCCAGCAGCGTGACGATCCGGTCGGCCTCGCCCAGTTTCTGGGTGCGAAGCACGATGCCGTCGTCACGGTAGATGCCCACCAGTTCATTGTCCCGTATGCGGCGCGTCCAGCCGTGATTCCCGCGGCCGGCGGTTCCCCCGGTCTTATCCGGGCGGACCCGGCACCGGCCGCCCGGCGCCGACCGCCTGCCCTAGGCCGAAGCGCCTTCCTCGGTCATGGAGATGACACCGCGCGCCTGAGCCGGCGTCATGCCCAGCTGAGCGGCGATCTCCCGGGCCACGTGCCGTTCGTCGTCGGACAGCGTCCCGTCGGCCAGCCCGATGCGCACCGCCTCGGCTAGGAACCACTCTCGCGCCGGGACCGCCAGCTGCGCGGCCAGGCGGTTCAGCGGGCCCGCCAGCTCCCGGCCGGGCTGGCCGGGCCGGGCCGGCGCGGCCAGGTCGGCATCGAGCGCCGCGTCATCGTAGTCCGCCAGCCCGGAGCCCCTGATCGCGTCGATGGCCCGGCGCCGGGCCGGGCCGGTGCTTCCCCCGCCGGCGCGGAGCATGGCGATGGCCGCGGCCCGCATGCCGGCCGGGAGCGCCGCCTGCATCTGCGCCACCGTCGGCAGGGACAGCACTTCCATGCGGTAGCGGGTGCCGCAGACCGCGCACCGCACGTGGCCGCCGGCCTTGCCGAGCGGGATGACCGGGATGAAGAACAGCGTGAACCAGCGCCGCCCGGCCCGGTGCCGGTACTCCCGGTCGCCGCCGCAGCGCTGGCAGTGAAAAGTTCCTTGCCCGACCGTGCGGTAGAACACCCGGAGCCCAAAGATGATCAGCAAGCTCGCTCCCCTCCGGTCCCGCCTCCACGGGCCGTCTCGCGCGAACGGTCACGCCAGCACCCGCTGATCATCACACGCCCGGCCTGGGTGGATGCAGAAGTCCGGCATATTGCTCGGAGGATGACAAGGTTCAGTCGTAAAAGCCCAGTCGGCGCAGCTGCTTGGGATCCCGCTGCCAGTCCTTAGCGATCTTGATACGCAAGTCGAGGTACACCCTGGTGCCCAGCAGCGCCTCGATCTGGTGCCGGGCGCGGGACCCCACCTCCTTCAGCCGCGCCCCCTTCGCGCCGATGACGATCGCCTTCTGGCTCGGGCGCTCGACGTACATCACGGCGTGCACGTCGATCAGGTCCTCGCGCCCCTCCCGGGGGCCCATCTCCTCCACCACCACAGCGATCGAGTGCGGCAGCTCGTCGCGCACCCCCTCCAGGATCGCCTCGCGGATCAGCTCGGCGACGAGCCGCTGCTCCGGCTCGTCGGTCTCCTCGCCGTCCGGGTAGAGTGGCCGCCCCTCCGGCAGGTGCGAGACGAGCACGTCGGCCAGCACGTCGAGCTGGAAACCGGATACGGCGGACACCGGCACCACGTCCGCCCAGCTGCCCAGCTCCGCCACCGCCGCGAGCTGAGCGGCGATCTGCTCCCGGGAGGCCTGATCGGTCTTGGTGACCACGGCCACCACTGGCGTGGTCCGCTGCCCGGCCAGCTCGCCCGCCAGGTACTTGTCGCCGGGGCCTATCCGCTCCGTGGCCGGCAGGCAGAACCCGATCACGTCCACTTCGGCCAGCGTGGACCGGACCAGGCTGTCCAGGTGCTCGCCGAGCAGGGTCCTCGGCCGGTGCAGCCCCGGGGTGTCGATGATGACCAGCTGGGCATCGGGCCGGTGCACGATCCCCCGGATCGCCCGGCGGGTGGTCTGCGGCCGGCTGCTCGTGATCGCCACCTTGGCCCCGACCAGGGCGTTCATCAGCGTCGACTTGCCGACGTTCGGCCGGCCGACGAAGCACGCGAAGCCGGACCTGAACCCTGGAGGTGCCGGCGGGGCCGGCCTGGCCAGGTCGGCCGGTGACGGTGTCTGCGGGGATCCCACGCCGTGATTCTCCCCTAACGAGACGCCCGTGCCCTAACCCGTTCCGGCCGCCTGGCCCCGGTGCGCGGATCCGGCTAGGGGCGGAGGGTGGCCTTGACCGTGCCGTCGGGCGCCGCGTGGAACACCACGGCGTCCGGGCCCGCGTCCCGGACCGCGGCCAGGTCGGCCGGGTCGGGCCCGCTGCCGTCGGTCACCAGCGCCGCCGCCTCCAGGCTGGCCGCCCCGCTGGATACCGCCATGGCCACGGCCAGGCGCAGCGCGGACAGCCGCAGCGACGGCAGCGCCACGGCCGCCGCGGCGTAGGTCCGCCCGGTCTCATCGCGCACCGCGGCGCCCTCGGCGGCGGTGACCCGGGCGCGGGCCGCGCGGGCCAGTGCGATGATCTTGAAGTCTTCCTGGCCGGGCTGGGCCTCGCTCATCCGGCTGAGTCTAGTGCGGTGCCGTCCGGCCCGTTGCCACCTCGCCCGGTGCCCGCCGCGTCGCCGCCGCGGCCGTTACCCGCGGGCCCGCTGCCGCCTCGCCCGTGGTCGGCCAGGTCGGCCCGTTCGACGGTCACGGTCCCGATCCGGTTGCGCCGGCCGGCCAGGCTCTCCGCGGTCAGTCGCAGCCCAGCGACCGTCGCCACCGATCCCGCGATCGGCACCCGTCCCAGCCGCTGGGCCAGCAGGCCGCCCACGGTTTCCACGTCCTCGGCCTCGATGCGGACGCCGAACAGTTCCTCGAGTTCCTCGACCGGCAGCCGCGCGGTCACCCGCGCCCGCCCTTCGCCGAGCCACTCCACCGACGGCTGCTCCTTGTCGTACTCGTCCGCGATCTCGCCGACGATCTCCTCGAGGATGTCCTCGATCGTGACCAGCCCCGCCGTGCCGCCGTACTCGTCGATCACGATCGCGAGGTGGATCTGGCGCGCCTGCATCTCCCGCAGCAGCGCGTTGATCGGCTTGGACTCCGGCACGAACGTGGCGGGCCGCATGATCGAGTCGACCTTCTCGACCGACTCCCCCTCGCGGTGCTCGTAGCTGCGGGTGACGATGTCCTTGAGGTAGGCGATCCCGACGATGTCGTCCTCGTTCTCGCCGACGACCGGGATCCGGGAGAACCCGCTGCGCAGCGCCAGCGAGAGCGCCTGGCGCAGGGTCTTGCCCCGTTCGACGAACACCATGTCGGTGCGCGGCACCATCACCTCGCGGACGATCGTGTCGCCCAGCTCGAACACCGAGTGGATCATCGCTCGCTCGTCCGGCTGGATCACCCGGCGCTGTTCCAGCAGGTCTACCAGGCCCCTCAGGTCCTCCTCGGACCCGGGCGGCACGCCGCCCCGGCCTCCCGCGCCGCCGGGGAGGAGCAGCAGCCGCGACAGCGGCCCCAGCAGCCGCACGACCGGGGCCAGGATGGACGCGGCGGCGCTGGCCACCCGCACCGCGTTGCGGTGCCCGAGGGATCTCGGCACGACGCCGGTCGCGAGGTAGACCGCCGCGGTCATGACGGCGACCGCGATGAGGAACGCCTGCCAGCTGCTGCCGAGCCAGTGCAGCAGCACCACGGTCACCAGGACGGTGGCGGAGAGCTCGGCGGCGATCCGGGCCAGCAGCAGCACCGACAGGTAGCGCGCCACGTCGGCCAGCACCACCTGCAGCGGCGTCGATCCCTGGCCTGCGCCGCGGCCCAGTTCCTTGGCCCCGGCGCGGGAGATCCTGACCAGGGCCTCCTCCGCGCTGGCGCACCAGCCGGCCAGCAGCGTCAGCGCTAGCGCCGCCGCCAGCAGCCAGCCCACGGCCTATTCACCCGCCTCCCCGCGCTCCTCCTGCCCTTCCTGCCTTGCTGCCCGGCGGTTTTCCCGCCCGGCCTGGTGCTCCGGCCCGGCCTCGCCCGCCCGGTGGCCCGCGTCGCCGCTGCCGTCGCGTTCCGAGCGCCAGCCGGCCAGCAGCCGGTCCTGCAGGCCGAACATGGTCGCGTGCTCGTCCGGCTCGGCGTGGTCATACCCGAGCAGGTGCAAGATGCCGTGCGTGCACAGCAGGTCGAGCTCGTCCTGCACGCTATGGTCCCCCCGGCGGGCCTGCTCGATCGCTACCTGGGGGCACAGCACCACGTCGCCGAGCAGGGCCTGGCCGGCCTCCTCGTCCGGGCCGTGCTCGGCCTGGCTGCCGCCGGGCGGCGGCGGCCGCAGCTCATCCATGGGGAAGGCGAGCACGTCGGTCGGCCCGGGCTCCCCCAGCCAGCGCTCATGCAGGTCGGTCATGGCCGCCTCGTCCACCAGCAGCACGGAGAGCTCGGCCAGCGGATGCACCCGCATCCCGTCCAGCACGTGCCGGGCCAGGGCGGCCAGGCTGGCTTCATCGACCGCCACGCCCGACTCGTTGGCGATCTCGATGCTCACGTGATCTCCGCTCCCGCCGTCCTCAGCGGGCCCGGTTGCCCGTGCGGCGGGACCGGCCGCCTGGTATTCGTTCGGTATCTCCCGACGCGACCCGGCGCGCGTCGTAGCGCTCGTAAGCGTCCACGATGTCGGCCACCAGCTTGTGCCGGACCACGTCGTGGCTGGTGAGCCTGGAGAAGTAGACGTCATCGACCCCGTCCAGGATCTCCTGCACCAGGCGCAGGCCGCTGGTCTGCCCGGTCGGCAGGTCGACCTGGGTCACGTCGCCGGTCACCACGATCTTGGAACCGAACCCGAGCCTGGTCAGGAACATCTTCATCTGCTCGGGCGAAGTGTTCTGCGCCTCGTCGAGGATGATAAAAGAGTCGTTAAGGGTTCTACCGCGCATATACGCCAAAGGGGCTATTTCGATCGTGCCCGCGGCGGTGAGCTTGGGGATCGAGTCCGGGTCGATCATGTCGTGCAGCGCGTCGTAGAGCGGGCGCAGGTACGGGTCGATCTTCTCGTAGAGGGTGCCGGGCAGGAAGCCGAGCCGCTCCCCCGCCTCGACCGCCGGCCGGGTCAGGATGATCCGGTTGTACTCCTTGGCCTGCAGCGCCCGCACCGCCTTGGCCATGGCCAGGTAGGTCTTGCCGGTTCCGGCCGGGCCGATCGCGAACACGATCGTGTGCTTGTCGATCGCGTCCACGTAGCGCTTCTGGTTCAGCGTCTTGGGCCGGATCGTGCGGCCGCGCGCCGACAGGATGTCCAGGGTCAGCACGTCGGCCGGGCGGGCGCCGGACTTCCTGCGGAGCATGGCGACGCTGCGCTCCACCACGTCCGCGGCGAGCTCCGCCCCGCTGGCTAGCAGCTGGGTCAGCTCCTCGAAGAGCCGCGCGGCGAGTTCGGTCTCCTCCGGCGAGCCGGTCACGGTGATCTCGTTGCCGCGCACGTGGATGTCGGCGCCGAACGCGCCCTCGATCACGTGCAGCAGCTCATCCCGGGACCCGAGCAAGCTGACCATCGAGTGGTCGTCAGGAATCACGATCTTGACGCGGGTGCGGCCGTCCGGGGACGGCTCACCGCCGCGCGGATCCGTGGGAGTTTCTGTCAAAGGCCCTTCCCCGCCCAGGCGCGCACCCGGGCCCGCATGCACGCCATGGTATCCGCAGGTCTCATCCGGCGGGTCTCATCCTGACGGCCAGGCCAGCGCCCTGCGCCGCCAGCTCCGGCAGGCCGTCACCGGCCTGGCTGAGCGAGGCGGGGCCGGGACGGCGCTGCCTCGGGATGACCGGCACGCGCCCCGGCGCCTGCGGGCTTATGTCGCGGAATGCGGCAGTGCGCGGCTTTCGAGCACCCGGGTCGCCGGGGTCTGCCTCGCTGCGATGCCACCGAATAGGCAGTCGGCCACCCGGTCGATCTTAGCTTGTGGGGGGCCGGCCCGGCCGCCGACCTATATGGTGGCAATGCCGCGAGCCGGCGGCGCGCCATACTCCGGCAGTTACCGCTTCCGTGTGGCCTGGCGCGTTGCCTGCCGCCGGGTGCGCTGCCTGGGTGGCAGTCGTGGCAAGCGAACTCAGCACGACATGGGTGTGGGGGCGGTGGGATCGTTTAAGCCACGTGGCGCGTGGGTAACGGGCGCCGAGATCCGGCATGACGGCGGGTGAACCTGGCGGCACGGCCGCGCGTCCAATTCACGTGACCGAAACCCTTGTGGCGGACACGGCCGCCCTGGGCTCGGTTCCGGCCGATTGGGACGCCGACCGAGCAGTGACCGCGCTGTACAGCACGCATTACCGCTCGTTGGTGCGGCTCGCGGCGCTGCTGGTCCGTGACGTCGCGACAGCGGAGGAAGTGGTGCAAGACTCGTTCGTCGCGATGCACGGCGGCTGGCGCCGGCTGAGAGACAGCGACAAGGCACTGTCCTACCTCCGGCAGTCGGTGGTGAACCGGTCCCGCTCCGTCCTGCGGCATCGCGTGGTCGTCGACCGCAACGCGCCGAAGCCCGCGCCGGACATGCCGAGCGCCGAGCACGGAGCGATCGCCCTGCTGGAACGCTCGGCCGTGGTCTCCGCGCTGCGCACGCTGCCGCCGCGGCAGCGCGAAGCGCTCGTACTGCGGTATTACGGCGACATGTCCGAGGCCCAGATCGCCTCTATCATGGGCATCAGCAGGGGGGCAGTCAAAAGCCACACGGCCAGGGCCATGTCCGCCCTGCGCAGCGTGCTGGAGCGTGAAGGATGACACACCTCGAGCCTGAGGACATCCTGCGCCGGGCATTGCACGCGGCCGCGGAGTCGGTAGAGCCGGCGACCGAGGGGCTGACCCAGATCCGGGCGCGCCTGTCAACTCCGCGCCCGCTGGCTGTCGCCTGGCTGCTCGCGGCCTGGGAGACCGCGAGCCAGTTCGTCATGCTCCGGCTGGAAGCGGCGCTGGACTGGCTGGGGAACAGCCTGCACACGGCCCTGCGCACCGCGGACGGGCTGCTGTATCCGGCGGCCGAGCGGCTCCGCCCGCTGACCGAACGGCTCCGCCCGCTGACCGAGCGGCTCCGCCCGCTGACCGAACGGCTCCGCCCGCTGACCGAGCGGCTGCGCCAGGCGCTGGCTGCCGCGGTCGCATGGGCGCGCCGGGTGATTCAGCCGGCGCAGGCAGGATCCGAGGAACGCCGGTCCCGTTATGCGTGGGTGCGGCCTGCCGTCGCCATGGCGGCCGTGGTCCTGGTCGCGGTCGTGGGCGGCTTCGCCCTGTCCGGGCGGCTCAACCAGATCTCGCAGGCCGCGTCGTCCGTCTTCTCGTCGAGCTCGACGCATGGTTCGGGCGGCGGGACACACCCCTCAGGAGTGAACGGCAGCGGCACGCACCTTCAGCCGTCATCGAGCCCCAGCGGCAAGACCGGCACCGCGCCGTCCCCGTCTCCCAGTTGCAGGCCGACGCCAACGGCGAAGCCGAAGCCCAGCTCGACCGTCTCGCCGTCTCCGACGACCCAGGGCTCGACGCCGACGCCCACCGCAGGGCCGACGCCAACACCCACGCCGACGCCGACGCCGACGACATCGCCGCCTCCGTCGCCACCGCCCACGTCCGGCTCGGACCAGGGCACCTCATCCGGCCAGGACACCCAGGCTGCGCGAGTCAGCTCCGTTATCATCATCGGCGCCCGCTCAGGCTCGGCCGCGGCGGCGAGCCCGACCCCGACCCCGACGTGCACGTCCGGGGGCGGCTGAGCCCGCGCTGTACCGGCTTCTCCCGCTGACCCGCTCAGGGCCAGCGGGAGGAGCGGGCTAGCGCGATCCCCGCGGCCACGGCTCCGGCCGACGACGACCGTAGCACCGTCGGGCCCAGCCGGGCGGCGATCGCCCCGGCGCGCGTCAGGGTGTCGGCTTCGGCCGGGCTCACCCCGCCCTCCGGCCCGACGATCACGACGATCTCGCCCCGCTCCGGCATGTCGATGCGGCCCAGCGTGGCCGGCGCCTCGGGGTCGAGGAGGACGGCCAGCCCGGCCGCGCCGGCCCGGCGCGCGACAGCCGGCGTGGCCTCCGGGCCGGTCACCTCCGGGATCCAGGCCCGGCGGGCCTGCTTGGCCGCCTCCCGGGCCGTCGCCTGCCAGCGGGCCAGCGCCTTGCCCGCCCGGTCCGCGCGCCACCGGGCCACGCAGCGTTCGGCCTGCCAGGCGACCACGGCATCGACGCCCACCTCGGTCATGATCTCGACGGCGAGCTCGCCGCGGTCGCCCTTGGGGATGGCCTGGACCACCACGATCCTCGGCTCGGCCGCGGGCTCGGCCCGCGTGGCCAGCACCGCCAGCTCGACCACGCCCGGCCTGACGCCGGTCACCACGCACTCGGCGATCGTGCCCTCCCCGTCCGTGACGTCGGCCCGCTCGCCGGCGGTCAGCCGCCGCACCGTGGCCGCGTGGCGGCCCTCAGCCCCGGACAGGATGATCGAGCCGCGCTCCAGGTCGGCACGGTCGGCCAGGAAGACCGGCGGCCTGTGCTTGCTGTGTGCCTCCGGGACCCCGCCCGTCTCTCCGGCCCCCTTCACTGCGCCCTCTGGCGCGCGTCAGCGGCCGTTGAACGCGTCGCGCAGCCGGGAGAAGAACCCCTGCTGGCCGGGCGCGAACCGGCCGGGCGGCGACTCCTCGCCGCGCAGCCGGGCCAGCTCCCGCAGCAGCGCCTCCTGGTCCGGCTCGAGCTTGGTCGGCGTCTCCACGGTCACGTGGATGAGCAGGTCGCCGCGGCCGGAGGAATTCAGGTGGGCCGTGCCCTGGCCATACAGCGGGATCGCCTGGCCGGACTGGGTGCCGGGCCTGATGTCCACGTCGGCCGGGCCGTCCAGGGTCTGCACCTTCAGGGTCGCCCCGAGCGCCGCGGCCACCATCGGGATCGTCACCGTGCAGTGCAGGTCGTCCCCCTGGCGTTCGAAGATCGCGTGCGGCCGCTGCACGATCTCGAGGAACAGGTCCCCGGCAGGCCCGCCGCCCGGGCCGGTCTCGCCCTCCCCGGCCAGCTGGATGTGCGTCCCGTCCTCGACCCCGGCCGGGATCCGGACCTTGATGGTCCGGCGGGTCCGGACCCGTCCCTCGCCGTCACACTCCGAGCATGGCCGGCGGATCACCGTGCCGAACCCGCCGCAGCCCGGGCACGGCCTGGTCGCCATCACCTGGCCGAGGAACGACCGGGTCACCTGGCTCACCTCACCGCGCCCGTTGCACACCTCGCAGGTCTCCGGATGACTGCCGGGCGCGGTCCCCTCGCCCGAGCAGTTCGGGCAGACGACCGCGGTGTCCACCACCAGGTCCCTGGTCGTGCCGAAGGCGCACTCGGCGAGGTCAAGCTCGACCCTGATGGTCGCGTTCCGGCCGCGCCTGGCCCTGCTCCGCGGGCCGCGGGTCGCCGTCCCGGCGCCGAAGAACGCGTCCATGATGTCGCTGAACGGGAACCCGGCCCCGAAGCCGCCCGGGCTCGCTCCCGCCTGCGCGAAGGGGTCAGCGCCCATGTCGTACATCTGCCGCTTGCCAGGGTCGGAGAGAACCTCGTAGGCCTGAGTGATCTCCTTGAACCGCTCCTGGGTCTGCGGATCAGGATTGACGTCGGGATGCAGTTCCCTGGCCAGGCGGCGGTGGGCCTTTTTGATCTCGTCGGCGTCGGCGTCTCGCCTGACCCCGAGGACGCCGTAGTAGTCGTTCGCCACGCGCATCCCCTACGACTCCGCCAGGATCTGGCCTACGTACCGTGCCACCGCGCGCACCGCTCCCATCGCCGTCGGGTAATCCATCCGTGTCGGGCCGAGCACGCCCAGCTTCGCCAGCGCCTGGTTGCCTGAGCCGTAGCCCGAAGCCACCAGGGAAGTACTCTGCAGGCCCTGCACCTCGTTCTCTGAACCGATCGTGACCGTCAGCGATTCCTGATCACCGGACTCGCCGAGCAGCCGCATGAGCACCACCTGCTCCTCGAGCGCCTCGAGGACCTCGTGCAGCCCCTGAGCGAAGTCGGCCGACGTCAGGTTGGAGGCGCCGCCGACGACGACTCGCTCCTCATGCCGCTCCACCAGGCTCTCCAGGATCACCGAGAACACGGCCGCCGCGTTCGCGCGCTCGGCGGGCGATACCCGGCCGGGAAGCTCGGCGACCACCGTCGCCACCTCGGTCAGCCTGCGCCCGTCGAGGCACGCGTTGAGCACCGCGCGCAGCTGGGTGATCGACTCCTCGTCGCTCATGCCCGGCAGGTCGACCGAGCGCTGCTCCACCCGCCCGGTGTCGGTGATCAGCACCAGCAGGAGCCGCCGCTCGCTCAGCGGCACCAGCTCGATGTGACGCACCGAGGACCTGGTGAGCGACGGGTACTGAACCACCGCCACCTGGCGGGTCAGCTGCGCGAGCAGCCGCACGGTCCGCATCACCACGTCATCGAGGTCGTAGGCGCCGGCCAGGAACGTCTCGATGGCACGGCGCTCCGCGGCCGAGAACGGCCGGACCCCGGACAGCCGGTCGACGAACAGCCGGTATCCCTTGTCCGTGGGCACCCGGCCCGCGCTGGTGTGCGGCTGCACGATGAAGCCCTGCTCCTCCAGCACGGCCATGTCGTTGCGGATGGTCGCCGGGGAGACGTCCAGGCTGTGCCGGTCGACAAGGGCCTTCGAGCCAACCGGCTCGTTCGTGGACACGTAGTCCTCGACGATGGCGCGCAGCACCGCCAGCTTCCGGTCGTCGAGCACGCTCACCTCCCTGGCACTCCGCTATCACGAGTGCCAAGTCTATGGCGGGAAGGATACTGGGATGGAGCACGAACGTCACGGCTGAGTTCGCAGCAGTCCCATTCATTGTCTAGCGTGATAGCGAGAAGGGCGGACATTAGAGGGCTCATGACCACCAATCCACCACAGCCGGCCCCGGAGCGGCGAGCATCCGGGCCAGTATCGTCGGAGCCCCTTGACGCCCTTCCCGCACCTGACCAGCGCTTCGGCCCCGCTGACCAGCGGCCGCGGCCCGGCTCGCAGGACCGCTGGCCGGCCGGCGCGGCCGTTCAGGAAAAGCCGGCCGGCGGTCCCGGGCCGGAAAAGCCCGCCGGCGGTCCCGGGCCGGGAAAGCCCGCCGGCGGTCCCGGGCCGGGAAAGCCCGCCTGGAGTCTCGGCCGGGACAAGCCCGCCCCCGAGCCAGCCCAGCCCCCCGCCGCGCCCGAGCGGGTACACGGCGGGCAAACCCAGGTCATCACGCGGGAACGCGCCGAGCCCGCGGCCGGTCCCGCTGGCCACACCGGCGCGGACGTGAACGACCACCGCCTGGCCATGCTCAGCTACCTCGGCGTGCCCTTCCTCGGCCCCGTGATCCCGCTGGTCATCTACCTGATCAAGAGACGGGCGTCGGCGTTCGTCCGCTACCACTCGGCGCAGGCGCTGAACCTGTCGATCACCGCGCTCCTGTACACGATCTGCATCCTGATCCTGGGCACGATGCTGGCGCTCGACAGCATCGACGTGGCCCTCATCGCCGGGGTACCGCTGGCCGTCGGGCTGTGGCTGGCCACCTTGAGCTACGTGATCCTGGCCGGGTCCAGGGCGAACCGGGGCCACTCTTACCGGATCCCCGGCTGGCTCTGCGCCACCATGGTGCGCTAGCGCGGGCTCAGCGGCCCTCGCCCGGGACCGGCCCGGAATGGTTCAGTCGGTCAGGCCGCGAATCACCGCGTCGGCCAGCAGCCGGCCGGACGGCGTCAGCGCTACCCGTCCCGCCGCGTGCGCGGCCGGGTCCGCGAGTCCGTCACGGACGGCGGCGGCGGCCGCGGCGCGCCCGGCCGGTCCCAGCTCGTCCAGCGGGCAGCCGGACGCCAGCCGGGTCAGCAGCATGATCCGCTCGGTCCGGCGCTCGGCCTGGGTCAGGACCTCGCGCGCCTGCCCGGGGCTCACGCCCGCGGCCAGGCGGGCCGCGTAGGCGGCCGGATGCCGCACGTTCCACCACCGCGTCCCGCCGACGTGGCTGTGCGCGCCCGGGCCGACGCCCCACCAGTCACCGCCGGTCCAGTAGAGCAGGTTGTGCCGGCACACGGCATCCGGCGACGCCGCCCAGTTGGAGATCTCGTACCAGCGCAGGCCGGCCGCGGCCAGCAGCTCGTCGGCGGCCAGGTACCGGTCGGCCATCACGTCGTCGTCCGGCGCGGCCAGGTCGCCCCGGCCGATCCGGGCGGCCAGCCTGGTGCCCTGCTCGACGATCAGCGCGTAGCCGGAGATGTGGTCGGGCCCGGCGGACACGGCGCTGCGCAGCGATGCGATCCAGTCCTCGTCGGTCTCCCCCGGAGTCCCGTAGATCAGGTCCAGGCTGACGTGCTCGAAGCCCGCTGAGCGGGCCCACGCGACACAACGTTCCGGCCGGCCCGGCTCATGCTTACGATCCAGGACAGCCAGCACGCGGCTCACGGCGCTCTGCATGCCGATCGAGATCCGGGTGAAGCCGCTCGCCCGCAGCTCGGCCAGGGACCGCTGGTCGATGGTCTCCGGGTTCGCCTCGGCGGTCACCTCGGCCCCCGGGGCAAGGCCGAACTCGCCGTCGATCGCGGACAGGATCGCGGCGAGATCGGACGGCGGCAGCAGCGTCGGCGTCCCGCCGCCGAAGAACACGGTGCCGGCCGGGGCCGCCGCGCCGCCGAGCACGCGGCGGGCCAGCCGGATCTCGTCGATGGCCTGGCCCGCGTAGCTGTCCCGGGTAGCGCCGGGCCCCAGCTCGGCGGCGGTGTAGGTGTTGAAGTCGCAGTAGCCGCAGCGGGCCGCGCAGAACGGCACGTGCACGTACACGCCGAACGGGCGCTGGCCCAGCCCGGCCAGGGCGGCGGGCGGCAGCGCGGCGTCAGCGGGGACGGGCTCGCCGTCCGGTGGCGGGCCGGGGGTCACACCCGAACCGTAGCCCCGGTCCTGGCGCAGGTCGAACCCGAATCGGCGGCCGCCGCGGGGTCCCGGACCGGCCCGCGCGGGTTAAGCTGGCCGCATCGGGGTGTCGGGAGGTACCTGATGACGACAAGGCCTGGGTACGGGATTCCCGCGTGGGGCGACGCGGGAAATGCTGGCTACCTGCGGGCGTCCCACGCGGACCGGGAGCGCGCCATCGACGTGCTCAAGGCCGGTTTCGCCGAGGGCAGGCTGAACAAGGACGAGTACGACGCCCGCATCTCCCAGGCCTACGCGGCGCGCACCTACGGGGAACTGGCCGTCGTCACCGCCGACCTGCCCGGGGGCCAGGTCGTGGCGCCGTACTGGCATCCGGTGCCCGCCGCGGCCCCCAGGACCAACCCGCTGGCGATCGCCTCGCTGGTGTGCGGTATGGCGCAGCCGTTCACGTTCGGCCTGACCATGATCCCGGCCGTCATCCTCGGCCATGTGGCCCACGGCCAGATCCGCCGTACCGGGGAGCGGGGCGGCGCGGCGGCCACGGTCGGCCTGGTGCTCGGCTGGGTCGGGATCAGCGTGATGGTGCTGGTGATCCTGCTCGTCACGATCGTCGCCGTGCACTCCGGGCGCGCGGTGCCCCCGCCTAACGGTCCCTGACCGGACCTAGCCGCCGGGAGCCGCTCAGCGCCTGCGGTCCGCGCCCTGCTCGGTGGACAGGGCGGCGACGAAGGCCTCCTGGGGCACCTCCACGCGCCCGATGACCTTCATCTTGCGCTTACCCTCCTTCTGCCTCTCCAGCAGCTTGCGCTTGCGGGTGATGTCCCCGCCGTAGCACTTGGCCAGCACGTCCTTGCGCAGCGCGCGGATGTTCTCGCGGGCGATCACCCGCGAGCCGATGGCCGCCTGGATCGGCACCTCGAACTGCTGCCGCGGGATCAGCTCCTTCAGCCTGGCCGTCATGGCCAGGCCGTACTCGCGCGCCTTGTCGGTGTGCACGATCTGGCTGAAGGCGTCTACCGGCTGGCCCTGCAGCAGGATGTCGACCTTCACCAGGTCGGACTCCTGCTCGCCCGCGGGCTCGTAGTCCAGCGAGGCGTAGCCGCGGGTGCGGGACTTCAGCTGGTCGAAGAAATCGAAGATGATCTCCGCGAGCGGCATGGTGTAACGGATCTCCACCCGGTCGGCGGACAGGTAGTCCATCCCGAGCAGCGTGCCGCGCCTGCCCTGGCACAGCTCCATGATGGTGCCGATGTAGTCACTGGGAGCCAGTACCGTGGCCCGCACCACGGGCTCGAAGACCTTGCTGATCTTGCCGTCCGGGAACTCGCTGGGGTTGGTGACGATCAGTTCCGGGCCGGCCTCCAGCACCACCCGGTAGACGACGTTGGGCGCGGTGGAGATCAGCGTCAGGTCGAATTCCCGCTCCAGCCGCTCCCGGACGATGTCCATGTGCAGCAGGCCGAGGAACCCGCAGCGGAAGCCGAACCCCAGCGCGGTCGACGTCTCCGGCTCGTAGACCAGCGAGGCGTCGTTCAGGCGGAGCTTGTCCAGCGCGTCGCGCAGCTCGGGGTAGTCGTCCCCGTCCACCGGGTACAGGCCGGAGAACACCATCGGCCGGGGGTGGGCATACCCGGCCAGCGGCTCCCGTGCGGGCTTGCTCGCGCTGGTCACCGTGTCGCCGACGCGCGCCTGGCGCACGTCCTTCACGCCGGTGATCAGGTAGCCGACCTCGCCGGCCGCCAGGCCGTCGGACGGGACCGGCTCCGGCGAGATCACGCCGACCTCGAGAGTCTCGTGCACCGCCTTGGTGGACATCATCAGGGTCCGCTCGCGCCGGGAGAGGCGTCCGTCCACCACCCGGACGTAGGTCACCACGCCGCGGTAGGTGTCGTACACCGAGTCGAAGATCATGGCCCGCGCCGGGGCGTCCAGGTCACCGCCGGGGGCCGGGATCTGCTCCACGACCGCGTTCAGGAGGTCGGCCACTCCCTCGCCGGTCTTGGCCGACACCCGGAGCACCTCAGCCGGATCGCAGCCGATAACGCCGGCGATCTCGGCCGCGTACTTCTCCGGCTCCGCGGCTGGCAGGTCGATCTTGTTCAGCACCGGGATGATGTGCAGGTCGGCGTCGAGCGCCAGGTACAGGTTGGCCAGGGTCTGGGCCTCGATGCCCTGCGCGGAGTCCACCAGCAGGACCGCGCCCTCGCAGGCGGCCAGGGACCGGGATACCTCGTAGGAGAAGTCAACGTGCCCGGGGGTGTCGATCAGGTTGAGCACGTACTGGCGGCCGTCCCGGCCCCGCCAGGGCAGGCGCACGGCCTGGCTCTTGATCGTGATGCCGCGCTCGCGCTCGATGTCCATCCGGTCCAGGTACTGCGCGCGCATCTGCCGCTCCTCCACCACGCCGGTGAGCTGCAGCATCCGGTCCGCGAGCGTGGACTTGCCGTGGTCGATATGGGCGATGATGCAGAAGTTGCGGATCACCGCCAGATCGGTGCGGCCCGGCTCGGGCATGGCTGGCTGGGCCGTTCGCGGCTCGGACATTGGTGGCACGTGCATCCCGGTGGTCGTCGCGTCAGACGCCGTCTATGCTCCCACGTCCGGGAGGGTGCCGAGGCTAGCGGCCGGGCCGGCGGCCCGGCGGCCCGGCCGGTTTGAGCGGCCGGGCTGATCTCGGATATCCTTCTGAGTCGGCTGCCGCATGCCCGCATCTGTCCTGCCGGCAGCGACGCCGCGGTGTCGTCGCGGCGGGCCTACCTGATCAACCTGACACTTCCTAGCGAGGCACACGCGTGGCGAATATCAAGTCCCAGATCAAGCGCAACAAGCAGAACGAGAAGGCGCGCCAGCGCAACAAGGCCGTCAAGTCGGCGCTGAAGACGTCGGTCAGGCACTTCCGCGAGGCAGCGGACGCAGGCGACGAGGAGAAGGCGACGCAGGCCATGCAGGCGGCCTTCGTCAAGCTGGACAAGGCCGCGAGCAAGGGCGTCATCCACAAGAACCAGGCGGCCAACCGGAAGTCGGCGATCGCCAAGCGCGCCGCCCAGATGAGTAGCTGACTGTCATTCCGCTCGGCTCGCCTCCGGGCGCTCTATCTTCCGTTCGCTCGCCTCCGGGCGCTTTAGTCCGCCGTCTTCCCTCCTCGCTCGAGCGCTCGTTCCTCGCGCCCTCGCTCGTCAGTCCAGACGGCGGCGCCCCCTTTGGCTCGCTCACTCATGCGAGCGGCAGGCCACGATCTCGGTGATCGCGCGCTCCAGCGCGTAGCCCGGGCTCGCGCCCTCGCCCTTCACCTCGGCATCGGCCCGGGCCACCACGCCGTGCGCGCGCGCCACGCCCTCGGCCGTCCAGCCGCGCAGCTGCTGGCGCACCCGGTCGACCTTCCACGGCGGCATGCCAAGCTCGGCCGCGAGCGCATCCTTCCCCCGGCCCCGCCCGGCCGCGCCCACCCGTCCGAGCGCCCGGACGCCCTGGGCCAGGGCGCTGGAGATCAGGACCGGCGAGACGCCGGTGGCCAGTGCCCAGCGCAGCTGCTCCAGGGCGTCGGCCAGCTTCCCCTCGACCGCGCGGTCGGCCACCGTGAACCCGGTCGCCTCCGCCCGGCCGCGGTAGTACCGCGCCACCGTGGCCTGGTTGATCACGCCGGTGGTGTCGGCCGCCAGCTGGCTGCACGCCGCCGCGAGCTCCCGCAGGTCGGTCCCGACCGCGTCGAGCAGCGCGCGCAGCCCCCCGTCGTCGGCTTTCCTCCCGGCCCGGGCGAACTCGGCCCGCAGGAAGTCCAGCCGCTCGCCGAAGCGCCTGACCGCCGGGCAGTCGATCCGCCGGGCCCCCTGGCCGGCCAGGTCGGCCAGCAGCGACTTGTTCCTGGCCGCGCCGGAATGCGTCAGCACCAGCATCACTTCGGGCGCCGGGGCGGCGGCCTGCCGGGCCAGCTCCGCCGCGACGTCCTTGGTCGCGTCCTGCACGGACCTGACGATGACCAGGCAGCCGCCGCCGAACAAGGACGGCGCGGTCAGGCCCGGCAGGTCGCCGGGCTTGAGATCGGCGGCGCGCACGTCATGCACGCCGGGCAGGCCAGCGGCCGTCCCCGCCGCGTCACCCGCGCCGCCGGCGTCAGCCGCCTCGGCCGTGACGGCGAGCACGGCCCGCTCGACCAGCAGTTCCTCGTCCCCGACGATCACCGTCACCGGCGCGGGGCGAGCCGGGTCGGCGGCGGCCGCCGCGGTCGGTGATCCAGGCACGCCTGCAGCATGCCACATGGCGATCACGCCGGCCATCCGTGAGCCCTTTCATCCGGCGGCCCCGGGCCCGGAGTGAACTCTTTTCATCCGTTGAGGTCAGGCAGAGATTACGTGGACGGCATGGGGAGGATGAAAAGGGTTCAGTATGTGAGCGGCCGTGCGGAGGACGAAATGGGTTCAGTACGGCGCGACCACCGCGCCGAGCATGCCCGGCCCGGTGTGAGCCAGGATGACCGGGCCCGCCTCGGCCAGGTACCGGTGCCGCGCCTGCGGGATCAGCCGCTCGAGCCGCCCGGCCAGGGCCGCCCCGCGGTCCCGGTCACCCAGGTACTGGACCGCCAGGTCGACCGGCTGGCCAGCGGCGGACTCCGCGGTCACCTCCTCCAGGCGGCGTACCGCAGCCGACGTCGTGCGGAGCTTCTCGAGCACGGCGACCTTGCCCTGGGCCAGGTGCAGCAGCAGCCTGATCGTCAGCCCGGAGCCGGCGCCCGGGAAGCCGGGGTCGAGCCGACCTCCGGCGGCCAGCTGGTCCAGCGTGTCCAGCACGAAGAACGAGCGCAGCCGCGCGGCCCGGCCGGCCGCGGCCGCGGCCACGTCCTCAAGCGCCCCGCCGGCGCCGGCCGCTTCCGCGGCCGCCAGCGCGGCGAAGCCCAGGCCCATCCCGAGGGAACGCGAGTCGATCACCCGGACCGGGACCGGGGCCCCGGCCGCCGCCAGCGTGGCCGAGTTGACGGTCCCGGACAGGCCCGCGGACAGGTGGACGGAGACCACCGCCCCGGCGCCCGCCGCGGCCGCGGCCGCGTAGGCGGCGGCGAAGGCGGCCGGGGCCGGGCTGGCGGTGCTGAGCCGCGCCCCGCGGCGAAGCTCCGCCTGGAGCGGCCCGGACAGCGCGGCCGGCCCGTCGTCGGACACCAGCCCGCCCGCTGCGACGCGCAGCGGCACCACCCGGATACCGGTGGTGGCCAGCAGGTCAGGAGGCAGGCAGGCCGTGGAGTCGGTGACCACCGCGACCGCTGCGGCCATGGCTGAAGGGCTAGCGCCGGCCCGGCCTCAGCCGACCACCGGCTCGCCGCCCCGCCACACGCGGAGCGGCTTGAGGCCGTAGGCCCAGGCGAAGGCACCCTCGTGATCGGCGTCCCAGGCCACGATGTCCGCGTACTTGCCGCGGACCATCGCGCCCCGGTCGGGCGCCTTCAGGGCTTGCGCCCCGCCGACCGTCGCCGCGCGGAGCGCCTCGGTGACGCTCATGCCGAAGTGGGCGACCGCCAGCGCGATGACGAGCGGCATCGACGTGATGCCGATCCCGCCCGGCGAGTGATCAGATCCGAGAGCGACCGCCGCGCCCTGGTCGAGCAGCTCGCGGACCGGCGGGATCCGGCCCGTTTCCAGGGACGTGGCCGGGCAGACCACGGCGGTCACGCCCGCGCGGGCCAGCGCCGTGACGTCCTTGTCGTCGGCGTGGTGCAGCAGGTCCGCCGACGCGCAGCCGAGTTCCGCCGCGAGCCTGGCCGCGCCGTTGCGCCCGTTGCCGCACGCGTGCAACCTGGGCAGCAGCCCCGACGCCCGGCCGGCGTTGAGCACCCAGCGCGCTTCCCGCTCGGAGAACATCCCGTCATCGCAGTAGACGTCCACGCTGTCGGC
>Ga0126381_100002153_pt1 | contig 21295 bp, 17 predicted proteins | sample PanSoiMetPlot_28_FD_96465 | JGI IMG/M metagenome (GOLD analysis project Ga0126381, IMG submission 96465) | Tropical forest soil microbial communities from Panama - MetaG Plot_28 | ecosystem: Environmental > Terrestrial > Soil > Tropical forest > Bulk soil | place: Panama | collected 2016-02-17
AAGCCCGGCGTTCAGCGAGTCAACCTGCGGAACCTCGGGACCGGTGATTGTCCGGTCACCGTGCTGGTCACGACGGCCGCGGGCAAGCAATCTACAGTCGCAGTTAGCGTTCCATCACAAGAGTTGACCTTTGTAGATATTCCAACGACCGACAAGATCGCTTCGGTCGAGGTCGACCCTGACAAGTACATCATCCAGACCAACTATGACAACGATTCCAAGCCGGTGCGAGTATCGGCTCCGACCTTGTTGAACGACGCGATCGTCGGGTTCAACAAGGGAGAGTTCCAGCAGGCTGACGCAAACCTCAGACATGCCGTACAGGAGTCGCCTCGGAACCCTCTTCTGCATGCCTGGCTTGCTCGGGCGCTGGCGGCGCAAAACAAGCTTGACGAGGCTGCAGCCGAGGCCCGGAGGGCAGCCAGCGCGGACCCGCCCCTTACCTCGGCGCTCGCGTGGGCTCATATTGTTCTCGGCCAGGTGGCGCTGGCCAAAAATCAACCGGCCGATGCTGTTTCCAACTTTCGCCGAGCGATGTCAGAGGCAGTGGAAGCCCCGGCACAAACTGCTGCGCGAGAGAATCTGGTCAAGGCACAGACCGCTGCCGGAATGCCAGCGAAAGTCGAAGAGCCGGTCCGGGCCTTCATGACTCAGTTGGACGGGCTGCTGAGGCAGCCTTCGTCGGACAAGCTGTTCGAGGTGGTCTACAAGAACAATCTCAAGCGGTTTGTCGAGGGCCTGACCGTGTCACTTTTGCAGTCCTGGTCTACGGAGGTCCTGGCGGTCGACCCAATTGACGCCAACCGGTTGGAGCTTTACGTAGCCCTGAAGGTTCGACAAGGCGGGCGCGACCAGGCCGGCACTGCTGTTTACACGCTCTACAAGGCCGGGAACACCTGGATGCTCGAAAACATCAAGCTCTTTGACGTCAGGTAATGGAGAGAACGGCTTTCAGCTTGCCTTCGAGGCTGGCCCCTGATCATCTTTGACTGTTTACCGCTGATAAATGAAAAAGAGCACCAAGGCCATCCTGCTAGTGGGTGGGATCTTTCTCCTGCTTGTGGGCCTCAATTTCCTTTTATCAACCGGCAGCCGGCAGTCGCAGGAGAACGAGTCCACCGGTGACCGGTCGAGCTTTGCCGCCACGCCATTTGGAACGCTCGCTTACTATACATTGCTCCAGGAAACCGGACACCCGGTCACGAGGCTCGTCCGGCCGTATACCTCGCTCAGGGACTCAAGCGATATAGGTACGCTGATCTTGATTTCGCTGCCTCCAACTTCCAACCCTAGTGCGGAGGAGTTCGACGCAGTCCAAAAATGGGTTCAGGCCGGCGGCCTGTTGATCATTATAGATCGCGAGATCCAGGTCGAGTTGCCGGGCAATACCCAGGTGCACACAACTCCGGCGTATATCAGCTCTCCAGTGCGACCGGTCCAGCCGACGACATTGGCGAAGGGCATTCGCCGGCTTTCTGTCACTAATCCATCGAGTTATGTCACTGTGAGCGGAAGCTCCAGCGTAGTCGACATTGGCGACAACCTGGGCGCAATTGTGGCTGATACGAAAGTGGGCCGCGGTCGAGTGATATTTATCACCGAGCCGCATATCGTCGCCAACAATGGCATAGACGAAGATGACAATCTCACTCTTGCGTTGAACGTGCTCGACGGCCGGCCCGCGGGGAAGATCGCATTCGATGAATATCATCATGGCTATGGAGCCGGGGGCCTGTTTTCAGGCGGGCTTCTGGGCTACTTCAAAGGCACGCCGGTGCCGTGGATTCTGGTCCAGGCTATCCTGCTGAGCGTGCTCCTGATTTATAGCCGTGGCCGCAGGTTCGCACGTCCGCTTCCGCTCAAGACCGAACGTCGCACCACTAACCTGGAATTCGTTTCCTCTATGGCGAATATCGCCAGGATCGCGCGCGCCAGCGGACTTGCGATGGAAAATATCTACTCCGAATTCAGGAGACGGCTGTGCCATTATACGGGCCTTGGCCGAGAGGTGGATAGCCCCCGCCTGGCAAAAGAAGTCGCCAGCCGCTCCCGCATAAGCGAGCGTAGCCTGAGGGATCTAATGGCCCGTTGCGAGAGGATCATTCGCGGTGAGCGCGCCAGCGATTCCGAGATGCTGAACCTTGTTACCCGAATCCGGGACATCGAATCCGATCTGAAACTTTGGGGTCCGGCGAAGTAGTTCTCTTTCGTTCTGTTTGATTGGCAAGAGGAGCGTTAGCCGCCGCCCTTTTTGGCAAGCTCATCCAACGTTTGTTTCAACTGGTCCAGTTTCTGGCCTGCCTCCTGGTAGCGCCCCTGCGATGCGAGTCTGCCGTACTCTGACAAGAGCTGCTGAGCCTGGCGCGTCAACCGCCCGGTTTCCGCCCCGCCTGCTGACCCCGCTGGCAACGGCGCTGTTTGGGCGGTCCCTGGTATCGGGGAGGTCTGTGCGGGCCCTGTTGCCTGCGATCCCACGGCGGCTGGCGATCCGGCGGGCTGCGATCCAGGTGCGCTAGCGGCCTGTGGCGTAGTAGTCGATGCCGAGGCCATAAGCCCTGGTAACTGGGACGGGAAGCCCGGGAACAGTGCATTCAGAGCTTCGGCGAATGTTTTGCCGGTCCCAAGCTTGTCCTGAGTTGCAACCGCGACCTGCCTGAGCTCCGGAAGGGGACTGCTCTCAGCCTGCAGGAAAAATGGCTCGACGTATAGCAATGAGTCGGCGATGGGAATGACCAGCAAATTGCCTCGACGCAGTTTGGAGCCCTGCTGGTTCCACAGCGTCATCTGGCCTGATAAAGTCGGGTCCTGGTTGACTCGGGCCCTTACTTGCTCGGGACCAGCTACGGTCATGTTCTTCGGAAACGTGAATACGAGGACATGCCCGTAGTCCTCGCCGTCGCTCCGGCCGCCCATCCATCCAATCATATTATTCCGGTCCTGACCGGCTGGAGTGAACGGCAGTATATTCACATACTCAAGATTCTTATTGGCCTCACCCGGGAGTTGCATCAGGACAAAGTACGGCCGCATTGGTTTCGGCGAATTTGGCTGGCCAGGGGCCGTTTCGGTGGCCGGTTCCAGCGGAATCGTCCACAGGTCCTCATGACTGTATATGATTTGCGGGCTCTGCATGTGGTATGTCGCATATGCGCGGGCCTGAATGTCAACCAGCGGATTCGGATACCTGATATGTCGCCGCAGATCATCTGGCATTTCGGACGATGGATGAAACAGGTTCGGAAAGATGTTCTGATATGACCTGATTATCGGATCGTCGGGCTGGAATACGTAGAAATCGACGGTGCCGAGATACGCATCAACCACCACTTTCACTGAATTGCGAATGTAATTAACGCTCATGCCCGGTGTCGTGACGCCCTGCCCCGGAGATCCGCTGAGCTGAAATGGCGTGGAATACGGATAATTGGACGAATAGGTAAATCCGTCTATCATCCAGAACAATTTGCCGCGATGGTCGATTACGATATAAGGATCGCTGTCAAAAGACAAGAAAGGGGCGATCCGCTGCACCCTGGTCATTACATTCCGGTACAGCAGCAGCCGGCTATCTGACCGGACATAGTCTGAAAACAAAAGGTTGGTTCCGTCCCCTAACGCCAGAGCGAGCGGGATCTTGTGAAAGAAGCCTCCTACTCTAATTCCTGATTCTCCCTCATATTCCGAATAAGAATCGACGTTGCCTGATGCCGGGTAGTTGAACTCAGGAGCCGACTTCCCCGGTTGGGCGGTGTGGACATAAACGTGCTCGTTGGTTTTCTCCCCGAAATAGATTTCCGGACGAGTGACCTGGACCTCGGGCACGTCTGACTGCACCGGCATATCCTTGAGCACCAGGTGAGGGAGCCCCTCAGGCGTAAACTCGTTGACGGTGCTCATGGTGACGCCATAGCCATGAGTGTAAACAAGATGCTGGTTGATCCAGTTTCTGGACTCGCCAGAGAGCTGTTCCACATTGATCTCCCTTGCCGCGAGCATTACCTGGGTAAGTTTGCCGTTGAGGATGTAGCGGTCGATGTCCGGTATGCTGAAATCGTAGTACTGGCGGATCCCTTGAATCTGGCGGAGAGTCGATTTAAGGATCGCGGGATCCCACAGCCTTACGTTATCAATCGTCGGACGGCTGGCGTTCAATTGGGCCGCGCTCAAGGTGGGAGCAGGCTGAAACGGGCGCTCCTCGAAGCGATCGAGTCCCAGGGCCGCCCGGGTCATCCTGATATTGTGCTCGATGTATGGCGACTCTTTGGCCAGCTCGTTCGGTTTGACTGAAAAAGAATAAACGGATGAGGGGAGTATCCAGACGCCTATTATCCAGATAGCGACAATACCCCCGACCACATATCCAATCACCTTGATCCGTTTCACCGATACGGCGTTTACAACGAGCAAAATTGCAGCCACTACCAGGCCAATTATCACGGCCGACATTGCAGGGAGCTGCACATGTTCATCGGTGTAGGCGATTCCGGTAAACAGATCGTGAGGCGTTTGCAGCAGACCGAACCGGTCTAGATACGTGCTGAATGCCAGCGCCAGCGCGAACAAGGCTCCAGCGATGCTGATAGCAGAAACGGCCCGCCCACCCACGCCGGATAATCTGAACCCCCTCAGATTATCCAGGTACCAGAGGTACCCGGCGACCCCGCCTACCGCCAGCAATATTATCACGGCCAGAGTAGTGATCCAGCCCGATACATCCTGAAGGACCGGCAGCGTAAACAAGTAAAAGCTGATGTCCCGCTGGAAAATCGGGTCGGTTGCACCGGCTCGCGACGAATTGAGGTAAAGCGCAAAGTCGGACCATGCGCCGCTCATGCTGCTCGCGTACATCAGCGCGATGCCTAGCGATACGATCCAGACTGCAGGCCTGAAGATGTACGGCAACACGTTTATCTCGCGAAAGTCCTCGATTGTCGAAAACTTTATCTGCGGGCGTTCTTTTATTCGCGGAAAGGCGCGAGCCAGGAGGTAAAACGCGAGTTTCAGGATAATGAAGGTCAGAACAAAAAAGACAAGGAACAACAACGCACCGAGTCTGAACTTGTACCAGTAGACGCTCGAGTATCCAAGCGAAGAAAACCAGAGTGCATCTACGTATATGCTCAGAAACTGGGCTCCGAACAGCAAGATTGCGAGGACCACCAGAACCAGTGCTATGATCCAGAATCGTCGTTTGCGGGCCGGTATATTGATAATCTTCGGCTCGGGGAATACCGAATCATCGTCCATGCCGACACTATAATCTAAGAGCAGCCAGTGGGCAAATTGCCGGGGGTCAGCCGCGCTCTGGAAGCTAGCCGCGCTCCGGGGAGGGCCGTAGCGCGGCGGGTCTCAAGCAGGTTTGGTGGAAAGCACTGCCGTGGCTAATTCGACCCTTACATCTCAGCGAAAGATCTCCGTCGCGATGTCGGTCAGAGCTGTCATTATTGGACTAACAATTCGGGTCGTCTTGCTTCTTGAATTGAGTGAGCTTCCGATCAGTATCCCGATTCCGATGCCCGCGCCGAAAACCAGCAGAGTAGCTTTACCGGGATTCTCGCGCCCATAACTTACCGCCTGCTTCCCATATGTTACTGCCTGCTGAACGGTGTCATTGAGAGTCTCCGCTGCCTGAGTGTAAGCATCACTTACAGCCTGAGTTCCCCTGTCCACAACATCGCTTGCTTTCTGGCGGGCCTGACGGGCGGCGGTCGCCGACGGGCTGTCTTCTGATGTGCCGGAGGTTCCGGCCATGTATCGATCATCAATCCTCGGATTCGATTCCATTTTGTCCTCCTTGTTATTCTGTCAAGAGTAAGAGCTCATTAGTCCGGCGGTAGTACTCACAATTGGTCAAGTTCTAGCGGGTAATGGCCAGGCTACATCCGAGATGCCCTCTGGTTTCGGGAACCCGCACGCTCGGCGAGGTTAGAGCGTTGCGCCAACAAATCGGCCACCGCTCTGGCAGCCAGAGCTCCTGCGGCCGTTTTGACAAGTCCGCGTGCGGCGCCCGGACCAACCAGGGCGGCAATCCTATGGCGAGCCTGCCCGGTGACATCCTCAACGACTTCAGCGACTGCATCCAGAATTCGTTCCGTTGGCGACGAGCGCCGCCGGAACAGACTGGATACAAGGAGGCCGGCCGCGGCAGCGCACGCGAGTGCACCGATCGGGTGGTTTCCGACTTGGCGGCGCCAATCAAGGCTGCCTTGAATCCGTTCACCCAACCGGTCCACTGTGTCGGCGATGCTGTCTCGGTGAGCCGCGATGTCCTGCCTTATGGCCTCTGCCGATCGCTCGAAGGGCTTCTCTTCGTCTTCAATCTCGAGCGCGCGCTTTTTCGCTGCTATCTCAGCTGTTTCAGCCATACCCTATCCTCCTCGAGTGTCTCCAGTGTTTGCTCGGGTTTGAGCCTGCTTCGCCTGATTTGGCGGATTCCCAGAAGTGTGATCGACCCACCGATCAGACCCAGAAAGAGGCCGATTACGAGAGCTGACAGTCCGTAACCGATGATGTTGCCCAGGCCTATTACGGCCGCTGCTCCCAGCATAAGCAGTGCAACAACGCCGATCAGGGCTCCTACGGCAATCCCGGCGATCCTAGGGGCGATCCCTCGCAAATTTTCTTTGATTTCTTGCCGAGCCAGATCGACCTCGTCGCGCACCAGTGCTGCTGAACTGGCTGCGAGTTCGCCAAGCAAGTCGGTCAGTTTCTCCGGCTCAGTTCGGGGATCTTGCTGAGCGGACCTTTGAGTTGCGGCTCTCATCACTACCGCCTCCTGACTATTATCCCGAGGACCAGACCCGCCGCTGCCGCGATCAGGAGACTGCGCCCGGGATTCTTTCTAACCTTGTTTTCAAGGTCAACCTTGACCTGGTTTGGATCTATGTTGCGAACATAATCGGCTGAGTTGTCCAGCCAATCCGCCGCCTTGTGCCCGTATTCAGAGAGTTGTGGCGGCGTCTGGCCGGATCGTGCTTTCTCGTCGATTGAAGCGGCGGCGTGCTTAAGCTGATCCGCTACCGCGTTCTTAAGTTTATCAGCCGTTGTGCTTCCTTTAGACATTCGCGCTGCCGAAGCGTGGGTTTCGCTAGTCATGACATTTCTCCCCCCGTGAGCCTCCCAGTATCGTAACAAGGAAGTCACATTTGATATTTGGAAGTGGATAAGACGTTAACTGGCTGCAAGCTATGTGCCACCACGACCGGCTAGAACTAGGGGCATCGTCGAGGGAGTTATCAGTTTTGTCAAGGCCGAAGCCCCGGGACGAGATCAGCCGGAAAACCGGGGCCGCGAGGCGTGATGACGAACGCTCGTTTGGCCGGCCGCTTCCTACCAGAGTAGGGGTAGGTATCGTGACGGTCAAGGCTGGCCCCTTCGCCGGGGCTGCACGGAATATCTTTATTTTACTTTCCGCTCGTATTCAATCGGAACGGGGATCGTATTATCGTGTCTTCACGAAGCACCGGCGCCGGACACTTAGCGGGCAAGGGACGACTCCAGAAACTGTGAGACCCGGGAAATGTAAAGATGCGGGTCCACGAAATAGGAATGGCCGTGTCGATTTGAATCCGGTCCGTCGACAACAAGGACCTCGCTCTTAGGAGATTGCGACGCGCGGTAAAGCTGCTCCGCTATTGCAGGAGGCATTCGTGGATCGTGCGCTCCCGCGATGAACATCACTGGCCTGTCCCCGAGGTTTTTGACCGCTTCCAGCGGGCTCAGCGCATCGGCGTCAAAGCCGGCTCGATGCGAGATGAAATAGTCGAACTCGTTGGCGAGCGGGAACGACGGCAGCCGAAGGAACCGCCCCACATGGTGTGAAACCGTGTCTTTGAATGTCAAAAAGGAGCTGTCCGAGATGACCGCTGAGACGGAGGGTTCTTCGGCAGCCGCCAGCAGATCTGCCGCGGCGCCCATCGAGACTCCAAGCAGGACTATTCTGCCGCTGCTTCGAACCTCGTTCTGAAGGTATCGGATTGCCCCTTCGACGTCCAACCGCTCGTTGTATCCGAGGCTCGTGATCGAGTGACCGCTCTGCCCGTGATTTCTCGCGTCGTACAACAAGGCTCCGTAACCGAGCCGCCACAAATCGACCGCGCGCTGCAGCAATTCCCGGCGCGATCTGAAAAGACCATGAGAATAGACGATGGTGATGCCGCGCCCGCGCGATTCCAGCAGCCATCCGCTGATCCTTACACCATCAGCAGTAGTGAACTCGACATCCTGATACGGGGCGCCCAGGTCCGCCGGGGTCTCAGTAAGTGCGCGGTCCATGGGCCTGGTCCCCGCTGCGGTAAGGACGTATCTCGACAACAAGTAAGGGAACACGCCATAAATCAGGACTACGAGGAGCGCAACGATGGCTATCAACGCTCGAAGGAGCCACCTGGTCCAACGGCGTTTCTTGTGTTTGACGGGCGCTGCGGTTGCGGTGGTCACTGGTTGGTGGCTTCCCTTCCCTTAGGTCTCTGATTGCAATCCTTCAGCCTGGATTTCCTGCCGAGGCTCCCGCATTAGATAGATACACAGGCCGGCTCCAAGTGTCAGCGCCGCCGATAGGGCGCCGACCGCGGTGTACCCGTACCGATCGTACAGCAGTCCACAAGCCGCCGTCGATATCGCGATTCCTACCTGAGATGTTGTTGTTCTGGCGGCGACCAGCGCACCCCGGGCCTCTCGCGGGACCATCTCGGTCGCAAGTGCCTGCAGAGGACCCTGGCGGAAAGCGAAGGCGAGACTTGCGACAAGAAACGTTCCCAGCAGCACCGGTCCCCATCCCGTGACTGGAATAAACAGCAGCATGGTAGACAGCACAACAGTGCTGATTATCGATAAGCCCCGCTTGCCGTATCGATCGGCGACGGGACCGGCGGCCAGCGACCCCAGCAGGGACACGAAACCGACTCCGATAAAGATATATCCTATTTTGCGGGTTTCGAGATGATACGCTTTTCCGAGCCATGAACCCAGGTAGAATATGAAACCAACGAACCCGGCCGAAACAAAAAACGCTGCCGCTATGGCGGCGCGTCGCTCAGTGGTGGCGAATACATCCGTCATGCTTGCAAGCCGCCGGCCTCCGCGATCGAACTCGTTGCTTGAACTCTTCTTTCGATCGTCAGCAGGCAGCAACAGAAGTATGAGTAGGAATACCACTATTGCTATTACACCAAATGCACCGAAACCAGAGCGCCATCCATACCGCTCGGCGAGGATCGAGCTTATTGGCACTCCCGCTACCAACGCTGCAAAATAACCCGAATTGACCACGCTCATTGCCACTCCGCGCCGCTCGTAAGGAAAGTAGTCGCCAACATACGCAATGGAACAGGTTGAAAATGTTCCAGCCGCGAGCCCGGTGAAAAACCGCACTCCCGCAAGCGTGCGGATATCGCGGATGATCAATACGGAAAGCAGTGACAACCCGAATAGCAGGGCCGCGTATAACAGGAAGCGCCTCCGGCCCAGGCGGTCCGAAGCAGGCCCCACAATCAGTGCTACAAACGCCGCCGCGAGCGCATAAGCAGGGCCTATCAGCTTTCCGGCTTGGCCTGAGCCCAAATTGAACTCGCGCGCTATCAAAGGCAAGAGCGGCGACACCATCTGGTTGTCGCTGATTCCTAGAAAGAAAACCAGGAACAGCACGGTCATTACAATCCCGGCGCGCTGTGCCGGGTTTGACTGCGCGATGTCTGAATTCGCAGGAGTACTCGTTGCTGGCTTCATCTAATCAATTTGTGGTCATCTCCGAGACCTTAGCCGCGCGGTATGCTTTGCAGGAAGCAATCCGGCAACTCTCTCGGAAAAAGCTAACGCTAGATCATTAATTGGATGCTGTCAACGCTGGCAACGTTTGGCGCCTGAGTCTCTAGCGTGAAGACGATTCACCGGGCTGGCGGTCGAAAGACCGCGTGGTGTTCTCAGTTACACTCGGAACATAAGCGGATGGAGGGGGGATCTGAGCTTGATTATAAGGACCAGGCAACGATTGTCTGCCCGGAGCTGGCTGCTTGGTGGTTTGGGTGGAAATGCCGGCAGCGCGCGACACCATCTTGATTAACATTCCGCATATGCAGACAATCGACAATGACCCGAATAGAGCGACAGGTATGATCACGTCTTCGCTACGAACGCCCATGCCCACCAGAGCAACAATGCTTCCAAAAAACGCCCCAAAACACAGAAATGCCAAAAGTGCGATCGCCCATACAGCCCCTGTTATCTTAACCGGTCTTATGTATTCGACATTGAGCGGCGCGGTCAGACCTGACCCGCACTTCTTACAAAACCTGAGACCTTCTGGTGATTCGGCCCCACACGTCGGACAATACATTTCAACCTCCAGGATCGCCCGTGGCGCTCGGCTCTGAATATGACCCCGTAAATCCAATTCAACCACCTGGCTGGATCAAAAGCAATGGTCGCCGAACCTGCCAGTAACGTTACCGTTATTGAACGGAAGCAGCGGCGTCGAAAGTTGCGGCGGTTAAATGGCCGTGATAGATTGGACTCGATGACCGCCAATCGATCCTTTGTATCCGGTTCCAGTGGAGATGTAGAAAAATGGCGACGATAGCTCACGAAAGCCCCATCCGGCCGCTGACCACCATCAATGACGAAGAAACGCTGTTCCGGCAGTCGGTTCGGGAATTCTCTGACCAGCAAATCAAGCCGCTTGCAGCCGAGATGGATGAGGCAGGCAAGTTCTCGGCTGATTTGATCAAACAACTCTTTGATCTCGGGCTAATGGGTATCGCGATACCCGAGCAGTATGGCGGACAGGGCGGCAGTTTCTTCATGTCGATCATTGCCGTCGAAGAATTGTCCCGAGCGGATGCATCCGCCGGTGTGATTGTCGATGTCCAGAATACTCTGGTTAGCAACGCAATTCAGACGTGGGCCACCGATGACCAGAAACAGCGGTACCTCCCAAGGCTGGCTTCCGATACGGTCGGCGCTTACGCGCTTTCGGAAGCAGGTTCGGGCAGCGACGCATTCGCGCTCGCTACCAGGGCCCATGAGAAGGGTGACTCCTATATTTTGAACGGCAGGAAGCTGTGGATCACCAATGGCGCCGAGGCCGGGCTGTTCATTGTCTTTGCGAACATTAACCCGGAGAAGGGGTATCGTGGGATCACTGCCTTCCTGGTCGAAAGGTCTTTTCCGGGATTCGCCGTTGGAAAGAAGGAGAGCAAGCTGGGGATCCGTGCAAGCTCGACCTGTGAGCTGATTCTGGAAGACTGCGTTGTTCCAAAGGCGAATGTGCTCGGAGAAGCGGGCAAGGGATACAAGATTGCGATTGAAACACTCAACGAGGGCCGCATCGGAATCGGTGCCCAGATGATCGGCTTGTCCCAGGGTGCCCTGGACTGCGGCGTTTCATACATTAAAGAACGCCGGCAGTTTTCGCAGCCCATATCTAAATTCCAGGGAGTTCAGTTTCAGGTAGCCCAGATTGCCACCGAGCTCGAAGCGGCTCGCCTAATGGTTTATAACGCGGCCAGGATGAAAGATGCTGGCGAGGATTTCGTAGCCCAGGCTGCGATGGCCAAGCTTTTCTCTTCTCAGGTGGCTGAGCGGGTCACATCTCAGGTGGTCGAATTCTACGGTGGGTACGGGTACACGCGGGATTATCCGGTTGAGAAGTACTATCGCGACGCCAAAATCGGCAAGATCTACGAAGGTACTTCCAACATGCAGCTCCAGACAATAGCCAAGCTCATTCTTGGTGATTAGATTATGCTCCGCGCCAAACTGATCGAAAAAGGAGTGGGGGCCGGCAAGGACTTCCGCTGGCGAAGCCACGAGATTACCCGCGTCGAAGGGCTGAGCGACGCCGTCTTCGCTTTTGCTGTCACATTGCTGGTCATTTCGCTCGAGGTTCCGAAGACATTCAGCGAGCTTATGGGCGCGATGCACGGCATAGTAGCGTTTGCCATTAGCTTTGCCATTCTGTTTCAACTGTGGCATTTGCAATATGTCTTTTTTAGAAGGTATGGGCTGCAGGACAGGGTTACCATCGTATTGAACGGTGTTCTACTGTTCGTCGCCTTGTGTTACGTCTATCCGCTCAAGTTCCTCTTCCTGTTATTGGTCAAGCTCTTTACAGGCGGGTCCATCGACGTCCGTTTGCCCGGCGGGACTGTCGAGCCGATGATTTCGGGTGACCAGCTACCTACTTTGATGGTGATTTACGGAATTGGGTTTACTGCCGTATTCTCAGTGTTTGGATTGCTTTACTACCATGCCTATAGAAAGCGCGCTGACCTGGAGTTGAGCGAGCCTGAGACGTTTGACACTCTGTCCAGCGTCAGGGAGAACGCGCTTTTTGTGGCGGTTGGGGTACTTTCAATTGCGATTGCCCTGATTGGCGGTCCCTCGCACGCCGCACTTTCGGGTTGGGTATACCTTCTGCTGAGCCCCGTTCTCGCTATTCACGGTATAGTCAGCGGCAAAAGAAGGAAACGCCTGTACGGATAGCTTCATTCGACCTGGTATCGGCAGGCCAGTGCCCTGTCGCCGGGACACTCTCAGGCAGCCCTACCGGTACAACCTTACGAAGCGGGCATGGTATAATGTAATTTGATAAGTATTCATATATCCAGGCATATATCCGGGAAACAGGATTTGCTCGCCCCCAGTTTGCCGGCAACGAGATCGAGGTATCCAGGCGAGGTATCCAAACAATGATACAAAGTCTGCTGAGTAGAGAGGTTGAGAAACGCCCCAAACTGGTCCGGTTGACGGGCAGGATTCTGTTTTTGGCCGAGGCCCCCGAGTTCGTCAGGTCTCAGCTCGAGGGGCACGATCTGGACCCGCAAGCGATCCCCCCTCTTAGAGATAACATCTCAACCGACGAAATGACTCCGGCATACATTTGCTACCATTTTGATGAAACGCTCGGCGACTTCATTTATCTTGGGCTCAAGTGCGGCGACGAATTTCCTGTAAAGCGCGGAGACGTCAAGCGAGGCGGATTCGTCGCTTCCGTAGCGGGCAAGCGCAGAGGCAAGGGTTCCAGCCGCGAGCAATCGCCTTACGCCGAGATCGCCGCTGGCATCAAACTGGTGATAGCCGAAAACATCGAGCGTATCTATAAACAGAACTGCCAGAACCTCGGTTTGCTTAGCTCGACCGATTTCGGCCTGATTCCGAGAATCGCGGCAGGCGAAGAGATCTCGCTCGAAGAATTCACGCGCGGAGAAGACGACATAACCCGGCAGATAATAGAGTACGGCGGCCTGTTCCCGTTCAATGTCGCCCGGCTCCAGGGGAAAGCGACGGTTCCCCATGTCACGACAGCGCCAAGACCAATGACCCTGGCAGAAAAGATCTTTGCGAGGCACTTCGTGACCGATCTTTCAAAAGATCGCATCGGAGTCGCGGCGGTGAAGCCGGGCGATTCCGGATTTGTGCGGGCAGACGTACGATTCAGCCACGAATATGTTACGCCGATGGCCGCGATTTTCTACGATAAGCTGGTGGGCGACGAGCCGGTCAACGACCCTTCCTCGATTTACTTCTTCCGCGATCACCTGACGTTCCTGGATGATGTCATGCCGCCGGAGCGCAAGGCAATGGGGCTTCTGGACCTGGCTAGGCAGCTCAAGCTCAAACAGGAAGAGTTTGCCGGCAAGCAGGGCATCAAGCTGCACGGCGAGCTAAAGGATCGCAAGGGATCTGAGGCCATCTGCCACAGTCTTATCCTCCAGAATTACGCGCTGCCCGGTCAGATTATAGTCGGGTCTGATTCTCACACTCCGCATGCCGGCGCCGTCGGATGCATAGCTTTCGGGATTGGGACCACCGACGTGTTTAATTCCTGGATCACCAGGGACGTGCGGGTGCGGGTGCCCGAGCAGGTCCGGATCAGAGTCAACGGCCCCAAGCCCGATAACATCACCGCAAAAGACTTCATGCTAGCCATTCTTCGGACCGATCTGGTGCGCAGCGGCGATGCCATAGGCCGCATTGTGGAGTACACAGGAGAAGCAGTCCGCGGACTCAGCATCGACGAGAGGGCGACCATGACGAACATGGCGGCTGAGGTGGGCGCTTTCACCGGAATCGTGGCCGCCGACGAAAAGACCGTCGATTTCCTCGTCGAGCGAGGGATGGCGCGATCCGAAGCTGAAATGCTTTGCAGTGGCATGGTTAGTGATCCCGATGCCGAGTACGCTGTTACGATCGACATTGACGCCGGCAGCTTGCGGCCGATGATTGCCACACCGGGAGACCCGGGAAACGGCATATTCGTCGACGAATTGGCAGATCCGGTCAAAGTTGATATTGCCTACGGCGGATCGTGTACGGCAGGCAAGAAAGAAGACATGGATATGTACGCGGCTGTCTTCGAGGATGCGCTGGCGCACGGCCGGCGTATACACCCGGATGTCAAATGTTTCATCCAGTTCGGATCCCAGGAGGTTAGGCGCCACTCCGAAGAGCATGGCTATATTGAGGTGTTCCGAGACGTCGGTGCCACTGTGATTGAGCCAAGCTGTGGGGCCTGCATAAATGCCGGACCCGGGGTCAGCACGTCCAAAGATCAGGTTGTAATCAGCGCCCAAAACAGAAACTTCCCGGGTCGCAGCGGACCGGGCCAGATGTATCTTGCGTCGCCCTTTACAGTCGCAGCGTCGGCAATCGCCGGACATATCGCGGAATTCAGGCCCGACAGGAGGACATAGCTTAATGGCTGTCCAACCCCAGGTTGATAGTATCGAAAAATATTACGGCCTCGACAAGGAAACCATGCTGCGGATGTTCCGCACGATGTACACATCGCGGCGCCTTGACGACAAAGAGATCAATCTGAAGCGCTTGAATAAGATATTCTTTCAGATTTCGGGCGCTGGCCACGAGGCGGTGCTGGTTGCCGCGGGCCTGGCGCTCAGGCCCGGCTACGACTGGTTCTATCCCTACTATCGTGACCGCGCATTGTGTTTGATGCTCGGTTTGAGACCCGTGGATATGCTGATGCAGGCTACCGGAGCTGCCGCCGACCCTTCGTCAGGAGGCCGCCAAATGCCTAGCCATTGGAGCAGTCCGAGGCTCAATATAGCGCCGCAATCTTCCCCGACCGGCACTCAGTTTTTGCAGGCGGTCGGATGCGCCGAAGCAGCTTACAGGGCCGAGCTGATCGGTAACCCGGAGAGCCTGGTCACCGGCTATTACTCGGACGGCATTGTCTATGTCTCGGCGGGCGAGTGTACTACCAGCGAGGGTGAGTTTTTTGAGTCGTTGAACACTGCGTGCAATCTCAAGCTGCCGGTTCTGTATTTGATTGAAGACAACGGGTACGCCATATCGGTGCCGGTCGAAGTCCAGACCGCGGGTGGCAGCATTTCGAAATTGGTCGCCGGCTTTCCCGGACTGTATATACAAGAGGTTGACGGCTGCGACCCTCTCGCAAGCTATCAGGTGATGAGGCAGGCCGTATCTTATTGCCGCGAGCGCCGCGGCCCCGCCCTCGTTCACGCGCACGTCATCAGGCCATACTCCCATTCCCTCTCAGACGATGAGGTGCTGTATCGGCCCAAGACCGAACGAGAAGATGACGCTCTTCACGACCCAATTAACACTTTTGCGGCCTTCCTTGTGAAAGAAGGAGTCGCCACGCCTGGCGATATCGACCGCTTAAAGAAGGAAGCCGACGATGAAGTAAACTTGGCCGCCGATGAAGCCGTAGCTGCACCGAAACCTGACCGGTCGGCGGCGACGCTGTATGTATACTCACCGGAAGTCGATCCCACATCCGCGGCGTTCGACAGCGAGGACTCCCAGCCCGCGGGCAGCGGTCAGAAGACCATGGTCGACCTCATCAATGCTTGCTTGAAAGACGAGATGGCTCGCGACGAACACATCGTCGTGTTCGGCGAAGACGTCGCGGACTGTAGCCGCGAGGAGTACCTTGAATCCGTGAAAGGCAAGGGCGGTGTTTTCAAGTGCACCTACAACCTGCAGCGGCTTTACGGAGCCGCTCGGGTCTTCAATACACCGCTGGCCGAAGACAACATCATTGGACGATCAGTTGGGCTGGCGACGCGGGGACTCAAGCCCGTCCCTGAAATCCAGTTCTTTGACTACATCTGGCCTGCAATGCAGCAACTACGCAACGAAGTGCCCCTGGTCAGATGGCGCTCAAACAACAATTACAAATGCCCGATGGTGATAAGGGTTGCGGCCGGCGGCTACTTGTCTGGCGGCGCAATCTACCACAGCCAGTCCGGAGAAAGCATCTTCACGCATTTGCCCGGGCTTCGTGTTGTAATGCCGGCAACCGCGCTCGATGCCAACGGCCTGCTGCGAACGGCCTTGCGGTCCGACGACCCGGTCATGTTTTTGGAGCACAAGCATCTTTACCGGCAGACTCATAACAAAGCCGCCTACCCCGGTCCCGACTACATGATTCCATTCGGAAAGGCCCGAGTCGTCCGCGAGGGCGCCGATTTATCGATCATAACCTTTGGCGCCACTGTACAGCGATCCCTGGTGGCTGCAAGGGCTGTACAGGAGGAAAGCGGGCTTAGTGTCGAAGTCCTGGACCTTCGCAGCCTGAGCCCGTACGACTGGGATGCGATTGCGGGCTCGGTGTCAAAGACGAGCCGCGCGCTGGTGGTCTACGAAGACACCAGGGCATGGGGGTATGGGGCCGAAATCGCGGCACGAATCAGCGACGAGCTTTTCGACCAACTTGACGCTCCTGTCCGCCGCGTGGCCGCGCTCAATACATACGTTGCTTATTCACCCCCGCTCGAGGATGCCATTCTTCCCCAGGTTGCGGACATCACAGCGGCTATAGTCGACCTGTCTCGCTACTGAGCGGTTCGTCATGCTCGAGCTGGCGCTGCGGTCCTGAAGCCCCGCCGCGCACTTAAGCTCGCCGCTCCAGCCCTGAGAGTTGATTTCCTGATTGTCCTCGCAGCTATTCTCGTGCTGTCAACAGAAGCGCCTTTATCTGATCGATGACCTTCATATTCTCGTCTGTCAGGTGCAGCAGCCCGGCGGTCCCTCCGACTAACGCATAGTGAGAAGCGGGCATGAAGCGCTCTTCCGAGGGTGACGGAGCATCGTGATGAATCGTCGCGCCAACAAAACTTCCGGACGTTGCCCCCAGCCTTGAGAGGAAAACGAGATACTGCTGGCCTTCCTCGAATGAGGGTGACATATCCGTCAAAGACGCCCCTGGGATGAAAATGCTGATCACTCCATGCGCCTTTACTTTGCCGTCGCGTTTCAGCACTTCTGCAATGCGTATTCGCACGACACGGCCCACCATGTAGTCAGAGCGATCCGGCAGCTCCACGAGGACCTTGCCGTCTGGAAGCTGCCGCGAGCGAGTAACCATCTTGTCGGCGTGCACCACCGCCAATTGTTTTTCGGCTGTGCCGACTATGATTGCGGTGCTGTCACCTGCGAGCGCGGCCCAGTCGCGAGAGTTTCCCGTTAGCTGGCTGCTGTTCGCAAAACACCCGAGGCAAAGCAATAACGTTGCAGAAAGCATCGTGTTCCCCCATCTTGTTTTTATGTTCGTCCAGTCTTGTGTTCGTCCACTCTTATGTCATTCGACTCTTATGTTCGTCCCAACTAGGATCCGCAGTACTGGTAGCAATAGCGCGGAGCGATCGGGTCTGAGACCTGGTGCGCCTCCTTTTCAGCTGCTTTCAGTCTGTGTTGAAACTCACGGTCCTGCTTCTGGACCCACTCGATTGACGCGGCACCGAGCTTTTTGGCCAGGCCTTCCTCGGTGGAGTCCGTCAATGGATACAAAACTTCCATTAGACTCGAAATAGAGTAAAGGTCAGAGAGCATCCCGGTCCGCCACTGCTCGACATGTTTGTTCTCGTGCACGACCACTTTTTCGTAAAACTGGCTCGAAGTCGGAACGAAAATCAGGGGCTTGGGCAGGTTGCGCGCCAGAGTGCCCGCGTCAATGACTACCCACAGATTCTTTGATGTGTCATGACCGACAGTAGGACCGCCCGAAATATTAGGAGTACCGGTGGCGCCGGCCGGATTCCAGTAGGAATTCACGGTCAATGTCGTCTGCGCTTTTTGCTGATGCTGGTCTGCAAAAGTAACAGTACAGACAATTGTGTAGACGCTGTTCCAGTAAGGGTCCGTGCTGTCCGGGGACGGGGCGCACTCTAAATCAGGTAGAGCATACCAGCGGCCCTGGGCTACTGTGGAAGGCTCCGTAGGACTGCTAAAAGTCACGTTGGGACTGTTAACTGCTGCAGACGGCGCCTTGAATGACCACTGATACCCCGTTGCCGTGCCTCCGGTTACGGTCACGTCGAAAGTCGCCGAGTCTCCGTCCTTGATGGTCTGCGCCGAACTGATGAACGCTTTGGCCCCCGTGCCGGTTTCTGTTCCAGGCCAATCCCCACGCGAGCCCGCAGCCAGACCAGGCCATGGAACCCCGGCAGGCGGCAGCGTCCAGACCGAGCTCTCAGCCAAAATGCTGCTGCCAAGCAATACAACCATAATGACGACCGAGTTGACGAGAACCTTGCGCTTGCCGAGTCTATCGCGTCGCATCTCCGCGTGGTACCTCCCGGGCGCGCGTGTCTCGGGTAGAATATTGGCCCTGACACGGCACCAGTATCACAGCGTCCACGCGGAGGAGTTTATCGACCTAGCTCAGTCTATATCTCGAATATTCCTTCGGGTCCACAGCCGGAAGAGGAATATGGCAAGCACGCGGTTGCCATATTCACCAAGAAGATTATAAGGGCGATCGTTGAAATCGGCAACAGGAGCTTCTGACAGGGTAGGCATGCCGGGCTAGCGGCACTCCATCATGCTCGTGGCCAATACATGATGATGGTCACTCCGACCAGGACAACAAAACAGCCGATCAAATCGAAGGCGTCCGGTGCGATCTTGTCGATTTTCCAACCCCACAAGAGGCTCATCACGATAAACACTCCGCCGTAGGCAGCATAGACGCGTCCAAAATGCGAAGGCTGAAATGTCGGTACTATGCCATAGGCGACAAGGACTATAGCGCCGGCTGCCGCGTACCAGATGCTCTTGTTTTCCCTGAGCCAAAGCCACACCAGATAGCCGCCGCCGATCTCGCATAGTCCCGCAAGAATGAAGAACATGATTGATTTCATCCTGATTTTTCCACAGGGAGGATATGCTAATAATCACCGCGACGCCAGCCTCCTTGCCCGGTTGACCTTCCTCCGTTCATGTCAATTGTGAACGCTATTGACATCCGGCGCTTTCCGCGTAATACTCAGACATCTTAGTAAGCAGTCTTAGGTATGAGGGTTTTGGCATGAGGATTCTTCGTATGAGAGTTTTGGCATGAGAAAGACCGAGTCATTGCAAGGGTCGCTTGATCTGCTGGTTCTGAAGATACTGGCAAGGCGAGGCCCGCTTCATGGATACGGCATAGCCTTTCACATCGAGGAGATCTCGCAGGATGTGCTTCGGGTCGAGGAAGGCTCGCTGTATCCGGCCCTGCATCGTATGGAAGAAACCGGATTGGTAAAGGCCAAATGGTCGATCACCGACCAAAAGCGACGCGCTCGCATTTACGAAATCACGCCGCGCGGCCAGAAACAACTCGAAATAGAAGAGTCCAGGTGGAGCGCTGTCAACGCCGCGGTCCTTAGAGTCCTTAAACTCGCCTGAGGAGGCCCGGTCATGTCCAGACTGTCGAGACTGTGGAATTCGTTTCGGCGCGAGCGCCTCGATCGGGATCTCGAAGATGAGTTCGCATTCCACATCGAGGAGCGAACTCGGGAGCTGATAAAGAAGGGAATGCCGCCGGCTGAGGCGGCTCGCCAGGCCCGCAGCCGCTTCGGACCGGAGCTTCGTCATCGTGACAGCAGTCACGATATCAAGGTCCTGACCTGGGCAGAGTCGCTGCTAATTGACGTACGCTTCGCCCTCAGGCTTCTTGCCAAGAGCCCGGTCATTGCAGCAGTCGTTGTTCTTTCAATGGGCTTGTCGACCGGAGCCGCCACCGCGGCCTTCTCGCTTCTTAACGCAGCGATCCTGCGGCCGCTGCCGGTTAACGATCCGTCGAGCCTGGTCTATCTAAGCTTCCAAGTCGACAACTACCACGAGTCCGGTCAGGAAGGACTGGAAGACGAGTTCTCCTATCCAGCGTTCCGAAGCATGCGGGATGCCGGTCGCGGCAGCGTGGACTTGTTCGCTGTTAGCTGGCAGACAGCCCGCCCAATCGTGTTTCGCGGCGTCGAAGATCAGGACGAGAAGGCCGCTGCACAATGGGTTTCAGGTGACGCCTTCAGCCTGCTCGGAATACGTCCCGCCGCCGGCAGGGTCCTCACGCCCTACGACGATGTGGCCCCCGGCCAGCATCCGGTGGCGGTCATTAGCTACGCTTACTGGTCCCGCCGCTTCGGAAGGGATCCGGGAGTCCTGGGACGCTGGTTCCAGATGCGCTCCGAGTGGTACCAGATCATTGGGGTCGCCGAGCGGGGATTCACCGGGACAGAACCAGGTATCGCGACGGATGTCTGGATGCCGACAATGATGTTCGACAAGCGGGCCTTGGACAATGGCGGTTGGAGCTGGTTTCGGATATGGGGGCGATTGCGAGGGGGAACTACGACCGAGCAGTGCCGGGAACTGCTGCAGCCGAGCTTCACAAACTTTCGCCGGGAGCGCGCTAGCAGGCCAGGCTCTCGGTATACGCCGGAAGAATTCGACCGGTATATCGGCTCCAGATTGTCGGTTCGCTCCGCGGCTAATGGACCTTCCGAGCTACGCGAGCATTTCGAACCGGCTCTTCTGGTTCTCACCATTGTCATCGGTCTGGTGCTGCTGATTGCCTGCGCCAACATCGCCAATCTGCTGCTGGCTCGCGCCGAAGCCAGGCAGCGGGAAATCGCGCTGCGCATCTCGATCGGCGCGGCGCGCCGGCGCGTAATTCAGCAATTGCTAGTGGAGAGCAGCGTGCTCGGCCTGGCTTCCTGCGCGCTCGGGGTCGTCTTCTCACGGTGGGCCGGACCGTTCATTGTAGGGATGCTGGGTCCTTCACATTCACCGGTCAGTCTGGACACGGGATTCGATGTGAGGATGTTCGCGTTTGTGGCCGCGCTCTGTGTCATGGTCGTCCTATTATTCGGACTGGCGCCGGCGCTCCGATCATCGTCAGTCCAGCCCGGCGAAGTCCTGAAGTCAGGCTCCGCCAGGAATTCCGCGCGAACTGGACTTGCGCGATGGCTGGTCGGCGTCCAGGTCGCGCTCTGCTTCCTGGTCTTGTTCTTTGCCGGTCTGTTTCTGCGAACGTTTTACAGGCTATCGCACG
>Ga0126381_100002154_pt1 | contig 21276 bp, 17 predicted proteins | sample PanSoiMetPlot_28_FD_96465 | JGI IMG/M metagenome (GOLD analysis project Ga0126381, IMG submission 96465) | Tropical forest soil microbial communities from Panama - MetaG Plot_28 | ecosystem: Environmental > Terrestrial > Soil > Tropical forest > Bulk soil | place: Panama | collected 2016-02-17
CCCACATCTCTCCGAGATGTGGGCCACCCGGCATCGGGTACGCCTTACCTATAGCGCCAAATACTCGAGCGGTCGTCCACAAGCAGCGCGATCAGGCTGAGAATGACGACTGCGAAGAACGCCAGAACCATGTTCGTACTTAACGTCTGCATCACTGTGGCTGTGAGGCCTTCACAGTAGCCCAGTTCAGAGCAAGTGCGCCAGTTGAGGGCGGAGTAGGCCCCGAGATATGTAAGAGCCATCAGCGAAAGCAGAATCGCCGACCGACGCGGCGGGCGAATGAGCAGGAATACCGGGAAGCAGAGTGTTGGCAGCGCGCAATAGACGAGACTCAACAATGTGTCCTGGTTGAAGTCGATCGAAATCGCGGACCAGACGCCGTGAAGAGTCACACCGGCGCTGAGGATGCCGGCGAGGGCCAAAATGACCACCCAGATGATTCCGCGAATCGTCATGCTTTCCATCCTCGGAATGGTGTCAGCGGGAGATATCTTTATACAGAATGGCTGCCGCAACGGCGGCTTGTCCATAGCTAAGTCCACCGTCGCCGGGGCTGACGTTCCGATGCTGGTACACCTGGAAGCCTTCTTTTTCGAGACCCGAGCGCAGATAACGAGCCAGCCGGCGATTGTGCATGCAGCCACCCGAGAGGGCTAATTGGGAAATTCCCGTGGATTCGCGCGCATTCGCCGCTGCCCGGATGAACCCTTCCGCAATTCCGGAATGGAATCGCTCTGCGATTCGTTGCTTAGGCACACCGCGCCGAATATCCTCGACAATTGAGCGCCAAAGGTCGTCAAGCCTGAGTACGTTTGCTTCGCCGAGCCTGCCGCATGCATACAGTTGCGGCGCATACTCCCGGCGCCGTATGCGATCCGATTCATCGACAGCGATCCCTTCAAGTCCGATCGCCGCTTGCGCCTCGTAGTCAACCCAACGGCGATTGAGGACGACGGCTGCCACCGCGTCAAACAGCCGGCCAAGGCTTGATGTATATGGCGTATTGATTCCGCGATCGATCATGCGCGAGACGACGCGGGCCTCCTGGTCCGACGCCCCAACCAATTCCGTTGCCTCACCCTCAGAGAAACCTGCCGCAACAAGGTACGCAAACGCCATACGCCAGGGCTCATGGATGGCGGCTTCACCGCCGGGCATCGGTGTGTAGTCCAAATGCGCGAATCGCTCGAAGCAATCCAGGTGGCAAATCAGCACTTCCCCGCCCCAGATGCGCCCGTCTGTGCCGTATCCCGTGCCGTCGAGCGAGAGGCCGATGACCGGGCCCTGCAGCCCATGCTCCGCCATATTGGCCGCAATATGCGCGTGATGATGCTGCACGGCGATGAACCGCAGGCCGCGGGTCCCGGCCCATTGCTTCGCCCAATTCGTGGAGAGATAGCCGGGATGCAGGTCGTGCGCGACAGCTGTCGGCTCGATCTCGAAGGTGTGCATGAGATGGCACAGCGATTCCTCGAAGAACTGCTGCCCAGTCAGGTTCTCGAGATCGCCGAGGTGCTGGCTCTGGTAGACGAACTTTCCGCGGGCCAGGGAGAAGACGTTTTTTAAGTGACCACCGACAGCCAGCAACGGCGGGGCATCCAGCGGAAGCGGAATGCCAAGCGGCACGAATCCGCGGGCGCGTCGAATGAGCTGAGGCGCGCCGTCAACCACTGCAGCAACCGAGTCGTCGCATCGCTGCAGAATCTTGCGGTTGTGCATCAGAAACGCGTCGGCGATGTTGCCCAGGCGTGCGCGGGCTTCATCGTTATCAATGGCGATGGGCTCTTCGCTCAGATTGGCCGAGGTCATCACAAGTGCCTTTACGCGCGGATCGGCAAAGAGCAGATGTTGCAATGGCGCGTAGGGCAGGAAGACGCCAAGCCATGGAATGCCAGGCGCGACGGATGGTGCGACGCCATTTCCCTGTCGGGCGCGAGCTAGCACGATAGGACACGCTGGCGTCTTGAGCAGCGTCTCTTCTTCGGCGCTGAGATCACAGAGGCTGCGTGCTGCCGCGAGATCGCGAACCATGATAGCGAGAGGCTTTCCGTAACGATGCTTGCGCTCGCGAAGGCGAGTGACTGCCTCCTCGCTCATCGCGTCGACCGCGAGGTGGAAACCGCCGATGCCTTTGATCGCCAGGATGTCGCCGCGCAGAAGCCGCTCAATAGTCTCGGCGATTGGATCGGATGGCTCGATTCGAACGCCGTCGGGCGATTTCCACCCCACGAACGAAGACCTGTTCGTGGGGACCCCGGATTCCAGCCATACCTGCGGTCCGCAGCGCCAGCAGGCGTTTGGCTGCGCGTGGAACCTCCGGTTCAGCGGATCGTCGTATTCGGCCTGGCACTCCGGACACATCGGAAACATGGCCATCGAGGTTTGCGGCCGGTCATAGGGAATGCGACGGGTGATGGTGAAGCGCGGTCCGCAGTTCGTGCAGTTCAGAAAGGGATACCGGTAGTGGCGGTCTGTGGGATCGAACAACTCGCGGAGGCAATCAGGGCAGATAGCGGCGTCGGCAGGAATTCCGGTGCCGACTTGGCCAAGGATTTCGCTTGCGACGATGCGGAAAGTGGTCTCCCCTGTCGGCGTCAGATCGGCGGTGGCAACGGAGTCTATCCTGGCGAGTGGAGGAGTCTCGGCGGCAAGGCGAGCAAGAAAAGCTTTAATCCGGCGCTCCGGGCCCTCGAGTTCGATAATCACGCCATCCGTATCATTTCCGATCAGACCGGCGAGTCCTTCTTCTGCTACGAGGCGATAAACGAAGGGACGGAACCCAACGCCCTGAACGACGCCCTGCACGCGGATGCTCTTCCGTTCAATTGCGTGCTCGAGGTTGTGCTCCGGGGTTTTCGACACGCCCTGAAATCTTACACCTCGAAAACAAGCTTAGCCCATGCATAAACGTCAGTTCCCAGACAACTTGCGATTCACGTGTTCCTCGGGAGGAAGGAACGGGCAACCGTGCGATTGGCAGACGGTTCTAAGGAAACAGCGGAGAAGGGGTAGGCAAGCAGGTACAGGCGCCGTTCTTTGCGAGGAAACTAGAGTAGATCCTGCTCCCGGCTACATATATCTCGCCGCGATAGCTAAAGGAAGGTGATCTATATGAAACGTATTATGTTTGTGCTCGCCATAGCGAGCCTTGCAACATCAAGCTGGGCTGACGAATCCAAACAAAGCGCTACGGAGCGGCTGGATAAGTCCGCAACCGTTCTGAACGAAGTAATGGCTGCTCCTGACAAAGGCATTCCGGATGAGGTGATGGAACACGCCAAGTGTGTAGCAGTTGTGCCGCACATGATAAAGGGCGGATTTGTCTTCGGCGCCGAAGGCGGCAAAGGAGCGGCTACATGCCGCACGGAACATGGCTGGAGCGCGCCGGCGTTCTTTGCGGTTACCGGCGGCAGCTGGGGCCTTCAGATCGGCGTGGAGGGCGTGGATCTGATCATGGTCTTCCAGGATCAAAAAGGAATGGACCGCCTGCTCTCAAGCAAGTTCAAGATAGGAGCAGATGCCTCAGCCGCCGCCGGGCCGGTTGGCCGTCATGCTTCGGCAGACACGGACTGGAAGATGAATGCGGAGATCCTCACCTATTCCCGCGCCAAGGGAGTGTTTGCAGGGCTCACACTCTCAGGCGCAGATGTGCGTCCGGATCATGATGCGATGCAGGCTGTATACGGACCGGATGTAACCTTCCATTCCGTGCTTTCCGGAGGGGTGCCGCCCCCAGCCGGATCGCACACTTTCCTGGCCGCGGTCCGGAATGCAAAGACCGAAGCAAAGGCCTCACGTTAAGGGTTGTGTTGCGAGGGCCAACGAGCACCCGGAGAAATCCGGGTGCTCTTTTTAGTTTCTGCTGGATTTTGAACACCGTATTTCCGGTCTTCAGAATCTTTGGCCGAACCCGTGAATGAATCACGCAGCATCTCGTGAAAGAATGAGCCCATGATCGAGAGGCTACGATCGAGTTTCGCTGTCTGGCTATCGATCGCACTTCTTCCTTTTTTGGCGTTCTCCCTGGAAAGAGCTGAAAAGCCGCCGGATATCGCGACAGTCATTCAAGGCGTGGATGCTTCGGTGAAGAACCGGCTCAATCGGCTCGCGGGATATACAGTCACCGAACACTACGCAGTCTTCCGCGGGCAGGACGAGGCGCATCCAGTGGCGGAGATGCTCGTGAAGACAACATATCGCAAAGAAAGCGGAAAGGTTTTTGACATTTTGTCCCAAAGCGGATCGGCCCTCTGGCGTCGTGAGGTACTGGGCACTCTGCTGGACAATGAGAAGCGCATGAGCCAGCCCGGCAATGTGGAGACGGCCCTGATTACCAGCGCCAATTACGATATGCAGCTGGACAAGAACAGCATGCAGACTCTTGATGGCCTCCAGTGTGTCGTCCTGGACATTACGCCGCGACGCAGCAGTCAGTATCTCTTCAAGGGGATGCTTTGGGTGGATGCCGGCAACTATGCGATCGTTCAACTGAAGGGTACCGCTGCAAAGAGTGCGGTGTTTTTTGCGAGTGCGGCCGAGGTGTCGCGGCAATATGCAGAGAAGGATGGCCTGCCCATGGCAACCCATGCCAACGCGGTCTCTGGCGGTACCTTACTTGGGCGCACCGTCGTGAAAATCGACTATTCCAGCTACGCAATGGACGTAGTCCCTGCTTCGTAAAAAGTGGACAGCCCCCGTCAACAAGCCGGCTACTACTGGAATCCTGTTTACTTTAATAGAAAAGGCGCTGTGACGAATGACCGCCCCAGGCGAACCTAACCTGCTCTATACTGGGCACCTGTGACACCGATCTTTGGCGACTGGAAACTCGACGCCGCGCTGGGTTCCTGCCTTGTGCTGGGACTGCGCCACGGCTTCGACTACGATCACCTGGCTGCCATATCGGATATCACCGCGGTGCAGCGCACATGGAAGAGCGGCCTGCGCCTGGGAATGACGTATGCGCTTGGACACGCGTGTACCGTGGTCGCGCTAGGTATGGCGGTGCTGCAGTTGCACATGGGGCTGCCCGAGGGGTTGGACCACTGGACCGAACGCATCATTGGATTGACGCTGATCATCCTCGGAATCGGAGTGGTTGCTGGCATCCTGCGCAAGGACGCACACGGACATCGTCACAGCCGGATTGAAAGCCGCCTCGCGATCGCTATCAATAGTGTCCTATGGTTGGCATGGCGCGTGCGGCAAATCTGGAATTCTGCTGCACCCCGGCCCGAACGGTTCCAATGGATGTATAACGGGAAATCCGTATTCGTGATCGGCATCCTTCACGGCGTGGGCGCTGAGACACCGAGCCAGCTTGCTCTGTTCTTCCTGACAGCGAACCTCGGCGGCACGTCGCGTGGTATGCTTGGGCTGGCAGCGTTCGCCGTTGGGCTCGTCGCGATGAACGCGCTGATGACGGCCTCGCTTGGTGGAGCATTTAATGCCGGCGGACGCAATCCGCGCCTATACCATCTGATCGCATGGACGGGCGCGGTCTATAGCTGCGGTATCGGGCTTATCTTTCTTCTCGGAATCTCGGATCGTCTTCCGTCGCTCAGCTGAGAGACGTTGCAAGATTTAAGAGGCATTCAGAGGTCTTTCCCCATTGCGATACAGCGAGATACTGGCGTGACAGTGGTCACGGCCAGTCGTATCGTCGCGGGGGTAAAAAGGTGCCAGACAGAGAGCGGAGCGTGCGGTAATCGCTTCGCAGTAAGAGTCTGGAGGGAATGTGCCTGCATTTACACCGCCGCCGCTCCCGAGCGACGACAAACGCTGGAGAATCGTGGCCGGCACCATGCGCAAGAATGGCTTTGCCCGCCATGCGCTGATTGAGACACTTCACACCGTTCAGTCATCTTTTGGATATCTCGATGATGACGCAATCCGCTTCGTCGCGCAGTCACTGCGTGTGCCGCTGAGCCAGGCCTATGGAGTCGTAACTTTCTATCACTACTTCAGCCTGAAGCCGCCGGGAAAGCACACCATGACGATTTGTACGGGAACAGCCTGCTATATCAAGGGCACGGACAAGCTGCTGGCATCGGCCGAGAAGCAACTCGCCATCGCTCAAGGACAAACCACGAAGGACGGCAAGATCAGCCTCATGACCGCGCGGTGCGTGGGAGCCTGCGGCCGGGCTCCAGTGGTCCTGACCGATGGTGAATTGCAGGGCCAGATGAATGGAGAGCAGATGCTGGCGCAGCTGGAAAGGTGGGCGGTCGAATGAACATCGAAGAACTGGAACAGATCAAGGAATCCGTTCGACTGGAGAATGCAAAGTTCGACCACGAGATCAACGTGTGCATGGGCACCGGTTGCCTGAGCCAGCACTCTGACCGGATAAAAGATGCGTTGAGCAAAGCAGTCGAGGCATCGGACAAAAAGGCTCTTGTGCGTCGAACCGGCTGCATGGGTTTGTGTGCAGCTGGGCCCTTAGTGCTTGTTGATCCTGAAGAAACCCTCTATGCCCATATGAAGACCGAGCACGCTCAAAAGGTCGTAAACAGCCTCGGAGGCAAACCAGTCGAAGAGTTGCAATGCAATTTGCGCGAGCACTTCGATCAGCAGGTGCATGTGGTGCTCGAAAACTCCGGCCACATCGATCCGGAAAAAATCGACGACTACATCGCTCGCGACGGCTATGAGGCGCTGGTCACCGTAGTCGCGGAGATGACTCCGCAGGATGTGATCAAGCAGATCACTGAGAGCGGGCTCCGCGGCCGGGGCGGCGGCGGTTATCCAACGGGCCTGAAGTGGGGCACAGTTGCGAAGGCTGTCGGCGATACGAAGTACGTGATCTGCAATGGCGACGAGGGCGATCCGGGCGCGTTCATGGATCGCAGCGTGCTTGAAAGCGATCCGCAGCGCGTGCTCGAAGGGATGGCGATCGCGGCCTATGCAGTGGGAGCGAGCAAGGGCTACATCTATGTACGCGCCGAGTATCCCCTGGCGGTCAGCCGATTGACGGCCTGCCTGCGTGACGCGCGCCGCCGTGGACTGCTTGGCAACAACATCTGCAACACGCCATTCAACTTCGATGTCGAGATTCGACTGGGGGCCGGTGCATTCGTCTGCGGCGAAGAGACTGCACTGATCGCCTCGATTGAAGGCCGCCGTGGGACGCCAAAGCCAAGGCCGCCCTATCCGGCAGTGAGCGGGCTCTGGGGACGACCCACGCTCATCAATAACGTCGAGACCTATGCCAACATCCCGCCGATCATCCGCAAAGGACCCAAGTGGTTTGCGGCCCTTGGCACGGAGAAGAGCAAAGGCACCAAGGTATTTGCGCTCACCGGCAAGATCACGAACACGGGCCTGGTGGAAGTGCCAATGGGCATGAAGCTGCGGCAGATCATCGAGGGCATCGGCGGCGGCGTTCCTGACGGTCACACGTTCAAGGCGGTACAGACGGGTGGGCCTTCGGGGGGCTGCATACCCGCGGAGTTGCTCGACATCGAAGTAAGCTACGAGTCGCTTATCCAGGCGGGATCGATGATGGGCTCCGGCGGCATGATCGTGATGGACGACACGTCTTGCATGGTCAATGTCGCACGGTTCTTCGTCGAGTTCTGCATGACCGAGTCCTGCGGCAAATGCATCCCGTGCCGCGTGGGAACTGCGCAGATGTTCACCCTGCTGACGCGCATCTGCACAGGCACAGGCACGATGGATGACCTGGATCTGCTGATCGATCTTTGCGGTACGGTCAAGGAGACCAGCCTCTGCGGACTCGGACAGACCGCGCCGAACCCGGTGCTCAGCACCCTGCGCTACTTCAAGAACGAGTACATCGAACACATCCTGCACAAGCGCTGTCCGGCAGGAGTGTGCAATATGCTTGCGCCAAAGGCCGCTGAGGTTCCCGAGGAGGTGTTGGCATGAGCGCTGCAGTGGACGTAAAAACACTCACCATCGACGACAAACATGTGAGCGCCCGTGCAGGCCAAACCATTCTTGAGGTGGCACAAGAGAACGGCGTCAAGATTCCGACGCTGTGCCATCTCGATGGGCTCTCTGATGTGGGCGCATGCCGGTTGTGCGTGGTTGAAGTCAAGGGCCAGAACAAGCTTCTGCCCGCCTGCGTGACCTCGGTCTTTGAGGGCATGGAGGTAACGACACAATCGGAACGGCTGCAGAAACACCGCCGCACGATCCTTGAACTGCTGTTTGCCGAGCGCAACCATATCTGCTCGGTCTGCGTCGCAAACGGGCACTGCGAGTTGCAATCGCTCGCGCAGGACCAGGGCGTCACGCACATAAGACTGCCGTATCGCAATCCCGAACTGCCAGTCGATGCATCGCACGAGCGTTTCGTCGCCGATCACAACCGCTGCATTCTGTGTACCCGTTGCGTGCGCGTATGCGCCGAGATTGAGGGCGCGCACGTATGGGATGTGATGGGACGCGGCATCAACTCCATGGTCATCACGGACCTGCATGAGAACTGGGGCGAGTCTACCTGCACACGATGTGGCAAGTGTGTGCAGGTGTGCCCGACCGGAGCGCTCTTCGACAAGAGCAAGATCGGCTCCGATCATCCCAAATATCCGGACTTTCTGCCTTACCTGAACCTGATGAGGGAAGCGCAATGAGCAAATTGAAATTGGCAACAGTGTGGCTCGACGGATGCTCCGGCTGTCACATGTCGCTGCTCGACCTGGATGAACGGCTCATCGAACTGGCAGAACTTGTTGACATTGTCTACAGTCCGATCGTGGATGCAAAGGAGTTCCCCGACGAAGTGGATATCACTCTCGTTGAAGGAGCGGTGGCATCGACCGACGACACGGCGAAGATCAAGAAGGTCCGCGCCCATACAAAGACGCTGGTTTCGATGGGCGACTGCGCGGTGACGGCCAACGTCCCTGCCATGCGCAATCCGATTGGGCCCCAAGCAATTCTGAATCGTGCCTACATCGAGAACGCTACGCTGCAACCGCAGATTCCCTGTGTTGTCGTGCCTAAGCTGCTCAAGACCGCCCGACCCGTTCACGAGTTCGTAAAGGTGGATGTCTACCTTCCGGGCTGTCCGCCTTCGGCCGACACGTTCTACACAGCGCTGACAGCGCTCATCACTGGAGGGCCGGTCGACATTCCGGCTCTCACCCGCTTCGGAGCCTGATCATGAGCCAGACCATCACGATCGATCCAGTCACTCGCCTGGAAGGGCATGGAAAGATCACCATCCAGCTCAACGGACACGGCGAAGTAGAGGATGCGCAATTTCACGTCACTCAGGTGCGCGGCTTTGAAAGATTCTCCGAAGGCCGTCCCTTCTACGAGATGCCCGGCCTGATGGCGCGCATATGCGGCATCTGCCCGGTATCTCACCTCATTACATCCGCCAAAGCCTGCGAAGCCATCATGTCGGTGCGCATTCCGCACTCCGCCGCACAACTGCGACGCATGCTGAACCTTGCGCAGATGATACAGTCGCACGCCCTAAGCTTCTTCTATCTGTCCTCCCCGGACCTACTCCTGGGCATGGAAGCAGATCCAAAGGTGCGTAACATCTTCGGCGTAGTTGGGGCCAAGCCCAACCTGGGCCGCGCCGGCATCGCACTGCGCCGCTTCGGCCAGCACATCATCGAACTGCTCGGCCACAAGCGCATCCATCCCGGATGGGTTGTTCCCGGCGGGGTCACAGAACCGCTCTCAGCCGCCAAGCGCGACGAGATCCTGGCCATGATGCCCGAGGCCTTCCAGAGCACCAAACTGGCCCTCGCGGGGTACAAGCAGATCGTCGACAACTTCCGCCCGGAGATCGAGGTCTTTGCCAATTTCCCATCAAACTATCTGGGCCTGGTCAATGAAGACGACTCGATCGAGTTTACCGACGGCGCTCTGCGGCTGATCGACGGCACGGGCAGGATCATCGAAGACGGGATCACCGCTGCCCGATCCACTGAGATCATCGGAGAAGCCGTGGAGCCGCATTCCTATACCAAGTTCACCTATTACAAGCCGCTGGGCTATCCTGACGGCTGCTATCGTGTAGGCCCGCTCGCACGACTCAACATCGCCAAGTCGATGGGCACGCCGCTGGCAGACGCCGAACTTGCTGAATTCAAGCAGTTGGCGGCCGGGCCCGTCCACAGTTCGTTCTACTATCATCACGCTCGTCTCATCGATATCCTTTACGGCATCGAGAAGATCGAGCAAATTCTCAACGATCCGCTGATCCTTGACACGCACGTGCGCGCAACTGCCGGAGTGAATCGCCTCGAAGGCGCTGGCCAGTCTGAAGCTCCGCGCGGCACGCTGCACCACCACTACAAGGTGGACGAGAACGGCCTAATCACGTGGGCCAACCTCGTGATCGCCACCGGCCACAACAACCACGCCATGAACAAAGGTGTCGCGCAGGCCGCGCGTCACTATATCAAGAACGGCAAATTCACCGAGGGCATTCTGAACCGCGTGGAAGCGGTCGTCCGCACCTTTGACCCGTGCCTGAGCTGTTCCACGCACGCCTTCGGGCAAATGCCGCTGGCAATGACCCTGCTCTCGGCTGACGGCGAAGTTGTGGATCATGTTGTGCGATCGTGATCTGACTGCGCTGAAATAGTATGTTCCCAGGTCCCCAAAGAAGGAGACCCGGGGCGCCCTGTTCGGTGGAAAGTTCAAACGCAAACCAGATTCGCTGTCTCATCCTCGCCTGCGGTAATACGTTGCGCGAGGATGACGGCGTCGGGCCGTTTCTTGCGCATTGGGCCGAAGAACGATGGCGCGACGACGCACGCGTCCGCGTGCTCTGCGATCACCAGTGGACGCCGGAGATGGCCGAAGACGTCGCACAGGCCGAGACAATTGTTTTTATCGACTGCGCAACGGATTCCGCCCCGGGCCTTGTGAGATGCATGGCAGTTAAACCGGCTCCCGATTCAACAAAGCTCGGCATGCATCATCTGGATGCTTCGCAGTTACTGGCGCTGAGCAAGCACGTCTACGGCGCGATGCCACGTACATCCCTTCTGCTTACCATCGGCGCGGGTTCGCTGGAACTCCGCGAGGGATTCAGCGCGGTGGTTCAGGCGGCGCTGCCGGAGGCAAGGCAGGGGCTTGAAGATACCGTACAGCGCCTTCTCAGTTCCAAAACAGTTCAGCGCGCGTAGTTTTTAAACTTGACGCAGTACGCATAATCTCCTGGCAGCTGCTCAGGCAGTTCGATGCGCCAGCCCTGATTTGTCCCTTCAAATGGAAGGAGTTTCTGAATTCCTAGCATCGAGATCGGCACTGCATCCTTAGGCGGGAGATTAACCGTGATCGTTTTCGCCTTGGGCTTGCCCAGAACCGTTACGTACAGATCGTCGCCCTTGCGCGTAAAGCGGAGGTCGTCTCCCTCAGCCGACTTCCCTGCCGCCTGTGTCCATGGCACCGTGTCGTAGATCGCCTCGCCGTTCTGTTTGAGCCAGGCGCCCAGGGCTCTCAGCCGCTCCAACTGGACGGGCGGAATGGTGCCGTCGGCTTCGGGCCCGACGTCGAGCAGAAGGTTGCCGTTCTTGCTGACGATGTCGACGAGCAGCGCGATCAGGTCGCCCGGAGCTATAGTTTCGGCTTCGCCTTCGGCGCGGTTGTAACCGAAGGAACGGCCGAGCCCGCGGCATTCTTCCCACTTCTTCGGACTGATCTTGTCGAGTTTCTCGTACTCGGGCGAGGTGAAGTCCGAGTGCTTGATGCCAAAGCGGTCGTCGACGACTCCGTCGGGAATCGCGTTGTAGTAATCGGCCTCGACCTGCAGAGCATTGCCCATCTTGGGCCAGTCGATGTCATTCCACAAAAGCGCAGGTTTGTAGCGATCGATCAGCTCGTGTATCTGGGCGAATGCATAGTCGCCATAGGCCTTCGATTGCGGCTTTACTGTTTCGTAATCCTTGTCGATGGCGATCGGGCCGGCGTTAAAAGTCCAGTCGTAACCGCCCGAGTAGTAAAGGCCCATCTTCATACCCTGCTTGCGGACCGCTGCTGTCAACTCCCCGACGATATCCCGCTCGGCGTGCAACTGGCTTGGCTTGAGGCTGGGGCTTGGATTGGGCGTCGTGCTCGGCCAGAGCGCGAATCCCTCGTGATGCTTGCTGGTGAGGACGACGTAGCGAGCACCTGCTTCGCGGAAAGTGGCCGCCATCTTGTCGGGATCCCACTTCTTCGATTCGCGGTTGAAGGCAGGGGCAAAGTCGTAGTACCCGAGGTCGCCGTAGTGCTGTTTGTGGTATTCCGCAGTGGGAGAGCCGGGGATGCGAAGTACGTTGAGGTACCACTCGGCGTAGGGGTTGTACTTGATGTAGTCAGCCGAAGAGAAATCGTGCTCCGGATGCGTCAAAGGAGCCCAGCCCGGAACAGAGTACAGACCCCAGTGAATGAAGATGCCAAGCTTTGCGCCGGCGTACCACTGCGGGAGCGGGTGCTGGTCGAGGGACTCGAACGTGGCTTGGTAATGTGTGGGAGCCTGCGCAGAGGAGACGGTGACAAAGGCGAGCATGGCAGCCGCGACTGCGGCAAGAGGTTTCGAGATCATTCGTGGCCTCGAGTGAGAGTTACACGAATGATAATGGCTTGGGGTTCGGAATGACCTCGTTGGAATCCGGGAAAGAGCGGCCTCGAAAGAGAAAGATTAGCAAAAGGCGGACGGTGAAGTGCGGCCAGATCGAATTAGCGCATCTCTTCCCCGGGAGTGCCATCCAATCGGAGTACAGATATGAAACTGCTATCAGTGAATTGCGGACTGCCCCGGGAAGTTGACTGGCATGGAACGAGTGTCACCACCTCGATCTACAAGCAACCGGTAAAAGGTCGAGTGACTTTGCGAAGGCTGAATCTGGATGGGGACAGGCAATCGGACCTGACCGTGCACGGTGGCGAGCACAAAGCTGTCTATTGCTATCCGATCGAGCACTATGAGTACTGGAAAGCCGAAATGCCCGACCACGCGCTTCCCATGGGTGCATTTGGTGAGAACTTCACGATCGAGGGTTTTGATGAAGACTCGGTTTATATCGGAGACCGATTTTCCATAGGCTCTGCAGAGGTCGTCGTCAGCCAGCCGCGACTTCCCTGTTACAAGCTCGGGATCCGCTTCGGATCGGACGATATGGTGAAGCGGTTTCTCGCGAGCCGGCGCACGGGGTTTTATCTGGCGGTTGAGCGGGAGGGCGAGGTTGGCGCCGGAGATGAGATCACGCAGCTGAGCCATTACTCCGAGTCGATTCCCGTCTCGGCAATCACACGCCTCTACGTTGCGAAAGAGTATGACAGCGAAGATCATCGCCAGGTACAAAAGGCTCGCGGGTTAAGTGCATTACCCGACAGCTGGAAGCAGTATCTGTATGAGAGGGCGCATCGGCGCAAAGCATGATTCCGCGGTCTTACGTTGTCAGCTACAGAGGGCGAAAGGGAACCGCGGCTGCGCTTCACCGTGCAGCCGTCGATCCCTAGAAATCAGTTGGACCCCGAGAGTTAGAACGCTGCAACAGTCTGCCGCAGACTGTACGAGCTCAGGGTCTTGATGTAGTTGCCGCGGTCGAATGGCGAGATATCGGGCACTGAGCGCCTGCTAAGGCATCCGCGGGTTTCCCAGAGGGATGAATATTCCCGCTTCTCGAGCCAGTACTGCAGGTCGGCCAGGACGCGACTAATGTGTTCGATGCCATGAATGTGCAGCGCCGAGCACATCATTGCGATGCTGCCGCCCGCCATGATGCTCTTGATGACGTCTTCAGCCGAGTGTACGCCGCCCGTAACGGCGATATCGATATTGAGGTGGCCGAAGAGGATTGCAGCCCAGTGCAAGCGAGGCAGCAGTTCCGACGGCGTGGAGAAGTGCAGCGTGGGCCGCACTTCCAGACTCCCGATATCGAAGTCCGGCTGATAGAAACGATTGAAGAGGACCACTCCCGCAGCACCGGCGTCTTCGAGCTGAGCCGCGAGATGCGGCAGGCTTGTGAAGAACTGCGAAAGCTTGACCGCGACTGGAACTTTGACGGCCTTGCATACCCCTTCAACGAGTTCGAGAAGTTGCGACTCGAGTTCCGACGAGGTCTGGCTGCGATCGGTGGCCAGAGCGTAGGTATTGAGCTCTATCGCATCGGCGCCCGCCTCCTCCGATTCCTGTGCAAAGCGTACCCAGCCTCCCCTGGTGACGCCGTTGAGGCTGGCGAACACGGGAATCCTCACCGCATCCTTGCAGCGGCGGAGGTGGTCCAGATATACCTCGTGGGTCATCCGGTAATCGTTGAGATCGGGCAGGTAACCGAGCGACTCGGCAAAGGATTCAGTGCCGCGGAAAAGGTCCGCATCGAGCGCACGCGACTCGAGGGCTAGCTGCTCTTCAAAGAGCGATGTAAGGACGATGGCCGATGCACCGGCATCTTCCATGCGGCGCACGTTCTCCAGCGACTCCGAGAGCGGCGTCGAAGAGATCACGATCGGTCCATTGAGCTTGAGACCCAGGTACTTCGTGGATACATCAATCATTTTGATCCTCCGGCAGGCGGAGCTGCCAGTTTCTCGTCAGGCTTCTCTGCGGGCGCGATGTTGGGCGTTTCGCCGCGGCCAGGCATGGCTGCGCGGGCCGAGTAGACGCGCCACTGGCGCTCGACGTCGTCCTGCGCATCCCTTAGGAGCTCCGCGGCCAGTTCGGGATTACTGCGAGCCAGCATGGTATAGCGTGCTTCGCGATAGGCATATTCCTTGAGCCGGATCGATGGGGCGCGGGAGTCGAGTTGGAAAGGATTCTTGCCGTCGAGTCGAAGCGCGGGGTTGTACCGCATCAGAGGCCAGTAGCCCGACTGCACGGCGAGCTTTTGCTGCTCGAGGCCGTGAACCAGGTCATAGCCGTGCGCGATGCAGCTAGCGTAGGCGATGATGAGCGACGGACCCTCATGGGCCTCGGCTTCCTGGAAGGCCTTGACCACATGGCTGTCGTTGCCGCCCATGGCCACCTGCGCAACATAGACGGAACCGTAGCTCACGGCTTCCATTGCGAGGTCTTTCCGGCTGTTGGCCTTGCCGCTTGCAGCGAACTTGGCAACGGCGCCGCGTGGAGTGGCCTTGGATGATTGCCCGCCGGTGTTCGAGTAGACCTCGGTGTCGAGAACGAGGACGTTGATGTTCTTCCCGGATCCGAGCACGTGGTCGAGACCGCCGAAGCCGATGTCAAAGGCCCAGCCATCGCCGCCAAGGATCCACACGCTCTTGCGAACCAGCGCGTCGGCAATGGCAAGCAGGTTTTTGGAGTCCGATGAGTTGATGCCTGCGATCTTCGCTTTCAGCGTCTTTATGCGTTCGCGCTGTGCGTTGACGTCGTCCTCTGTCTTCTGCGACGCGTGCACGATTTCGGCAGCGAACTCAGGACCGATTGTCGATGCGAGTCGGGTTACGAGCACTTCGGCGAAGGACTTCTGCTGGTCGAGCGCGATGCGCATGCCGAAGCCAAACTCCGCGTTGTCTTCAAACAACGAGTTGGCCCAGGTGGGTCCGCGGCCGGCCGCATTCTTGCTGTAAGGTGTAGTGGGCAGGTTGCCGCCATAGATCGAAGAGCAGCCTGTCGCATTAGCAATGAAAAGGCGATCGCCAAAGAGCTGGGTCAGCAGCCTGATGTACGGAGTCTCACCGCAGCCTGCGCACGCCCCTGAAAACTCAAACAGCGGCTGCAGAAGCTGAAGATCCTTCACCTGCGAGTGCGACAGCTTCGAACGATCGACTTCAGGCAATTCGAGGAAGAAGACCCAGTTCTCGCGTTCAGGTTCGCGCAACGGCGCCTGCGGCGTCATATTGATTGCCTTATGGCTGGCGTCGCTCTTGCTCTTTGCTGGGCACACGTCTACGCAGACACCGCAACCGGTGCAGTCTTCCGGCGCGACCTGGAGCGTGTAGAGCTCATTCTCCATGCCCTTCCACTTCGGCTTGGCCCACTTGAAGGTTGCAGGAGCCCTATCGGCCAGTTCCGGGCTGAAGACCTTGGCGCGGATGACGGCGTGGGGGCAGACCATCACACATTTGCCGCACTGGATACAGAGTTCCTTGTCCCACTCAGGAATGAACTGGGCAATGTTGCGCTTCTCCCACTGTGCTGTCCCCGTCGGGAAAGTGCCGCCCGCGGGGATCGCGCTGACCGGAAGCTGATCGCCCTTGCCCGCCGCGATCTCACCGAGGACGTCGTGGACGAACTTCGGCGCCTTGTCGGAGATGACGCCTGCGATGTCGAAATCGGACCTGGCCTGGGTCGGGATCTGGACCTTCTCAAGATGAGCCAACGCGTGATCGACGGCAGCAAAGTTCTTCTGCACGACTGTCTCTCCACGTTTCCCGTAGGTCTTCTTGATGGCCTTCTTGATCTGTTCGATGGCCTCTTCGCGCGGAAGCACACCGCTGATGGCGAAGAAGCAGGTCTGCATGATGGTGTTGATGCGCGTCCCCATACCGGCATCGCGAGCCACCTTGTAGCCGTCGATTACGTAAAACTCGATCTTCTTGCGGATCATCTCTTCCTGCGTGGTCCTGGGAAGCTTGTCCCAGACCTCGCCGGCAGGATAAGGCGAGTTGAGCAGGAAGACGGCGCCTGGCATAGCGCCTTCGAGCACGTTGATCTTCTCGAGGAAGCTGAAGTTGTGGCATGCAACAAAGCTAGCCCGCGTGATGAGGTAGGTGGAGCGGATCGGGCTGGGACCGAAGCGCAGATGCGAGGTGGTCATCGAGCCGGATTTCTTCGAGTCGTATACGAAGTAACCCTGCGCGTAGTTGGAGGTCTGGTCGCCAATGATCTTGATGGAGTTCTTATTGGCGCCAACGGTGCCGTCAGAGCCAAGCCCGTAGAAGAGCGCACGAACGGTTTTCGGGTCTTCGGTAGAGAATGCAGGATCATAGTCAAGGCTCGAATGGGAGACGTCATCGGAGATGCCAATCGTGAAGTGGTTCTTCGGCGCGATCTTCTGCAACTCGTCAAAGATCCCCTTGACCATGGCCGGCGTGAACTCCTTGGAGGAGAGGCCGTAGCGACCACCGATGATTGTGGTTTTCGCGGCCAGGGGCAGTGCAGCTGCGTGTTCGGCGAGAACGGTAACGACATCCTGGTAGAGCGGCTCGCCGGCGGCGCCTGGCTCTTTGCAGCGGTCAAGCACGGCGATGGACTTGGCGCTGGCGGGAAGCGCGTTGATCAAAGCCTTGGCGTCGAACGGCCGGTAGAGACGGACCTTAAGCAGCCCAACCTTTTCGCCCTGCTTTGTGAGCGCATCAACAGCTTCCTCAGCAGCTTCCGCGCCGGAGCCCATCATGATGATCACGCGTTCGGCATCGGCGGCGCCGTAATAGTCGAAAAGGTGATAGGCGCGGCCGGTCTGTGCGGCGAAGCGATCCATGATCGACTGCACGATCCCAGGAACAGCAACGTAGAAGGGACTGCAGGCTTCGCGCGCCTGGAAAAAGACATCGGGGTTCTGTGCGGAGCCGCGGAGAATGGGCCGATCCGGGCTCAACGCATTCTGGCGGAACTGGATGATGTACTTGTCGTCGAGAAGCGCGCGAATGGTTTCGTCACTGATCGGGTAGATCTTGCCGACTTCGTGCGACGTGCGGAAGCCATCAAAGAAGTGGATGAAGGGAATGCGCGACTCGAGGGTGGCGATCTGCGCGACCAGCGCGAGATCGTGCGCTTCCTGCACGGAGTTCGATGACAGCATTGCCCAGCCCGTCGAGCGGCACGCCATCACATCGGAGTGATCGCCGAAGATGGAGAGCGCGTGCGTCGCGAGCGTGCGGGCCGTCACGTGCATCGTGGCCGGAGTCAACTCACCGGCGATCTTGTACATGTTGGGGATCATAAGCAGCAGCCCCTGCGAGGCCGTAAATGTGGTGCTGAATGCGCCGGCTTGCAAAGCGCCGTGCAGGGCACCGGCAGCGCCGCCTTCGCTCTGCAGCTCTTCCACGATGGGCAGTGCTCCCCAGATGTTTTTCTTCCCTTCCGAGCGCCACTGGTCGGCCCACTCGGCCATGGGCGACGAGGGGGTAATTGGGTAGATTGCGACGACTTCGGAGAGACGATAGGCAACGGAGGCGGCGGCCTCGTTTCCATCTAAAATGACCATCTTCTGTTCACTCATTCGCTGTGCCTCATGACCGGCGAAACCACTTGTCGTGCGTTTCGCGCGATTTGTAGAATCCACCGCTCCCTGATCCTCGCGTCGGGGCTCAAATTTCGTCGCCTCACGATACGATTTCAGTGGTTTCGCGTTCGCGGCCTGTGGAGAAAAACCTCTAGGAGGAGTCTCTGCTTCGAGACGTTTAGCGGCTGTGATGCGAGACACAGGGAGGGTAGCCAATACCATATTGTGAAAACGAATTTTTGAAGCGGGCTACGACTATCGATAGTGCCCGCCAGGGCGAGCGCAGACTCGACAGCGTCAAATTGGCGACCCGCGGGCTCCTGCGGTGTTCAGCTCTGTCCCGGAGCCACTCGGCGGCGCACGCGCTGCTTTGAGGGCTGCTTTTTCTCGGTTACAGCTTTATCTAGAAGCCGGCCAATCGCATCGAAAGCTGCGGTCGGCCCGGACCAGCGCAACTCGTCCACGTCCTTGAAGAGTGGTATGTCAGATTTCAGGGTTGCGAGCGTGCGGAACAGGAGTGCGAGTTCGCGCTGGTGCAGGAGCGCGTCGGCTAAGGCGGCCGAGTTCACTACATTCGTCTGCCAATCCCGAGACGAAGCCGGAATGGCTTCGATGTGGGCGAACTTTGCCAGAACGGCGGCTGTCGACTTGGCTCCCCAACCTGGCAAACCCGGATAGCCATCCGCCGAATCGCCCACGAGCGCGAGGTAGTCCGGAATTGAGGCAGGAGGCACGCCGAACTTCGCGATGACTCCAGCTTCGTCGAGCGTGACGCCGGTACGGCGATGCAATTGCACAACGCGCGATCCGCGCACGCATTGGGCAAGATCCTTGTCGGGCGTGCAGATGATGACCTGTTCGACACGGGCGTCTCCTGCGGCCAGGGCAGCCGCCGATGCCAGTGCGTCGTCGGCTTCGAACTCGACCATGGGCCAGACCACGATGCCGGCAGCCGCGAGAACCTCTTCGAGAATGGGAAACTGCGACAGCAGATCGGGCTCTACACCCTCGCCCGTTTTGTATCCAGCCCACAGGCCATTGCGAAAAGACTCGATCACATGGTCGGTGGCGACGCCGATGTTCGTCACGCCATCGTGCATCATAGCCAGCAGCGAAGCGAGCACACCGCGGACCGCGCCGACTTCCCGCCCGCTGCTATCGCGCGCCTTCGGGACGGCGAAGTAGTGGCGGAACAACTCATAAGTGCCGTCGACGAGATAGACTTTCAACACGCGGCTCCGCAATCACGTTATCGAACCAACCGGAGCGGAAGCAACGGATAAGAGCGGATCGCCAGACGTGGAGTGCCATGAAGCAAGCACACAGCGTCAACCCAGAGACAGAAGCGACGCGCGCGCACCTCGAAAGGCATATCGCAGCGATTGCACGACAGGTGCGGCGGCCGATCAAGGGCATCTACGGCGCCGAATCCCTGACCTGGCGGATCAATCGCGAGTCGGCGCTGTTCCTGGGAGCGGGTCGGGCGGCGCTGCTGCAGTTGGCGCATCCGTGGGTGGCCGCCGCGCTCGATCAGCACTCGTCGGTGCTCGATAAGCCGATCGCGCGCTTTCACAATACCTTTCGCGTGGTGTTCACGATGATCTTCGGCACGTCGGATCAGGCGTTTCGCGCGGCGCGGGCTCTCTACCGGATGCATACGAGGATTACAGGCGAGATGCCGGCAAGTGTTGCCGCATACGCGAGGGGGTCGCGGTATGAGGCGCTGCAGATTCCGGCACTGGTGTGGGTCTTCGCCACACTGATGGAGAGCGCGGTAATCGCATATGAATGCGTGATGCCGCCGTTGAACGCTGAAGAACGCGCAGCATATTACGCGGAATCGAAGATTCTTGCCGGACTGTTCGGAATTCCGGGAGACTCGCTGCCTGGGGATTGGACTGAGTTCGAAGCGTACGTTGCGGAGATGTTCGCCTCGCAGGCACTCGGCGCGAGCGAACTCGCGCGAAACATGGCGCAGAGAATCATGACCGGCGCAGGCTCGTGGATCCGTGTTCCGCGCTGGTACCAGGCGCTCACGGCGGAGTGGATGCCGGAGCGGTTTCGCGAGGAGTTCGGGCTGGGGTTCGGAAGGGTCGAACAGGACGTCGCGCGTCGGGCGCATGCCTGGCTGCCGCGAGTCTATGCGAGGCTGCCGGATGCGCTTCGTTATGTCGGACCGTACCATGAGGCCCAGGCGCGATTGCTCAACCAGACGCCGGGCTTCTTTGCGCAGCGATGCAACACGTTCTGGATCGGGCAAACTCAGATGCCGTTTGCGGAGTAATGTTATTCCGCTGCTTACGCGATTCAGGCGGAAATATACTTTTGCACTACTTTCAGTGCGACCTGAGCTTGTCCATACGGTTTCAGATGCTTGATTCTGTGGCACCTCCTCAGGTGCTGGCGAAAGGAGTCGGGATTCGTCACGATGCGGAGCAGTGAAGCCGACTGCTCAGTACCGAGGTCGACAAGCGACTTGGCGATTGGGCGTCAACAGACTCGCACGCTGAAAGGCAAAATTCGTAATCCTGCCCCGAACCGTCACTAGTCGCAAAACGCGGGTCACGCGGAGCTCAACGCGCCAAGGCACGCTTGGGCAATTCCCGAGTCCTCACGGACGAACGCGGATGATTGTCTTTCCCCTGATCCGCTTGGTCCGGTTGAAGGCGGCAACGGCATCGTCGAGGGCAGCCACGTTGCCGATGTTTATCCGCAGCCGACCACTCCGGAGCCGCTGGGCGAGCTCACTCAATTGGGCCCGATCGGGTTCGACGACGAAGTCGATAGTCAGGCCGCCAGAGGGCCGCGCGTCGGTCGGGCCGGTCACGGTCACCAGCGTTCCTCCAGCGCGAATCACGCCCGCAGATCGCTTCCCGATGTCGCCGCCGATGACATCGAAAACCAGATCGACTTCGCCGACACCTTCCAGGGCGTCGTTATCGAGGTCGACGAACTGGTGTGCGCCGAAGTCGAGAGCCGTCTGACGCCCTCCAGCGCGCCCGGTGCCGATGACGTAGGCGCCGGCCTCACGTGCGAGCTGGCTCGCCATCGAACCGACTACGCCGGCTGCACCGTGCACGAGGACGCTCTGCCCCGCCTGAAGGCGGCCGTGCTCGAACAGCCCCTGCCACGCGGTCAGGCCCGGCATCACGAGGGCCGCGCCCACCGTGAA
>Ga0126381_100002155_pt1 | contig 21274 bp, 23 predicted proteins | sample PanSoiMetPlot_28_FD_96465 | JGI IMG/M metagenome (GOLD analysis project Ga0126381, IMG submission 96465) | Tropical forest soil microbial communities from Panama - MetaG Plot_28 | ecosystem: Environmental > Terrestrial > Soil > Tropical forest > Bulk soil | place: Panama | collected 2016-02-17
CAACTAAGAAGGACGGAATGGGAATCGGGCTGTCTATCAGCCACTCCATTATCGAGAGTCATAACGGCCGTCTCTGGGCAACACCCAATGATGGTCCGGGAGCAACCTTTCAGTTCACTCTGCGCACCGAGGCGAAGGCATCCTCAACTTCAGCCGGCTAAATGCGCGGGCGGCGCCACGCCTGGGTAACTGAGAGCGGCGGACACGTAGGCTCGCTGACTCAGCCTCTATGCAGAGCTTGTCGGATTTGACGAACTTCTTTGGGAGATATCTGCATAGGCCTGGCAGGGATGCGCGTAACACGCAGGTTTATCGCCTCTCCTCGCTCGTAGGCAGCGGCTGACCGCTCTACTATGAGGCGGGATATCATTCACGTTGAAGAGAATCGAGGCGCTCGGTCCGGATCACGCCTCGCTCGGAGCCGCATTCTTCTGGTTGCGATAGCGTACGACCTCCCATTTCTGCGACGATCAGGCGGAGGGCAACCTAAACGAAGTTTCTTTTTGCATTAATCGTGCAAAACAGGCTGGAGATGCTGACCTAATTTGCGATCAGTCTCTCCCGTGCGAGGGTTTCTGTGCCACGACGAGCAAGCGTGGCACACAGCTAGCGGCAGGCTGAAGACTGACAGCATCGCGGACGGTCCGAACGATCAAACTGGCTTCTGTAAGAGCCCGGCCCATTTCCTGCGGCGTGTAAGCCCGTTCACGATGCAATTCGATCGAGGGAGCATGGAAAGGTGGACAGCTTTGCACCATGCGGATGGAGAGCATGCGGCGCGCCGGGTCCCAACGCATCCACTGCTGGACCTCGCCGTTGATCCCGCGGAGCCGCCGCAGAAAGACCCGCGAGTCGGGGAGCGTTTGGCAGTGAGTCAAAAAATCAAAAATGAAATGGCCGCCAGGCCGGAGATTATCAGCAATACAACGCATGGCGCGCACAAGGTCTTCGTGGTCAACCAGGTGATTCATGGTATCGAAGTGGGCAGTGATCAAGTCCACAGGCAAGGGTAATCGCAGAGAACGGAGATCCTGCTGCAGCAGACACACACCCGTGCCGCAACAGTTGCGACGGGCCGCGCGCAGCATTTCGGGTGAGCGGTCCACAGCAAAAACCGGCACCCCGTGACGGCGCAGATGGCGCGCGAACAAACCAGTCCCGCAGCCAACATCGGCAGCAGAGGAAAAGTCAAGGCTCAGCTCTCGTACGAGGCGTTCGAAAAGGTCCCGCACATGGCGGAAGTGTTTCAGACCCAGCGCACAGTCGTAGTCGCGCGCGAGGATGCTGTAGGGCCTGGCGTGAAGCGCCCAGCGGTCATCAAAGACTCTGTCAAAATTCAGCATAAGAACATGCTGCTGGGCAAACACTCGCTCGGATAGGCCAAAACGATCCTCAGAGCGACCGATTCATGGACGTTTACCGCAATCGCAGTAGGCAGAGACCATTCACCTTCACTCTTGCTTAGATTTCTTCGGGATTCCACATACTTCGTCCCAAAAGCCCCGGAATCATACTCAAGCGACTTCACGGATTCCTCCAATTGGGCAATTTCCAACCGTTTGTTCGAGCCAGTCTCCCCGACCTTTCTGACACGTGCGAGCCTCCGGCCAATTCTCAGATCGCCGCGCTGGTATGTCGATTGCTCCCCTTTAAACCCATCCCTTCGCTACTTCCGGCCGCCTGCGTCTGCCTTTGCCAGGGCTCGGCAAGACTCCACAGCAACAGGGGCAAGACCTGACGTTGGCAACAGGCACCCAGGCGAGGGCACGATTGCGTCACGACTACCAAGGCGCAAGATGAGTCATCGGTTCATAAGTACAAGGCAATCTCTCCTCTAGCCGGCTCACCGGCCAGGCGGCTGGAGCGGGATGCCAATATCCTCCTTCTCTCGCACTTGCTTGTGGAGGATGGCTGCATAACGCTGCTGGCGACGCATATCGTCTTCTCCATATGCGCGGCGGTGTTCGCGCTGGATTTGCTTCCAGGCATCCGTACCATTCGACTTGATGAAATCGAGGAACGACTGGAACACCAGCGCCCGTCCCGCTTCGTAAAGGTTCGCCGTGGCATCACGGGCGTCTGGGTAGCCCTGTTCGATGTATCGTTTGGTCTCTCGCTGAAATACATTTCGCCAATTCAGTATCGAGAGGCGTCTTTCATCCGGGACTATCGCGGGCAACGTGGAGGTCAGGTCTCGCAGCATTCTCGCGTAGCCCTCCGCAAAGCTGAAGCCGGCCGCCCGCCTATTGCCCTCGAGGTGCGCGCTCGCCACAGGCCACAACAGGGCGGACGCCACCCACCTCGCTACGTAAGCGACGGGTTTCGAAACGCGTGGAACGTGCGGGTCAGGAACCGGTGGCTCCGGAAGAAGTCCTAGTTCGGAATAGTCATTGAAGTACATTCTCTCTTTCCCCTTTCAGGTGGACTCTTTGGTCCATCAGTCTCCATCCCATCGGTGCTTCGTGAATTCTCACGTTCGCAAATAGATACTGCGCGACCTGGTTGCTTCGATTTGTGCGAGCTTAGGGCAAGTTCCACGCTTCCCGTGCTCTTGCAGTCGTATTCGCGGCGTGGTGTTAATTCACCAGCTGCGATCACATGGTTAGGCACAGTGGCGAAGCTCGTCGATCCCATTGAGGTCGCCAGGAAAATGCACCTCGCATTCAGCGTCCACTTCACCGCACCAGATGCTTTTGCTTTTATTGATTTTTTCAGTTCGGTTTTCACGTAATGTTCGGCAATGGCAGAACTGAAGCTTCTTCGGTCCTTGTCCCACGCGCAGCAGCCGCAGACGATGGTAAATGAGCCCAACCCATAATCTGTTTGATACATGGCTGCTCCTCCGCTTTTCAACAGTTCAGTGCATCGACTGTGTCTGCGTATCGCACAGCTCGCCCGAAAGTCACCGTACCGCGGTCCCCCTGAAGTCGTCGGCTGGCCTCCATCCATACTGCTGCCAGACCCCCTTGCTGATATATTCGGAGACATTCCTGGATACTCATCCCGACAGGGAGCTCTAGGTGCGGCCGGTCGACAAATCCTTTCCAATCGCCGCCCCAGCTAAGGCCGGCGCGTTTACCTTCTTCTCCAATCGTTTGCCAAGTTGTCAAAGGAACGTTCCAGTTCGGTCTACCACCTACGAGAGGCACGACGTCTACGGCCAAGCCAAAATTGTGGTTGCTTTGGCCGCCGCGCGCCTTTGTCACGATGTCCCCCGGCGTCGTACGTCCCTGAGCATAGAGAGCGTCCTGTTCGGCAAAGGTGCGTATCCCAGACGTGACTCGAATTGGAACGCCGCGCCCCACTAGAACCTGCTGCAAGCGGCGAACCCGACGAGCTAGCTCCGGATGGACAAGCTGCAGCTTCTGCTGGGGATCAAAGGCAACTGGTTCAGTTGGAGGAGTGGACCTCGGAGCGCCCGACTGAGCGGTAGGTACAACTTTTGTGGCTGCCATCAAGGTTGGGCGCACGACTTGGTCGCGGATGCTGCGCCATTCACGCGTCAAACCCACTTCTTCCTGTCGAAGGCTGGCGCCATGCCGTTCGGGGTGGCGCCCATCGAAGAGGATGTCCGTGAGTTTGTTGAGATTTCGTTCCCCCCGGCCTATTGCGGCGAGGAGCTTCGCTTGCTCACCGGACGCCGCGCCGAATCCGCTGCAGAAACCAAAGGGACCTGGATAATCTGCGGCTGGCAATCGCCGCCACCCGCCTCGGGCAGGCATCCAATCATCATTTGCATTCCGCACATACATAGCGAATCCCTTTTGCGATCAAGGAATAGGCGTTTTCATCTCACACAGAACAGCCGCAGAGGACCGTGAAAGTGCACCCAGGCTGGAGTCGAATTGACACATGGCTATCCTCTCGACGGTTCAGCACAAGCGAAGGATCTCCGCAACGAATCTGTCAAATTCAGAAGCCGCTTCAGAAACCGCGGCGGGATCGGGCCGAACGTGCCCAAAGATTGCCTTGGAGACAATTTGCAAATAGCGGCGAGTTGCCGTGGTCGCTTGGCCTGCCTCGATTCCGCTGCGCGCAATCTCATCCCGCGGATCAGATGGAGTACCGTGCTCTCGTGGGGCCCTACCGCGGCCGAAGTTCCGGAAATAGGAAATGCACCAGCCGGAGCCTGGACGACGCTCGGTATGCGCGGGCGAAAACGAATCCTGAATGAGGTGTGTCGCCATTCCGACGCGCCGCATTTTTTCCATTGCATTCGGCTCTGCAAGGATGCCCAGGTGCTGCGCGCGTAAGGAACTGATAATGTCTGCCAAGGCAGCGGGTATGGGTTGATTAAGTTCGCGGCGCAAGGAGTGGCGCCGTTGTTCCTCTTTGTTAAGAGAAAAAAGTACACCCGTGCCCATCCAACCCAAGTCCACGCTTCGATTTCCCGCGAGGATGGCGTCGACGTCCGCGGGACTGAGGGTGTTTTTCATCGGACGCCCCGCTACCGTGAATTGGATTTCGCGCGAGGGACCAATTGCATTTCGCGTAATTACTTCGTGGCCCTCGGCGGACGCCGGTGTTTTAACGGACCAGCCGTAATCGCCCAGGGAGCCGCCTGCGCGGCTTCCCGCTGCCTGCACAAACCAACCGCCTTCGTTGCCCCAGCCTTCCAGCCGCCCCAGTCTTCGCTGACAGATCGGAGGTGTGTCGAGAGCAAAGGTGTGTAGGTTCGCGCCCATCCAGACCTTTTTGTTGTTACACCAGCCCGGTGCAAAAGCCTGCCAGAAGAATCTGGCAATACCTTGGGTTCGGCACCAGTCGAGGACGCAACCATTGCCATAGACACCGATCACGTAGGCGACAGCACCCGGGAGTGCCACATACTGATTGAGAGCGTCTCGAACACCCTCGAAGTAATCGAGCACCGCGGTCTGGTCCTGCGCCAAATATCCGTCGTAATCGACGGCAAAATAGATTGGGGTATTGGCGGGTTGCCCAATCGCCCGGGCTTTCGTGAACGCACGCTGTCCGTCGCTGGCGCCTTGTGCACGAGTGAAATATGCGCGATGTGTCGGATGGCCTAGCTCCCAACAGCTTACGATCTCCAAGCCCGAGGCGGAAATAGCTCGTGCCTCCTGCGGCGTGAGGTCTCGAAGGTAACGGGCAATGAACTTTACCCGCCGGCCTTTTAACTCTTGGCCGAGAATACACGCGAGACTCTTCGTAGCTGAACCGTCGACCTCGAATCCTGAAGTGGTTGAAGGACTCTTGACGGCAGCCGGTGGAGCGCCTGGCTGGACCACCTGTGGAGCGCCAGTCGCTGTAATCAAGGCTGGGCGCACAAGCTGGTCTCGAATGGCGAGCCACTCCCGGATCAATCCCGCCTCCTCCTCCCGAAGCTTGGTGCCACGCCGTTCGGGATGGCGCGCGTGGAAAAGCATATCTGTGAGTGTGTTGAGATTTCGCTCACCTCGCCGTATCGCTGCGAGGAGTGCCGCTTGCTCAGCAGACGCCGCACTGAATCGACCGTAGAAACCAAACGGACCAGGGTACTCTGCGGCTGCGAATCGCCCCCACCCACCCAGAGCAGGAGTGCAGTATCCCCGTAAGTATCCGCCAAGCTGTGACGCCCGTTGCCTGCGGCGCCCTCGGGACCCGTGCCGCGAAGCGGCACGCCCTCCAGGCTTGGCCGATGGAGTCGGAGCGGAGTCGGGCGTTCCGTCGGGGGCCGCGTCACCTTCTGGAGGAACCTGTTCCGGTTCCTCATCCTCGTCGCTATCCGTCGGGACGTAGTGCTCTCCGAACCCAGCGAATTTCGCGCGACAGGGACCACAATTGCAGCCCGGACCGCAGCCCAATCCTGCTGTCCTCCAAGATTCCTCTGCGTTGCGCAGGTAGGCCATTCACATCACCTATCCTCAATAGGTCAAGTCGCCAGTGTCGAGGCGCAGTTGCATCACGGTGCGGAAATTCCGGGCCAATGTTTTGCGAATGCTCTCGTAAATTTTGACCTTGTTTGGATCAATATTGCTGCAGCGCTTGAACCAGCGATTGGCGATCGCTTGAGCCGCGATGGATGCGGCACTCTTCAAGATGGAGCGGAAACTGGTCGGCACCTTGAGATAGAACTTCTTGAAGATGGACTCTACGATTCCCATGGTGCAGCTTGCGTCAACGGCCTCGAGCAAGAGTCCCTGCGCGAATTCCTGATCACCGCCTGTAACCGGACCGAGGCGGTTCATGTCCATCTCCGGCCAGAAGAATCGCAGAACCGCTACAGTATCCTCGGGGGAAAGAATCAACTCGGAAGGAGAAAAACGGCGCAATTTGCCGGTCTGGCCGAGTGTCCCCGCAAGACTGCTGGCTTGCATTCGGCCTTCGTCACCCGGGTACTGCGGAATCTCATACAGATACATATCGGCACCCTGTCAATAGTCCATGAAGTTTTCTTTTCATCCGTACCGCCGGTTGCGGCGCGCGCGTGGTGGTTTCTCTGTTTCTGGCCTGCGAAGCAGAAGATCGCGCCACTTCACCAACTCGTCGTACTCCTTCCGAGCCTCGCCGGCGTGCTCAAGTCGCACCTGCAGCGCCTGAAGCAGGTCCTGACGATGGGCTTGCTCGTAGTGGTGAATGGCGTCATCAATCTCATGCAGCGAGCGCGCCAGGCCGTTCTGCTGCTCCTTGTGCCACTGTTCTTTCGCTTCCAAATCCCTGCAGCGTGCGACAACGGACTGGATGCTGATGCCTCTGGCCGCCTCCAGGGCCAGCTCCTTGGTCCACTGCAGCCGGACCGACAAAGCCTCCGCGGATACCTTTTCTTTCTCTTCCCGCAGCTTGTTTCTTGCCACGATGATCGCCTCCAGATCCGCTAGCAGATCCGAAGGAGCCGAAGCAGGAGCCGCCGACACATTTGCATGCCGGTGATAAGCCATTGCTCGTCCCTCCACTCACATCAGAGCGGCAGTCACACAACCTGCGCTCTCTCAAATCCCTTTGCGTCGCCAGAAGATTTCCCACTCTCGCAGCATGGAACGGGAGTCGTAACCCGCGGCGTCGAGGGTCTGGCGGGCCCAATCGCGCACCTCCGGATCCGAAACCGAACCGCGCGGCGGCCGCACCGCCCACAGTTGCTCCTCCAGGCTCTTCACACAGAGCAACGCGCGCCATTTGCGAAATTCCTCGGAGCGCAGGAACCATCTGCCGAGTTTGCGCCGAAAGGCGCCAAGTGATCCCCTAGAAACAGACGTCGCAGTCATGTCGTAAACCGCTTCGTCGCGACTGAATTGAAACTCCCAGGGATTTTGGAAACGCTCGGGTATACCGCGGCTGGAATTGGGAGAAGACGCTTGGTCTTGCGGGTTGGCCGTCTTTCCGGGATTGGCCGGCGTGGATTCCGCCCCTGTAATTCGGACCTGTGAGTCGTGCGGTTCGCTGGCCTCTGCTTTATCCGCCGTCGGGTCGCAACTTATGCGCAGGCTGTAGAAACACTCGAACGGGAGCACATGGTCGGGATCCCGCTGCGGATCCCGGAATGGACCGGGATGGCCCGCGAGGAGTTCCTGCAACTCCAGCATGGCAACAGACTCTTCCGTGAGCGGTTCAATGAGGATGTTCTGTTTGCCACGGCCCTGGATTGTTTCCAAAAATTCGTCGGCACGTTGCTGGATCAAGGCCTGGTAGATCTGCACGTAGCAAGCTAAACGATGGACATCGCGCAAGCGTTCGGCGTGTGTGAGTTGTGGCGCGAGGATCCGCCGGAATTTGCCGAGTTCCACAACGCGAGGAAGCCCCGGCTCTGCGAAAAGCCGACGGCAACGGACGCCGCTTGCCGGGGCGGCTTGCCGCGGAGTCGCGCTCTTCTTCGCAGGTACTGGTTTCTTGGCAAAGGGCGTGTGGTCTGTGGGTTCGACAACGAGTTCACCGTCAATGATCTCCTGTGCTCCGCACCCGCCATTCGAATGGGTTGGCTCAGGCAAGAGTTCGAGGAACTGGCCCTGGGGGCCACGGACAACGCGACCAAGGGGCCGCAATTCGTGGCCAACAATCTCACACAGGTTCCCCTGAGCATCCCTTACGACACCGCCCTCGATCGGCCGTGACCAATAAAACTCCCCTTCATGACCTTCGATGGCTCTTTCGTTCCATTGGTAGGCAGCCTTGCCTCTCGCCTCGGGGCGAAACGCCGCCGCCCCGTACAGCGCGTAGCCATTCGGCATCGAGCCTCCGCGAATGGCCATCACAAAAAGCCGCTTTTGTCCGATAGACGGGGTGATTTCGAATGCGGCGTAAGCATCTTCAGGCGGCTGGAAATAACCTCTGGAAAGAACTGTGCGTGTCATAACGGCGTTCTCCCTTCTACAGACTCACTTCGCGACGTGAATATGATCCCCGTGGGCGGCCAGTAGGCCATCACTGATGTACTTCCACGGACCTTCTTCCCTTGTCCAAGGCCCGAAGAGCTGAATCGGGTAGCCGTAGGGTTGTGTCCAGTAGCCATAAACTTGCAGGGCCTTGTAAAGGCGCCAGCCGAGGTTCGAATGCCTTTCTTGGCGTGCTGGCGCGTGCCGCTGTTCTGCACGGCGGGCAAGCCCAAGCTTCGCGTCCCAGCGCGCCTTCCATTTTTCGATCCCGATTCCTTCCACGCCATAAATGTCCGCTGCCCTTCCCGCTTGATGGTGGCCAACGGTGCCCTGGCCAAACTGAATGTGCACTGGCCTTTGCTCGCTGAATCCCGAGTCCTTAGCGAAGCGTTCGAGAACCCGCGCCAGTTCCGCCGAAAGTTCTTGCGTGACCGGGGCATTGGCCGGGGGCGAATTCACCCGGTAAGCCGGTCCCGAAGGAACGGGACGCAATCCATGTGCTAACTCATCTGCCGCGGTGGACCACATCGCCGTAAGCCGCGTTGTACCAATAACGTCCTACCAGCCGCCCTCCTACCTTAGTAACCTTTGTCGTCTCGTCCCAAAGCCCAGAAATCGTCACCCCGGCGTTATGGTTTTTCTGAAAGACCGCTGCGAAACTAGGAGGCAATACCGAAATGACGGTGACGACCTCTTTGTTCGTCGTCGTGTCTACCGTAAGCTCGGATCCCGATTTGATCCCAGATAGGGAAGCCGGGATGACCAGTTGTGGCAAAGCGCCTGCAGTAATCGCAGAAGGAATCGTCGTCGAAAAGGGAACTTCAGGGAGAGCGCTATCGACTCTAGGGCTGACTCCTCTGGCGATGAATTCCAAGGTCATGCTTTCCTCGAGCCGCAACAGAATGGAAAAGCTGCCGTAGCCCCACGGGTTGGCGATGTGTTGCCACGGCAAATAAGGATCGAGCGGCCGCCGGTTTGCCAAGATGCTCCAGGAGACATTCGGAGTCTGAATCTGAAGCGGGTCGCTGGCCCAGGCGTCTGTCCATTGCGAAAAATATTCCAGAACTCCGCAGTACTCCGCCGGCAGTTCGAATCGAGCAAGCACAACCTCGGCTCCGATGTCCGGCGCAGGCGCTATGCTCGATGAGTCGAAGTACCTGGCGTCGAGCGGCATCGCACACTTGGCGCACAGCTCCGAGCTAAGGCATTCCGTAAGGGGCTGCACGTTTCTCATGGCCGCCTCATCCTGGTCGCCTGGGCAGGGCCGCGCAGCTTGTGCCCAGTGGGCGTGCCTGCTCCACCCAGAACTTTGTACCCGTGCAGGGTCACGTATAACTCGCCGCGAAAGTCTGTCTTCGGAATCACGTCGAGCTGAATCGTGCTGCGGGGAGGAAAGACGATGGGCGTGGCGAAATAGCGGAACGGCCGGTCACCGTCGCTGATGCCGAGTCCAGCAATGTTTAACAAGGGCTCGCTCTGAAAGAAGCGGCCGCTGCCCTTGTCCGATAACGCGTATAAGAATTGGACGCGCTCGGGCGGCGGTTCCACGGCCTGAAAAAGCTCTTTCATTTCGTCCGGAGCCATTTGACCGCCGCCCTGCAGTGCTTGCAGAAACCGCGACAGGAGAACAGGGTTGATTTGGATACCCTGAATAAGGACGCGCTCCAGGCCACTCGCTGGCGATCTACTGCCCAGGTTCACAGACCTCGTGAGAGTCTTGGCTCTGGCCAGGAACTCGATGCCTCCGCCCCCACCAGGCTTCGGTGGACTTGAGGAAATTTTCTGCTGCAGCGCGCCGATAATGTTGCCCAATTGCAATTTTGCCGGATTTGGTTCCGCTCCATCCTCCGGTCCAAAGGCGAATGTGCGGACGCGAGGAACGAAGCCGTAGCCAATGGAGACGGCCACGAAAGCCGCTTCAATGCTTACGGTCAACGTTGCACTCATCACCTCATTGAGAAAGTCTTCTTCGATCCTGAAGTAGAACTGGTAGTCAAACGGAATTGTTCTTCGCCGCGCCGAAGCTGGCGTCTTTGCCGGAAGCGCTGTCGCTATACCGAGATGACTCACGAGCGTCCTCCGATACCGTAAGCTCCGATGCGTTTATAGCCTTGCAAAGCCAGGAAAAGGACGCCGCGGCCAAATTGTTCCTGGACAGTGATGTGCAGCGTAGAACGCGGCGCAAGGATGGCTGGCTTCGCCAGTTTTTTGAAGGGGCGCAACCCGTTGGCAATGCCGAGCCCGGCGACATTGTAGAGCGGAACATTCTGCCAAGACTGCCCTGTGCCGGCATCGTAAATCGTGTACAGGAAATCTACGTCGTCGGAGCGATTCAATCGCTGGAACACCTGGTTGACTACGCCAAGAGAGACACTTGCCAGCGCTCCACCGGGCTGTAGCGCGACACGCAGATACTCCGGCCGGATTCGAATGCCATCCAAGGCACAATCCGGAGGAAGTGCGCTGAGGGGAAGCTTACTCAGATCGACCGGATCGCCTGACGGCAGTTGGTCCGCGGTGAACTGTACGGCTTCGTCTTCCACGGCCAGCCCATAACCGATGTCCGAGACCACGAATGCGCCCTCGGTGGTAACGGTGATTTCATCTTCCACGACGTTGCCGCTACGGCCCGTGAGCTCGAACTTCGCTACAGAGTCAAACGGGATAGCGCGCTCTCCCTCCAGATTCAGAAGCGAACCACGCACGGCCGCTTCTGCCATCCAGTCTGCGGAAGGCTGCGGGCAGGAGGAACCGATCAGAACCTTGTATCCATAGAGAACAATGAACAGAGTGCCCGTAACGTCCGGAGTCTGCTCGATCACCTGCAAGCGCACAGTCGAGCGGGGAAGAAACTCCAGGGGACGGGCGAGCAATCGAAACGGGCGTTCGCCGTCGCTTCCGCCCAAGGCAGAAAGACTGTGCTCGGGCTGGTCCATCAGCTCTCGCCCGGAACTGCTGTCCACGATGCTGAAAAGAAATGTGATATCCCGCAGAGGACGCACGAGCTGGAAGCAGCGGTTCAGTAAATCCAGCGAGACCGGCTGATTGGAATAGCCTCCGACGCCCCCAATGCCACCGGGTGAAGCAAAGATAACGTTTGTAAAGTCGGGATGGACCCGAAACCCTTCAATCAGCGCGGTTACCGGGAAGTTTTGAAGTTGGAGCTCCGCCGGTTTTGCCGGGTCCGGTGTAGTGCCCGCCAGTGCCAGCGGCCGCATGCGTTCCTGTTCGAAACCGTAACCGATGGCCACGGCCACAAAGACGGCATCAGGGCTGACGTTGAGAACGTCCTGGACGATACGCCCCGGTTGGCCCTTCAACGCAAAACGTGCCGCGGCGTCGAACGGGACAACCGCTCCTGCCCGGGGCTGTAGAGCTTCAGCCACCGGGCGGATCGAGCGTTGCGTCCTGCGGGAAACCCGCCGCGGAGTGGAGAGCATAAGAACTTATCCTTTGGCTCGTTGGATTTGGGCTTCTGTTTACTGCACGTCGCGGGTCATGTACCCGTCGAGCACCACCCAGATGAACATCGGCCCGTAGATTCGTTGAAGCTCGTCCTGAACGTCTTTATTTGGAATGTCAATCTCGACGCGAAAATTCTGCTGTTTATCGATGAAGATCGGTTCAGCGAATCGAAACGTCGCCAGCGGATTGGGTTCGCCGTGACTTGCGAAAGTCGCGCTTTCCGAATAAGCGCCGGCACCGGACGGGAAGAACCATGTGGGCATCTGAATCATGGTCTTTTCACCCACGTACAACGTGGTGACGGTGTTGTAGATCAGTTTATTCACCAAGGTGCCCGTGCCGTCTGTGCTGCTGATTTGTTCGTCGAGAGGCTGCTCATCCGTGGGTATTTCATCCAGCATGTCTTGCAGATCACCCACACTCAGAGTGATTGTCCCGCCAGCCTGATCCACCGCCTCGGCATTAACGGTTACGCCTGCATTAAGGCCGGTTGCGCCCAAGTCAACGCCGTCCTCCAGAACCGATATTTCCGTGGTGCCATCATTACTGTCCTGGGCATCCTGAAGAAAACTCACGATGCTATCGAGCCCGAATTCGATGGAAGCGGTGACCACCACGGCGCCCCCCGCTGCCGATGGCTTACCAGTGGCGGGATCGACCTTGACGGGGATTTCATTGTTCGGGTTGGCGGGGTCTTGCGTGGTCACATCGACCCCATCCAACGTCCCCGTGCTGTCTGACGGGAATTGGGGAGGCAAATCGCTGATCACCACTCGCAAGGCGCGCGCCTCAAAGGTGTTGTAGTGAGGCAGCAGCCCTGCTGACTGCAAATTCGTTTCGAGCTTGGTCTTGTTTTGCACGTCCACGAAAAACTTGAGCGTGCTGGTTGGCTCTGCATCCTTCAGTTGGCTCTCCGCATCTACCGTCAGGGAGTCATAGATGGGAAGATGGACCTTCTCTTTCACGCCTCGAACGACTGCCATGGTGATTCCTCCTGATGAAGACAGTTTCTAAACTCGTGCAGGACCCGGCCGCCTTTACCAAAGCGGCCTGAATGTCTCGGGAACTTCGCCTGTAGTGCCGGGTTGCGGCGTAAAGTTCTGGCACGTCGCGTTCACCGTTCTTGGCTTGACGTATCCCTCGAGATGATCCTGCTCCCCGAATCCCGCAACATTCGTGGGCATCGGGCAGCCTGCGTTAAACGCCGGAGGTACGTCGCGCACATAGCCATCGAACGGTGCGTCTCCGTAGTAACCCATTGGGGTCTCGGGCTCACCCCAGCCGACCATCTCCGGCACATCGCCGTAATATTCGTCTGCGTAATAGCCCATCGGCTGATCGTCGGCGTAGTAGCCGTAGAGATCCTCGGCGTAATAGCCATACGGATCGTCCGCGTAGTAGCCAACCGGCTGCACATCCGCCTCTCCCCACTGGGGCACCTCCGGCGGCTCACCGTAACAGCCCATGGAGTAGTCGTCTGCGTAGGACCCATACGAATCATCCGCGTAATAACCGTACGGGGCTGCTGCGTAGTAGCCGTATCCAGGCGCATAGTGAAATTGCATGACATTCGCTCCTTCGCCGGCGCGGTTTGCCGGGTCATAGGGATTTACGATCATCACCTCGTCGAACCTTCGATCGTTTTTCATTTCCTGGATGCTCTTCCTGTGAATCTCATCACGTCACCCCTCGATTCCTCTGGGCGTTACTCGATAGCGCCCGCCCAGAACGTACAGCTGTCTTCCCTGTGGATCGCAAGCCAGCCTTGCCGGCGTCCGCATGAAGTGGATAAATGTGCGCGGCGAGCGGCACGTTCCCCGGTCTGAACGATAAATGAGCCCGCGCAGTTCGCCGACGTGCACCAGGACCGGAGGAATCAGCCTTTGGCACCTTGCCCGGCGAGATTCGGGCGATGCGAAGCGATGAAACTGTTCGAACAGCTTTCTCGCTTCGTCGAGACAGCGGCAACGACTCTCTTGAAGTGTGCGAGCGTCTGGCAGTTCCACGTAGCCCACTGCTGAATCTCCCGATCATGAAGTGGTTCTCCCTCCGACCTCTTTCGTTAACGGCGCCGGTGGCGCAACCGCCTGCCGTGGCCTCTCCCCCATGATGGATAACTTGGGTAGCCGGGATAGCCCGGATAGCCAGGAGATCCTGGCGGTCCGGGAGGCATCGCTTGTCCGGGTCCCGGTGCGATCGGAACAAGTCCCGCCGGCCCTGGCCATACCGCACAACGCATGTACATTCTTTGCGGTCCCAACCCGGTGTAAGGCAGGGTAGGGTGGTGCCACCCGAGTGGCCACGGTGCGGGAGGCACTCCGGCGGGCATGACACCGGGAGCACCAGGAAATGGAAGCGGCATGCCTGGCGGCGGGACAAAGCCAGGGGCAGCCTGCGGCGCCGGTGGTGCTTGTCCCGGAAGGAGGCCGCCCACGATGTTTCCCACAGCCTGCAGTGGGTTGAGAATATTACCCACCGCGGGGAGTATGTTGCCTGCGGCCTGGGCGATGGTTCCAATCGGGTTCGTAATTGCACCCACGACCGGTTTCAGAAAATCGAAAAAATCACCCAGTTGACCCACAGGGTTTCCGAGCCCATCTACCATGACAGGCATCTGTGAAAACCGGGTATCCGGGATATCGTGGACGTAACCAAAGCTATCGCGCGCAAGCATGAAACCTCCTTCTTGGTCTGAAACGCATGAGACTCATTCCGCCCGGGCCGGGCATAGGCGGCATTGGGCCCATGTCAGCCGCAGGTTGCATCTCTTCCGCCGGGGCTCCGCAGACCGGACAAACTGGACAGGGGGGACACGGAGGACCTGGCATGGGTGGCGCTAACGCGGCGTGCTCGGGGGCTGCGGGCGGAGGCACCTCTCCTCCTCCTTTTTTTCCAAGGAGATTGCCCAAGAGGTCGCCAACCACCGGCGCCAGGGAAGTGATGAGGGGCAAAATGGGAAGCCCCACGGGGTTACCCAACCCGTCGTAACCTACATGCTGAAATCCGTAAACCTGCGGATCAGGTACTTGGTGTACATAACCTAGGCGGTCCCGAATTAGCATTTTTCCCTCTCAGTCATCAATCTCACAAATGCGCTTCCAGACCGCAGGCGGCGCCCAACCAATCGGCCGCGAAACCGTGGCATCGATCGGAACCCACCGGCCGAAGACATTCACCTCCGGATAGATGTGACTGTATTCGTGAGGCTTGTGCGGCCGGAAGCCCGCCAGGACCAGGCGCACGGGATGTCCCGTGGAAAGAAGCATGGACCCCAGGAGAATGGACATGTCGTCGCAGTCTCCCGCGCGCAGTTCCAGCATCCTTCGCGGCGTGTGCAACAGTTCCACGCGAAAGATGTCTCTCGTGTAGCGGATATTCCTCCTCACCCAGTCGAACAGCGAGCGCACTTCGCCCCAGCGGTCCTTGGGGCGAACCTTGCGGGTCCGGAAAATCTCGATAGCCTTTTGCCGCACATAGAAGTCCTTGGCGCCATCGCAAATCATCTGGGCGATGAGGCGCGCGGTCTCGAGGGTTCCGCGGTTGCCGTGCGGAACGTGCAGGAGCATGACGCGTGGCCGGACGAAGCGGCTGCAGAATCTCACCATTCACAGGACACCTAGCACGTTTTCCGCCGCAACGATCACCGGATGCTCCAAACCTTCAACTTCAACGACCACGTACGATTGCGTCATACCGGTTCCCTGGGAAATCTCAATCACCCGGCCTTGCAGCAGATCCTCACCATGGAGCGTGGCCAGCAATTGCTGGGGCTCGGGAATGTACACGTCGCGAATCCGGAAATGCACCCAGCGGTTTTTGATATCCACGGTGTTTGCGCATCATCCTCTGCAAGACGGTCCGTTGCATTACTGCTTCGCTCGCGAAGTGCAGTTGTGCTGCCAAATCGATTAGCGGCGGAGATGCCCAAGTAATTGCTATGGATTGCAGGCTTAATGAGAGGGGATCGCCACCGGATTGTTCCACCGGCGCGGAAAACTGCTTCTTACTCCTGCACGTTGATTCCGGAAATCTCAAGCAAGCGCGAGTCCAGGGAGCTCAACTCGGATGCTGACGCAGCTTGTTGTAGATGCTGCGAGGGGTGACGCCCAGGAGCCGCGCGGTCTCCGACTGGTTTCCCTGTGTGCGATGCAATGCCAGGTCGAGCAACAGGCGTTCGAAATGTCTCACGGTACGAGAGAGGTTCCAGGCATTCTGCTCTAACAGACGCAGTGGATAAGCGGGGAATTCCATAGCCGCGGGTTGTTCCGAGGAATCCCTCCGGATGGTTGGTTTCTCTTCCTTGTGGGTTGAGCTTGCGGGGAAGGACAACTCTTCCCACAATTCGCGCGGGAGATCCGAAAGCCCGAGCGGTGCGTCATCTTCCTTGCGCGCCAGGGCCTGGCGAACGATGTTTTCCAGCTGCCGGGCGTTGCCAGGCAAGCCTGTGCTCTGGAGGCCCTGGATAAATTCCGATGAGGCCGTGAGCAAAGAAACAGGATGCAACACTCGATGTTTATCAAGAAAGTGACTCAACAAAGGGGCGACATCCTCCATGCGCTCCCGCAAAGGAGGCAAGTGGATGGGAACCACGTTTAAACGGTGGAACAGATCGGCGCGAAACGCTCCCTGAGCGACCCGTTCGCGGAGATCGCGGTTTGTGGCCGCGAGCAAACGAACGTTGACGGCGGTCTCACGGTCCTCGCCGAGGACCAAGATGCGGTTTTCCTGCAATACCCGCAGCAGTTTGCCTTGAAGGTCCAGGCGCATTTCGGCGATTTCATCGAGAAAAAGGACGCCTCCTTCCGCGGCACGGAACAACCCTTTGCGATCGTTTTCCGCTCCCGTGAACGCACCGCGCCGGTGCCCGAAGAGTTCCGCTTCTGCAAGATCGGCAGACAAGGCGGCACAATTCAGCGGCAGAAACGGCCCCCGGCTGCGCTTGGGGTCGAGGGCGTGAATCGCGCGGGCGAGGAGCTCCTTACCGGTTCCGGTCTCTCCAGTAAAAAGCACAGGCAGGTCGCTGAGACGGCTGACCCTCGCCACTAAGCGCTGGACCGCCATCATAGCGGGGCTCTGGCCCACGATTCCGAGATCGCCCAGCGCTTTTCGAATATCCGCCTCTTCTTCCTTGCGCGCGGCGATTTCCCCGAGCGCGGACTCTACTTGCCGGCAAAGATCGCCCAGGAATTGTGGCGCTTCGCTGTCAAAGATCCGCTTGGCGCCTGCCAGTAGCGCGTGGCACCGGAGTCCCAGGGGCCATCGGCTGGTTCCATCTTCAAAGGCGAACACGAATGCGTTGTCTTTCGGAAAGGATCGAATCAAAGAAAAGGCCAGCTCTTGATTTTGCGGCTCTTTGCCTAGAGCGACAAGAGTCAATGCCGACGGGCCTACGGGGACAGGTTCTTTCTTTTCTAAATGCTCCAGGTGGTGAATGTTGATGCCAGTTTCGCGGAGTGCCCGCTGAATCTGCGTTCTTCGATCCGTTTTGCTGTCCCAAATAAGGACGGTAGGGGCTTGTGAGCCGGAGGGCATGGGGGCGACCTGCTTTCCAGTCCGCCGAAGGTTCGACGAAGGTTAGGCGTCAAAATTCCCCGACGCAACTGCTCGGGAGTCTCGGCCCACCTCGACTTTTGGTCGAGTGCGCGCAGGTGCGCAGGCTGCACATTGATTGATCGAAGGAACAGTTACTTATGCTAGACTGACTCCCTTCCGCGTCGCCGTCCACGCTTGAGGGTCTTTCGATGGTACGGCCGAACGGCCAAGAACCAATCCGAGTCTGCGTTGTGGCGGAGAATTGTCTTGCCCGCTCCTATCTCATGGAGATTCTGCGGAAAGATTCGGGCGTTAAACCGGTTACCCTGGATGACCTGGTGGAATCCTGCTGGCCCCTGGGTCCGAAAGGGGTCTTTGTGGTCGACCGGTGCGGCTTAACCCTTCCCCTGTGCGAGTGCTTCCGGCGCCTTCGATGCCGCTATTCCGGCGCTCGCTTCCTGGTTCTCGGCAACCGCTACGACAAAGAAGAAGTGGTACGTTTTATGATTCTCGGCGCACACGGGTTTCTGGAGCAAGCCCGCACCTCGGAGTTGTTGAGAGCGATTCGCTTTATTGCGCAAGGCCAGTTATGGGTGGCTCCAGATGTGCTAGAAGCCTTCCTGAAAGAGGTCGCGATGGTCTTGCGCGATACTCAACAAAAGGGCGGCACATTTACGCCCCGGGAAATGCAAATCCTGGAGATGGTTCGCGGCCGCATGTCGAACCGCGAGATCGCCTCTCTACTGAAAATCAGCATCAGCACAGTCAAATTCCATCTCACCAATATTTTCTCGAAGCATCAAGTTGTGTGCCGTCAGGAACTTCTGGCGCCTCTCCATAGCGAAATCTGGAACAAGCTTCCTGCCTAGCCGGTGCATTATGTCAAAACTGTGCCAGAATGTGCGTTTTTGAAGTCATTGTCCAGTGGCTGTTTCCAGATGTCCGGATCGGAACGGCCAGATAAACCAACATGTGGAACGGGGCGGTGCCTTCGGCACCGGGATTTGGACTGACACACCAGCACCTCCGAGGATTCGAGATGAATGGAAAACAGTTTCGCGGAGTCTATCGCGGGCGAACCAGGAAGTAGGAAGTTAGGTCCGTTAGGGATTAGGGATAGCCGGTCCGACGAGATTGAAGTAGAGCAGGCCTTGGCTTGTGGTGAATTCTCATCCGAGAGCAAAATCGTAGTGGTCCAAAATCTTCCCAAGAAGAACGGGGTCGGCGTCCCATTGGACCGCGGGTCCCAAAGCTTCGACCACGGAAGCACAGCGGTCGTAGAGAGCACACGCCGTTCGAGGAGGATCGTGCCGCGAATTGTAGTAAATGCCGGTTCCGCGGCCGAGGTCCGCTGCCGTCTCTATGAGAGTTTCGCGGGGCGCAACTTCTTCTATTCTGTTCCCTTCCAACCCTTGCCTAAATACAAGTCCAGACGCGCACATAGTGCTTGACAGCAGTGATGTTTTGATTTATTAATTCGATTTAATAGCTAGTCGACGGGTAGCCACCGAGGTGCAAGCGCGCTATCTTTTGGTGCCTTCGGGGTGTGACGGTATTTTACAACGGGACAGAACTGGATTTTCCTTCCGCTACCACCGAAGTTTACTCCTTGCTGATTCGTGAGTCGTAAAGCTTTCGTGAAATTTCCCGAGGGAGGGGGCATTGCATGCACATCAAAGTAGTTTGCTTCGTGGCAGTTCTGCTGCTCGGACTTGCTTCTAGCCTTCCAGCGCAGGAAATCACAGGGAACATCTCCGGCACCGTAACCGATCCCAGCGGAAGCGCAGTGCCCGACGCCAATGTCGTAGTAACGAATATAGGCACCGGGGTTGAGCGCTCCACTACAACTACTTCAGCTGGAATATTTTTCTTTACCGATCTTCCCGTGGGCTATTATCAGTTGGCCGTGAGCAAGTCTGGTTTCAAAAAATCTGAAACCACGGGCATTCACCTCAACGTAAACGACAAGCTCGCCTTTCCAATCATGCTGATTTTGGGCGCCGTGAATGAAACTGTTACCGTCACGAGTGAAGCGGCGACGCTGCAAACCGAAAGCGCGGAAGTTTCCAATCTTGTCGGAAATGAACAAATGAAGGCCTTGCCTCTAAATCAGCGCGATTTTGGCCAACTCGTTGACCTTGTGCCTGGGGTCGCTCCTGACAACGGGCGCGTGGGCATCAACGATACGGCTGTTTCCGTCAATGGGAACCAGTCAAACTCCAACTTGTACCTGGTGGATGGCACGTTCGACGAGGACAACGGCAGTAATGCCGGCATCATGGTCCGGCCCTCAGTGGATTCCATCGAGGAGTTTAAGATTCTTCGCAATAACTACAGCCCCGAATTTGGCGAAGCCACCGGCGCAATCGTCAACGTCGTTACCAAATCGGGCGGCAAGGACTTCCACGGATCCCTGTTTGAGTTCCTGCGCAACGACAAGCTGGACGCTAGCGACCCTTTTCTCGGTGCACCAGGCAAGCTCCGCTATAACGATTTTGGATTTACCATCGGCGGCCCCGTCTGGATTCCTAAGGTCTACAACAAGGAACGCAAGTCGGACTTCTTCTTCTTTTCCGGTGAGTTTTCCCGCGAAATTCGCGGAAACACCGTGACGGGCATTGTTCCAACCCAGGGACAACGAAATGGCATCTTTCAGACTCCTTGTGTTACGGGAGCCGCTGGTTGTGACCCGCAAGAGTTCGCCGTTGACGAACCTGACTTTACTGGAACTCCGGACCCCAACGCCGTCGCGTTTTTGGACCGTTATCCCTTTCCCAACGCCGACATTTCCAATGGCTTTAACTTCATCGCCAGCTCCCCGGCTGTCAGCAACTTCAATCACTACGGAATTCGCTGGGACCATCAGTTCGGTGCGAAAGCCAGTTTGATGGTTAACTACATGCAAACGAACACGCCGTTGACGGCCCTAAATAGCAGCGGCTTCTGGGGGGACGACAACTTCCCATCCGTTAGCAGTGATTGGAACACGAAGGCGAAACTTGCCAACATCAAATTGACAATCGTAATCAGCAATCGCACTGTGAATGACTTCCAGTTCGGATACTCGAACAACGTTATTGATATCAAGACCAGCACGGTTTCGGACCCGACTTTGGCCTCGCGCGCCGGCTTCACCTATACGGAACTCTTCCCCGAGACCAGCGGCTCCTTCCCCGCCCTGAACCTTAACGATGGCTTCGACATGCTTCAGCACACGGCGCCGTTTTATAATCTCACGCACAATTTTCAGTATAGAGACGACCTAACTCACAGCGTTGGAAAACACAACTTCAAGGTAGGGTTTTTCGCGCGCTTCAGCCGCAAGAAGGAACCTGCCAATGGCGGCGGCGACTTCACTGCGGGCAGCTTTACCGTCCTTTCCCTCAGTGATCTGCTTGCAGGAAATGTGTCCGAATATTCGGAGCAGGAGTCCAATAATGATGTTCCTTCTCGTGGCCGTGATGTGGCTCTGTATTTCCAGGACACTTTCAAAATATCATCCAACTTTACTTTGGATTACGGCTTGCGCTGGCAGTATCTGGGTCAACTTTTTTCTGTTGAGAACAATGTGTCCAGCTTCTATCCCGATCGCTACGATTCAACTCGTTGCCCCGAAGCAACGGCATTCGTGATTGATCCTGTTACGGGGGCCTTAGTCGTCGACCCGGCTACCTGTGACACTCTCAATGGTATCGTCACGCAAGATTCGCCTGGAGTGCACAAGTCCCTCACCGAACCCCATTACCGAGACTTCGAGCCCCGCGTCGGATTTGCGTGGGCGCCTTGGTCTAGCAAGAAGCTGCTGTTGCGCGCAGGTGGAGGTATCTACCACGGACGCGACGCCTTCTCCCAAAACAGCGCACTGGGCCAGTTGCCTCCATTCAATAACAATCCCGCCCAGCATGGGATCACCTTTGCCACGATGACCGCGCCGTTCAATCCTGCGACGCCGCAGCCCCCCGTCCAGCTCA
>Ga0126381_100002156_pt1 | contig 21267 bp, 15 predicted proteins | sample PanSoiMetPlot_28_FD_96465 | JGI IMG/M metagenome (GOLD analysis project Ga0126381, IMG submission 96465) | Tropical forest soil microbial communities from Panama - MetaG Plot_28 | ecosystem: Environmental > Terrestrial > Soil > Tropical forest > Bulk soil | place: Panama | collected 2016-02-17
ACGTGCAGGGCTTTGCCTACACCCTGGGGCTGACCACGCTGATCGACGTGGTGGTGGTGTTCTTGTTCACCAAGCCGATGGTGACGTTCCTGGCCGGGACCAAGTTCTACGGCGGCGGGCATCGGTGGTCCGGGCTGGACCCGGCACGGCTCGGCTCCAAGGCGCCATGGCGCTCCTCGGGCCGGCGAGGGACCCGGCGGGGGGTACCGTCAGACGCGTGCGGTACCTGATCGTTGCCGAGGCCTACCGTGACCTGGAGCAGCTGAGCAGCCGGCTGGCGCTGACAGAGCGGCTGGCCGAACTGCTCGCGCAGACCCCGGACGGGCTTCTGCCGACCGTGTGCTACCTGTGCCAGGGGCTGATCGCGCCGGAATTCGCCGGAGTGGACCTCGGCCTGGCCGAGAAACTCGCCGTCCGCGCCGTGGCCACCGCGGCCGGCGCTGACGCCACGGGGGTCGCCGCCCTGGTGCGGGAGATCGGCGACCTTGGCCAGGCGGCGGAGCGGCTGCTTACCGCGCCCGCGTCCGGGATCGGCGGCCAGGCGGCCAGCCTTGAGGTCGCCGAGGTGGTGCATACCCTGCGCGAGATCGCATTCGCCGAGGGGGCGGGTTCGCAGGGCCGCAAGCTGGAGCTGCTGGCCGGGCTGCTGGCCCGGGCCACCCCGCTTGAGGCGCGCTACCTGCTGCGCCTGGTGACCAGGAACCTGCGGCTTGGCATCGGCACGCCTACGATCTTGGACGCGCTGGCCCAGGTGCACGCGGGCGGCAAGGCCGAGCGCCCGGTGCTTGAGCGCGGCTACAACATCTGCTGCGACCTCGGCAAGGTGGCCGCCACCTTGGTAAGCGGCGGTCTGGAGGCGGTGGAACAGCTGCGGGTCCAGCCGGGAAACCCGGTGCGAGTCATGCTGGCTCAGCGGCTGGCGGACGCCGACCAGATCCTGGCCCGGCTGGGCGGGCGGTGCGCGGCGGAGTACAAGTACGACGGCGTCCGCGTCCAGGCGCACCGCACCGCCGACGGGACTATCGAGATGTTCACCCGGCGACTTGAGGAGATATCCGCCCAGTTCCCCGACGTCGTCGAGCTGCTGCGGGCGGGACTGGGGCCGGCCGAGGCGATCCTCGAAGGGGAGGTCGTCGCCTATGACGCGGCGGCGGGCGAGCTGCGGCCGTTCGGCGAGGTCATGCTGCGGCGCCGTAAGCACGGCATCGACCAGGCGGTCAGGGACGTGCCCGTGGGCCTGTTCTGCTTCGAGTTGCTGTACGCCGACGGCGAGGACCTGACCAGGCTGCCGTATCCGCGGCGGCGCGCCGCGCTGGAGGCGGCCCTGTCCCTCTCGCCACGGCTGCGGCTAACCACCGCCGCCGAGGTCCGCGAACCGGCCGCGCTCGACGCGATGTTCGCCCAGGCGGTCACCGACGGGTGCGAGGGTCTGGTGTGCAAGTCGACCGGGCCGGATTCGGGGTATCAGGCCGGGGCGCGCGGCTGGCAGTGGATCAAGCTGAAGCGGGACTACCGGACCGAGTTGTCCGACACCGCCGACCTTGTCGTCGTCGGCGCGTTCGCCGGGCGCGGCCGCCGCGCCGGTGTCTACGGCGCGGTGCTGCTAGCCGCCTACGACGCGGAGGCGGACATGTTCCGGGCCGTGACCAAGTGCGGCGCCGGGTTCTCCGACGCCGAGCTTGCCGCGCTGCCCGCCAGGCTGGCGCCGCTGCAGAGCCCGCACAAGCCTGCCCGGGTCGACGCGCGCCAGCAGCCGGACGTCTGGTTCGAGCCGGGCCTCGTGCTGGAAATCCTCAGCGCCGAACTGACCCTGTCCCCGAACTACACCGCCGCCTGGGGCCAGATCCAGGACGACGCCGGGCTGGCCATGCGCTTCCCCAGGTTCACCGGGCGCTGGCGCGACGACAAGGCCCCGCAGGATGCGACCACGACCGGGGAACTGGCCGACCTGTTCCGCACCGCCCGGCGCACGCCCACGGGCGGCTAGGAGTCCCGCCGCCCATCCCGCGGCCGGTCCGGCAGCAGGACGGCCCCCACTCCCGGGATGGCCTGTGTCCGAGCCTGCGCGAGGAGGGCGTCGGCGGCCTGCCGGCCGTTCTCGCCCGTGCGGGACATCCTGGCCGCGATCAGGCCCGCGACCACGGGAGTAGCGAAGGACGTGCCGCTCCACCTCGCCATGCCGTAGAACTTCCGCTGCTGCCCCACGTAGGGGTCGACCCGGCAGGTATAGGTGCCCGTGGCGTAGGCGTTGATGAGCCCTCTGCCTGGCGCGTACACGTCGACCCAGCCGCCGTAGTTGCTGAAGTCCGCACGACTTTCCCAGTCGGCCGCGAGCGCGCCGACCGACACCGTTCCAGGGAAGGCGGCCGGCCATTCAGGCAGCCGGGAGCCGCTGTTGCCGGCGGCGACGACGCACACGACGCCCTTGTACTGCGGTACGACGGTCTCCAGCCAGGCCCTGAACGCCTGCAAGGGGACATCGTTCCTGGTGGGCGCCACTATCGACAGGTTGAAGATATCGACGCCGAGGCCGAGCGCAGCGTCGAGCTTGCGCACGAAGTCCGTTTCAAGCGCGCTGCCGGCGACGGAGAAGATGTTCGCCACGAAGACCTCCGCCCGCGGCGCCATGCACCGCGCCACGCCGGCGACGAACGTGCCGTGCCCGGCATACGGAGTGATCGGCTGCGTGCCGTCCGGCAGCGGCTTGGGCAGCGGATCCGGGTCACCCTGGACGCCGCTTAGCCACGGGTGGGCGGCCGCCGCGCCGTCGAGCAGTCCGGTATCGGCCACGTAGATGAGCACCCCGGCACCGCCGCCGTCCACGTCGACCGACGGGCTCGGCTCGATGTCGTCGTAGACCTCCTGCGGCTCGTCCGCCGGGCAAGGGCGTACTACCCCGGCGGCGGTGAGCACGTGGTTGGGCGTGGCGATGCCCGGGCCGAGCGCGAGGTCGATCGCGGGCAGGAGACCTGCCACCGTTGGCTGCTCGCCGGACGGAGGCTCACTCATGCGGACCAGCATGATGCCCTCGGTGATGCGCTCGGCCGTGGCCGGGCACGGCAGCAACTCCTGCACCCGGCCAAGGTGCTCCTCCCGCACGATCAGCTGACCCTCGGCGCACATGTAGCTGACTCCGCGATCGGCGGTGACGACGCCGATGTTGATCCCCCGTTCGGCGAATGCCGAGACGATGTAGTCGACCTGTTCGGCCACCACGGGGTCAAGGTCTCGATCCCAGCCGCTCTCTCCTGACACGATGCCTCCGTAAGTTGATCAGTGCCGTCAGTTGATCGATGCCGCGAGCTGACCATCACCGGAACTGAAAGGTCCGAGCCCGCGGGGACCCCCGCATCCCCACGGACTCGGACGCTAGTACGGAGTAACGCTCAAGTCTGTTTAATACATGAATTACGCAAATAAAGCCGTCTACAATCGCGTGCGTGGACGGGGGTTCACGTGCGATCGCGGCAGGCTCGCGTAATGCCGACGACCTGCTCCCGCTAGCCTTGTCGCGCCCCAGGGAGGCGCTGGCCAGGGCGCGTGCGGTGCTGGCCGGGCGGCCTGACCCGTATGAGTCGTCGGTGGCTCATCAGGCGGCGGGGATCGTGCTGCGCGAGTTCGGCGATGTCGAGGCCGGAGTCCGTGAGCTGCGCGCGGCGCTCACGATGGCGCGGCGGACTGGCCAGGCCGAGCGCGAAGCCGACGTGCTGGCCTCGCTCGGGGCCACGCTGGTCTATGCCGGCCGGACCACGGCGGGGCTCAGCGCACTCGATCAGGCGGTGGAGCGATCCGTCGGCGTTCTGGCGGCGCGCGTGCTGGTGCGGCGCGGCATAATCTCGTGGGTCCTGGGCCGCTATCCGGCGGCACTAGACGATTTCCGGCACGCCGTGACCGTGCTGCGCCGGGCGGACGACAGGATCTGGCTGGCGCGTGCGCTCAGCGCTCGTACGCTGGTCTACCTGTCGCTTGGCATGACCGGCCGGGCGGACGCCGATTTCGCCGCCGCCGGGGACCTGTTCACGGAGACAGGGCAGGAACTCGAGGCGATCGATACGGTACACAATCGCGGGATGGCGGCCTTCTACTCAGGCAACCTCCCGGCGGCGCTTTCCCACCTGGACACGGCCGCCTCGCGTTACCGGCCGTTGCGGGTCCCGACGCCAAAGCTCAGCATCGACAGGTGCGCGGTCCTGCTGGCGGCCGGGCTGGCCGTCGACGCGCTGGCCGAGGCGGACGCGGCGGTGGCCGACATGGAGCGGGTTCGCGGTCCGGTCACCACGAAAGCCGAATTGCTGCTGATGGCCGCCGAATGCGCGCTGGCCGGGGCCCAGCCGCGCAGCGCCCAGGACTGGGCGCAGGCGGCGTACCGTCTGTTCCGGTCACAGCAGAGTGCCTGGTGGCAAGCCCAGGCAGCGCGAGTGCTCATCCGGGCCAGGTACGCGGTCGGCCCGGTCTCGCCGGGCTTGCTGCGCGAGGCCAGCCGTGCCGCGAGCCGGCTCGACGCGCTTGGCGCCGGCGACGCGACCCAGGCGCACCTGCTCGCGGGCCGGGTGGCACTTGAGCTCAGCCGCCCCGGGCAGGCCGAACGGCATCTGTCCGCCGCCGCGCGCAGCAGACGTCGCGGAACCCCGATGTCCCGTGCCGCCGGCTGGCTAAGCGAGGCGCTGCGGGCGCAGGCGGCCGGCAACCCGCGCCGGCTGCTGTCCGCCTGCCACCACGGGCTCGCCGTCCTGGACGAGCACCGGCTCAGTTTCGGCGCCTCAGAGCTCCGGGCGCAGGCCACGGCTCACGGCGCCGAACTGGCCACGCTCGCCCAGCGCCACGCCGTCCGGGCGCGCAGGCCGCGGCTCCTGCTCGCCTGGAGCGAACGATGGCGGGCCACCGCCCAGACGGTCCCGCCGGTTCGCCCGGTCGCCGACGCGGAGCTCCACGCCGCCCTCGCCGCGTTGCGCGACGTGACGAGACGGCTTGAGATCGCGCGCAGTGAAGGCACGCCGGCCGTCGCGTTGCAGCGGGAACAGCGTCGGCTCGAGACCACGGTGCGCGCCAGCGCGCTGCGCACCCCGGGCGGTGTCGCGGTCGGCACGGCGTTCGACCCGGCGGTCCTGCTCGATGAGCTCGGCGCCGCGCGGCTGGTCGAGATCGTTGAGATCGACGGCGGCCTGTACGTGCTCGTCTGCGGCGGGGGGAAGGTGCGGCAGTTCACCGCCGGCCGCGTCGCCGACGCCGGCCGCGCGGCGGACTTCGCGCGCTTCGCCTTGCGCCGCGTCGCGCGCGGCCGGCCCGAGGACGACCTGGACAGCGCGCTGTCGATCCTGGCGGCGGCCGGCCCCAGGCTGCAGCAGGAGCTGTTCGGACCCGCCATCCGCCACCTGGGCGACGGGCCCCTCGTGATCGTCCCGCCCGGCCGGCTGCACGCCATCCCGTGGGCGCTGCTGCCCGAATTGCGCGATCGCGTGTTCAGCGTCGCCCCGTCGGCGGCGACGTGGCTGCGCGCGCGCTGCGCCCCGGTGCCGGCGGGCCGTCACGTGACACTTGCCAGGGGGCCGGGCCTGGCATCGGACGGGGCCGAGGTACCGGCGGTTGCGGAGTTGTATGGCGATGTCACGGTGCTGGCAGGCGCCGAGGCGACCGCCGAGAGGGTCCTGCACGCGCTCGACGGGGCATGGCTGGCCCACGTCGCCGCGCACGGGGTGTTCCGTGCCGACAGCCCGCTGTTCTCTTCGTTGCGGATGCACGACGGGCCGCTGACTGTGTACGACTTCGAGCAGCTGCGGCAGGCGCCTTATCGCCTGATCCTGTCGAGCTGCGACTCAGGCGTGCTGGCGCCTGCCGGGGCCGACGAACTGCTTGGCCTGGTCAGCAGCATGCTGCCGCTCGGTACCGCCGGAATCGTCGCGGCCCCGCTGCCGCTGAACGACCGCGCCGTCGTGCCTGTGATGGTCGGCATGCACAGGCACCTGCGAGCCGGCCAGACCCTCGCCGAGTCGCTGTGCGCCGTGCGCCGCGACCTGAGCGGCGATCCGGTGCGGCAGGCGACCGCGGCTTCACTCGTGGCGCTTGGCGCGGCCTGACGGTCACACGGTGAACCAGTTCGTCACCACGTCGATGCCGTCTTCGGTCCTGCATCGCAGCCGGAACGAGCCCGCGGGCACGGGCTGAATGTAGAAACAGCCGATGTCGTCGATCGGTGCGGTGATGGTCTCGCCGTCGCTGGCTTGCTGCTCGATCGTTCCCCGCCGGGGCGGGATGATCTGCCCGATCAGGGAGTCCGTGCTGACCTCGAGTTCGATGGACAGGCGTGCCGAGGTGAAGGTGAGGGCGTGGATGGTGGCGCGCTCTGACCGCGTGCTAGCGGACCGTACGACGCCTTCCAGATCCAGGTCATGGCTGGAGTCGTAGGAGAGCTGGGCGAGCTGGGCGTCGATGTCGTGCCAGGCGTAGGCACTCTGCCCGGCCTGCGTAAACCACGGCGGGACGTCGTGACGCGCCCGCGACGCCTCACGCAATGCCCCCAAAAGCCGCTCATCATCCCAGTCTTCAGGCATGACCATCACCTCCCGGACGGTTCGTTTCGCAGCTCATCGGCACCGAGCCCGTCGAGCGTGCTCGAGCGGCGCAGCCGTTCCAGGCAGCGAGCCCGCTGCGGGCCGATGCTGCCGATAGGTATCCTCAGCGTTGCGCTGATCTCGGTGTACGAGCTTGGCGGGTCGCTGATCAGCATCGCGAGCAGCTGCCGGCAGCGGAGCGGGAGTTCGCCGAGCGCGGTGCGCAGCGCCGCGTTCCGCTCTGCCGCCAGGATCTCCTGCTCGATCACCGCGGCGTCCACGACCGCGAGCGCGTCATCCAGCGTCCCCGCGTCCGCGGTCCTGCGGGCCGCGGTCAGCGCGCGCAGGCATTCTCGCTGCGTGGTCGTCGCCAGCCAGCCCGGCAGCGCGGCCGGCTCGCGCAGCTTCCCGAGCTGCTCGACAAGCAGCAGCCACACGGTCTGCCCGACATCCTCGATGTCCTGGTTCTTCAGCTGGTAACGCGTGCAGATGGACCAGACCAGCGGAGCGTAACGCTCGATGATCTCGTTCCAGGCGTCCTGGTCACTGTTCGCCGCGCGCGTGACCAGTGCGATGACGGACGGGTCGTCACGCATGACCGGCGGTTCCCATCTTCCGTTACTTGTCCTTAATACCTCGGAGGACGGCACGCTGCTTTTGATACCGCGTGCTGTACGAACAAAACGAAGCCCGATACCGAACGGGCGGTGCCGTCTCCTGGACGACTGGGAGGTTCACTAGGCCGATTGACGTCCGGCGTTGACCGAGGTCCTGGCGATCGCTCAGTGTACGCGTCAGGGAGCGGACCTACCCGTGCGAGGTTGGAAGTGCATAAGCAGCGGCCCGCGGTGAATCACAGTCTCCGTCGCAGGCGCCTGGCGGCCGGCATCACGGAAAGCCAGGTGGCCGAGGAAGTCGCGCGGCTCGTCGCCGCCCAGACGGGCCGTGACATGGCGATCGGCGGAAACTATGTGTCCAAGCTGGAACGCGGGGTCATTACCTGGCCGAACCGCGCCTACCGCGATGCGTTTCGCGCGTTCTTCAATGCCGAGAGCGATGCCGAGCTGGGGTTCTATCCCAGCAGGACAAGGAAGGACGCGCAGATCTTCCAGGGCGTCCCGCAGACCAGCATCCCCAGATAGAACCCCGAGAACCTCCGCGTCGGAGAGGACAGATCCCCATGCCTGCCATCAGTCGCGCGCGTGCCATAACCCGGACGGCTATCGTCGGCGCCGCCGCCACTGCGGGCCTTGTGCTGTTCGCGGTCCCCGCGCTGGCCCACATCACCGTCACGCCAAGCTCGGCCCAGGCGGGTTCGACTGCGGTCCTGACCTTCCATGTCCCGAACGAGGAATCAAAGGCGGACACGGTCAAGGTGGACGTGCAGATTCCCGCCGATCACCCGATAGCCCAGCTTCTGGCCGAGCCTGTGCCGGGGTGGACGATCTCGATCAAGACCGTAACCCTGGCCAAGCCGCTGGTGACCGACGACGGATCGTTCAGCCAGGCCGTCTCCGAGGTGATCTGGTCCGGCGGCCAGATAGCGCCCGGCCAGTTCCAGAGCTTTGAGCTGTCCGCCGACCCGCTGCCGCAGGGGGTCAGCAGCCTGGCGTTCAAGGCGATCCAGACCTACTCCAACGGCGACGTCGTGCGCTGGATTGACCTCGCCCAGCCAGGCCAGCCGGAACCGGATCATCCGGCGCCGGTGCTGACCCTGACCACCGGCGCCGCCACTGCGGCGCCCGCCGGGGCGGCTCCCCCCGCGGCCACCGCGTCGTCTGGCTCGGACGGGACGGCCCGCGGCATCGCCGTAGGCGGTGTGGTCATCGGCCTCATCGGCCTTGCCTTCGGCGTCCTGGGCTGGCGGCGCGGCCGGATCGCGGTGCGCGCCGAGTCCGTGGCCCTGGACCTCAACGGGCAGGCCCCGGCCATGGCGGCGGCCGCCAAGCCGGTCCCGCAGCCTCGACCGTCGGCGCCTCCCGCGCGGGAAGCGCCCAGGCGCAAGGGCACAAGCAACCGCCGCCAGAACCATCGCTGACAGCGGCCGACATGAAGCGCCGAGTCGTTAGCCTGCTGGTCGCCCTGTTCCTCGCCGCGATAGGGGTGCTGGGCACCGCAACCGCTGCCCTGGCCCACGCGACGCTGGAATCGACCAGCCCGCCCGACGGGGCGATCCTGGCCAAGGCGCCCACCTCGGTCAGCGCGACGTTCGACGAAGCGGTCGGCGTCAGCCCCGACAGCCTGCGGGTGTTCGCGCCCAATGGCCAGCGGGCCGACGACGGCAACACGGTCCACGGCACGGTGCCGCAGCAGATCACCGTAGGGTTGCTGCCCGGCCTGGGAGGCGGCACGTATACGGTCGGCTGGCATGTGATCTCGGCCGACTCGCACCCGGTGCAGGGTGCGTTCACGTTCTCGATCGGCGCGCCAAGCAGCAGCGTCGTGACCCCGGCCAGCCTCGCGCCGCCGGCCAGCAAGCTCATCGTGCTCGCGTTCGGCGCCGTGCGCTGGCTGGCATTCTGCTGTTTCGCGCTGCTCATCGGCGCGGTCGCGTTCGTGATCTGCTGCTGGCCGTCCGGCGCGTCAAGGCACGGCCTGCTGCGGCTGGCCATGGGCGCGTGGGGCGGGCTCGCCGCCGCCACGCTAGCCGCCATCTTGCTGCAGGGCGCTTACGGCGCCGGCCAGAGCTTCAGCCATGTGTTCTGGCCCAACGTGCTGCACGCCACCTTGTACAGCGGCTACGGCCGCGCCCTCGGGGTCCGGCTCCTGCTGGTCGTGGCGGCGCTGATCGTCTTCTCCCTGACGCTGGGGTCGCTGCCTACGGCCAGCAGACGGATGCGCGTGAGCCTCGGCGCCATCTGGGCGGTGGTGACGGCGGGGCTGGCCAGCACCTGGGCGCTGGCGGACCATGCCGGAACGGGGATCCAGGTGCCGCTCGCGGTGCCGTCAGACGTCCTCCACCTCACCGCCATGGCCATCTGGGTGGGCGGCCTGGTCACTCTGGTGACGATCGTGCTGCGCCGCCCCGCCTCCTCGGACGCCACCCGCAAGGCCGAGCGGCGACGCTATCAGGCCGCCACCGCCGAGGCGGCGCAGGCGGTGTCCAGGTTCTCGCCGATCGCCCTCGGGTGCGTCGCCGTCCTCGTGGCCACCGGCACCTACCAGACCTGGCGTGGCGTCGGCAGCTGGGACGCGCTGTTCAACACCACGTACGGTCAATTGCTGCTGGCCAAGATAGGCGCGATGTGCGCGCTGATAGCCCTCGGCAACCTCGCCCGCCAGCGACTGCGGCGGCTGCGGGCCCCGGTGGCAGTGCTAGCCGGCGCCGCGGCAAGCCCGGTCAGGGAGGCACAGGCCGATCCGGTGGCGGTTCGGGCCGGCGGCCGCGGGCGTGGTCATCAGGACACGCGCCCGTCCCGGCCGGGCGCGGGTAACGGCACCAGCGGCGCGGACGACGAGGCACAGCTCAGCGCTGACCAGGCGGCCGTGACCCTGACCCGGCTGCGCTGGTCGGTCGCGGTGGAGGTGGTCATCGTGACGGCCGTGCTGGCAGTCACCGCCATCTTGGTGAACACGCCCACCGCGCGGGAGACCTACAACCCGCCGGCGAGCGCGTCGGCCGCCTTCAACACAGGCGGCCCGGGGGGAACCGGCCAGGTCGGCATTGTCATGACTCCGGCCAGGCTCGGCCCGAACCAGCTCCGCCTGTCGGTCACGAACGCCGAGGGGCAGCCGTATCGCCCCGCGCAGATCGAGGCCGTCGTGGCCCTGCCTCAGCAGAACCTGGGCCCGCTGCCGGTCACGCTCACCGCCGGACAACCTGGTGCCTACGTCAGCGCGCCGGTCATTCTGACGATCACCGGGCAGTGGCAGATCAGCATCACGATCCGCAGCGACGCCTTCGATGAAACCACCGTCACGATCCCGGTCTCGGTGCACTAAAGGCTTCTCACGCTCCTCCGTGCCACGGGCCCGCGAGGTGCACGGTGAGCAAGGCGATCACCAGGCCGCCGAGCAGCGAGGCGATCAGCAAGGCCAGCCGGGTGCCGCGATCGCGCGCCCCGGCGGCAAGCAGCCGTGGCAGGCGAGGCACGTAGGCGAGCACGTGGATGACTATGAAGAAGAGCCAGGCGATGAAGGAAATCCTGTGCACCACGAGCCATCCGCTGGGTGGCCCGAAGCTTGGCCCGGTGACAGTGAGCATGATCCCAGAGCCGAAGACGCACGCGGTGAGCAGCATGATGATCGGCCCGATCAGCCGCAGCAGCGGCGCGGGCGGTCCCTTGCGCCGGTACGGCGCGCTCCCCGTGTAATAGCGGGCGAAACGGTAGAGCACTGACCCGGCTTTGAGGATGACCGGGCCGAGGAGCAGCATGCCGAGGAAGACGTGCAGGGTGAGCAGGTTGCCGATCCGCAAGATCGTGTAACACTCGACAGCCAGCAGGATCAGCAGCACCGCCCCCGTCAAGGCGGTCAGCCGCTCGTTGGCCCCGGGCCCGTCGGAGGTGGTCACGCAGTGAATATACACTTAGCGTATACACCATGCAAATACTCGGCGACGCGGTTACTGGTCGCAGGTTCTGACGGCGTTGGAAGTAGCGAAAGCGTGCATTTTGACCTCATGTCCGTAGCAGGTCTAGCTCGGCGGCCAGCGCGGGGGCCACGCGGCGCTGGAGCCATTCTCGACGAGGACCGTCGTATCTCCTGGGCACCGCCTCAACGAGCATGATCAGGTACAGGTAGCTACGGTACAGGGCCAGCCTGACGGGGCTGCTGGCATCGAGCCTGGCCGGGCCTCCGGCCTGGTGGTAGCCGGCGAGGAACGCCTCGTCTTGCCGGATGTCCCCCAGCAGCGCCAGAGACACGAAGTCGGCGAGCGGGTCTCCCCAGAACGCGCGCTCAGCGTCGATGAGGCCGCCGATCCGCGGCGTCGCGCCGATGCGGTCGATGAGGATGTTGCCATCCCACAGGTCGAAGTGGACCAGCACGGGCGTGGTTACCTCGTCAAGCACGCTGTCGTGCCTGGCGGCTCGCTGCCGGATCACGTCGGTGGGGAGCGGCAGCGTGACACGGTACTGATCTGCTTCGGCCAGGATGGTCTCCAGCATGCCGCCGAACGCTGTCCGCCAGCTCGTGGCGAGCGGCCGCGCCGGATACCCGTACTGGCTGCCGGTCATGGCGTGCAGCCCGGCGACGATGCGCCCGAGTTCGCCGCGCAGCCGCTGGCGCTGGCGAACGGTGATCCGGTCAGCCACGGCGGGCAACGGCTGGCCGGGGAGCTCGGTCATCAGGAGGAAGTCGCCACCGCCGCCTTGATGGCCAAGTCCTGCGTGGATCACGGCGGGAATCTGGCGGTGCGGCGCTGCCAGCTCGTAGAAAAGCGCCTCGGTCCGCAGTATCCCCCGCTCGTACGTGAGCACCGGGATGTCGGGCGGGGGCGGGACCTTGAGGATCAGCCGCCGGCCGTCCGCCAGGATCACGCGGAAGACGTCGTTGAACGTGCCGCCGCCCAGCGGTGTCATGTTGGCTACCTGTGCCGGTGGAATGCCCGCTTCGGCCAGCATGTCCTCAACCACCGTGCCCATCTTGGCGGCGGGCGACGGCCATGTCCAGCGCGACCAGCTGGCATGACATCCGCGCAACGTCGCCAGTAGCGCTGATGTCATCCGTACGGGCGTAGAACTGCAGCCAAGTAGCTCCAGAGGAGGGCACGATGAACGAGACAACAGGCGGTCGCGGGCGCTGGCACCGGGCATGGCCGGGCCGGGCGGGCGTCCTGGCCCTCACCGTCGGCGTCGTGCTGCTGGCGGCATGCGGTGGCAGTTCCTCATCCACCGGTTCGGGCGGCTCAGCCAACGCGGGAGGCGCGAACGCGGGAGGGTCCGTGGGCGGTGCCGGGTCAGCGAGTTCCCAGCTGCTCCCCTTCGCCCGCTGCATGCGCTCGCATGGCGTGCCGGACTTCCCCGATCCATCCAGCAACGGAAAGTTCCCTACCGCGCAGCAACTCGGAGTCAGCACCTCCCAGTACCAATCGGCGCAGGGGTCCTGCCAGAGCCTGCTTCCGAGCGGCACCAACGACCAGTACCCGGCGGCCGAGATACCGGTGCTGCTGGACGGCATGCGGAAATTCAGCCAGTGCATGCGCTCCCATGGGGTGCCGAACTGGCCTGACCCTAGTGTCGCTTCCGCGGGGCAACCTGATTTCCCCGTATCCAACGTGCCTGGCCTCGAGCAGAACTACCGGCTTCCGTCGTCGGTCATGGCCCAGGCCCAGGTGTGCCAGCACCTCATGCCCAGCCAGGTCCAAGCGCTTCCGCTCGGTTGATCCGCCCACGCGAACGCCTAGCCGGTGCACGGCAGGCATGCTGGACGACCGGCCCGGTGCGCGGGATCGGCTAGAGCGGCTTGCGGGCCACGCCGCCCCACAGGGCAGCGGCGGCGTCCGCTTCGCGGCCGGACTGCGGGCGCCACTTGGAGAGCTGCACCACGCCAGGTTCCACCAGGTCGAGCCCGTCGAAGAAGCTCGCGACCTGCGCGTGGTCGCGAAGCCACATGGACGCCTCGAGGTTGCGCTCGTTGAGCGCCGCGGCGAACTCGGTCATCTCGGGATAGATGTCCGCGGTGAGGTGGCTTATCGCGAGGTAACTGCCGCCCGGAAGGGCCTGCACTAGCCTGCGGACGATGCCGCGCGGATCGAACCGATCGTCGACGCTATGCAGGATGCCCATGAGCAGCAGGGCCACTGGCTGGCTGAAGTCGAGCGTTGTGGCGGCCTGGGCCAGGATCGTCTCCGGATCGCGCACGTCCGCGCTCAGGTAGGACGTAGCGCCCTGTGTGGTGCTGGTCAGCAGCGCCTGAGCGTGCCTCAACACGATCGGGTCGTTGTCTACGTAGACGACTTTGGCTTCCGGGGCGGCCGCCTGCGCGACTTCGTGAACGTTCTCCCCGGAGGGGAGGCCGGTGCCAATATCGAGGAACTGCCGTATCCCCGCCTCGGTGGCGAGGAAATGCACCACGCGCCTCAGGAATGCCCGGGCTGCGCGGGCCGACTCCGCGGTCTTGGGAAATGCCTTGATCGCCGCCTCGCCCGCGGTCCTGTCGGCTTCGAAGTTATCTTTACCGCCGAGAAAGTAGTCATACACACGGGCGGGGTGCGGAATTCCCGTGTTCATCGCCGAGATATCCAGTTGGCCTGGCTCGGGGGTGGGGGTGGACCTGTCGGCCATGCGGTCAGCATAGGGGATCTCCGTCGAGTGGGATTGCATATGCTGCCACTTGATTGGCCCGATGTGACCGAAATTGTTTCGGTTGGATGCGGCCCTTATGCCGTGCCGAAACTAGCATGCCGCGCTGACCTGCGCTTTGCCTCGGCGGTTGGCGCTCATTCGCCATGGGCTACAGTGCCAGCGACCGCCGCGCCTATATCGGCCCGCTCCTGCTCCGTGAGCGGCTGCGCCAGGGCCTCTGCCAGCGGCGCCAGGTGCTCAGGACGGCCTGGGCCGATGACGATCTGGGCGACCCGGTCATCGGCCAGCAGCCAGCCGAGCGCGAGGCCGGCCATCGAGGTGCCGCGGCTGGCCGCGATGGCTTGCAGCCGGGCGAGTGCTTCGAAGGTCTGCTCGGTGACGAACTCGGTGTACAGGTCGGGCCGCTGCGCCATCCGCGAGCCGCCCGGGTAGGGCGCGTCGCGGCGGTACTTGCCTGTCAGCCAGCCGCCCGCCAGCGGGCTGAACGCGAGGTAGGCGACGCCTCGCTCGGCACACAGCGGCAGGAGTCGCGGCTCGTCCTGCCGAGTCAGCAGCGAGTAGCCATTCTGGATGGCCCGCGGCGCGCCGGCCTCGAGGGCGGCCGCCAGTTGCCGCGCGTCGAAGTTGCTGACCCCGTAGTCGCCGATCAGGCCGTCACCCTGGGCGGCGTGGAAGGCCCCAAGGGAGTCCGCGAGCGGCACCCCCGGGTCGTATTCGTGAGCGAGGTACAGGTCGACGCGGTCGACGCCAAGCCGGTCCAGGCTGGAGCCCAGCTGACGAGTGATCCGGTCCGGCGCGAGGCCGTGGTCCGCGCCGGACCGCATCGGGTTGAACGTCTTGGTCGTGAGCCGCGGGCGGACCCCGCGGGACCGGATCCAGCGGCCGATGGCCTGCTCGCTGCGGCCGCCGCCGTAGGAGTCGGCCGTGTCGAAGTGGGTGATGCCGGCCGTCCAGGCCGCGTCCATCAGCTCGAACGCCTGGTCTTGCGTCAGCCCGTGGCCGAAGAATTCCGGCGCCGAGCCGATACCGCCGAAGCTGCCGCAGCCGAGCGCGATCCGTGCCACGGTGTGCCCGGGCATGCGACCTCCTGCGTCAATAGGCGAACGCCGAAAGCTGGTCTCCGACTGGGCCTAGCGTATAGCCGGACCGGGTGGCCGGGTTGAGCTGCACGTAGCCGCCGAAATCGAGCAGGAAAATGTTGAAGAAGTTAAATTTTTCTATTCGCCGGATTCCTGTTCCGTCCTCGTTCGCGATGATCACGCTCGACATCGCGTTGTTGTTCGGGGTCTGCGCGAAGAAATCGGGACCCGCGAACTCCTGGACCGCGAACTCGGCATGGGCCTGGTCCACGGTGGGGTGCTCGTATGGGCCGCCGCCAAGGGTGAGCAGGGTGCCTTTCTGGGTGGCGAGGTCGTAGATTCCGACGCCGGCGGACCCCAGGCCCGGCGAGACGGCCACGCCGGTCGTCGAGTCCACCGCCAGGCCCATCGTCTGAGCCGTCGTGACGGCCGGGAACGACGCGAGAGCGTGGCTGGTCAGATCGACCGTGACGATCGTCGATGGTCCGCCGAGGTTGGCGAAGTCGGTGATGCCCACGACGGCCTGGCCGGTCGTCGTGTCCTGGTCGAATCCGCCGACGAGCGGGACCCCGAGCGAGGTGAGTGCCGGGGACAGGCTGGTCGGAGCGCTGAACGTGTCGGCTGCGATGTCGCTCGTCCGGACCTCATACGTGGCCATGGGACCGCCCAGGCCCATGACGACCGCGGTGTCGCCGGTGGCCTGGTCTGCTGCGGGGCAGACGAGTCCGCCGGTCGGCGGCGTCCAGGTTGACAGCAGCTTCGCCGAAGCGGGGTCAAGGACGAAGAAGACGCCGGCCGTGATGTCCTGGTACAGGCCGACATCGCCGTCGAAGATGCCCGGGCAGCCACCGGATGGCGTGCCGTACGCGTCGGTTGTCGAGACCGGGGTGGCCACGATGGCGTTCGAGCGCTGGTCGAACGTCTCGACCGAGCCTCGTTCCTGTCCGGCGGCCGTGACCTGGTCGGAGGTCAGGAAGCCGTCCGTGCCGCTGGGATTGATGGCGAATCCGTTGGCCAGGTTGCCGCCGTCGGCGGGCTGTACTCCGTTCATGCTTACCGAGCTGACACCGCTCGCCTCGCCCACAGCGACGCCGTCGCGGGTGGGGACGACCCGGACGACGTGGTTCATCGCCGCGTCCAACCCCAGGGCGCCGCTGTTAACGGTGACGGTGCCGTGTGACCCGGGCAGCCGGATGTAGCTGATCGAACCGAAATCGGCGCCGTTGTTGTCACGCTCGCTGCCGTTGGGGTTGTTGAACGTGTTGTAGTTGTTGAAGTTCGTCGGCCCAGGGGCGCTCACCTCGAGCATCGCGGAGTTCGCGCCCTTAACGTCGCGTACGTCGTAACTGACCTGGAACGAGGCGTGGTACGGGACGTTGAGGAAGTGCGCCGGCGCCGAGCCCTGGTAGGAGAGCGTGGGCGGCGCGGGCTGCGCCGAATCCGGCGGGGCTACCCGGGTGAAAGCGAACGCCGTGTAGTTCGTGCTCGCCGAGCCACCCGGAGACGATTGAATGCCGATTCCGTAGATGCCCGCGCCCTGCAGCGCCGCGACAGGGACGTCGATGGTGCCGCGCAGCGAAGTCACCGCCTTGGTATAGGCGGGGCGGAAGAACAGCCCGCTCGCGGGATCGACCCGGCCCGGCTCGGAAACCACGAGCACCGGATTGGTCAGGGGGGAGACGACACTCAGGTCGTAGCGCACCGGAATGACCGGGCCCTGCGAGACGGCCGGCACGATGGGCGCGAGCGCGCTGAGCGTAGTCCCGTTGGACGGCCCGAATGTCAGCGTCGTCGTGGTCCTGGTCAGCGTCCGCCCTCCCGCGCTCGCGGCATAAGTGAGCTTGACGGTGCGCGGTGCTTTGGAGATGACCGGCTTTCCCGCCGCCGCCAGCAGTCGCGCTGGCTGCAGACGCGCCCACGGCGTGGTCGCGATGACGGTGCCCCGTCCGCCGAGCGCGGTCAGCCGATAACGGACGCCGCTACGGGGCAGGCCGGTCCAGTCGGGAGCGATCGTGATCCAGGCATGCAGCAGCCGGCCGGACAGTGAGATCGCACCGGAGTTGGTGGCGGTCATGATCGACCCGGTGAGCGCGCTCAGGTTCTGCCGCTGCTCGACGGCGACCCGGGGGACGGCCGGGGCGGGCCGGTAGCCGGCCTGCGCGAGCAGCGTGGACACGGCGTTCCCCACGTCGATCTGGTTGCCGACGGCGTTGTCGACATCGGACTGCGGCACTCGCGGCACGGCGCTGCCGGTCCGTTCGAGGAACTGCCGCACGGCTAGCGGGTTGCCCGACAGGCCGCGGTCGCGGGTGAGACGGGCGACCTGCAGGACAATCGCCGCCGCGGCCGCCACCTCGGGCGCCGACGCGGATGTTCCCCCGGTCCTGTTCACCTGCACGACGTTCGCGGCCTTGCCCATGGCATGCGAGAAGCCGAGCACGTTGTCACCAGGGGCCGCCAGGTTGACCCGCGCGCCATAGGCGGTCGCGAACTCGCGGAAACCGTCATAGCGGGTAACAGGGAACGCGTGCTGTGCCTCGAGCGCGGCATTCGCCGGATCCTGCGGCGGCGCGGCGGTGACGTCGTCGAGCGTCGTGGCCCCGGTGTCGATGGCGCCGGAGTCGAAGTCGGCCGACGCGGCGGTTGAGAACGCGATGTCCTGGAGGCTGGTCGGCGTGCCGCCTGGCGGCACGGTGTTCGTCGCCGCGCTGCCTCCTGACGCCGCGACGGCCGCGTTGGTGGAGCTACGCAACCCGTCGCCGCCCGCCACGCACACCACGATCTTGTATGAGTGCACGATCGCCGCGACGACGGCTTCTGTGAGCGGGTCGTCTTCCAGGTAGCGGGCCGGGAAACCGAAGGAGTCCTCGCCGAAACCCAGCGAGGTCGTGATGACATCCGGCCGCGGAGTCTGGGTGGCGGCGGCGAGCAGCGCCGCGTCGACGTCGGTGACCGCTCCCCCCGGGGTGGCCGGGATGACCAGGCGGTAGCGGGCGCCGGGTGCGATGCCGAGCAGGTCGGTGAGGCCAACGCCGAGCGCGTCTGGCCGCTGCAGGTTGTGCGGCAGCGGCGCCATCATCGAGAAGTCGAGGCCAACCTCGGTGAGGTTGGGGTCATCGGTGCCGCAGGTTTCTCCGGTCGGGTTGAGCACGCCGGCCGCGCTGGCCGTGTAAGTGGGAATGAGCGGCATCGACGGCCAGTCCAGGTACCGCTGGCCGCCGATCACCTCCGTCGTCGGCCCGAACGCGGTCGCGAAGCCATTGCAGGAATCGCTGGTATTGGTCACCGTGCTGGCGTCGTCGAGCGTGCCGAGAGAGACGTTGGTTATCGTTTCGCCTTGGCCGGGAAGCTGGTGGTAGCGGTTCTCGATGGCGGTGTACGCGGGGATCTCATCGACGCCCGGCCGGTTGAGCAGGGCCTGCGCGCTCGAGGTCAGGCCATAGTTCCGCGGCAGCTTCAGGCTGGAAGAAGCGCCCGCGGTGACCGTCGGGCCGGGCCTCGCCGCCCGGGCGGGCGCAGGACCCGCGGGCGCGCCCACCGACTCCGGCGGCGTGTAGGCGGTGCTCACGATCCAGTCGGGTTCGGCGAATGCCACATCCGCGTCGGCACGCAGCGCGGTCACCGCGGTCGGCACCGAAGCGGCGGTCACGTGCAGCACGACCGCGCGGGCGAAGTCGGGCATCGGATTGAGAGTCGTTCGCTGGGCGCTGGCGTACAGGGCCCCGAGCCGCCCCGGCGTCATACCGGTGAAAAGCCGGCTGGCCTTATCCACGCCGAGCCGCGCGAGCAGCTTATTCAGCGGCGCGGTGTCACGGTAGATGGCCACTACCTCTTGCGCCGCGTACGGTGCCGACTTCGGGCGTAGCAGGTCCGCTATGAGCTGGCCTTTGTCGGGCAGGCCAACCCCGCCGGGGTCGGCCAGGCTGGTGCTGCCTCCGCTCGGGTTGAGCAGCGGCACCCAGGTGAACTCGACCGGGCTGCCTGGGCCGCCGGATACTTCCGCGAGGCCGTCTGAGTACACAAGCGCATGCCGCCCGTCCGGCAACCGCAGATCGGGGTAGCTGACCGTCGCCCGTATCGCGGCGGGCTGACCTGGCGAGCCCGGTACGCGCAAACTCCCGCTCGCGCTGGCAGCGGGGCCGGTGAGAGCAACGGCTGCCGCGGTCGTAAGGGCGGAGATGAGGACAGCGGGACGAGTCAGCCGCACAGGGCACCTCCACATAGAACCCGGCATACCAACGACGAGACCCAACAGATAGCAACATCGCCAACCGTCCCCCGACCGTCAAGGCCGAGGGCGGTAGTCCGTGATGGAGGGCCGGGCGGAAGATGAAGGTTTCAGTAAGCGCCCGCCGAATTGCCAGTCGTGCACCTCGATGTCGGCGTACCGGCCCGCGGTCAAGATGGCGCGTGCCGTCCCCGGGTCCGGCGCCCGGAGCAGCACTGCCGTGCCCAGCCAGGTGGCCCCGTTGTCGGACAGCAGAGGCCCGTACGCGATCAGTTCGTCCCGGCCGGAAGGCACGGCAAGATCGGCGGCCTGCCCGGTGCCGAGGCCAAGCACCAGGTACCGGTTACCGCCGGCCCGGCCGCCGGCGAAGTCCCACATGGTGCGCCCGAGCAGGTTGCGCCAAGGGCGCAGCAGGACGTCCCGGTACACGCCGGCTTGGTAGTTAGGCTCGTTGAAGGCGAACGCGCGGGCGGCTTCGGGATCGGGCAGGCCCACGATATGCACGCTGCCGGTGGCCGTCTCGCCGTCGTCGGTCATGGTCGGGCCGCGGGCGATCATCTCCGCCTGATACCGGTCCATGTAGGACCAGTGCTCTTCAGCCAGCTCCTCGCGCAACGCCGCGGAGCCAGGCCGGTCACGGTGGTAGCAGAAGAAGTCCACGCCGCCAGTCTGGACCACCCCGGCGTCAGGCGGCTTGTCCGGCGGGTGGCGAGTGGCTGTGCAGGATCTGCCCCACCCCGAGGCGAAGGTTTCAGGTACTGTGCTCGGCCGCGTGGGGGCGGAGTGCGGCGGGCTCGGGGTCTGCATCGCCGTCGGCCGCGGCGAGCTGGGCCCGGATTTCGCTGGCTTCCGGGGCGCCGATGGCGGCGTAGCGGGTGAGTGCTTCCTGCCAGTGGTGCCTTGCCGCGAGCCAGTCGCCGTCGGCCTGGCAGGCGTGAGCGAGGCCGCTGTGCGAGCGCGCCTCGTGCTCTGGCGAGCCGGCCTCGGATGCGAGCCGGAGCGCGGCGGCGTGGTGCGCGCGTGCCTTTTGTATGTCGCCCGTCCGGATGAGCACCGCGCCGAGGCCGTTGAGCGTCCTGGCCTGGAGAAGCCGGTCCCCGGTCTTTAGCGACATGGCCAGGGCCTGCTCGTAGTTTTCGGCAGCTTGCTCCAGGCTGCCTAGCCCCAGGTGAACCTCGCCGAGCCTGAGCAGGATCGCGGGTTCGTCGACTGTCATGCCCATTGCCCGGAACAGGACCAGGACCTGCTGGAGGTATCCGCGCGCGTGCTGGTAGCGGCCCAGTTCCAGGTCAACAACGCCGAGCCTGGCCAGCGCCCAGGCTTCGTCCTCACGATCGCCGAGCTCGCGGAACAAGGTCAGGGACTGCCGGTAATAGTCGGCCGCCTCTTCGTGCCTGCCTTGCCGTCGCCGGGCCAGGCCGAGGTTACCGAGCGCGCGTGCCTCGCCGAGGCGATCGCCGGTGTCACGGTGGATGGCGATAGCGTCCTGCTGATGGCCGGCGGCCTGCTCCCAGCGGCCCAGGTCGATCTCATCGATGCCGATGCTGCCAAGCACGCGAGCCTCACCCGCACGGTCGCCTGCCGCGCGGTACAGGGCCAGCGCCTGCCGGTGGCCGTCAGCGGCCTGCGGAAGACGCCCTTGCTGCCAGTCGACATCGGCGATCGAATGGACCGCCGTTGCCTCGGCGGCGCGGTCACCGGAGCGGCGCGCGGCGCCGAGCGCGTGGCCGAAGATGGTCAGGGCTTCGGCGAAGTGACCGGCGTTGTGCAGGTAGGTGGATATGGTGGCGGCCAGCCGGGTGGCGTGACCGGGCCAGCCACACGCGGCGTGTCCGGCCACTGCCACTAAAGTGGCGCGTTCGGCATCCAGCCAGTACAGCGCGGCCGCGGTATCGGACAGCGGCGGGACCGGGGTGGCCGGGCGGGGAATGCTGGGCCGGCGGTGGCGCGCGGCGGGGACCAGGATGTCCATCGCCTGCGCCGCGGTGTGCAGGTAGTGGTCGAACAGGCGGGTACGCGCGGCGTGCTGGTCATCGTCAACGTCCTGCGTGGCGGACAAATCGCGGGCGTAGGCGCGCAGCAGGTCGTGCATGCCGTACCGGTCCGGTCCGGCGGGCTGGATCAGGTGCGCGCGGGCCAGCGCCTCCAGTGCCTGGCGGGCCTGC
>Ga0126381_100002157_pt1 | contig 21263 bp, 33 predicted proteins | sample PanSoiMetPlot_28_FD_96465 | JGI IMG/M metagenome (GOLD analysis project Ga0126381, IMG submission 96465) | Tropical forest soil microbial communities from Panama - MetaG Plot_28 | ecosystem: Environmental > Terrestrial > Soil > Tropical forest > Bulk soil | place: Panama | collected 2016-02-17
CGCCGGTGTCATTGTAGGCTCGTGCCAGTGTGTCATTGTCAATCAGCTCTAGAAAGCTACAGTCAGATCCGATGCCACTGGATGACTTGACACCCAAGTGACAGCGGAGAATGTACCGATGCTGTTCACGGTAAATACACCGGACGAAATGATCCCGTCCACGGTACTGACCGATATGGGCAGCAGGGTCACGGTTGAAAAGCTCGGCAATGACATAACCGTAAGCAGTCCATGACGCTGCCCGCTTGTTACTGTCATTCCTGCCGACAGTGAACTTGCCGTTTTGGGCAGCACACCAAAACTCCCGCTGCCCCGTGTTATCAGGCTTACCCTTCCACTCGTCCAAGTAGATATCCTGCCCGAACGTGAACACTGCCGAATGGATAGCGTCCAATACATCACGGAGGGTAATGGTTGATGCTGCGTTGATTCTCACTGTGTTACTCCTATGGTTTGGTTGGTTGGCACATGTGACCCGTGATAACCGTGACAGCCATGACTAACACGGCTGTCACGGTTCACAATTGGGTCAGTCTTCGTCATCCTCCGCTAGGAAGCGGGAGAACGGTTCGTCAAATTGGTGCCGTAGATAACCACGGTGGCTGGCACGCTCCTTTGACACAAACGCGGGATGCTGCGGGTCACGAATCGCCACATAAGGTGACTTCACTGCCAGCAATCCATCCTCTTTGAACATGTAAGACATGCCCGTCATGCTGTTACCAGTCACTGGGATGCCCGCCTTATCCAGTGCCGCTTTGATCTGCTTAGAGGTCAAACGATCCTGCTTGGGTCCGCCGTCACTGTCGAACAGCCGGAGAATCGTTCGGTACATGCGAACCTTCACCGGCTCAACCACGGTTGCCCGATTGAACAGCGACTTCAAAGCCCCACGGATACGGTTCTCAATCCCACAAGCGTGGGCTAGCTGGATGATTGACCGCGAGATTTCCCATTGGCGGTTGACGAAATCGCCCTTATCCGGCTCATACTCGCGGAGGACCATGGCGTTTTCCCTAGCCCACTGCGCCAGTAACTCTTGAATTTCTCCCGCCTCTTCGTCCACGTTCCACGGGAAAAAGTCGTCTAGCTGACCGGCCTCTTCGTCCGTCGCAATATGGGTGTCAATCCCAATGCAACGGTTGGTAACCGTTTGCGGAAGGTGTCCGTTGTCGATGCCCATGAGGATTTTGGGACAGAAGGCCGGATAGTTGATGCTGACCTTCCCTGCTGATCGTGGAATGAATGTCCCAGTCTTGTAGCCAATGTTGAACACGGTTCGGAGGTCTTCGTCCTTGGCTCCGTTGTATGCCGCGTCAATCTCGTCTACCGACAGCGTCGGGTAGTGGTTGATGACCTCTCCGTCATCAATCGTGATTAGTGTGCGGAACAGGGCCGGACCCGTCGCCAGCGCCAGCGCTTGTGGCTGGCGACACACTGCCCCCATAACGTCGCGACCGTAAACCGTCTTGCCCGATCCTGACGGACCCTTGGCGTAAATCATGGGGTACGTGTACGGCATGCACGGTGCCATGGGCGAGAAGGTCCACGTTCCCATGGCCCAGATTGCGGAGAAGTCAAGTTGCTGGTCGTCCAGGGCCACGAACCGTGCAATGAAGTCACGGACGCGGGTGAACGCGGTGCAGGGCTTCTCCGCTGCCTTGCGGGTCTTGCCATTGGTGGTTTTGCGGCTGGTTGGCATTTGATGCCTTTCTGCCCCGTGGGGCGTTTGCTTTGTTGCTTCGCTACAAAGCATATCGGCACCCCAAAAAAGTGCCGATTACCAGGGATTTTACAGAAAGTGGTTTTATGGCCGTTTGCAGGGACTTTTCGTCAGAATGGCTGATTTGCCCGCTTGGGACCGTGACAACCGTGATAACCGTGACAGATAACCTGACACTAACAATTGGGTGCGGATTGCCACAAGGCCCGCCAGCGCCGGTGGTTGACAGGTCAATGGTTTAGGTCAATGGTTGAGAGGTCAAAGGTTGAGGGGTCAATGGTTGAGGGGTCAAAGGTTGAGGGGTCGATGGTTGTGGGGTCAACGTCGTTCGCGCGCGCGCGCGCGCGTGCAGCAAAGAGGCCCGCAACATGGCGGGCCTCCCTGCGTGACACATGACAACCGTGACTAGCGTGATAGACGCTGCTTCCGTGCGCGCTTGCCGATCCGGCGCAGTCGCCAGTACAGGATGACGACTGCCACCGTGAACGGATCGTGAAGTAGACGGGTCACGGGGTTGCCCCTGGGTACGTTGGTGTATGGGGGGCGCTGTACTGAAATGGCTGTGGCCCCGTCCCTCGCACTAGAGCCGCAACAATGCAAGCCGCGAGAAGCGCAAGCACGAATAGCGCAAGTGACTTACTCACGGTGTCCACTCTCCGTCAGAAACCGGCGTGGTGTCGGACGGCTGTGTCTCAACCGTAACGTGGACTGTGCCGCCAAGTTCGGACGGGAAACTGTAGTGCCCGTCCGCACCGTGCTCGGCGATCAGTCGGAAAGCAGAGACATAAGCGGTATCGTCGCCCCCGCCGAACTCGACCCGGCCCACCGTGCAGGTTACGTCAAAGCCGGTGGGTGTCAGCGGTCGTTTGTGTTGCAGGTCTTTAGTCAGATCGGTGACTCGCTTGGCTGGCATTACTCGGCCCCCTCATCTAGCGGCTCGATTGTTACGCGAACGCCGTTCAAAGCGCCGCCGTTGTTGAGTACCCACCACTGAGCGATGTACACGTTAGTCAGTGGCGCGTCGGCGTCATCGGTGTCGAACCGAACGCTGTGCTTCTTGGCAGTGACCTTCGTAAGATCAATCGTAGTTATCATGCTGCATCCTCCGGCAGTTCTTCCAAGCAGCGTACGGGCATTGACCAGTCCCAATTGCTGCTCGGTCGGGTTTGCACGTCCATTTGACCATTGGGCCAGAGCGTTACGAGAACGGTCCTGTCATGGTCGGTAAACGTGCGGGTTGGCACTCCAATCTCGACTTTCTTGGTTGACTTGGTTGACTTAGGTTGGCTCGCCCCGGTGGAGCCGATTGGCTCTGTTCCTCCGTGCATGAGCTAATCGACCCGCTCGCCCTCGCCCACAACCAAGATCATCTCTTGGGCTGTGTAGCGAAAGTGATTGACGCCGTTATGCACAGAGCGACCAGCGCGCTTGGCAGTCACGAGCCGTGCGAGCGACTTGTAAATCGTCGCGTTGCTGATGCCCGTGCGATTGGTGAGGTCGGTTGCGGTCAGCGGATCATGCGAGTTGGCAAGTGCCTCTAGCACCTTCTCGTCCGTTTGCTGACGCGCCGCTTTCGGTGCGAGCTTGGGGCGCGGCTCCAACACAAGCAGAGCCTCCCCGATCTTCTCTAGCTCTGCGTCGATCCGGTTACGGTCATGCAGTAGCTCTGTCCGTAAGTCCTTCAAGCTGCGGACCACGGTTTCTAGTTCCATTTGCGTTCGGGCCTTCCTTAGATCAGTGACAGTAGTGATAACCGTGACAAGTAGGTGGCCCCGCCAGTCTCGGGAGGACTAGCGGGGCCGCGCTGGTCTACTCGCTGATGGCGCTTTCTGCCGCCTTGCGAGTGTCGATCTGCTTCAGGCTGTCGCCGCAAACCTCGTCGGTTACTTCAGCGAGAACCTGCTTCAAATCATCGCCGGTGGCGAGAGTCTCGCGCTGTGAACGGGCGTACTCTTTAGAGCTGTACTGGCCCTGTTCACTGATGCGAATGGAAACGTGAACTTGATACATGGCTGGTTGGTCTTTCTCCCCATTGAGGTTGGTGGCCCCGCCCGCCGATGGGGGCAGCGAGCGGGGCCGGTGGTGGGCGCTACGACTGTGCGCCGCTGGTCTTGCGGGCCGACTCCCGTGCCTTGCGGGTGGCCTCAATGTCTTCCTTGGACCGGCGCTCGCCCCGCTCCTTCTCAGGGTAGAACGTGTCGAGGAACTCGGCTTGGTCTTCGTCAAGTTCCTCGTTGCGGTCCATCAACCGGAGGTAGTCCCGGTTGTCGGCGATCCGCTTCATTACGTCAGCGCGCTCCTGTTCCAAGCTGATCGCCCGCGTGATCTGCTTGGCGGCGGAGCTTCCACCGGACGTGGCCCGATCAACGAGCGCGGTCCATGCGGCCTCTTGCTCAGCGGCGGCGGCGGCTGCGGCCTCAGCCTCAGCGTCCGTCTTGGGGGCCTTCGCTGCTTGCGGCACTCTGTCCCTCCTGCGTGTTGCGGTTGGCATTTGAATGATCCCTCCTACTGGTTGGTTGGCCCTGCCCTACGGCCCAAATTTTAGCGCGTTGCGGGCACGGGTGCAACCGGGCACGGCAATCCAGCTAGAACGGGAGCGGGTCTTCCTCGACCGGTTGCGCGGGCACGTCGGGCGGCGTGGGCACGGGGGCGGCTTCGTCGGCGGTGAACGCCAGCGAGAGGTAATTCTGCCCCGTGGTGCGAGCTTGCCGAACCCACCCGCTGATGCGGAAGGGCTTACCGTCGATCTGACAGCGCCCCCGGTAGTCGGGCCGGTTGGGGTTGTCGCCCTTATCGTTGCGGAACATGGCCCCGCGTAGCTCGTTGTTGAATGTTCCCTGATCGGCTGTTGGCTGCGGCATCTGTTCTGTTCCTTTGTCTGTGACTCGTGACAACCATGACAACTGTGTCAGTCCTCGTGGTGTGAAATCTGCATCCTCAATTGGAGGTTCAGGCATTGCCTGATTACGTCGTATGTTTCCCAGTCCTTTCGTTTGGCGGCTTGGAGGAGTTCCCATTGTAGCGCACTCAGGTTGTCAGCGATGTTGGCGTGACCCGTTCTGCGTAGTTGGGCCAGTAGTTCCTCTGGTAAGGGTACGGAATCCTCCCGGCGTTACGGCAACCATGCGGCGTGACCGTAGTGGGGTGCCGCCCGGTCGCTTGGTTTCCTGATCGGACGTATATGCCTGCATGCTTTCGATTAGTAAATGTGTGTTAGTGCGCTTCATCCTCCATGGATCAAGTAGCAGAGGTAAGGGCCGATCTTCGTTGACCTCCACGAATACGGCATCGGCGTGAATCTTCAGGATGCGCTGCCCGTGGTGAGCGAGATAGCGGGCAAAGGTGACCGATTCAATACGGGTACCGGCTTGGATCATTCCCAGTTGGATCACGTTAGCGATACCTGGCTCTAGCTTCATCGGTCGCCGCACCATTTTGCCAGTGAGGGAGCGCCGCCCGGTCATCATCAGCTTTTCGTCACCCCGCTTGACCAGACGAAACACAGCTTCACCATTGGTGGGCCGGGTGCCAAGGGTGCCATAAGCGGACAGTAAGAGCATTTTCAGCCACCGTGGATCACCATAAGCATCCAGTTGCTCACATGCCCACGTTGCAAGTTTGTTGAGGCCGGTGTCCCGGTGGTGTGATCCCCACGCAGCACGAACCCCTAACACCCTGTAGCCCATATCCAGTAGCGCCGACAGTTCATTGGTGTAAATGAACTGATGGGTAAGTATGCCACGTTTTAGCCATGAGTATGCCCACCCACGTGGCGGTGCCTCTAGATCGAGACAGTACAGTCCCATGAAATCTGGACTGGGTTGCTCGCGGTAGTAACGTGTCAGGTTACGGAAGTACCCATAGGCATACAGGTGATCGGCGTGGGGGAAGTGAATCGTTCGGGCGTGGTAGTGGTGTGCCCGGTGCTGGTCAAGCTGATGCGCAGTGTAGGTCCGTTCTTGCGACGGAGAAACGGCTAGATAATAGTAGTTACCTGGCAGGTTATCGCGGGCGAGCCGGTTGGTGGGTGCTGGCACCTTGCGGCGAGCTTTAGGGTAGAAACGTGGATCAGTGAGTAGTTGCGAACTGATGCCCCCCGGCGTGGGTCGGACCTCTAGATTATTGGCGGCACAAAAGTCACGGAGTGTGGTGGCCCACTGTAAAACCTTCACAATCTCTGGCTTATCACTGGGCCAAACCTTTGCCAGCCCCGTACCGTGCATGACTATCGGGTCAATCATTTTGTGATAGTGGTGATTCTTGAATCCAAAGAAATGCACGGCAATTGTGACACGGCAACTGCGGACGGATAACCGCCCGTTCGTTCGTGTCAGCCGGGTAGGGCCATCGGTATGCATGCTGCGCTGATAGTCACTGACGCGCCACTGCCATGCTGCCGGGTGTGACCAGTGGTACACGTCATCGAACGTAGCAAGCAAGTCAGCGGCCCCCATGGTTGCGAACAATGTGGACGGCATATCGGGCAGCCGCTCGACCAGCTCACTGAGTGTGATTAGCTCGCCGGTTTCGGCCAGAACCTCGTCACCCGCGACCGCGACCACGGGCAGAGCTTTGTAGCGGCGACGGCGTGGTTTTACGATCCGTGGAGCCGGGGCAAGTTTGGGCGGCAATTCGGAAGTCACGATTGAACCCGTGACAACCGTGACAGTAGTGACACAAACTGCGGTCGCTCAAACAGAACCAAGCCGTTCGTCACAAATTGATCGCCACACATTGGTCCGATGTATGCAACCTCCCAAAGATCATTTTGGGGGCGGTGGGTCCAGTGACACCAATAGCGGCGGCTACGCCGTGACCGGAGTGGGTGTGTGTAGTCGTCTCGATACACGTAGATACCGAACAGTTGCGAGGGGTTCGGGAGGTTCGGCAGTAGACCATGCTTACGGATATGATCGCGGCAGCGAGGGGGGGCAGTGTGATAGGCGATTAGCGGACTCATCCGTGATCGGCGGCTATGTCAGAGATTAGAAGATACCACGAGTCCCAATCCTCAAACGGTGGCGGGTCGATGTAGACCCAATGGTGGTGAACGCCGGTGGCGTCCTCGTAGGTACTGAACATGCCCTGTACGTCAGCAATGTCTGTCGGCTTGCCGCCGTGCACCTCACCGTACCAGTCCTCCCATGCGAGTACGTTGAGGTCGAAATCCTCGTCAGCCACGGTGCCCCCGTGTCAGGTGACTCACGGTGTGTGGCTGAGTGTCGGCAGTGACCCCATTCACATATTCTACACCGGGCGTCAACGGTCACTGGTCGCACAAGTGTACGGATGGCGCACAGGTGGTAGGTAAGTTACCTACCGACCGGGCACTTACCTTTAGTAAGTGACTTACGCCCGTGGTACAATGGGGCCGTGGCTTGGTTGGCCTCAGCGCCGGGTGGGAGCCGTTATCGGCAGTGGCGGTTCCCTCCGGCGCTTCTATTTGAGGTAACTGGGTAACCGTGCCACCTGCCTCTGTCACTAGGCAACGGGGTAAGCCTGTCAGAGTGCGTACTAAAGTCATCAACGGTAAGACCTATCGTATCTATGTATTCCGCACTAAAGGTAAGCGCGGTGGGAAAACGTGGGCCGAACCAGTTAGGAGTAAACGTCGTGCCACTAAGTGACGAGGAACGTGCCACCCTGAAACGGTTGCAGCAGAAAGAAAAGGAACCGGCTGCCGCTCCGGTTGGCAAGGTGATAAACGTCACTGTGGACTTGGGCAGCGAAGAACAAGTGGCCCGTGCAATCAAGCACGGCTTTTTGACCGCTGACGAGGTTGCCGACGATAAGGGCGACAGCGACGGCGACGAGGGAGACGGCGACGAGGCACCCAAACGGAAGGGGTATTTCAACTGACACGGGTGTCACTGTTGTCACGGGTCACAACTAAAGGGTACTGACATATGGCTGACGAACTTGATCTAGAGCGCGGCATACCCTCTCGCGGTGAGGAACGCCGGAGCCGACGCCGGGAGGGTAGCAGTGAAACCAAGTCAACGGGTGATAAGGCGAGTGAAAAGCTCGACCGGGAGCTACACAGTCGTCTTACCGATGCACTCGAACAGGTTGTTGAGTGGCGCATGGCCCGACAGGACGCCGAACTTGCCACTGCCATCAGTGAGGACAAAGAGAAGATGGCGCGTGGCTTGGTGTCACTCACCCACGTAGTAGCACCACTGCGTCGGCCTCTATTGATCTTTCTTGGATTTGTGGAGCCACTCCTCGCGTTCGGGCGCGTCGGACGTATCCTGACAGAGCGGTGGCTAGAGCGGCGACGGGAGCGTGCCGAGGAACTGGCACGGGCGCAAGCCGAGTGGGATGCGCAGAATCAACCGGGCATGCAGGCAGTCGGGTGAGAGCAGCTAGTGACACTACCGACTTGACGGTTGAGCAGCGCGCTCAACTGGCATACGCGCTCACTGTTATTCGTAGCACCCAAACCCTGCGCGGCTGGACGCAGGAACGTGACCCGACGTTCAAGTTGGTGAAACGTCGGCGCGGGAGAATTGAACAGGTGTGGCATCTTGCCGGGGCGCACGTCAACACTTGAAATAACCGAACCTGACGTTCTCTACTGGGAGGACTTTCAGGTTATGTTCTTTGAAAGCCACCGGCAGGGAGAACACTGCTCGCTCGTGGGTGCCACTGGCAGCGGCAAGAGTGTCTGTGCAGTCGAGCTATGCAAGATCGTAGGTAAGCGCAGAGCCAATGACGGCAGACCCGCTCGCGTGACCGTGCTGGCAGACAAGCCACGCGATGACACAATCATGCGACTGCACAAAGTCAACGGCTGGCCCATCATCAAAAAGTGGCCCCCGTCCTACGGTCAGGAACACGTCATTGTATGGCCCCGTGGTGGCACACCCAGTGAGGAAACCAAACGGCACCGTGCCGTGTTTCAGCCACTCCTAGAACACATCTATGTTGAAGGTGGACAGACGGTCATGGTTGATGAGGCTGCCTACTTTGAAGATACCCCGCCTAGTGGACTGGGCATGCGTGGCACTATGAGTAAATTCTGGCGGGCGGCACGGTCAAATAAGGTCAGCATGATCGCAGGCACACAGCGGCCCACGCACGTATCCCGGTTGATGTGGAGCGAACCGTCCTGGCTGTTTATCTTCACTGTGGAGGATGACGAAGACCTCAAGCGGGTGGCCCAGCTATCAGGTCGCAAGCAGGACGTTTGGCGGATCGTGCCCAAGCTCGGCGGCCATGAATTTCTCTGTGTGCGACGGCAACGGGACGGCAGGCATAGCCTCTACGTTTCCCGCGTGTCAGAAGTGACTAGTGACAAGCGTGACAACCATACCACGAGGTAACTAAATGGAACAGACCATACGGCACGGTGCAACTGTGAACACTGCCACCCCTACGGAAGTGGCGCAAATCATTGCTGCCGCTTTGCAGCGGCGCACGGATCTTACCTATCATCAGGAAAAGGGCACCATTGCGCTAAACGCTTCCGGCGCTGGCACTATCTCCCTTCGCACCCCACGCCTATACGGGTGGCTGATGCAGCGGGTAGCAATTTACGCGAATCCTGCCGCTGCCGCGCTTATCCTGATCTACGAGAACGATCCGACGCCCGCCGATCTGCGCGAGGTTATCCAGCTTGGCACAGCGGGACTGTACTCTGACTCGTTTGACAATGTGATGTACATTCCCCCCGGCTCGGCTGTTACTTTCGTAGTGACTGCCGGTGGCGCTAGCGGCCAGCTTTCGTACAACCTGCAAATCCAGTTGATACGGGCGGCTAAGGGGTGAGCTTCAATCCGTTCCCTAATGATCCGGGTGCTAGTCCGTACCCTAATAATCCTGGCAGCGGTGGTGGCGGTACTCCGTCAGTTGCGCTCACACTGACACCATTAGCCACTGACACTTTCAATCGCGCTGACGGATCGCTTGGTGCGTTCTGGAGTGGTGGCTCTGATGTGGCACCCACGATTGTCAGCAATGAGGCTAAGGGTCAGGCATCGGGAGCTAGTGCCGCGTGGAATGGCTCGAACATTTGGGCCAGTGACCATTACTCTAAGATCACCGTAGGTTCTGCCCATGCTATTGCCGGTGGTTATGAGGGGCCGACCACCCGTAGTAATGCTACGGGTCAAAATCAGTACGCCGCCCTGTATATTGTCGGCACCCCTAACTTTGCAATCTACAAGCGTGTTGCCGGAACATACACAAATATCACTAACACCGGCTTTGTATTTCCCGTGGTCAATACCGGCGATGTGGTAATGCTTGTATCAGAGGGTACGCAGCATACCGCGTATCTAAATGGACAACCGTGCCTCACGGTCAATGACTCTGCCATTGCCCCCGGCGGTTCACCCGGTATCGCCACTTTCAATGCAATGACCATAGATGCATGGGAGGGTGGCAACGCTCAAACCCCAGTGGTTCACGGTGCAACACAGGGTGACAACTTTGACCGTGCCAATGCGGGTTTGAGTGTCGGGCAAGCCCACTGGACACCCATGACCTTCAACGATGGCACGTTTGGCATGGTTGACTGTCCCATCGTCAGCAATCAGCTAAACACCGGAGCCGGTGCCACTGGGCATAACGGTGACTACCGTGTTGCCGAATCCTGGGGCAACGATCAATGGTCGTGGTTCAACATGGGAACTGTGCTTATGGGGACGGGCGGAGTTGCCACCTTTGTCGGAATCACTACCCGCATACAGCCCGCTGGTAACGCGGGTTACCTTGCTTGTATCTTTGGTAATAACACGGGCGGCGACTTTCGTACAGCGCCGCCGCTCAGTTACCGTATCTACAGGCTCGACCACGGTAGCCCCGACTCGTCCACCCTGCTGCAAGCATGTGCACATAATAACCTTGCTGCCGATCCTGCGGGCTTTCAGTACATGCTGGTATCTCAGGGCACCCGTCACTCACTGCGTCTAGCGGCCCCCGGCGAGAATACCTACAAAGAGGTCATGGCTGTCACGGACGCAACCTATGGCAGCGGTTCACCTGGCGTTCTATTGTTTCCACCGAACGCCACTGCCGATCTATGGGCCGGGGGGCCAGCCGTCTAGTGCTCTACGTCACCATTGGTGCCGTAGTTGCTGCCGTGCTAGCGATTGCCTTTGCAATCCGCTGCTATGTCGAGCTACGGCGGTGGGCCAATGTTTGCTCGTATGGGCGTATTGCAATCGCGTACAAGCGTAAGGTGCAATTACAGGCACCGCTGACGGAGTGGTATCTATGGACCCGTAAGCTCGGTGATAGCGAGAACGGTCGCGTGGTCTACCGCAACGGTGGTGTCACGGTAGCGATTGTCAAGCAGGTGACCCCACCGGGGCGGCTCCGGTCAAAGCTACGGCGGAGGAAGGTTGAGCCGCAGGCACAAGCCAAGCAAGGCACATGGTCAATGGGCGATAAACCGGCGTCATAGTTATCACGGTTGTCACGGTTCACAAATGGAGGTAGGTAATGATCGCGTCAATTGCACGCGGCGTTGGGAAGCTCGCGGTGCTACTCGTATCACTTACAGTTATCACTGGGGTTTCCTTGCTCTTGTTTGGGAGCTACCTTCTAACGTGGCCCGTGCTTCGCTTGTCACCCCGTGACCGCAAGGTACGGGCGCTGGTCGATCTAACCCAAGCCGCACTTGCGGCGCTTGCGGCCCTACAGCCACCGGCAACCAATGGCAAAAACTCAAGTGAACATATACCTGACTGACGACGAACGGGCGGCGGTGGTTCGTGCCGCTAATGAACTGGGCACTACACAGGCGTATGTAGTGCGCCTACTGCTTCGCTCCGTGTTTGACTTGCCACTGCCACCTAGTGGACAGGACGAACTACGGCAAATCTACATAGGACATATCCGAACTTGGACGGGCGTGGGAAGCTAGGACCATGCATACTCATTTCGCATCGGCGACCTCTGGCTTCGCTGCGTTTCTGTCAGTCCTCATATTCGGTACGTTCTGGCGTATCGTCTGGTTGCACGGGATGACAAGCAGAAACCCACACGTTGCAGGGTTGGCCCGTGCCGCACTCGCCCAGTTCTAGGAGGCCACCAACATGCCAGTACCCGGAGGGGTTTCCGCCCCGCCCGCATCGGCACAACCACAGTCCGGTGAGATTCCATTCATCGTGGGGTCCAACTGCTACCGTGAGGCACCTTTCTCCACGGTCACACAGCAGTTGGGTGCATCATCGCAGGAAACAGTAGTCAACGTCACACCGGGTGGCTTCCTCCGTGGAGTTACCATGCAGGTAACCAGCACGGGTGGTGTTATCGGTGCGGGTGTTCTTGCGAATGATTCACCGTACTCGATCCTACAGTCCTGCTCATTGGAAGACATTTCGGGCGGGCCGATTCTCTACCCCATGGGCGGCTATCAATACGCACTGATCCAAAAGTATCTGCGCCCGTGGGATGGCGACCCCGCCAAGCGCCCGACGTTCTCCAACACGATCAATCCGGCGTTCACGATCCGGTTTTTTGCGGAAGTGAAGGATACGCTTGGTGTTCTTGCGAACACGGACGCCCGTGCACAGTATCGCTACAGGTACACGCTCGCGGCGGGTAACCAGGCTGGCCCCTACGGACTGACGACAACGGCTCCGACTACACAACCCACCGTGACAGTCAAGCTGTACATCGAAGCATGGGCACAACCTGACCTACAGGATTTGCTCGGCAATCCGATCCAGCAGATTCCTGACGGCCTTGCATGCTCACGGTTCAACATGCACGAGCAGCCAGTCCTTACGTCCGCCAACAACGTCATCCGTGAGACACTAACGGGTAACGAACTGCGCGGCCTCATTTTCGTGGTCCGTAACGGTGACGCTAACAAGACCCGCGTGGATTTGACGGACGCAAACGCCAGCGCAATTGACTTCCGGCTCGACGCTCGCCGACTGTGGAAAATGACACCTTCACAGTTGATCGAGGAAATGAACGCCTTTTATCAGGCGCTCGCGCTCGGTACGTGGACCCGTGAAGCCGGTGTTTTCGTTGTGCCGCGCTACTCCGGTGGCTCGTCAGCGGGTGACAACTTCGCTGGTCAGGGTGAATACTGGTTGCAGACCGTTGAGCAGACGTTGCTGCAACTGGAATTTGGCGGCGCAGATATCACCACGCCGCCCGGTTCTTTTGAAATCATCTACGATGCCCTTGCCATTGCGGGCGAATTGACACCCGAACTTGAGGGTGCATAATGGCACGGCCCCGGTTCGCCACGTCAAACCCCAACCCCTCTGGTGTTGGACAGGGCACCATGGGTGGTCCCTCACCTGCCGGGGCGCGTCCCGGTACGCGCCCCGTGCGGGTGGGTGACGAGGTTTATCTATGGGTACTGGTCTTCTTGGAAGTCGGGACCATGTGCCTGATGCGTAAACAATTCCGCCGACACCACGGCGGGTGACACCCCCCGGCCAACCAGCCACACTTGTCACGTTTGTCACGGGTCACAAGTTAGGAGCGATAGCAGTGAGCAAACTCAACTGGAACCGTTTGGGCTTCTTCGCACTCGGCACGTTTTTCGGTACGTGGGTACTGGGACTGTTCGGCGGGGTGCTCGGCGGCGTTAGAAGGGCCGCATAAATGCCCTCACCACGCAAGACCACGGAAACCGACACACCGGCAGACGACACGTCGGCGGCGGCGGCAACTGACACTGCGCCAGAGCCACAAGCCGATGATTCGCAGGATGCACCGTACTACTGTCCCGGCTGTGGGATGCGCTACGAGTACCGGCAGCAATGCACGGGCCGTCCAGAGTCACCCCATCCGCCGATTGAGGTTGTGGAAACGGGCGAACTTTCGGGCGACCCCGAAAACCACACCCCGGCTCCCAACACGGACAACTTGGGGTAGTTGGTGCAGTTCATCGGCATCCTCCTAGTGTTCGGTGGCTACACGCTTGTCTACGCTGCGGTTGCCAGCGGCGGCAAGTTTGCCACCGAACCCTGGGCGGGTCTTTACGCTGACGCTTATGGACTTGACAATCAGGACTGGGCACAGCTAGCCCACCAAGCTCTAGGCGGCAGGTTCACACCACTGACACCTACGTTTCCCACTAGCCCATGAGTGACAATTCAATCAGCGCCGCCTTTTGGGTTATGGTGTTTCTTCAAACACTGGGGTCAGTCGATATGCCCGGTAAGGGCGACCGCAAAATGCCCGCCCCCCGGTCCTACGTTGCCATCATGGTCCTGTTCGGCACCCTTCACCTGATTGCTGACGCTGGCGCGCAGCGCGCCGCTAGCATCATGGCATGGGTAACGGTCCTAACTGGCATTATTATTGGACCGTTTGGCACTCGACTCTCTAACTTCTACAACTCGGTCGCTAACCAGTTTGCTATCCCTAACCCCAACTTTGTCGCTACCCCGACAGAGGAGTCTCCGTACCCGTGAATAACACACTGACAGATATCGTGGTGTACTCATTTCTCGTGGGTGCCATTCTCGTTCTCACTCGCCCCGGTTCGCAGGGTCCGGCGCTCGTCAAAAACCTGACGGGCGGCTATGCCCGTATCGTACAGGCATCAACGGGCCAGCACCCTAACGCCTAACCGTTGCCCGTTCCCGGCCCCCGCACTCAAACTGGTCCCGATCCGGGCTATCGTAACCCGGAAAATAGGGAACCTGACTTCTTCAACCAGTGGCTTCGCCCTGCCCCCGTTTGGTGGCCCGGTCGTTCACCGGGCACAATGCTGATTGACCTTCGTGGCTGTCGGCTCGGCGCTGGTCAAATCCGCCGCTTGTGGCGTCAGTCAATTGACTACATGGCTGCGCAAGCACCGTACTCATGGACAGGTAACGCACCTAGTCCTACTCGCGGCGTAGTCACTCCCGGTGGTTTCGGTATCACTCGTGCCCTGCGCTACATGACCCGCTCTGTTTACATGGGTGGCGGGATTGACAATACCCGCTATGCCATGCTTCACAGCGCGGTCTACAAGCAGAATATGTACAAGACCGTAACTGTGAACACCGGGCAAAAGCGTAGTCAGCCCAGTATCCGCAACCGGATTAGTTCGTTCGGCTCCCGCGTTCCCACGCTCAACCAAGAGATAGCGGCGGCACAGAGCCAGCCGGTAGGGGGTGCTTCGCAGGCATGAAAAAGAAAGCTAAGGGTATCGGCGCGTCACTGACCCGCAAGCTCGGCCCCCTGCCCGTATGGGCATGGGCGCTGATCGTGTTCGCTGGCGTCTGGTATTACCGTAACAAGACCTCACAAGAGTCAGGGACCGGGACCGGCTCCGTTACGCCCACGCCGCCGACGCCACAAGATCAAACTGTCCTGCAACCTGGCGAGAGTGTCTACGACCCCAACACCGGCCTAATGTCCACTGCCCCCGGTGGCGACACCACGGGCGGCGATACAACCGGCTCCGTGGGTGAGCCGGGTGCGGACGGTATGCCCGGTGCCATGGGGCCACCCGGCGCTCCCGGTGCTAGTCGCCCTCCGCAGAATAAGACCCGTCGGCCCCGTGCCAAACTCCGTGGCAAGGGTGCAATTCGCGCTCCCTCCGGTCCACGCAAGCCACACAAGAAAAAGGGGTACAGGATCGTCGGGCTTGGCAAAGGTGCATGGGAATACGTGCCGACACGCGGCAAGCGCGCTGATAAGCCTAAGAATCAGCACGGCAAGCCAGCGAAAACAACCGGATCGCACGGTAAGCCTAGAACCGACCGTTCCAGCGCCGCTAACCGTAACCACGCGGGCGGGCGCACCCACCGCACTATCACTCCGAAAGTTGCACCGAAAGGTCGGACTCGTGGTGGTGCCAAGCCGAACGCCAGCAAGCCCCGTGTCAGTAGTAAGAAAACGGTTCCGGTTGTCGGCAAGCCGGTTGTCAGGCAGCGCCCCGTTGCGAGTACGGCACCCAAGGCTAAGCCAGCCCCCAAACCAGCACCCCGGCCCAGTGCCCCCAAGGCTCGCACTCCCGCACGGAAACCTGCGCCCGCACGGCGTCCCCCCGCCCGTAAGCGCTAATGGCACGGAGCGAAGCAGACGCGGCAGTAATCGGTATCTCGGCGGCGGTTGTCTACGATGTAATATCCGCCACCAACTCGTCACCACAAACCACCGAGATAAACGCCAAGACCCGTGCCCCAACTCTGATGAAATGGGTAAACATTGGTCTGGCCCAGGGTGCTCTGTTTGTGGTGATAATGATGATCGCAGAGCCACCCGGTAAAAAGTGGCGGCCCCTCGTCGGCGGTGGCGTAGCCGGTGTCCTACTATGGGCACAGTACGTTCACGCAAAGAACGCAGGACTAGCCGACAATAAACCGGGCACCGAAACTTACGGACCTAGCAGCGGAGGGAGGGTACGCTAATGGACGAGCCACAAATCACTATTGTCCACTCCGACCGCGACCAGATTCTTGATCTGGCTACCACGCTGATCGGGCTGGCCGTGCTGTATTACACGATCAACCCCGACCCGTTTGACCGCTTCGTAGACAAGTGCCGTGCGTTCGTGCATGGCTGGATTCACCGGGTCAGCGTATGGGAGGCACGGCAGGCGATCCGGTCACTACCCGAAACCGACGAGTAACAGTTGTCACGTTTGTCACGGGTCACAAATGCCATTGTTGACAGGTGCCGACCGACCCGGTTTTACTTGGTCTGGCTGCGATTGTTTCAGCCATAGGGGGCATTGTTTCAACCGTGCTAGCCCTCCGCAAAAACCGGAGCGAGGAACACGAAGCATGCCTGAAACATTTGAAAGAGGCACGGGCCGAGGGAGAACGGCTCGCCGCCGAATTGCATGACCTAAAGATGCACAATGAAGCGTAGTTATTTACTGTCCGCTGTTAGTGCTACTGCTTTTCTTGGTGCCGGTGGTCTTGCTGCCGCTGCAATTTCACAGCAAAACACGGCCCCTCCACCAACCAAAACTGTGACTATCAACGTTGCCACCGGCCCGCAGGGGCCACCTGGCCCACCTGGACCGCAGGGTCCGTCCGGTGGCTTTGATTGCCTCACCGGGTATTCACCTGGCATCCTGATTATCAATCATCCTGGCGGGCAGACCAAAATCTATACCTGCATAGAGGGACCATAACTGTGCTTAGTAAAGACTACCTGTTCGGCTTTCTGTCCGGTGTCGCATCGGCGGCGGCTCTTGCATTTCTGTTTTATCAGTCACAACTACCGCCCCCCGCTGAATGAGCTTTACCAGCCCCGCACCGGGCGGCACTGAAACCCGCACCGATCAAGGCGTTGATTGGTCAAATATTCGCGGCAATATCGTCGCTGTCGCTAGTGGCACTATTACCACGATCTACCATGGTCTACAGGGTTTCGGTACGACCATTATTGAACGGATCGGCCCCGGTACCTACGGCACCATTTACTACGCTGAGGAAACGGGCGGCGGCACTCCGGTGGTTCACGCCGGTCAGCGCGTTGCGCAGGGTCAGGCGCTAGCGCCGGGTCTTGGCAGTGGCGGTATTGAGGTCGGTTTCTGGAACCCCTCCACCGGACGGGCACTTGCGGCCCCCGGTTTTGTGGACCGTCCCGGCAATGACCCCACGCCAGCGGGCAGTAAGTTTCGCAGTATGATCGGCACTCGTAACCGAAGCGCCGGTGTCGCTGGCCCCACTAGTTCACTGGCCCAGTTGTGGATAGAAGCCGGTGGCTCCCCCAAACTCGCCAACATCATGGCCGCGATTGCGATGGCAGAATCGGGCGGTAACCCTAGCATTGTGGGTGGCCCCAACACGGACGGTACCTACGACCGTGGACTGTGGCAAATCAATGATGTCAACCACTACAACCACCAAAAGCTCGTCAGTGACCCGCTCTACAATGCCCGTGCTGCCGTCGCCATCGAGAAGTCCTCCGGTCTACAGGCGTGGGTTACTTATCAGACTGGCGCTTACAAGCAGTTTCTTGGCAAGCCTGACCTTATCAAAGGTGGCTATGGTGGCGGTGGTAGCACGTTTGGTGGCACTCGCCCCGGTGGACAGCCCGCAAACCAACCGCCTCCCTCGCAAGTCCCACAAATCTTTCAGAACTACCTGTCACTCCGTGACATGCCCCGCACCGCACCGCCCAGTACCAAGAATCCCTTTGCCTGGCTAATGTCGAGCTTTACTGGTAACTGGTCAAACATGGGTCTACCGAACGAGTAATGCCCGCGACTCAATCACCCGGTGGCGGTGGCGGTGGTCGGACCCTCAATCCGTTCCGGCCCGGTGGCATCTCACCACCCGGCACGGATCGCGGTCCCGCTTACAGCACTATTGGTCCGTATCGCCGTGGTGTTTGGCTGGTTGAGCTTCGTAACGGTGCGGCGGCGATCATGGACAAAGCCAATCTTCCGCAGTACAGAATGGGCACTAAGTATTACTGGCTAGGAGCTACACCAACCCAAGCCGTCCAGCGCCTACCGTGGGCACTCCATCAACTCAACCTGGACGTATCCACTTACCCGAACACCACGCAGGCAATCTCCCCCGCCTTCAAAGGTCACATTGTCGGTATCTCCGGCGACTGGAACGCCCCCGGCGCTCCCGGCCCTGCACCGTTTCAGCCACCCAGTCTTACCCCGTCCACGCCTACCTATCCCGGTGCTCACTACGATCAGGGTCCACTGGGCGCAATCAGTGACACGCTCGACTTTCTCAAATTCATCTCGTGGCTGTTTCACCCGCTCAACATTCTGCGCGCCGTGGAGTTTCTCACTGGCATGACGTTCATCTATGTCGGCCTCCGTGAGCTAATGGGCATCATGCGGCGTAGCTCTGCCACCCACCGCACTAGCCTGGTTGGTTCGATTACTGGTCTGTTCAAGAAAACACCGTGGGGTCGCGCTGCGTCGGAAGCCTCCGCTCGTCGCCGTGGTCGTCGGGCTGGTGAGCTACAGGCAGAGCGCGACGTTGCCTATCGCGGGGCACGGCAGGAGCGGGCACGGGCGGTTGGTGCAGGCAGGCGCACGACGCCCGGTAGTGGCGGCACGGGTGGCACGGGTAGGGGTTCAAGTGACAAAGAACGTGAAGATGCGATCCGCCGTGGCGAGTGACCTCGCGGCGGATATCAGTGCCGCTAAAGCGATGCTGGACCTTGCCCGCGCCGAGGGTGACAAGCTCAAAATCGACCTTCGTGAAGCCTCTCTAAATGACTTACTAGACCGTTACAGTTGTCACGGTTGTCATGCATCACAACCAGAAAGGACTGTCAATGTCCCTAGTGCTAGAAGTGCCCACGACGGACCCCGAACCCGTCGCTGACCCGGCTCCCGTAGCGGACCCGTCTGCCCCGGTCGATCCGACCACGGTGCCCGACCCGGATACGGGCGGCGACGAACCCGACGAGGGTGAGGACGAAGACACTGACGAGGACGAGGATAATGGCGAGTCATAACACGATCTTCGCCGATCTGTCCAGTAACAATGGGAGCTTTGATGCCCACGCCTATAAAGAGGCGGGCCACGTTATCGTGGCTCTCAAGGCGTCGGAGGGTGTCGGGTGGGCGGACCCCACTCACCGGGGCCGGTGTCTTGCTGCGGGACTCAATCACATTGCTGTCATTCACTACCATTTCGGTCGTCCAGATAGTCATCCTGGCGCGGCGGGTGGCAAGGCGGAAGCAGAATGGTTCTTGCATGCTTGCGCCCATCTGCTAGGTCCGCACGACTACGTTTGTTATGACGGGGAACGTGCGTCAAATGGTGCATTTGGTCTTGATCCTGACCACTGTCGTGGTTTTGATGAGTATATCCAGAAAACTACTCGCTACAAAACCATCCTCTACGCGAGTGCATCAATGCTCACTGCACACGGGGAGCATGCGCTAGTCGGTAAGAATAAGCGCGATTGGTGTGCCATGTACTCTAGTGCCCCTGATGTGGCGGCACCGGGCCACAAGTGTGTCATGCGGCAATTTACGGATGGAGTTTTGGGTCCGCAGCCGCATGTTGTGGCAGGAATCGGGCGGTGCGACGTTGACATAATGCGTGGTGAGTTTGCAAGTCGCGTCCTCCATCACGCTAAGTGACACCAGGAGATGCGCCCGACCGATTGACTAGTCAGTCAACGAGTTTTCTCGCGTTTGACAGCGACGAAGTTTTGATCCTTTGGGCCGCGCTCAATCTAATCCCCAACGCTGAAAATGCTGCCGTAAGAGCTAAAATCAAGCGGTTTTTGGAGCATAATCGTGGGCCAGCAATCCCTGAATGCAATCACGGCACCTGACCAGTATACTGTCGCGGCCACAATCGAAGACGTGCCGATTGCCAAGATGGTTATTGACGTGGTAAACGCCGCCATTTACTGGCAGCCTAAAATCGCTGTACCCCAAGGTGGTAATAGTGGTTGTTGGGACGGCACGGAAACCTATCTTATCCCCTCGTCCAAGCAGATTACCCGGCCCGACCTCATTGGTGTCCGTGTTCGTGCCGCTATTCCTGCGGCTCAGCTACCCAGTGGCGGCTTACAGGCGGTTGTTACCGTAAATGTGACAACTATTTAGATGCCCACTCTAGAGGAACGTGTTGCCGCACTAGAAAGTATCGCTGGTGTCAGTGAGGCGGGAGTCCCTACTTACATCAGCATTGACCCGTCTACTGGGCAGACTGGCGCAACCTTCACTGGATTGGTTCACGCACTCGGCCTAGTTTTACCTGCCGGTACTACGGGCGTGGCTACTCCACAAAATGAAGTAGTGTGGTCGCGCACTACCGACAATGCCCATGTAGCTCATGTTTGGAGTGGCATGCCCGCCGGTTATGCGGGTAATCAATCCGTCCTCTCGGTGCAGGCAAATAACAACCAGATTCCAGGGGTCACAAACACAGCCGTTGAAATTGACGCTTTTAGCCCCGGTACACAGTGGTCTGAATTGTACGCCGGTGCCGACAGTACCTCTGATGCTGCGACCGGCGCATTTGCCACTGCCGTCGGCTCCAATGGGGTGCTCAATAATCCGACCATTATTGACGGGCGCAATGCTTCCAGTTTTCTTCGTAATACTACATGGGCGGTCTGTTTTGCAGGCATTACCACTGGTGCCGTAGCTGCCGGAACCATTGAATACCTTACGCTCACCGGCCCTAATAATCGGCAGGGAAATACCACCCAGATGGCAACAAACGGACGGTACACCGCGCCATATAACGGTGTCTTTCTGTGTTGTGCATCTGCGGTAATCGCAGGTAATAATGCACAGCAACTCTCAATTAGCGTCCAAAACCTGACAAGCGCCTACCACTTGTCAACTACAAGTATGCAGGGTCAAATCATCGGTATACAGGGGGCTTATATATGTCTTATTGTTCCTGCAAATAAGGGTGACGTTATCAGGGCACTTATAAATATCAGTGCAGGGACCAACCAGATCAATCCTGCCTCACCCCTTGCAGGGGGATCGTGGTTTGCGGTCATTGGGTAAGATCATGCTTGTCACGGTTGTCATGGGTCACAAGTAAACATGCCAAATCCTCAGACGGTTCATCGACACGGCGGTATCCGTAGCGTCCGCAGGCGCAAGTTGCCTGACGGGACCGTGCTCGTTGTCTACACTTACTCTGACGGTAAAAAGTACAACGAA
>Ga0126381_100002158_pt1 | contig 21263 bp, 25 predicted proteins | sample PanSoiMetPlot_28_FD_96465 | JGI IMG/M metagenome (GOLD analysis project Ga0126381, IMG submission 96465) | Tropical forest soil microbial communities from Panama - MetaG Plot_28 | ecosystem: Environmental > Terrestrial > Soil > Tropical forest > Bulk soil | place: Panama | collected 2016-02-17
CTGCACGTTCTGGTTCTGCACCGCCTGCAGGGTTAAGCGGATATTGTTGTCGTTATCGCCAGGCGGCGCTCGGTAGTCGACGTCAAACGTGTTGATATGCGCATGCGTCGACTGCTCGATGGTCAGCGGGATCATCAGCATCGGACGACCGCCGCGGTCGGTCCCAGCGGCGATTTGCGCAAACCTTGCGGGCGAGAGCGGTTGTGTCGTGTAACCTGGGCGAGGATTGTCGGCCGTCATCCAGTCCTGGGTCAGAAACTGATGATCGGTGATCGCCAGGATGTCGTAATCCTTGCTGTAATGATCCTCGACGACGCTGGCCAGCGTGTCCAAGCCGTCGCTGTTTGTCGTATGAACGTGATGCGCCGCCTTAAACTGCTGCATCCCGTGGAACTGGCGCAGCCCCACACACATCATTCGACTCCCGTCAGTCCCATCCCGCGCAGCCTGGCTCTTAGAAACGATTGGCGCTCGGCCATCATCGTCTTGATCGTCTCGATCATCTGGGGCGGATAGTCCATGTAGGTGGTCGAGATCGTGGCCCACGGGTTATAGGGCATCTCATTACGCGGGCCGCCGCTGATCGTGACGGCGACAATTGTCCCGCCTGCATCGAGGTTGACAAACGCCCCCTCGATCGAGGTCAATTCGGCAAAGAGGTCGTTGAGTTCGCTTATGTCTGCTCGGTCAACCACGGTGTTCCTGTCCTTCAAGGCGGATGGCCAGCTCGATCATGAAATGAACATCCGTTCCCGAGCGAACCGACGCTTCCCAGTTCCTTCGCGGAATGCGCAACAGCCTGACGGGCTCATTGATCGGATTGCCGCCAAGCAGCAACTGTGGGTCATCTAGCTCACTGTCATCGGCTGGATTGACAAACCGCCAAACCGCTCTTGTCCGCCGACCGATGACCAGACCGACATGTTCGCTCGGCAATCAATACTCCCGCTTGTAGTAATGCAGCGGTATCTCGACTGCCGCCATGTTCACCGAGTAGCCGATTTCGCGCAGCGATTGCACCGTAAAGCGACTGACCCAGCACTCCCTGTCGTACTCACCCGTCATACCCATCTGAGACCAGCCCGTCATGATCTCGCGATCGATATGCTGGCCCAGACCCGATCCCGATACATCGATCTTGCGATTACGCGCGTTCCAGCCCGACACAGGCTGCCCGGTAGTGCTGGCGACGCGCCAGTGCGACAACGCGGTTCCGCCTGCTTGTCGCATCGTGGTGTACTGCGATCCGACATTGACGTTTTCGATCGGCATATTCGCGACATTCTCATAACCGACCATCTGTTGGCGGTAAGCGGTCAAACCGTGTGACCGCGTATATCGCGGATCGCGGACGGTGTAGCGCCCGACGACATTCTGGGAATTACCTGGAAACCACAGATCTTCGAGTGTCTGGTAGGTCCACCAATTGTCGCCAAACGGGTTCCACCATTCCTGAGCGCTGACGATTTTGAACTCCCCGTTCCACAGCGAACCAAACCCGACACCGTGGAAAATCTCATGCACGGCGATATGAAAAAACTGGTTCTTCCATAGCTGAGCCTCGTTCCGAGACATCCAAGCTGGTATCGGATCGGTGGCTGGATTGATCTTAAAAAATTCGGTATTCATGTCCATCGCCGCGCTGGTCATGATCGAATAGTCGCTGCCTACCCGATAATAGTCGCTAAACGGAAAGGCGGCCCATTCCCACCAATTGCCAACACCTGGGCCGCACTGACCCAATGTACTGCTGCCAAGATTTGTAAAGGTAACATTCACCGTCACAGTGACATTCGGCCCCGTGATGATCTGCTCAAAGAATACCTTGGCGTCTTCGAGCCAGCGCCAGTAAACCGAATTGCGAAGGCACTGCTGACACTGGCGGCGTTCAGACTGATTCTGAAATTACCGGCTGGACGACGGATCGGCTTGCGGCGGTTGAGTGCGACGATCACAACCGCCTCGTCGCATGAATGGAGATGCTGACATCGGTGAGGTCTTGCCCGACCGTTGTTGCGGTCATGCGCAGGGTATCGCCCGCGACCAGCACACTCGATCCCGTACCGCTAAAGGTCGCCGCCCCCGTCCCCGCGGGCTTGCTGATCGTGCCGATTGTCGTAACCCCGCCAGCCGCGGTTATGCGGGTCAAAGTGAAGGTCGAGGCCGCGGTCGGATTGACTTGGTTGTAGTAACGCGAGCCCGACAGATTGACGGCGATCGCCAGATTGACCGTGAGTGGCACATTGATCGTCGAGCTTATCGCTGGGACACCGCCAAAAACAAACGTCACAGGCAGCGGTGCCGTATTAATCAAGGTTCTAATGTCTGCATGCGCCGTAGCGGAGGTGTTATGCGCAGTTAGGTTTGTATTGGCGGTATTGATTTGCGTCTGCAAGCTCGAAATGCTGTTCTGCAGATCCTCCAACAGGCTTTTCAGCACCTCGTCGGGGGTGCCGCCGTTAAAACCCGCAAGGTCGCGCTGCAACTCTTCAACATCATTCTTGGCCGCTTGAAAACGAGTACGGATATCGGACCACAGCAATGATCTCCCGAGACTAGCTGGACCTGGGTCAATCGTGCTGGTCATGCTTAACCAGGTCGAGGTCGATGCTGCTCATGACAGTGGCATATAAGCGACATAGGTATTGAGAAACTCATCCCAGACCGCAAGGTAGCGACGGTAGATATCGTCTTTCTTGTTCTCGGCCCTGACAAAGTCCTGTAACCAAAGCGGCCACGGCACCTCCATGTCGCCCGCCAGCATCCGACGGACAGTTTCAGGCTTGGGGCCGCACCAATGCACAATCTTGACCTTGTCGTTCATGCCCATCGCTGGTCGCCAGTTCATCTCGAACGGCAGCGTCGCCGACTGGCCGCGATAAAAGTCCTGATAGGCGCACTGGTCGTAGAAGGTAAAGTGGTTGAGGTTGTCGCAGATGTAGTTGCGAAACTTGGGGAAGCTCTCACGCAGCCGAGGCAGGTTCATCTGCATCACGCCCGTGTTGATGTGAAACTGCTTCTCCGCTGTTTCCAATGACACGGCGAACGGCTCGGGGCAGGGCTCGACCGTCGGCTCGTACAAGAACATGACATCGCAGTCGGTATAGAAGGCGAACTCGTCCTCGCGCTCAATCAACGGGATCTCGGTACGCAGGAACGCGCCTGCCCCCATCATGTACTGACCTGCCCAATGGTCTCGGGTCGTGGGAAGTTCGCTGAACGCCTGAAGGCTCGGATAAAACGACACGCGATGCGGGATGATGGTCACGCCCTGGCCAACGATCTCTCTGGTGAAGTCGTTGGGCTTGCCATCATAGATCAGGTAAGGCTGCAACGTCGTGTTCTGCCGCGCCGACTCGATGGCGACTCGGATCATATCCTCCCAACCGAAGAACTTGCGGGTCAGCGAGATCTCGTTGATCGCAAAATACCACTTCATAGCGACTTCAGAAACTCCTGGTACTTCCTCACCATGGCCTTGCCCTCGAACAGTGAGAGGCGCTCGATCAGCCGCTCCATTTGCGCAACGATGGCCTCGGACGGCTCCTCCAGGTAGCGCCGCAGCATCGCGATGTAGGTCGGCAGATCGTAGGGGTCGAACTGGTAGGCGTAGTCGGGACCGACGATCTCGCGCATGCCGCTGTTGTTCGACACGATCAGCGGTTTGCCGTGCATGACCGCTTCCATGACGGTATAGCCGAACGGCTCGTAGAGCGACGGCATCACCACAACGTCGACATAATCGAAAAATGCCTTTTTGCGCTCGCCGATACAAAAGCCGTGCCAATGCACCCGCCCCTGCAATTCCTCGACTGCTTCGAGATACTCGTTGATCAGATGGGTATAGATCGGCTCACCAGTATCGCAGGCGACGTGCAGATCGACGTCGAGGCGGCGGATCGCCTTCAGGGTCTCCAGCAGGCCCTTGCGGTAGTCCATGCGCGCGATGTAGCCGAGCCGTAGCCGCTGGCTCGCCCCGCAATGGCGCGCCGCCAACGGGATGACCTGGATCGGCTCGATCGGTAGGGTGATGCCGTTGGCAATGGCCACCGCCTTATGGGCGTGCTGCGGCAGGATCTGCTTCAATTTATCGAGTTCAGCATCGCTGACCGCAATGACCGCGGCCGCGTGGTCGCATATCGCGTTGACCTTCTGCTCGATGTCGTAATGACCACCAAAGGGGTGGTCCTTGGGCACGGGCTGCGGGGTCGGGACCGAATGCACCACATAGACCAATTTGCGGTTACGCAGCAATTCGTGAGTGATGACATTGACCAAGTTGAAAAAGTGCAACACCAGAATGTCGAAGTCGAGTTTGGTCAAGGCCTCGACATCGTCCGCGGTGATCAGCGCGATGTCGGTCGGGCTGTCATCGTAGTCCGACAGCGAGAAATTGAGATGCTCGCGATAGTGCAGAAAGCCCGTATCGGCATCGCGGTAGCGATACTGCTCATCGACATGCGTTGCCACCCCGCCGACGATATGGCGGCCAAGCTCATTGCTCAGATGGAGAACTCGGTAGCGGTCCTTGAAGCCCAGCTTGATCAACGACATCCCCCGCCGCGCCGAGCACAATGGTGTACTGGCGCATTTCATATTGATCGGAGAGTGTCGGGCACACCGCATAGCGCGCGGGGGTGACCGACAGATTCGGGTTGTCGAACGGACGCCCGTCGAGCAGGAAGTACGCGGCTGGGTGAAACTGCGCAATCTCGACGGGCAGCGACAGAGTCAGACCGTTTTTGAGTTTAACGAGCACGCAACGCCTCTACCTGGGCCGAGAGCGCCTGCACCGCGGCGACCAGGGTCGGCACCAGTTGTGAGGTATCGGTGGACAGGCAGTCCTCGATCACGTGGTTGCCCCGCTGGTAGCGGTCGCGGACTATCGACTTGGGGAACACGCGAGCAAACTCGGCCGCGACAAACCCAGTCACCGTGCGGTCGCGGGTCGAGCGGACAAACGGCTTGTAGCTGAAGCGCTTGACTGGGAGCCGCTTGATGTCGGCGAGGCAGCGCTCGATATCGGCGTTGATGATATTGTCCTTCAGGCGGGCATCAGAGCGGTTGGTGAATGCCGTGCCCGTGCCAGGGCCGTAGGATATCGTCGTGTGGTTGTCGTTGCCGAGATGGATGCCTCCTGGGTAGAACTTGGCGCGGTTGCCGATGGCGATCGACTCGCTGAGTTGGGTCACGCCCTGCTTATCGAGTTGCGCACCGATCCCCAACAGGTCGCTGTAGCCACCCGTCGCCCCCGTGGCGAAATCGTTGTCCCAGCCAATGATCACACTGTCCTTGATCGGCTCGGGTACGTCGGTGTTGTGCAACCGCCCAAACTTGTTGCGCGATCCCATCAGGATGACCTTCTCGTAGGGCGTCGAATACTTAAGCTCGTTATTGGCCCCGATCACCACGCAATCGGACCATGACCGACTGCCTCGTTGGTCCGCTGGTAGGTCATGCAAATAAAAAGAGCTTGGGAACCCCATTTCGTTGGCGGTGCCGATGTTGATGATCTTGTTATAGAGACAACGCGATCCCGACATCATGTTCTCGTTGCCGTACGTCGTGATATTCGTCGACGGGGTGGCCTGATCGGGGAAGAAGCTAGAGCCGATTTGGGTACGCAGCCCGATGACGGTGTTATCGGCCACCCACAAGAGCCTGGTTGGCCCAGGTGTCGGCGAGGCCGCCGCCAGCGGCGCGCCGACAAACATCTGGTTGATGACCCCAGTGCCGCTCGCCGACGTAAAGCGGATCTCGCCATTCCCCAAACCACCAGCGAAGCTATACCAGGGGCCCTGTACCAAACCCTCCACTGCCGTGACATTGCCTGGCCAGATACGGGCAAAGCGCGGCGGTGTCGGCGATGAGCCCTGCGCGCCAGACGGAACCCATTCGTCACCAAGGCCGACCCAGACACCGCCGTCGTACCGCGCGTACGGACCTGATGCCGCGCGCGGCTGTGCCACGGCGATCTGTCCAGGATGCGGTGGTGTCGGCGACGGCGACGGGGTTATCGACGGGTTGGTGACCGATATGATCATCGGCACACTACCGATCAGTGACTCATAGCGCGGGGTGTTGGAGGCATCGCCAGGCATGCCGATCCAGGCCCCGCGCGGTATCGGCGTGGCGTACTGATCGCCAGGATCGGGGTAGTACCCCGCCTTGACGACGATCTCGCCAGGGATGACGACATTGGCTCCAGTCTGCGGCACCCAACGTTCATACTCCTCCCTGCCAGGCGGCCATATCCGCCGATAGTGAGTGGAGGATGCGGGAACGATACCCGAGCTGGCGGGCATCCCCAGAAAGACGCCTGGCGTGACCTGGGGCGCGGAGCGTCCTGGTCGCACAATGATCTGCCCAGCGACAATCTGAGCTGAGGCGGTCGGCGGCACCCAATCCACCGTTTCTACTTTGGCCGCCGTGTCGGCAATCGACTGCAGGGCGGTGATCTCATTCTTCGCCGTCAGGAAATTGGCGCGGACGCTTGCCGTTGTCGGGTTGCCCGCTATCGGATGGAGTTCGTTGATGGCTGAAGGCATGTCGGTTCTCTCCTCTATATGGGATAGAGTAGGATGTTTTCCCAGTTTGGGATGGAGACTAAGATGCGCGCCGAGAAGCCATTGCCGTCGCAAGAGTATCTACGCGAATGCTTTCATTATGAACCGACAACGGGTCGCCTCATCTGGCGAGCAAGGCCGCCGTTGCATTTCCCATCCGTGCGACTCTGCAAAGCATGGAACTACCAATGGCCAGGAGATTGCGCGGGTATGGTCGATGCTAAAGGCTACTTCCACATCAAGCTCGACAACGAGGCATATGCCGCCGCACGCATCATTTTCAAATGGATGACAGGCCGCGAACCGACACGTTGGATGGATCACCGTGACGGCGATCCAACTAACAATCGATGGGATAACCTACGAGAGTCGACGCCCGCGCAAAATACCATAAATGTCTCAGCGCATCCCATGCGCGGCGTTCACAAACTACCGTCTGGACGGTTTGAAGCGCGACTCAACAAGGGCGGGAAATACATCTATCTGGGTATTTTTCCCAGTGCCGAAACCGCCCATGCCGCCTATGACGCCGCCAAACAAAGCCATTGGGGCGAATTCGCAAGGCGTTAGACGACATCCCACAAAGTGGACCCAGAATCCCAAGCCGCACCGCCGATGCCATCCCACTGGGCGCCTTGCGGCAGTTCGCCCGCGCCGACATCCCACGGCAGCCACAGCGCGCCGTTAAAGGTCAGCACCTGACCGCGCGTAGGCGTGATATTCGAGACTGGAAAGCCTTGCAGGGCGAAAACCTGCGTGGCAGCGAGCGGACCTGTGACATCGCCGACGAGCGATCGAACCACCGTGGCATCGAGCGGACCCGTAACGTCGCCAGCAAGCGGCCCCACCTCCTCGATGACAACTTCTTGCCAGAGCCCGTTGGGTGCTCCTGGCCCGCGGGTGCGCCCATAAAGCTTGCCATCGTCAAACGGTTCGGGAAACTCGGCCCCAACGACCTCCTCCCATGAGCCGCCCGTCGCGCCTGGCGCGCGGGTGCGCCCGTAGAGCTTGTCGTCATCGGGCGGTTCTGGCATGGCGCCGTCGGCACCGCCATCGCAGACGCCATCGACGACGATCTGCTCGACCTTGTCGTCGACATACTCCTTGGTGACGAAATCCTCGTCCTCGAACTGGTCGGGCGTGATCTTCGATTTGACATGAGTATGGAATTCATACGGCATCATGGTTAGCTCCGAGGATGCCCCATCAGCGCGTCATCTTCTGATAATGGCCGTGCCTGCGACTGGCTCCATGAACGCCAACCGACAGGCGGTTTCATCGATGTACTCGACGGTCGGGAAAACCAGTTTCTGCTCAGCGTTCGGATTGGTGTGCCCAGGCGAGATCACCGTCACATCTACCCAGCGCTGGCCCAAATCGTGAAGCAGAACCCAGGTTTGGCTGGACGGCTGATCAAGCGGGACTGTCACAATCCCCGAGGCGGCATTAGCCCAGCCCACCTCCCACGCCCGTGCGGGAGCGCCGACTTTGGCAAGGCGGTCGTTTGGCTGCCCAGCGCGCGGCAGGACATCGGCGCGCGTATCGGATTCTGTCGTGCGCGCCGTGCCGACGAGAGGCGGCACGATCGGGGTCCAAACGGGTGCGGGCTGAACGCTAAAACGCCATTGCGGATTGACGCCACTGGTTCTGACAAAGATGTCGCCATCGGCGCCAGTATGCGTGCCGCCAAGCTGTGAGGAACCCGCGTAGGTCACGGCATTGGGCGGGTTCAGCGCGCCATAGATCGTCGCCATCAGGGCATCCTCGCGGGTATCCAAATGCCAGTCGCACCGCCGCTCCAGTAAAACAGTTGACGCGTCGACCGAATGATCAGCAACGTGCCGTTCGGGTAGGGTCCTGGCCGCTCGGTATTCGCAGTTTCAGCCATAAGTGCGATCAGCCTCATCGGTCCAATTTTCCTTATGTTGGCACGGAAAGTATAGGCCGCCACTGACCAGCGACAGCGTCCCAGAAGTATGCGGCGGTCGTGTTAAGCTCGATCGCGATCGTGCCGTCCTCCTGACCCGCTGGGAATGGCTCCTCTTGCAGGATCGCCTCGCTGCCAGCGTTGCCCGAGACCGCGGTGGCGGCTCCCGATGCCGCCATCGCCGCCGGGCCATTGCCAGTCGCTTGCTGGAACGCCTCGACTCCAAAACCGCCGTCGTACCAAATCTCGAACGTGCGGTTGTTGCTGGTGACCCAGGCTCTGCCGTGGCCGTGCGGTGGGGCTGGTGGTGAGGCGGAATTCGACAGATCCGCGATTGCGCTGCCAGTGCTCGGCGCGGAGATCAGGATTGTCAAGTTCACCGAGGGCGACGTGCCTGCGGCATTGGTCGCGGTCACGCCGATCGTGTATGGCGAGCCCGCGGCGGTTCCAGGGGCTGGTGTGCCAGTGATCTGGCCAGTCGCCAAATTCAACGACAAACCGTTTGGCAATGCGGGAGAGACGGCAAAGCTGGTCGGGACGCCACTCGTCGTGGCGATCTGGAACGGGCTGATCGCCGTGCCCTCGGTGCTGCTAATGCTCTGCCCCGCGATGACGACAGGAGCTAGAGGCGCCGCCGCGATATCCAGGGTCAGTGTTGCCGCAACGCTGGTGCCGCTGACATTGGCCGCGGTGATCGTGCGGGTCTGGCCCATCCCTGCCGCTAGCGGCGTGCCAGTGATCTGACCAGTCGTCGTGTTGAGGCTTAGATTCGCAGGCAATGGCGGGGTGACGGCGTAGCTCGTCGGGGTGTTGGTCGCGACGATCTGGAAGGGGGTAATCGCCGTTCCCGCCGTTCCGACGATCGTGCCAGGAGAAACCACTGGTATGGCAGGATTGACGGTGATGACCAAGGTTGCGGTCGGGCCCGTGCCCTGCGCATTTGTCGCGCTGATCGTGACGTTGGTTGCTCCCGCAGGACCAGTCGGCGTCCCCGAGATCAGACCCGTCGAGGTATTGACCGATAACCCAGCAGGCGGCGGAACATTTGCCGCATAGGATGTCGGCAGGTTAGTCGCGACAATCTGATAAGAGAATGCCGCTCCAACGGTCGCGGTCGCCGTCAGCAGCGAGGTGATGCTCGGCGGTTGCGGTGTCGCCGATACGGCAACCCACATGGTGCCGTTCCATTGCAGCGTGTCACCAGTCGCGCCGCCTGCAGGCACGCAAACACAGCCACTCTGCACGATCCAGGCCGTACCGTTCCAAACCAGCGTATCCCCCGCCGCCGATCCCGCAGGCAGGACGCCTGTCGCGCCGCTCGGCCCCGTCGCGCCGCTGCCACCTGTCGGACCTGTCGTACCGCTCGGTCCTGTCGGACCCGTGGCGCCGCTCGGCCCGATGGCAGTCGGTCCCGTCGCGCCACTCGGTCCACTGGGTCCCGTATAGCCTGTCGGGCCTGTCGCGCCCGCACCCGTCGGGCCTGTGCTCCCCGTCGGGCCTGTCGAGCCTGTCCCACCTGTAGCGCCTGTAGCGCCTGTCGAGCCTGTCCCACCTGTAGCGCCTGTAGCACCTGTAGCGCCTGTAGCACCTGTAGCGCCTGTAGCGCCTGTCGCGCCAGTGGCTCCGTCTTCGCCGTCTTCACCCGTTGGGCCTGTTACACCTGTCGAGCCTGTCGCGCCTGTTGCGCCTGTTGGGCCTGTCGAGCCCGTTGCACCTGTCTCGCCATCTTCCCCAGTCGGGCCTGTGGCACCCGTAACTCCAGTGGCACCTGTCCCACCTGTCGGGCCTGTCCCACCCGTTGGGCCAGTCGCGCCAGTCGGGCCTGTCCCGCCTGTTGCCCCTGTCTCGCCGTCTTCTCCAGTCGGTCCAGTGGCCCCTGTTGGACCTGTCGCACCTGTGGCTCCAGTCCCTCCTGTAGCTCCAGTAGCCCCAGTCTCACCCTCCTCGCCAGTTGGACCAGTTGCACCCGTGGCTCCAGTCGCGCCTGTCGCGCCCGTGGCTCCAGTTGTGCCAGTAGCCCCAGTGGCACCTGTCTCGCCGTCTTCTCCTGTAGCTCCTGTCGCTCCTGTCGGGCCTGTATCGCCCGCGCCCGTGACTCCAGTCGCGCCTGGGGCGCCGCGGATCTGCCCGACATCGCGCCAGTCATTAGGCGGCGGCTCGCCAGTAAAGACCCAGCCATGGCCGTTGGATTCGGCGATCCACAAATCGCCGTGGGCATGCGGACCAGGGAGCGCCCTTATCGCGGTTTCATCAGCGGCGGCGCCTTTAAGCTCAAGCCCGATCCCCTCTTCGCCAGTCGCACCTGTGGCGCCTGTCGGCCCAGTCGGGCCAGTACTGCCCGTCGCCCCCGTGTCACCCGCGCCCGTCGGCCCCGTCGCGCCACTGGGTCCCGTCGGACCTGTGGCGCCAGTCGCGCCGTCTTCACCAGTCGCACCAGTTGCGCCTGTCGGTCCAGTCGCGCCTGTCTCGCCGTCTTCTCCAGTCGGCCCCGTTCCGCCTGTGGCGCCTGTCGCACCCGTGGCTCCAGTGACACCCGTCGACCCTGTTGGTCCAGTCTCGCCGTCTTCTCCTGTAGCGCCTGTCGGACCTGTAGCTCCTGTAGCTCCTGTAGAACCTGTCTCGCCATCCTCGCCCGTCTGGCCAGTCGCCCCCGTAGCTCCTGTAGGACCTGTCTCGCCATCTTCCCCAGTCGGGCCTGTGGCGCCTGTCGGACCAGTGACGCCGTCCTCACCCGTATGACCCGTCTCGCCAGTAGGCCCTGTATCGCCCGTCGGCCCCGTACCGCCAGGGCCGCCCGTCATGCCCGCGACATACTCCTCGACCCATTCGATATTGACCAGATCCAACGGGTCGGTGGGGGCCGCCTTCAATCGCACATTGGCGTGATATTCGAAGGCGGCACCAGTCACAGAATATGTTGGCATTGCGCAATCGCCTGCTTAAGGGTCTGACCGATACCGCCTATCTTCGAACAATAGCCGTACCTGCAACAGGTTCGGCGAAGTGTAGGATGCACGTCATCGGTGTCGAATATTCGACCCGCGGCATGATGAGCGTCTCATTGTCGTCGCCAATCACGGTCACATTAACAAACAAGGCGCTCAGATTGTGGTTTACCGTCCAGGGATTGACTGGAGTAGGCTCCTCATGTCGTCCCTCGACGCCAGTCGGCGAAGCCGTAGCTGGGGGACCGACAACACCCGCGGCGGCATTCGCCCAGCCCGTCTGCCACGGGTTGCCAGGATCGATCAAAGCCAGGCGGTCGTTGACGAGCCCGCCAGAGGGCACGACATCGGCACGCGTATCCGACGGGGTCAAGCGCGTCTGGCTTGGGCCAGGCGGCACGATCCACACCCATCCCGCCGTGCTGCCGTCGACATTGGGTGCCGAAGCGACTCGGCGGCGCTGCGTCAATGTGTTGGTGCTGACAAAGATATCGCCATCAACAGCCTGGCTGTTGGTCATCGCAGTCGGATTGGTGGGTCCCCAAAATGTTGTCGGCATCAGATCGACGCCCTCCCCCAAATACCGTTGTTGTAATACCACAGCGATCCGTTGCTACGGGCAACCGCCAGGGTGCCGTTGATCTGCGGCGGCGGAATTTCCGCCGCTAACTGAGCCTGCATCGCAGGCATAGTACCTGGTGTGACGGTATTCGCGACGAGCGCGACGCAGATCGGCGCAGTGCTGGCGGGCGCAGGGCCAATCGCGCGGAGCCGTGCGATCTCTTCACGAGCGCCTGGGGCACGACCACTCATCTCCGTTCTCCTAAGTGCAGGGTTCCCACTTGTTGCTCGGGTCGGGCGGGCCCCCGAGGGTTATCGGTCTGCCTGGGCTATTGACGTTCCAGAAATAAAGCTCGCCCGAATCCTCGTTGACCAGCAAGGTGCCGTCCTCCCAAGCCGTGCCTGGCAAACCGACAAACGGATAGCTGTCGGATGCCTGCAACAGCCGCGCTGGGGCGGTCGAGAGTGGTTGCGGTGTTTGCGCCATCACTTAAACTCCTAACTGCCTGCAACAACAGGTGACCAGATGCCAGGCGGCACCAGCCAGTAGCGGATAAAATTGGTGTTGTCCTGCACCCACAACTGACCAGGCTCAGGTGTCGGCGGCGGCGAGGCCGCTGGACTAATATGAATGACAGCGCTGCCTGGTCCTGGCGTGACACCTGCATTGATCGTTATCGTCAAGTTGTTCGTCCCCGTGGATGAGCCAAACGCATTGGTCGCCGTGATCGTATACGTGGTCGCCACCTGCGCCGCTGTCGGTGTGCCAGTGATCGTACCGCCGCTCGCAGTGGCGTTGAGCACGAGCCCAGCAGGCAAAGCGGGAGTAATCGCAAAAAACGGCGCGACGAATGGCGCGCCCGTCGTACTGATCGTGTAAGTAGAAATGGCAGTGCCGACGGTAGCAGTGATCGAGCCCGCAGTCACGATCGGGGCAGTGCCAGGCGCCGCGGCTGTGATCGTCAGAGTGGCTGGTTGGGACTGGCCATCCGCATTGCTCGCCCGCATCTGGCGGGTGCCCGAAAACGGCGCCGCTAAGGTTCCAGTGATTATGCCCGTGTCTGGATCGAGGACCAAGCCAGCAGGCAAACCAGGAGGGGTGACAATCGAGAAACTTGTCGGCGCGTTTGTCGCAATAATCTGGAACGGGGTGATCGCCACGCCGACCGTGCCGCTGATCGCGCCTGGGCTCACCACTGGCACTAACAGTGGCGGCGGCGCTGGACCTAATGTAGGCACCATCCCAAGCCACTGGTTCCACGCCATAATCTGCGCGCGTTGGACTTCCTGTGGGGTAGCCATGAGTCAGTTACTCCTGCTGCTCCTGCTGCTCCTGTCGCCGCTGCTGCCGCGCCTCGCGCAGCAAGGAGCGCTGCAGCATTAATCGCTCCTCGGCGCGGCCGACGGTGCGCGGCAGTTGCCGACCATAAACATTGGTCACACCCTCGCGGGCGCGCACCAGCGCGTCAGCCTCGGGGCGCGACAATGCCATGACGATGGCGCAGCGGTAGACCCCGTCGGCCTGCGCAAAATAGACCGCGTAGGGGCGACGCCGCGCTGCCATACGCTGTTACGGCCTAAACACCCACTCGCCGCCATGCGTCGGGCGGTCGGCAGCCGAGAACACGCGGGCCCAATTGGCATAGATCGGCATGTATTCAGGGTTGGTCGGGGTCAATGCCTCGGTCGCGGTGGCATTGGGGATGTTGATCGAGCCTGGTGTCCACTCGGGAACCCACTGCGCAGGTTGCGGTGTCTGTGCCATTGTCAGGGGTTCCCAGTTTTACGGCAATGGATCATTGGTCTGCCACGAGACATCTGCCGACATCGCGGCATTGGCGGCAAAGTTGGCGCTAAAGCGGACTGACCAGCGCTGCCCGCCAGCCGCTTGGTTGGCTCCTGGCACATCTGGGAAAACGGTGGTGGCGCCTGTGTATTGCTGCACCGTGATATTGCCCGCGGGCAGAACAATTGCCTCTGACACGTTGCCCGTTGGCCGAAAGCCCACTGGAACCTCGGCCAAGGAGATCGTGTTGCCCGTCACAGTCGCCTTGTTGTTGCCTTGGAAATTCCATGTCACCCGATTGCCGACGCGGGTCAGTTGCGGCGGTGTACCCACCAAACTAGGAGTGCCATTGGCGGCGGCAAGCATGATCGGGGACGCCGCCATGCGCATGGGGATAATGGCAGCCAGCGCATCGGAAACGGTTTGCGTCAGATTGGTAAGCGCCGTGTTGATGGTCCCCGTCGCGGTCGTCAGCGCCGTGTTGATGGTTTGCTCCATCGCGGCGACCGCCTGCGTCATCGTCTGATTGATGCTCGCCAGTTCTCCTGGAATGTCAATCGTGCCGCCACCAACCCCGCGCCACACCGTCCCATTCCACTGGAAGCGGGCGCCATTCGGGCCAGTGACCTGCTGGTTGGGGGTCGGGCTTGGCGGAAAAGCAAAGGCCACTACCAGGTACCCCCGTCCAATTCCGCCTCGGGGCCGATCAGATTAACCGCAACAACCCATTGCGTGCCGTAGCGGATGTAGAGCTGGACGTCGAGGGAATTGAACCACAAATCGCCTTGTGCCGCGGTTGCTGGGGCGGTGTCGGCGACGGTGGCGCCGCCGCCGCCCGCCGCATTCAGTTGCAAGCGACCATTGGGCGCCGCTGGGTAACCGACCCATAGGCGGGCTGGCGTGGACGCGAGTTCGACCCCGAGTTCGCCGACCTCCAGATCAGTCGGCGGGCTGTTGGCGGTCGTCGTGCGACGGATCTGGATAACCGACCGAGATAGCATGTTTTATGTCCACGAACCGCCGTCGATCCTAGCATACACGTTGGCGCCGACCGAGAGATCGCCGTCGACTGCAAGATGGCCAGGGCCCGTCAATGTGCCACCGGTTGTTGGCAGACCCGTGACCCACGTCCCGAGATTGGTCCGCAGAAAGCTGCCCGCGGTGCTAGGCTCGGCAATCCCGCCAGGCAGGCTTTGCGGCTGCCATTCCGTAGCGGTGTTGTTCCAGCGCAGCACCTGGCCCTCGGTCGGCGCGGTAGCCGCGACGGCGCGGTTCTGTATCCGAGCGACGGTTGCGGTGATCGCTGTCGTGCCCGAGCCCGTCACATCCTGTGACAGGGTAATCGCCTGGTTCGCCGTCAGGTAGTTCTGATTGATTGCCGCCGTGACCAGACCCTGGGCATTGACAGTCAGCCCCTGGAACGTGCCGACGTTGCTGTTGACTGTCGCCAAGGTGGTAGTGATCGCGGTGGTGCCAGTGCCAGTGACTGCGCCGCTGAGGGTTATGCTCTGATTAGCAGTCAGGAACCCCATGCCGCCGAGCGCGGTGGTCGTGACATAGCCTTGATCAGTTGCTGCCGTAACCTGTCCCTTGGCATTGACGGTAATGCCTTGAAAGGCGCCGACATTGGCATTGATATTTGGCAATGTGGCGGTAATCGCAGTTGTACCTGACCCGCCAATGTCCCCGCTCAACGTAATCGCTTGGTTGGCCGTCAGAAACCCTTGCGTGCCGACCCAGGTCTGCGTCGCATAGCCCATATCGGCAGCAGCGGTGACCAGCCCCTTGGCGTTGACTGTGAGACCCTGAAACGTCCCGATATTGGTGTTGACATTGGCCAGGATGGCGGTGATCGCCGTGGTGCCGCTGCCGCTGACATCGCCCGACAGGGTGATGTTCTGGTTACCCGTCAGAAACCCCTGCGTGCCGACCCAGGTCTGCGTCGCCATGTCGGCGATCGCCGCACTCGTCAGATAGCTCATATCGGCCGCGGCAGTGACCAGGCCCTGGGCGTTGACTGTGAGACCCTGAAATGTCCCGATATTGCTATTAACTGTCGCCAGGGTGGTGGTAATCGCGGTAGTACCACTGCCAGTCACCGCACCCGACAGGGTGACGGTCTGGTTGGCTGTCAGATAGCCCTGATCGGTCGCGCCTGTGACCTGGCCTTTGGCGTTGACGACAATGCCTTGAAAGGTTCCGACATTGGTATTGACATTGGGCAAGGTCGTCGTGATCGCCGTGGCGCCGCTGCCAGCGATGTCACCCGACAAGGTGATTGTCTGGTTGCCCGTCAAGAAGGTTCCCGCCGCGGCAAAGAGTTCGCCCAACGCCCCCTGCACATGCGTCGCCGTCATCCCCGTGATCGCCGCCACATTGACGTTGATCGCGGCAATCGTGCCGAGGTTCAATGGCACGTGTATCCAGGCGGAACCGTTAGAAATGATAAAATCGGCATTGGCCATGGCGACGGTCGGGGCGGGTGCAGTGCCAGTGCCCGCCGTCGTGACAATCACCAGATAGCCAGTATTGCCAGCAGCGGCGGGAGGAAGCGCCGCCCCAACTGTCAACCCCGAGCCAGGCGTGATTGTCGCCACCTGATTGGTTGTGGCATTGTAGGTGCCCTGCAGCCGCACAGCGGCCTGCAAGGCGCTGATCTGGTCGGACAAGGTCCCATAATCGGAGACCAGCCGACGGCCGCTCACATCGACCGCGGTCGGGACTCCAATCCACAATCGCGGCGCCCCAGGATGCGCCATCTCGACGCCTGGCTCGCCAACCTCCAAATCGGTCGGCGGGGTGTTGACGCTCGTCGTGCGGCGCAACTGGATTACTGCGCGGTTGGGGGCGGCGGCTGCGACGATGCCACCCGTTGCTGGGTTGTGCGGGTTTGCCCCATTGGCTTTTGGCGGGTCGGGCGGCGCGGACTGCGCCACTGTAAATGCCTGTGCCGCGATCTGCCACGCTGGCTCTGCTTCGCCGCCATTGGCATGCTGCGCCACAGGACGCGGCACGCGCGCCACGCTAGGAGTAGCCTGACGCCTTTCTCTCTGCGCCATCTATCGTTCACCTTTTAGTGCGTCGGGACAAGATCTCAAGGACATCAGGATCATCCAGATGCGCCATCAGCCATCGAAGAGCTACTGTCTTCGCAGTCGATTCCATCCTAGCAGTTATCTGCGCAGGACTTTGCGTCTTGCCTTTGAACTGTTTGCTTATATTAGCCGCACGCCGTTCCCGCTCCTCGATAGAGGCCGACGCCCAGTAATCTCTCCCGTAGGCTGGATTATTCGAACCTTGCAGCGGGTAATTTTCATTCCGCTCGGAACGATTGGTTTCGATAGGGCAGATCGAGACGTTGCCGATTTCGTAAGCGCCCCGATCGCCAAATCGCGCCATACAGTATTTGCCACGCCGATTACCGCGTTGGTCCCATTTCCCGCTTTGCTGCCAAAGATCCCACCACTCATCGAATGTCAGCAAGAACGCGATATTCCGTTTCCGCGCATTTTCCCGATGCTCGATATATCTGCGGCGTGGCGTAGCCATTATTTGCTCCTGGTAAGGAATCCAAGAGCAAAGGCATACGCTTAACCCGATCTAATAGTCAACGCGGAACTTAAGCTTAGGGATAAGTACCACCATCTACGGTTCCAACTGTCAACGGCGCGCCAGTCGCCCCCGTACCGATAATCGACCCAAGCGGGTCGACGGCGACCTCGACACGGCCTGCCAATATCGTCGTCAACTCGCTCATTGCCGTCGCTGACAGCACGAGACCGTCGTTGATCGTCAACTGACCATTGAATGTCGTATTGCCAGTTACCGTGCCGCCCGCCACCAATTGCAAATATCTGAGATCGGCTTCGCCTTGCGTCATGCCGCCTGCTGGGAACCTTTCAAACCCAGCAGCAGGGAGCAGATTGTTGTTCCAACGGACCTGATCGCCGACATTGAGTGTGGTGCCTGGCGCGATATTGCCAGGCAGGCCCGCAGGCACGGTGCCGCTGACAGTGACCTGCCAGTAGGCCCCTTGCAGCGGCGGACCCGCCGCCTCAACGAGCAGATCAGGGGTATTGGTCGAGACATCCCAACCGCCGATAAACAATTGCCCAGCGGCGATTTCGTTTTGCACCCAGGACCGCGCCGCGGCGTCGTTGGCGCCCGTCTGCGACGTCGGATTAAGGGTCAACGTGCCAAGCATCGTGCCGCCGCTTAGTGGCAGCCCCGCGACCCACGACCCCGAACCGTTCATCGCCCGCAACCAGCCTGGCCCTGTTGCGGGTTCGGGGATGCCCACCGCGATGGTGCCATCGGTCAGGTTGGTGATGAGATTGTTGATCGTGTTGACAATCGTCGTATTGCCAGTGGCGCCTGGCAGGGTCGTCAGATCGCCGACATCGCTCAGCGGCAGACCTGCGACCCACGCCCCCGTAGCGCCGTCCCAGCCGCGCAAAAAGCTGCCTGTAGCGCCTGGCTCGGGGATGCCTGCACCAAGCAGCAATTCGTTGTAGACGTACTGGATCGCATGGACGAGCGAGGTGGCCCCTGTCGCCCCTGGCAATGTCGTAAAGTCGCCGATCACCCCCTTCACCGCCGATGCGGTGACAGGGATTGTCGTGCTCGGGGTCACGGCGGTGATGTCGGCTGCCGCCGATTCGACAGTCACCCCCAATACCCCGCCCGTCACCCCGAGCGGCACCTGGTGCGCCAGCCCGATCGCGCTGGTTGCCAGACCGCTACCCGTGATCGGGCCCGTCGTCGAGACCTCGATCGTGCTGCCGTCGCTCAGCGCGGTGTAGATTTGGTTGACCCTGTTGACGATCGTGCCCGTGGCTCCCGTCGGCCCCGACATCGTCGTCGGGTCGCCGAGGATGCGGCGCAACTGGTGCGAACTGACTGGGTAGACCAGGTCGGTGCCGCCGTCGATATCGGCGTCGTCCGCCATCTCGACGGCGAGCGCGCCGCCAGTGACACTGAGCGGGGCCTGGTACGCCAGGGTCAGCGGGTTGCCGCTGGTGGCGCCCGCCCCCGCAGTCGGCGACAATGGCGCTGTGGCATACACCGATGACATGCCGCCCAGCGCGCCTGGTGCAATCCAGTCGAGGTCGCCAGCGCCGTCGGTGGTCAGCAGTTCGCCAGTCGCGCCCCCCATCAGTTTAAAATTCGACAGGTGGAAGGTCTTGGCGTTAGACGAGCTGTCAGGGATCTCCTGAGCCCCGAGGCGTTCGAGCTGACGACCCGTCGGGCCGCCTGTCACTAACTCGTGCGGCGCGGCGCCCGTGCTGGAGCCGATATAGAGGTTGTCGATACCCGCGGCGGTGCGGTTATAGGCGGGTTCGCCTGCTGCCAGGACGCCTGTCGCAGGTGGCCCATCGGTGCCGATGCGGCGCTTAAATTGGATCGTTTGCGCCAAGGGTCACACTCCTCTCAGTGAGGGGCAGCAGGGCCCCGTTCAGAACAAAAACTCACGCACTCCGATGAGGATCAGCAGCGCATAAAGGATGAGGGCGGCAAAGCTCGACCGCGTGGCGTGGTAGTCGGAGCTGGGGGACAGCGCGTGCCAGACGCCGATGAGACCAAAGACGCTCAACAGGGCCCAATAGACATAGTTCAGGGCAAAGACCCGCTGCGCAAGGTCTGCTCCAACTGCTCGACGCGGCTGGTCAGCGACAATACCAATTGCTCAAGCCGCTCGATCTCACTGCGGAAGTCGCGCACCGCGCGCGAGGTGGCGGGGCGCTGGTCTGCCAGATTGTGCAGCCGCTCATCCAGTTGGTGGATCTCTGCCAGCACTTGCGCGCCCAGGCTGTGGAGATCCTCAAGGGTGACGCGGGTGGGGCTGCCGTATTCACTCATGGTGGTGACATGCTATAGGAGAGAAGGCGAGACCGCACCGTGGGTTCGACGCACGGCGCGGTCTCTAAACACAGCCGATGTCTTCTAGGGAGCCCATCAGCCATGTCTGATGACATTATACCAGGAATGCGGTTCGGACGGTGGGTCGTGCTTTCGGAAGCGATCCCTAGCCGCAGGAGCAGTTACCTCTGCCGCTGTGACTGCCCAGATAAAACCGAGCGCATGGTGATGCGGCAGAACTTGTTGAGCAAGACCAAGCCGAGCCGTAGTTGCGGCTGCCTCAATCGTGAGAATCGTTTACCAGCGATCACAACTCACGGCGGTACACACACGCCCGAGTATTCAGTTTGGCGCACGATGTTGACGCGTTGCTACAATCCAAACCACGAAAAGTATCCGCTTTATGGCGGAAGCGGCGTCGGGGTCTGCGACGAGTGGCGGAACGATTTCGCCGCGTTCTTAGCGTATATCGGACCACGACCATCTAACCAACACACGATCGGTCGTATCAACGGCACTCGTGGATACGAGCCTGGCAACGTCCGCTGGGAAACCTATTCCGAGCAGAACATCAATCGATCGAACGTGATTTTGATCGATGGAGTGCCATTAGCTTCGCTGGCGAAGGAGTTCGGTATCGATCCAAGAAACGCGGCAAAGCGTTGGCGGCGGGGATGGTCGTTGGAGAAGATATTGACGACGCCCGTAAAGTCGGACACAAGGGAAAACTAAACGCCGACCATATTCACCACAGCAGCCGGCATCCTCATTACTGTCCCCCACGTGCCGGCCGAGACCTTCTGCGAGAACGAGCTGCGCGCCCTGATGACGGGGTGCGCTCTGAGCTTCTCGGAATAGGCGCAGAACGCCGTGCGCTGGCCCTCAATCTCCAAAGCCATCAACTGTACCCACTCGCCCGAGGTCACGCCCTGCGGCATGACACTCGACTGCGCGGCGTATTGCGGGATGGTGATCATCTCGACATTAGGGAAGTTCTTGGCGAGGAGGTCACCAACGTTCACGCCGAAGCTGTTGGTGGCAGTCATCGCGACACTGGCGCCTGGGCTGAGCAACAGCCGCATCTCGGTGTCGGTCTCGACCAGTCCCCCAGTTTGGATGACCATCTGATAGAACATCGCTTCGAAATCCGCATAGATCTCGTTTGCGGTGGCGTTCAGATGGCCGTTGAGTATCCACTCGACACTGCCCGCCGCCTTGACCCCTGGGGTGAGGGCGGGCGACAGGTTTGGGTCATTGGCCAGGCCAAAATTCTGTAAGCCACTGATCCCAAACAGATAACTCATGTTGAGGAACTTGGCGATCGTCAATGCCGCAGCACGGTCGATCTCCGAGACCCAGTTTACGCGAGCCAAACCGCCACGCTCAACTTCTCGTTCGCCATATTCCTTAATTACTTGAAAGAGGTAGGACTGCCGCGCGGGCCAGTTGACGTTGACCCCGGCGTTGCCATTCTCGTTGTAGTCCCCGTAGCTGCTGACCTCACCTGTTGCCTCGACGACGGGGAAATAGATCACGTCGTCGAGCCAGGTGCCGCGCTTGACCTCACCACCAAGCGCTTCGGCGGCGCGATTTGGCGAGTACAGAATCCTAAAAATGTC
>Ga0126381_100002159_pt1 | contig 21255 bp, 14 predicted proteins | sample PanSoiMetPlot_28_FD_96465 | JGI IMG/M metagenome (GOLD analysis project Ga0126381, IMG submission 96465) | Tropical forest soil microbial communities from Panama - MetaG Plot_28 | ecosystem: Environmental > Terrestrial > Soil > Tropical forest > Bulk soil | place: Panama | collected 2016-02-17
CAGGACCGAGTGGCGCTTGAGGGCGATCGCTTAGAGCGACCGAGCAGAGGATAGGGCCAGCCACTGGATGAATAGGCGAAGTCGTGAGTAGGGACCTTCAAATCGTTAACCTGGCCAGACACGGGGAGACAGCTCGGAGTCTCTCGGGACAGCATACGGGGCTCACCGACCTGCCGCTCACCGAAACAGGCGAGCGTATTGCTCTCGGTTTGGGGGAACGGCTGAAAGGGCTTAATCCCGTCAAAGTGTTTACCAGCCCCTTGCAGCGAGCGCGCCGGACCTGTGAACTCGCCGGGTTCAGCGACGTAGCAGATGTGGATCCTGACCTGGTGGAATGGAACTACGGCGAGTATGAGGGGCGCCGCACGGCCGAGGCCCGTTTGAAGCGGCCAGACTGGCAACTCTTTCGAGACGGTTGTCCTGGTGGAGAATCACCACCGCAAGTATCGGTTCGGGCGGGCCGGATCGTGGCCCGGGTCCGCGCCATCAAAGGCGACGTGCTGCTGTTTTCAAGCGGACATTTTTTTCCGGGTGTTAGCGGCGCCCTGGATCGCTATCGAAACACCACTCCACGCGGGTTCGTTTATGTTGAGCACAGCCAGCCTGGGCGCTTTGGGCTACGAACACGACTTTTCCCGGTCAGTGGTTCGACTCTGGAACGACACCAATCATGTGACCCGGTCAGATTGACAACGGACGAGAAGCCAGCCGGCTGAGATGGGCGCTGACGCAGCAAGGAATTGCTGCGAACCGGCAACCAAGTGGAATGAACCAAGAGGAGAGATGGAATGGCCACCTTAACCATTGATGTCGCACAAAAGTCGATTAGCGCTTACGGCGCTGCACGAGCGACCGTTTCAGGAGCGCCGCTGAGCGCCGAAGAACTGCGCAACACGCATGCGTACTGGCGAGCATGCAGGTACCTAGCCCTGGGAATGATTTACCTGCAGGACAATGCACTGCTCCACGAGCCGCTCAAGCCGGAGCACATCAAGAACCGGCTCCTGGGGCATTGGGGCTCCAGCCCTGGCCTGGCATTCATGTACATACACCTAAACCGTGTGATCAAGAAGTACGACCTCAATATGATTTTCATGGCAGGGCCTGGACATGGCGCCCCGGGTGTGCTCGGCCCAGCATACCTGGAGGGCGCGTACTCCGAGATCTACACTGACAAAAGTGAAGATGCCGCGGGTCTGCACGCCTTCTTCAAACAATTTTCCTTTCCAGGTGGCATCGGCAGTCACTGCACTCCCGAGACCCCCGGCTCCATCCATGAAGGCGGCGAATTGGGGTATGTGCTTTCGCACGCGTGCGGAGCGGCGTTCGACAACCCGGACCTGATCGTCGCCGCCGTCGTCGGAGACGGCGAATCGGAGACCGGCCCTCTGGCCACATCCTGGCACATTAACAAGTTTCTCAGCCCCGTTCGCGATGGCGCCATCCTCCCTATCCTCCATCTGAATGGATACAAGATCAACAACCCCACCTTGCTCTCCCGGATAAGCCACAGGGAACTGGAGAGCCTTTTCTGTGGCTACGGCTGGACACCGTACTTTGTAGAAGGTTCGGACCCCAATAGCATGCACCAGGCAATGGCGGCGACGGTGGAGGAGTGCGTCTCACAGATCAGGACGGCTCAACGGGAAGCTCGCAGTTCGGGGATCGCAAAGAGGCCGGCGTGGCCGATGATAGTCCTGCGCACGCCCAAAGGCTGGGGCGCGCCGCTGGAGGTCGAGGGACACAGGCTGGAAGGGTTTTGGCGCGCGCATCAGGTTCCCTTGACGGACGTCAAGAAGAATCCTGAGACACTCAAGATCCTCGAAAAGTGGATGCATGACCAACATCCGGACGAATTGTTCGATAAAGACGGCAAGCTGGTCCCCGAACTCAAAGCCCTGGCGCCCACCGGCAACCGGCGTATGAGCGCGAATCCACACGCCAACGGAGGACGGCTGCGCAAGCCCCTGCGCCTGCCGGACTTTCGGACGTATGCACAGCAGGTCGAGAAGCCCGGGCAAATTGAAGCCGAAAATACTCGTCCTTTGGGGGCTTTCCTTCGCGACGTGATGAAAGAGAACATGGACCGCTTCCGCGTCTTCAGCCCGGATGAAAACACCTCCAACAAGCTGCAGGACATCTATCAGGTCAGCAAGAAATTCTGGCTTGAGGAGTTCTTCCCCGAAGACGAGGACGGCGGCGAATTGGCTACCGACGGGCGCGTCATAGAGATGCTCAGTGAGCACACCATGGAAGGCATGCTGGAAGGTTACCTGCTGACTGGACGTCACGGTTTCTTTTCTAGCTATGAAGCTTTCGTGCACGTGATCGACTCCATGTTCAATCAGCACGCCAAGTGGTTGTCGATCTGCAACCATCTGTCCTGGCGCGAGTCCGTTTCTTCGCTGAACCTGCTTATCACCTCCACCGTCTGGCGCCAGGATCACAACGGATTCACTCATCAGGATCCCGGCTTCCTAGACGTGGTCGTAAACAAGAGCGCCGCTGTCACTCGTATCTACCTCCCGCCCGATGTGAACTCGCTTCTCTCGGTCGCCGATCACTGCCTGAGGAGCGAGAACTACATCAATGTAATTGTCTCCGACAAACAGATGCACCTGCAGTACAACGACATGGACTCCGCTATCAAGCACTGCACTAAGGGCATCGGTATTTGGGACTGGGCTAGTAACGATCAGGACGGCGAACCGGACTTGGTCATGGCGGCTGCTGGCGACATCCCGACGCAGGAGGCGCTGGCGGCGACCGCACTGCTGCGCGAACGGTTCCCGGATATCAAGATACGTTTCGTCAATGTGATCGACTTGTTCAAGCTACAGCCGAACTCCGAGCACCCCCACGGGCTCTCTGATCGGGATTTTGATTCGTTGTTCACTACCGACAAACCGGTCATCTTCAACTTCCACGGCTACCCGTGGCTGATCCACCGGCTGGCATACCGGCGCACAAACCATGTCAATATGCACGTGCGCGGATACAAGGAGAAGGGCAACATCAACACCCCGATGGAGTTGGCAATCAACAACGAGATTGATCGGTTCAGCCTAGCGATCGATGCCATCGACCGGACCACCAAGCTGAAGAATATCGGCGCACATGCCAAGGAGCAATTCCGTGACATGCAGACCGAGTGCCGTAACTACGCTTACGAACACGGCATTGACAAACCGGATGTTGCTGCCTGGAGGTGGCCATATTGAAGCGACATTGCGAGCTTTCCCTTCACACGACGGCTAAGCAGCAGGGGACCCGTTCCGAAAGCCCGCGAGGTCATGGTAAAGGACGATCGGTCGGGTTCTCCGGGCGCCCCGGGAGACGGCGAAGTCGCGCAATGTCAGTTGTGTTACTCGTCTCCGCCATAGTGGCCGTGCGTTCGACAACCGTCCGGCCGTAGTAACGCTCGACGACTCGCACCGCCAGATCGATGCCGGAAGTCAGGCCGCCGGCCGATGCCAGATTGTCGCCCGCCTCGACGGAGCGCGCCCCACGCTTCAGCTTGGCATCGCGGTAGGCCATGGCGAACACCCCGTACGAGCGGTGGTGCGTGGTGGCCGGCTTGCCCATGAGCAGTCCGGCCCGCGCCAACTTGAACGCGCCCCTGCAGATCGACATGGTGAGATCGGACTTGCTCGCGGCCTTCTTGATTCCAGTCAATCAGTTCGTTGTTACTTCGTACAGCAACGATGCCGACACCGAAAACGGTATGCTTCATTCCGGCGCCGTCATGGCGCGACCGCAGATTGCTTGGGAACGCCCGAAGTTCCTGTATTTCAGACCGCTCCAGAAACGGGAAATGGCCTTGGGAGGTTTATTACCGGGGCCCAATTTAAAAGGGGCATTTCTAAACAGCGCGCCAGCGACCCACTCCGCCGCACCTGGCCTACCACAGCCACCCCACTTCAACTTGGACGATCCACGCCGTGGGGTTCAGAGCGAGAGGATGGGGCCCCTGCGATCGATCTTGATTGCCGGAACGCGGTAGCCTAAACAGTAGGAGACTCCCGCAAAGTCTAAGAATGCCGAAGTGGATTTTCGCCCAGTCCCAGTGGCGGCCTCCTCTGGCATCGCCTATCGTTCCCCGTCCCCGCTGAAGTTCGGGGCCGCTAATCCACGCGTAGGGCATCTCCCGCTAACTTGAGGATAGGCAGCCGAAGTTCCGGCGACACGGCGTGGAGGTCTACCCCGCAATCTCACTTCGCCTGCACCGCCGCGCGCCGGTCCGGCAAAGCATGCGCCAGCGCGACGGCGGCCCAGCCGGTGCCCCACTGGGAGATCCACTGGTCGTGGCCGTAAGGGAAGCCGCCTTCGAAGTACGGCTGGAATTTCGGAGCGCGGCTCGCCACGTGCCAGGAGCCGTCGGCGGCTTGCGTGCGCAACAGGAAGGCGACGCCCTTGCGGTACGCCGGAGAATCGGCGCGCATGCCGGTTTCATACAGCGCGTGCAACGCCGTGCCGGTGGCGTAGGCGTCGGAAGAGAGCAGAGGGGTCTGTGCCCAGCCGCCGTCCTCGCGCTGCAAGGCGGCTACGGCCTTCGCCGCTTTCACGATTTTTGCAGCATCGGCGCCCGCCCAGCGCAGGCCGAGCAACTGCATCACATGGTCCTCCGTGGTCGTCGGCTCGGCCGATTCGAGCGCGCGGACAGCGCGAGCGATGCGCTCGTCGAACTCCGCCTTGCGCGCCGGCGGGGCGTACTCGCGCAATGCCCGAATCGCGACGGCGGTTGTGGTGAAGGGACTATCGGAGGTCGGCGGCCTCATGATGGAACGGTAAATCCAATACCCGCCGGGGAGCTGCCGCGCCGCGACGGTGCTTACCAAAGCATCGATGATGCGATCCGCCGGGACGCCTTCCTGGGCAAGAGCGAACAACGCGTTGGACTCGATCAGCGGAGTTGGAGAATCGGTGCGTTCCAGCATCAGGTCCGCGAATGCCGCGTATTGGAGGCGCGTGGCGCGGACGTATTCGGCCGCAGCGGCCTCGTCGACGCGGATTCCCTTGGCACGCGCCGCGGCGACCGCCGCCATCGTAATATTGCCGCCGTGGCAACTTACACAGCCGCCCTCGCGGAAAGTTGTGGCCCCCGCGGTCTGGATCAGCCCGATGCTCTTCTGCAGGGCTGCACGCGCATCGTTGGCGGAGGCAAACCTGAGGGCCGGCGGCTTCGTTTCCGCCGTCGTGACGCCCGGCGACGCGGCTCGCACCGCCGCAATGATCGACTGGTCTTTGAACTTAAGCGCCCAATCGAGCGCCGTCTCCCCGGCTTTGGATTTGATCTTCGTATCGGGATGCCGCTCCAGGAGCATGCGGATGACCTCCCGGTTCGGGTGATCGGTCGCGACGGCCAGCATGAGCGGCGTCATGCCGCGGACGTCCTGAGCGTTCACGTCGGCAGCGGACTCGAGCAGGAGACGGACCGTTTCCGTGTCCCCCGGCGCGACAGCGAGAATCAGGGCAGTGAAGCTGCCGAGCGCAATGGGACCGTTCTTCACCCTGCCGTCGACCTCCGCCGGCGATTGCGCATTGACCGGAGCGCCCTTCGCCAGCAGCAGTTTGACGAGTTCTGCGTTTCCATGCCCGGCCGCACTCATCAATGCCATGGGGGCGGCGGGGCCGGCCAGAGCGTCGGCGCCACCTTTTTCAAGCAGGAACTTCACTGCCGCGGTGTCGTTGACGTCAGCGGCGTAGGTGAGCGGCGTACCTCCCTTCGTATCGGGGGGGACCTTCAGGCTGGCACCCATGCTGATGAGCAGCTTGAGTATTTCCAGGCTACCCGCATGATGAGCCGCCACTTCGACCGGCGTGTGCCCTTGCTTCGAACGCACGTTCACGTCGGCGCCGTGCTCCACCAGCAGGCGGACGCGCGGCAGGCTGCTGCTGCACCACAGAAGCGCAGTGGCCTGGAAACGGTTACGGGCGTTGACGTCGGCACCGGCTTCGATCAGCTGCCGCATCATGTTCTCGCTGCCCACGGCGGCGGCGTACATGAGCGGCGTGTCGCCACGGTTGTCTTTTCCGTTGACATCGGCGCCCGACTGCAAAAGTTTCGTGACTGCGGCGGAATCGTCGGCGCGAATGGCCTTGTAGAAATCGTCGCTGACATCGGGCGCCGCGGCGAGACACGACATGGCCACACATACAGCCACCGGAAAACGCAACATGTACTTACCCTCCGAAAGATGGTTCCCTATCCTAGCAGGAGCGACGGCAATTCGAACTACTTGAGAGTGAAATCTATAACCGGATCATGCCCAGTATTACTAGGACTGCGAGCCCTCCGCGTCTTTCTCGCGCTTATTCCCCGGCGGCAACATCCTCGCGATGCGGCCACGGGTCTCTAATGCGCGGCGTCGGCCAAACTGGCGCGGGCGAGGTGCTTGTCGCGGATGCTGCGACCTCAGGTTCCCGATTTTGTTTTCCGGGTAGCCGCCATATCGGTCATTCTCGCCGGCGGCTTAACGACAGCCACACAGTTCTGCTCGGGATAACGGCGGGCCTTCAAGCCGTTCGCGCGGCTGCTGGAAGTAGCCGGCCAGATCATGGAGGGCGCGCAAGTAGGCGCGCACGGTACCTTCGGTGTAGTTACGGCACGCGATTTCCTCGCGCGTTGTTTTTTCGAAATGGGTCACAGGAACCTCCTTGTGACCCGAACTTACCGCTGCTCCATTCCGAATGCCCGCCCCACGGACCACCCGCAGCTTCTGCCGTAAGGCTTAGTTCAAGTGGCGCTCCCGGAGAAGTTCGGTAATAGTGGTCAGAGCCGCACCGCGGTTAAGGACTCTGCGCGGTTGCGCTGCCTGCCAAGTTGACTGCCCGGCCGGCCCATCGTCGCCAGTCTTGGCTGCCACGCGGTTCACGCCGCACATCCGGTCATCGCCGTTCCGATGTGGCGGAAATACGTCGGTGCGCTGACTCTATAGCCGGTAAAGACCACAGATCGCAGAGAGCTTTGAAGTCGGTCATAATTCGTTGGTGCCCTTCCCCGAATGGATTGAGCCTATGGCGGCAACCCTTACCCAGGAACGTTTTACCGGACCGGAGTGGATCTTTGAACGTAAGTTTGATGGAATCCGGCTGGTAGCCTTCCGCCAAGGGAACGATGTACGTCTTTTGTCCCGCAATCGTCTACCGCAGAATTGCCCCCCGGTAGCGGAGGCACTGAAGCGGTTGCCCGTGCAAGAGGTCATTCTAGACGGCGAAATGACGTGGGGGAAGGATGGCGCTGCCTATCACGTTTTTGACCTGCTATGGCTCGACGGCCGCGATGTCTCCCTGTTGGCGCTCGACGAGCGTCACAAGTTGCTGCAAAGTCTGCCCTTGGAGAAACCCCTACATCGAGTTGCTCGCCTTTCCGATGAAAAACCATGGGAGCGTGCCTGCCGTGAAGGGTGGGAGGGAGTCATCGCCAAGCGGAGGGACTCGCGTTACGAGCAGCGCCGATCGCCTCACTGGATGAAGATGAAATGCGAAGCCTCCCAGGAGTTCGTGGTTGGCGGTTTTACAGATCCACGGGGAGCTCGGCAAGGGCTGGGTGCCCTCCTGGTCGGATATTTCGAGCACGACGATCTGATCTACGCCGGAAAGCTTGGTACAGGATTTGATACCAAGCTGCTGCTGGATTTACGTGCGCGACTGGATGCCCTAGAGATTCCCCAACCGCCCTTCACCAGAGCGGTGGGACTACCGCGCGTGCGCGCGCACTGGGTGCGTCCCGTGATCGTGGTACGGGCCGGCTTCATCGAGTGGACGAAATTCGGCAAGCTGCGGCATCCTCGGTTTCTCGGCATCCGAAATGACAAGGCGGCGCGTGAAGTAGTGCGGGAGGCCCGTTGATCACCCATCCCGATAAAGTTCTGTTCCCTGACGACGGCATTACCAAAGGCGAACTCGCCGCATACTACGAGATGATTGCCCCCGTGATGCTCCCCCACATTCGTGGGCGGCCCATCACCATGGAACGGTTCCATCGCGGGATCGGCGAAAAGGGATTCTTTCAGAAAGATGTTTCAAAAGGCTTCCCCGAATGGCTACAGCGCGTCGAAGTGCAAAAGAAGGGGGGCACGGTGCATCATCCTATCGTCACCGATACGCGCTCGCTAGTTTGGCTGGCGAATCAGAACAGCATCACGCCACACGTATGGATCGCTCGCGTCCCGGACTTATGGCATCCCGATATCTGCGTGTTCGATCTCGATCCTAGCGAGGAACAACCTGAAATTCTGAGCGCGGCGGCAATCGCGCTTCGTGATCTGCTATCCGAACTCGGGCTCCAGAGCTGGGCGAAGACGTCGGGCTCCAAGGGGTTCCACATCGTAATCCCGCTGGATGGGAATGCGGACTATGGCGAGGTGGGGCGGTTTGCGAATGCCGCCGGAACGCTGTTAGTCAGGCGGGATCCAAAGCACCTCACGCAGGAGTTCAGTAAGGTGGATCGCGGCGGCCGAATTCTGATCGATACGGGGCGCAATGCCTATCACGCCACCTTTGCGGCGGTTTACTCCGTGCGCGCCAAACCGGGTGCTCCTGTGTCGGCGCCGTGCACGTGGGATGAAATCAAGAATGGCACAGGTCCCCGATCGTTTTTGCTTCGCGGAATGACAGACCGGCTTTCGACGGCGGGCGATTTGTGGTCGGAGATGCTCATGCGGAGCCAAGCGCTACGACCGGCGATTGAGCGCTTGCAACGACTGCATGCGTGAAATCGAAGTCGGTTTCAGTGATTACCAGCCGCGTCCGTCCTCGGCAACTTGGCGATATGTATGTGCTGGGCGTTTCCCTGCCTCGCCGCTAGATCCCGCGTCTGGCGGGCCAACCGGCCAGAGCTGCGGGATACTAGGGGGACATTAGAGTACATCGGATGCGGCACTCCGTCGACGTCGCGCGGGAAAGGCCATAGGTTTATGGACGTTCGGATCGTTACATTCCCTCTGACAAAAGTCGCAGCAATCGAGCACTACGGATCACCGGCCCTCGAACACGAGACCGTTCGGAAACTGATCGACTGGAAGCTTGAACGGCGTTTGCTGGACCAGCTGAAACATCGGAGCTATGGTATTCACTATACGGACCCTCGGACCACACCTCCGTCGGAGCATCACGTCGACTTCTGTCTTTCTGTTGAGCACGACGTAGGCCCCAATCGGTTTGGGATCGTCGACAAGGTCATTCCGCGAAACCGTTGCGCCCTTGCCCGCGATATCGGCTCTCGCCATGACAACAAGGCGGCAGCTTATTTATGTGAAAAGTGGTTGTCTCGGAGCGGAGAGACACCAGGCGATTTCCCGATTTTCTTTCATTACGTCAACGTCGGTCCAAATGTCCGGGAAGAAGAGATGATTACCGATGTGTACCTGCCGCTCAAGTGATCCCGGTCTAGCGCAGCCCGATGTTATCGAGGTCTAATTGGAACGCCCCCGTCTTTGGGCCTGCCGCCCAAGCGATTGCCATAATGTCGCTCCCGTCCACATCGCCGAAGGCGGCGAAGGACAGCGTGAATTGTTTCCAGTCAGGGCCGGCGACGAAAGTCTGGGTAGCCGGCCGGTACCCGAGTTTTTTTGTAAACACCATCACTTGGTAGGTCTGCCCGTCGCCCTTCGCCCAAAACTGGATCGCCTTGTGGCTGGAGAGATTCGCCGGCTGCATCGGCGCAGCCCCCGGCGAAAACATCACGCCTGACCAAGGAAACGCAAAGCCTTCCGCAACCTCGCCCGTCACCCGCAGAGCGCCTTTGCTGCCTTCCGCGCCGCCCGCCACCACTTCCATCCTCCCTACCGATTTGCCTCCCGCCATCGCGTCGGTCGTAACCATCCAACCCGCGCCGAATTGCGCCCGCGGTGCGCCCGGCTGCTCGAAATCCGCGATCCATCCCGTTTCCGACCCTGTAGGCGCAGGCGTTGTCTTTGCCTTGGTCTCCTCCTCCGCCTGTTTCGCCTGCGATGCCTTCCATGCATCGCGATCGATCTTCTGCCCGGCCTTCCAAACCGCAACGATTGCGCGAGTATTGCGAATGTCGGCCGTCGGATCTCCGTTCACCAGGACCAAGTCCGCCCGCTTTCCGGGCGCGACTTGTCCCCGGTCGTCCAGGTGGAAGGCCGCTGCTGGTGCCGCCGTGGCCGCATGCAGTGCCTCCACCGGCGTCAGCCCCGCGCGCACCAGCAATTCCATCTCACCGTGCATGCTGGCGCCCTGCGCCGTACCCGGATTGGCCGCGTCTGTACCGGCAAGTATCGGCACGTGCGCGGCCTTCAGTTGGCGAACGGCCTCGTCCGCTCCTTGGCAACTGATCTTCACCGGCATGCTGAAGCTGGCCTTCATCATCGCAATGGAGTCGACCGGGAGATAGGGTCTGAGCCGTGCATCGCTCGTCAGTTCGCCATCGAACGCGGTGCCGCAGATCGACTGCAGCACCGTGAGGGTCCCGATGACAAAGATGTGGTGTGCCGCCGCCACGTTGCCGAAATCGGGTCTGCTCTCGACGCCAACAAAAAGGTGCGCCAAGCCGTCGGCGCCGGCGTCGATGGCATCCATGGCCTGCTGCAAGCTCCCGATATGCACTACCAGCAGCTTGCCGTGCTTGTGTGCCGCGTCGGCCAAGGCCTTCAGTGTGGCCTTCGAGAGTGTCGGCCGCGGCTTCCCCATACCATACTCGATGGCATCATCGTAGACCGCCTTGATATAGTCCGAACCCTCCGCGATCCGCGCGTCCACCCACGCCTGCGCCTCGTCCGGCTGCGTGAGAGTTGGAACCTTCATGCCGTATTCCGTGCCGTGCCCTCCGGGCGCGGTCGCCAGATAGCCCGCCGATCGCAGATCGGCGTAGTGCGCCAGTTTTCCCTCCCTCTGCTGCTTCTTCACGTTCGCGGCCATCGTCGGATCGGTGAACATATCCAGATCGGTGGTCACGCCGAAAATCGGCGCTTGTTCGAGCGAGGCGGCCCCGATCGTGTGCGTATGCGAATCGATGAGCCCGGGCAGCAGCGTCTTCCCCCTGCCGTCTACAACTTCAGCTTCCGCCGGCCGCGCGACTGTAGCGCCCATCGCGTGAATCACCCCACCTTCGACCACAACGTTCGTTTCCGTGATAACGCGCGTTCCGTCGAAGACGCGCACGTGCTCGATCACCAGCGGCTTAGGCGCCGTTTGGGCGGCAGCCAATGCCGTCCATGTCATCAGGGTCACCAGCGTTCTCGTCATGCTTGCATCCCCTCAGAATTAGCTTCTCACTGATCAGCCCCGCGCGGTTATCGCTACGTGACTCGTCGAAGTACCGTTGAACGCCAAGCCCGAGCTGGTCTTCCGACACTCCACTCTAGACCCGGAACCCAAGTGGCATTTTCTGGTATCAGTAGTCAAATCGGTCAGGGGCGGATGGAGTGGCCAGCCGATTACCTGTAGTTAATGGGATGGTCCGCCGCACGAGCTCGGCTGAGGCCAGAGGGCATATAGGGCGGACGAAGGAGACCTCCCATGGAAACCTACGCGATAGGGATAGATTTGGGAAAACGAGCTCACAGATCCGCCTTATACGAGTTCCGTCTTTGATGTAGCCTATCAGCATGTTTCGATTCATTTCGGTCGCTGTGCTTGCGGTTCTTTCGCTCGCGGCGCAAACCAGCGCGTGGAGGGACGAAGGTATCATCCATACTGCCAAGTCCTCCCACGCCAAACTGCACGACGTTCCGATTCACGCGGTCACTATTTCCGAAGGCTTCTGGGCCGCGCGGCGGAAAACCAATGTCGAGTCGAGCATCCCCAGCATGTTGGAGCTGATGCTCAAGGACGGCAGGATGGAGAATTTCCGGCGATTGTCCGGCAAAAGCACGGCGCCACAGAAGGGCCGCGTGGCCGCCGATACGGACATATACAAGTGGACCGAAGCCGCCGGCTTCACACTGCAGTCAGGCGCTCGGCCGGAATTAGCGGAGCAGGTCTCCGCTATGGTCGATGACGTGGTGGCCGCACAGGAGCCCGGCGGTTACCTCGATACCTATTACCAAGGCGACCGCATCCCACTGCGCATGCAGTGGACCACCCTGGGCGGCGGCCGTGGGGCACAATCCACGCAGGAAACCGGTCACGAGCTCTATACGCTCGGCCATCTATTGCAAGCCTCTATCGCCTATTACCGTGCCACCGGGAACCGTAAGTTGCTCGACGCCGGCATCCGCGCCGTCGATCATTTCGTGCTTACGGATTACGGGCCGGATAAGAAGCCGCTCATCTCCGGTCATCCGGAAATCGAAATGGCGCTGGTAGAGTTGTATCGCATCACCGGGCAGAAACGCTATCTCGACTTGACCGGCTACCTGCTGCAGGGCGACCCCGGGCGCATCTCCCTTCGGCCCGACCGCTACGTCTACCTGTTCAGCGGCATTCCGTTCACCTCGCGCACCAAGCTCGAAGGCCACGCTGTGCGCGCCATGTACGCCTGTAGCGGAGCCACCGATTACTACCTGGAAACCGGCGACCCAGCCTATTGGCACACCCTGGAGACGCTCTGGAAAGATCTGGCGGGTTCCAAGCTCTACGTCACCGGTGGCGTCGGCGCACGCAGCAATGGTGAAGCTTTCGGCGATCCTTATGAGCTTCCCAACGCAGCGGCGTATTCGGAAAGCTGCGCCGCTATCGGTAACATGATGTGGAACTGGCGCATGCTTGCGGCCACAGGGGAAGCCCGCTTCACCGATGTGATGGAACTCGCGCTGTACAACACCATCAATGCTGGCATGTCGCTCGACGGCAAGACGTATTGTTACCGCAACCCGCTTGAGTATGTGCCGGGCCGCCCGATCCGCAATCCGTGGTACGACACCCTCTGCTGTCCGCCAAATCTGGAGCGTACCTTCGCCGCGCTACCGGGCTATTTCTATAGCACCAGCCCGGAAGGTGTCTACGTGCACCTGTATGACGACTCAGCGCTCGATTGGCATCTCGAAAACGGCACCGGAATCAAGATTGCGCAGAAGACTGATTATCCCTGGGATGGAACTGTGGAAATAACCGTTTCGCCGGCGCAGGCCACGGTCTTCACTTTGTACCTGCGCATTCCTGGCTGGTCGCGCGTCACGCGGGTTTCAGTAAATGGCCGCGCGGTGTCGGGCGCCACCGCGGGCGAATATCTCGCGGTGAAGCGTCGCTGGACCGCCGGCGATGCCGTGCGCCTTACCTTCGACATGAACCCGCGTATGGTGGCCTCCCATCCGCGGGTCGAGGACGATCGCGGCCGCGTGGCCGTAGAGCGCGGGCCCCTGGTCTACTGCATCGAGCAGTTGGACCAGCCGGGTGTGACGTCGCTCACCGATCTGGCGTTGACCTCCGGCGCGGACGAGCCATTCCGCGCCGTGCGCAAAGAACTGCTGGGCGGAGTGGTGGTCCTAGAGCATGACGGTGTCTATTTCGATCAGCCGCTCGGCGGAGAGCCGCTCTATCAGGCGGTCGATAAAGCTGCCGCCAAGAGAGGGCACCCCGTTTCGGTGACTCTGATCCCGTATTATGCGTGGGCTAATCGCGCGCCCAGCGCCATGCAGGTTTGGATCGCGCTGCGCTGAGCGCTACTCGGGAGACCGTGGAGAGGGCCGCGCCGACGTCTGCCAACCCGGGCAGGGTAGCCGACGATTCGTTGATATCGAGCCACTGGACGCGGTAGTTGTCCAAGTTTCCGGCCACAATGTTTCGTTGTCAGGCGGCGTTGTTGCCGCCGACGCGCCATGATGACTGAGGCGGGCCCATTCACTGCTATAGCGCCGGAATCGACGTGAACGCCGCCCCGTCAAACCGCAAGCCCAACACCGCCACGCTGCCTGACGGCACCGGAAACGCCGCCGAGCCGCGACATGAGAACCTTCCTCTGGGTTGTCCGGGGACGCAAGACGAGGAACCGGACTATATTCGTAAACACGCCGAATTTACCAAAGTTCCATCTTCAAAGGAGAGCAGAGTTGCTCGTCCGATTGTTAACGGACTTTTGAATTGACTTCCCTCATCCTCGCGCAGCCATTGCGTTCTTTCTATTCGGGTGACGGCGGCACACCGATAGTCGGCAAAAGCCCGGTGGTCATTGGCGCGGTGGCGCGAGCCTGCGAACACCCAGCCCGTCCAGGCATAGCCGATAGTGCTTATCATTCGTTATTTCCGAATAACACCGGGCGGCCCGGCGGCCCAACGAGTTGTGCAACCCTCCCTATCAGCATCCAAGCAAGCAGCTAGGTCGCCGTCCCGGTGGTGTAATTCTCTAGGATCTCCTCGGCCGTCAGCACTCGGGGGTAGATGGCGACTTCATCCAACCCGCCTGCGAGCGTAAAGGTCAAGTCATCACGCGCTCCTAGGCGGACTGGAGCAGAACCGTGCGCCGGGGAGACGGTAAACGTGCGGTAGAGCGTCCCCTCGGAGGGCGGCCCGAGCTGCCGTACGCCGTTGCGGTAGATGCTCACACCGGCCGGAGGATCGGTAGTCCAGTCTCCGGGGTCGTAACTTGCGACGATGTGAATCCAGGTGCCGCGCTGGAGGTTTGGGTCTTCGAAATATGCCCCGGCGCCCTCGCCGCCGGACGGGCTCCAGATATAGGCGGAGATACGATTGGGGCGCTGGGTGGCATCCTGGCTGTAGAAACGCAGACCCCATTCGTACTGCGACTTCTCACCCTTTCCCAGCCAATGAACGTAGGGCTGGGTAGTCTGGCCGGGAAAGACCAATGCATTTGGACGCATCCAGACCTCCACGGTCAGCCCGGCGCCGCTGGTGGGTTGGCTGAACGGCGCACCATCCGGATCGGAGATCTCGACGTAGTCTCTTGAACTGAAGCCCTTCAGACCAATGGCCGTATCGGAGGAGCCAGCGAGCGCGCCCAGTTCTCCGAAGTTTGGATTCCCGTGGTAGGCACCATCGGCGCCGTTGCCCGAGGTGTCGGCGGCTGTCGGCCCGTCCGCCTCGCCTAACCGCCAGTAACCAACCGGTCCTTTGGCCAGAACGACGGTGCTGTAGGGATCGGTGGCGCTGTTGGACCTGTGAAATGTTGTGGCCATGTTCCCTCCTGTCAGGCAGTGTACACCTGGGCGGTAGTGCTTCGTCGTCACTGACCTCTGCCCAAAGACAGATCAAGGCGACGTTGACGTGTGGGTCCTCGTGGGACATAACACTGCGGAACCCGGTACGGCGGCCAATCTCAAAAACAGGGACAATGCGGCAATGTTGATTCCTTGCCGATGAGGTCATCCAATCGCAGCGGCATAGCCCGGAAATCGGCTACGATTCTACGCGCTGTCTTTTAGACTTCAGCAAATGGCGTGAACTGCTGCGGCCCGGAGGTTTTGTATTGGCCAGAAGCAAAAACGCCGGTCGTTTTCTTTACGATGCCTTTCACGACTGGACTCAGGAAATGTCACCCGCGCGGCGAATGATCACGATGATGGGCGTCGTGTTCCAAGGCTAAGCTGTTGAGGCCCTTGGGAGTCGATCCTTGGTTTGGCCGCTCAGGCGGCCCTCCACGCCTTTTCTCCACGCGGCCGTGGGAGTCTTGTATATGCTGGGTTATGGCGTCCTCAAGGCGATGCTAACTTCCGGAATTCCTCCGCAAAACCCAGTTGGGATCCGACGAAACCGCCGCGCAGAGGATTCAGCGGACCCTTCAGCCGGAGGTGATCGAACAACGACCGGGTTACCGATTAGAGGCGTTCGACCGTCCATTTCGCGCCGTGGGCGGCGACTATTTCGATGTCATCGATGTCTCGCAGAACCAGACGTGATTCGCGATGGTGACATGTCCGGCAAGGGGATCGCGGCTGCGTTGCTCGCTCCAACATCCAGGCGTTGGTGCGGAGCATCGCTGTCTCGGAAGCGGATGTAGCTGCACTTGCCGGGCGCAATTACCCAACATCTGAGCCGACATACTCCGATCGGTTTGCAACGGTCGGAATGAACTCCCGTCGGCGGTTCAACAAGATTGTTGTTGACATTCGACAACAAGGCGGATATTCTGTTGTAGGCATTCGACACCAATGCCAACGGATCAATCTCGACTCGATCTTCTCCAGGGGACCCTGGATCTGCTTATCCTCCGCGCGCTGCGTACCGAGGCCATGCACGGATGGGCAATTTCAGAACGCATCCAGCAGATTTCGCAGGATGTTTTGCAGGTCAACCAGGGATCTCTGTATCCGGCCCTCCATCGCCTGGAACACCGCGGCTGGATCCAGGCCGAATGGGGCATTTCGGAACTGGGCCGGCGCGCGCGATTCTATTCGCTCACCGCTGCCGGCCGCAAGCAACTCGAAATCGAAGCGGAGAACTGGGGAAGACTCAGCGAAGCCATTACCAGAGTGTTAAGGATGGCGTGATATGTGGAACGATCTTCTGCTGCGATTGCGCGCGCTGTTTTTCCGTCGCCGGATGGACGCGGAACTCGAGGAGGAGCTGCAATTCCACCTCGAAATGCAGGCACGGAAGAATCGCCGCGGTGCCGATGCGTCGGAAGCCAGGCGCCAGGCTCGGCTGCAGTTCGGCAGCGTAGTGAGCGCGGCCGAACAATGTCGCGATCAGCGAGGAATATCCGCAATGGAAAACCTCGCCAAAGATGTTCGGTTCGCGATGCGCGTGCTGCGCAAATCTCCGGCTTTCACGGCGGTGGCCGTGGCGACTTTGGCGCTGGGAATCGGCGCGAATGCCGTCGTCTTTGGCGTACTCAACGCGTTGATTCTTCGCCCGGTCAATGTGCCGCGGGCGCAGAGCCTTTTCGGCCTCGAGCGCGGCGGCACGAAGGCCGTCAATCAGTCGTATCCCGATTATCTCGATCTGCGCGACCGCAATCGCAGCTTTGAAGATCTGGCCGCTTATAACGTGACGTCAGTGGGCTTCGATACCGGCAACAATCCGTCGAGCTCCTGGATTCTGGAAGTGACCGGCAATTATTTCGACGCCTTGGGAATTCATCCATACCTCGGCCGCTTCTTTCGCGCCGCCGATGAGCGCGGGCCGAACAGCGCTCCTTACGTCGTCCTCACCTACGCTTACTGGCACGGGCATTTTCAGGACGATCGGAGCGTAGTGGGCCGGGTGGTTCGCGTCAACAAGCATCCTTTCACCGTCATCGGTGTAGCGCCGCCGGAGTTTCGCGGAACCTTGGCGTTTGTCTTTCCCGATTTCTGGGTGCCTCTTGTCAATCAGGAACAGGTGGAAGGCGAGAATTCGTTGAACGAGCGGGGAAGGCGCGAACTGCTGATGGTCTTGGGGCATTTGAAGCCGGGGGTCACTCCCGCGCGGGCCGTTGCCGATCTTGACTCGATTGGCGCCTGGCTGGAAAAGACGTATCCCAAAGACGACGCTCACATGACGTTCGCGCTGACGCGGACTGGCCTGGCCGGAGACTGGCTGGGCGATCCGTTGCGCGCATTTCTTTCTGGGTTGATGCTGTTGGCGGGCTCGATTCTGCTGGCCGCCTGCACCAACCTGGGCAGCCTGTTTGCCGCCCGCGCGGCCGACCGGTCCCGGGAGGTTGCCGTGCGGCTCGCCATGGGAGCCGGCCCGATGCGAATTCTCCGGCAGCTCTTGACGGAAGCACTGCTGGTCTCGCTGATCGGCGGGGCTGCCGGTTTGTGGGGCAGCGTGATGTTGCTGCGTGCTTTGAGCGAGTGGCAACCGCTGCCCACGGCGCCGTTGCAGGTCCCCCTCTACCCGGATGCCCGGGTTTACGCCGTGGCGCTGGTATTGACGTTGGTTAGCGGATTTGTTTTCGGCGCGGTCCCGGTGAGACAGGTATTACGCACGGACCCCTATCAAGTCATCAAGTCGGGATCCGTCGCGGCGGTGGCGCGGCGCATCACGGTGCGAGACCTCCTGCTGGTGGCGCAGATCGCGATCTGTGCCGTGCTGGTGACCTCTTCCCTGGTCGCACTGCGCGGATTGACGCGCTCGCTGCACAGTCATCTGGGCTTCCAGCCGCAGAATGCGCTGCTGGTAGAGACAGCGCTGAACATGGCCGGTTACCGCGGCGAGCAGGTTCCCGAAATGCAAAAGCGAATGATCGAGAACCTGAAAGTCATTCCTGGAGTGCGCTCGGTCGGGACGGTCGATCGCCTGCCGTTATACTACGGCGCCAATGGCGCAATTGTCTTTTCCGATCATGCCGAGGATCTGAGGCCCGCGAATGCCGCGGCCGCGGTGATGGTATACAACATCTCTCCCGAATATTTCCAAGCGGCCGGGACTGCCCTGTTGGCGGGCCGGGCGCTTTCATGGCATGACGATCCGCATGCACCGCGCGTGGCTGTAGTGAATCGCGAGTTTGCTCGCAAAATGTTCGGCTTCCCTGCCGCGGCCGTGCGCCGGTATTTCAAGACGCGCGACGGTTCGCGGGTCCAGTTAGTGGGTATTGTCGAAGACGGAAAATATGCGAGCCTGGCGGAAGATCCCGAGCCGGCGATGTTCCTGCCGGCCCTCCAAAACCCCACACCTCTGATGTGCGTAGTGATCCGCCCGGAGCGCGATCCCCAGCTACTGGTGGGAGCGGTCAAGAACGCGATGCGCAACCTGGACGCGGCGCTGCCGTTTACGATCCGCACTTGGAACGTCGAGTTGGAGAGCGCACTGTTTCCTTCGCGGATGGCCACGCTATCGCTTGGGGTTTTGGGGGCGATGGGCGCGCTGCTCTCGATCACCGGCATTTTCGGAATGGCGGCGTACTCGGTGAGCAAACGGCTGCGCGAACTGGCGATACGGCTGGCCCTCGGGGCGCAGCGCCCGGAAGTGCTGCGCGCGGCACTAGGCCGCGCATTCAAATTACTCGCTGTCGGTTCGGCGTCGGGCTTGCTGCTGGGAGTTCTCGCCAGCCGGGTATTGGCTTCGATTGTATATCAGGCCACTCCCCGCGACCCGCTAGTGTTGACGGGGGTCGTATTGGCGATGTTGCTGCTCGGCCTCGTAGCCACCTGGATTCCCGCGCAACGCGCTCTCTCGATCGATCTCTGGACGCTGCTGCGCGAGGAGTGACCTACGGGGCCGCCGAGCCGAGATACACCTGGAGCGGGCTCCAGGGATTTGCCCGGGGCATTCCTCCACGCCGGGCGCACGCCGTCATCGCCGGTATCCTGGATGTGAAGGCACGCGTGCCGGCGCTGCGGCAAGCCGAAATGGTGACAGGGCGACGTGAATCGTGAATAGGGATATTGGTGGCATCTCAAGCGAAAATCCTGGTATGCCCGCCGACGGGGCGAGAGAACGATGGCGGATTCCAGCGGACGCTCGTAATTCGCTTCGGCGTGAGCAGCGGATGTCCCGCGCCTCCACCTCCAGCGCACCACGCTGCAACCAGTAATGGTAGTCCCCAGAACGGATCGCCTCAGGCTGACGCGCAACGGTAGGGAGCTCATGGCCCTGCGCTTGCGGCGAGACGCGAGAGCCAAGTGACGTACACCTCTTGTTCTGGTCGGCGGCCCATCGTCCGCCGACGAGCCAAGGAGGTGCGACCGCTGCCTGGTTTCCGGGCATGGTCGATTAGAAGCCCGGCGATGCGGAGGGGAAGCGCCGCTGCCGGGCTTCCTTGGGGCGGAGACGATCGAGGGTCCTCGAGGTTTGAAGGTGGGGGCGCGATGGGGCGGACTTGTCTTCTACCGCTAAGCAGCCTTACGACGGCCTCTCGATAAACCGGCTCGACCGGGTGTCGCCATACATGCAGTATCGCGCGCGCTACCCCTCACTGCCCTCCTCTTGCGTGCAGACTATCTGGTGGGGGAAGCGGACGCCGACGGATAAGCGCGCGCTTTTGGTAGCTGGGCCGGGAATCGCATTCACCCGGTGTGAACGCTGTACACCTTCCCAGCGACTCGGGGCGTTGGTAGTGCGAAACCCCGAGCCCCCCTGTAAAAAGCGATCATACCGCGGCGGTACTGGCTCCAGTTCCGCGGCCACGGCCATTCGACCAACGATTTTCACTCTCGCGCCGCATCTTATCCCATTCGTGTTCCCCAAAGAACATACTTCTTCCCAAGCCAGCGATGAAATTCTGGAAAATCCAACGGATGTTCTTTAATACTTAAGCCTGGATCGGTGCGCCGGTAAACGCCGCACCCATCAGCTCCAACTACACGCGGGCGTTCGCGGATAGGAACTTCCCGCCCGAGGCCGGCCTTCGCTCGACACCGGCTTTGGGATGGAATATACTTGCTCCGCGATTCTGGTACGACGGGCGTACCAGTGCCTCGGGCCACTTCACAACTTAACGGGGAGAATTTGACAGATGATAAAGTTAGTCCCACCTTTGCTCTCGTTATCCGCGGTAGTATTCGCCCAGCAGGGCGCGCCTATCGCAGGCTATAAACTGCTCACAACCATAAAAATTCCGACCGGTCTCACAGCAAACGATATCAGTTGGGTGGATACCGCAACGGCCAGATACTATCTGGCGGATCATGGCACCGGCACATCGGTCGCGCCCACCATCGACGTGATTAATACCCAGACCGGCGAGTTCATTACGTCGATCGTTTTGCCTTCTTCGACGAACGGCGTAGTCGGCGTGCCGAGAGCGCACGAACTTTGGGTTGGCCTGAATAACAGCACCGTAGCGGTTATTAATACTGACACCAACATGATTTCGCAGATGATCGGCACCGGTGGAACGGCAAGGGCCGATGAAGTTGCTTATGATCCCGTCGATTCACTCATTCTGATAGCCAACGACCGGGACACTCCGCCCTTTGTCAGCTTCATCTCCACCCAAAGCTATTCGGTGGTGAAGAAGGCCGCGTACGACGGGACTCAGGCACCTCAATCGACCGGAGGTATCGAACAGCCCGTGTGGGATGGGCAGGCCGGAAAGTTCTACCTTGCGATACCGGCGACGAAGGCGAATCCAAACGGCGAAATCGACGAACTCGATCCGATATCGATGGGCGTCACGCGCTCGATGCCTACTTTATGCAAGGGGCCGAGTGGTCTCGCCCTGATTCCTAACCAACGGCTGATCACAGCCTGCGGGGATGTGATCGATATTGCGACCGGAAAAGTGGTGACGACCGTCCAGGGCGTAAGCGGGGATGAGATCTGGTACAACCCCGGAGATCAGAGGGTATACTTCGCCGGCGGAACCGATCGCATCAGCGTGAATGTAGTGGACGCCAACAGCTATGGCCTACTCACTACTCTCACCGTGGGGCAGACCGTTCCCTCGCCGGGCGTGTCGCAAACCACCCATTCGGTGGCGGTGGACTCGGACAACAACGAGATCTTCGTGCCGGTGACAGGTGCCGG